>Ga0209061_1000085_pt1 | contig 320063 bp, 307 predicted proteins | sample Coa_R1_10_FD_187157 | JGI IMG/M metagenome (GOLD analysis project Ga0209061, IMG submission 187157) | Surface soil microbial communities from Centralia Pennsylvania, which are recovering from an underground coalmine fire - Coalmine... | ecosystem: Environmental > Terrestrial > Soil >... | reverse complement strand
CGCCTACGACACGCAGGTCGGCCGTGCCCTCAAGGCCCTCGGCATCCGCCACATCCGCGCCCGCTCCCCGGAAGCCCGGGGCCGCAGTGAGCGGAACTTCGGGACGCTCCAGGGCCGCCTCCCCCAGGAGCTCCGCGTGGCGGGGATTACCGACTACGCTGCCGCCAACACGTATCTCACCACGACCTTCCTCCCCGACTTTAACCGCCGCTTCACGGTCAAGCCCGCGCAGCCCGCCAGCGCGTTCGTGCGCCTGGCCGGGGTCGATCTCCGCCTCCTGCTCTCGCGCCAGCATGAACGCCTGGTGCGCAACGACAACACCGTGAGCTTCGAGCGGCTCGGGCTTCAGCTCCCGCCCAGCCGCCACCGCGTGCACTACGTCCGCTGTCCCGTCCTCGTGCACGAGTTCCCGGACGCAACCTTGGGCATCAGCTACCAGGGGCGGCTCCTGGCCCGGTACACCCGCCAGGGGACGCTCCTCGAGGCGCCCGCCGCCACGGGGCGGGTGGCCTGACCATGACCGAGCGGACATCTTTCAGTGCTAATGCCCCGGACATCTTGAAGTGTCAGCGACAGCCGCGCGGCACCTCAGTGGGCTGGCGCTGCGTCCCAGATGCCCATGAGCCGCCAGAGGCGCACGGCCGGCGGCGTGAACAGCCCGAGCTCGGCGAAGAGCGTGCGTACCTTGGCGAGCGAGGCGCGCGCGAAGGCGTGGTGGGCGGGGTTGCGGACGTAGGCCGCGTCGATGACCTCGCGCGGGATGCCCCAGGTGCGGATCACCTGACGCGACGGCCGCAGCATCATGCGGAACATGGTGCCGAGGATGAGCGGGGCGCGCAGCGCGAGCCACCGCCGGCGCAGCGGCGAGAGCCGCGGGACGTGCTCGCGTAGATACGCCCGCGCGAAGCAGAGGTGACGCGCCTCCTCGGTGACATGGATCTGCATGATGCGGCGGAGCAGCGGGTGGAGCTCGCGCCCGCTCTGGAGCGCCGTGCGCTGGGCGTGGTCGATCGGGTCCTCGCCGCCGAGCACGAAGACGAAGAACAGCTCGGGGAAGGTGCGCGCGGTGCGCACGACGGCGCGGGCGCCGAGCCGCTCGAGCCACCCGAGCCCCCGGACCGCGAAGCCGCTGCGGTGCACGAACTCGTGGAACATGAGCGAGTGCTGCCCCTCCTCGATCATCTCGTGGTAGGCGTAGCGGAGCTCGGGCGCATCGCCCGGCAGCGTGAGCGCCAGCTCGAGGAGCCCGCGCTGGAGCGCGTTCTCGAACAGCGCGCCGGTCTTCATCTGCGTAGCGACCGTGTGGAGGCCGATCCCTGCGCGCGTCGCCGGAGGCTGGCTGCGGTACCAGTCGGTTCCGCCGAGGGGGTGCTCGGGGGCGTGCTCGAAACGCGGGTCGTCGGGATCGAGCCGAGACTCGGGGGCGTCCCAGGGGACGTTGGCGTAGGCATCGAAGTGCTTGGTGACCGACTGGCGCGAGAGCCGCCGCACCAGGTCAGCGTAGGCCTCGCCCGGGGCGGCCGGGCGCTCCTCGTCGGGGACGGGATCTGCGGTCGTCAGCATGGCTCTTCGCCCATGCGGGACCCTGGAGCAGGCTGCGTGCCAGCCGCTCCGAGGGAGACGGCCTGCGCCTACCGCGGTTTGGCACGCAGCCCCTCGCGCGACCCGGCAGGCGGACGCCTCGGGTGTGCAAGCTTGGACACGTGGCATCGGCTGTGCGGTCGCGGGGACGCTCACGGCACCCCGAGGATCCGCACGGTGGTCTCCGCCCGGTAGCGGCGGTTCACGTTGACGAGCAGCGCCGCGAGCGCCTCGAGCGCACGCGCATTGACAATGCCGCCCGCATCGACGGCGCGGAGCCCCGGCAGGCGCCCGACGAGCACCCCGACCTCGGCACGCGCGGTCGCGTCCTCGCCGCAGAGGACGACGTCACCCTCGAGCGGCCGCAGAGGCTCCCCGAGCATGCCAGCCGGCAGCGTCTTGAACGCGCTCACGACCCGCGCCCCCGTGAGGCGCCGATCGAGCAGCTCTCCCACGGAGCCCGCGCCCGGCACCGGTGCCACGGTGGCGACGCCGTGGACGAAGGCGAGCGGGACGATCGCGTCGATCACGAGCTTGCCCGCGAGCCGCGGTCCGGCTGCTGCCAGGAGCTCCTCGAGGCCGTCGAACGGCACCGCGAGGACGAGCCGCTCCACGCGCTCGATCGCGTCCACGTTCTGGCAGCCGTCCACCTGCGCCCCGGGAAGGGCCGCGGCGATCCGCCGCGCGGCCTCGCGTGCACGTGCGGCGATCCGCGACCCGATGAGCACGGCCTCGCCCGCCGCGGCAAGCCGCAGCGCCAGCCCCGAGCCGAGGGCACCGGTGCCACCGAGGAGCGCGATCATCGACACAGCATAGCCGTCCCGGCCAGGTGGAAACAGCCACGGTGGGCGTGTATGCCGCTTCGGATGCGCCGGCTCTACCTCATGCGCCACGGGGAGACGCTCTACCTGGGCCCCCGGTCTCCCGACGGGACGGATCTCACGCCCGAAGGCCGAAGCCAGGTCGAGCGGGCGGCCGCGGCCCTGGCCGGCGTCGGCCTCGACCTCGTGCTCACGAGCCCGGCGGTTCGCGCCCGGGGCACGGCGGGCATCGTTGCCGCGCGTTGCGCGCTGCCCGTCGAAGTCGAAGAAGGCCTGCGCGAGATCACCCCGGGCCCGCTCGAGGGCGTCGAGCTGCACGATGTCTTTGCCGACGTCGTGCGCTTCTTCTCCGGCCGCGACGTGACGGTCGACACGCCGTTCCTGGGCGGGGAGACGTTTCGGCAGGTGCGGACGCGCACGCTCGCTGCGGTTGCCCGCCTGCTCGCCCGGCCGGGGTGGAGGACCGCGCTCGCCGTCGCGCACGGCGGGGCGAACATGGCGCTCCTGGCCGGGCTCCTCGGGCTCGAGCAGGGGGGGCTTCCGCCCCTCGAGCAGGACCTCGCCTGCATCAACGTGATCGATTTCGACGACGACGGGCGGCCGCTCGTGCGGCTCGTCAACCTCTCCGTGCACGACCCCCTCAAGGGCGATCACCGCGAGCCGAGCTTCGTGCGCCTGCGGCGGGTGCTCACCGAACGGGGCGAGCAGCTCCGCGGGGTGCGCTGGCGCGGCGGCGGCGACCCGCCGGGCTCGGGAAATTTCCCTTGACTGCATCGGGGCGGAGGATTACTGTCGCAGGCGAACCGCCCCTGCCGCGTGACGAGCGAACGACGCGAGCCCCCTCTCGCACGACGTGGAGCGATCTCCGCGAGGGTAGTATCCCACCAGCCGAGCATGGGACCGTTCGCCCGGGTGCCGCATCAGGGCCCCCTGTGAGGCGCATGGCGAAGCGATCCGAAGAGAAGAAGGAAGGTCCCCGTCCCGAGCGTGCCCGGGCACGCCCTGGCGCGCCCGCCGACGGACAGGAGATCGGTCCCGAGGCGAGCGCTGGACCGGAGGAGCTCGACCAGGTCGTCTCGATGCTCGGCGACATGGACATCGAGGTGGACGCCGTCGAGGAGACCCCGCTCGCGGAAGCGGAGCCCGAGAAGGTCGCCGAGCCGGAGTGGGTCGAGGAGCCGGCCGAGCAGGAGGAAACCGAGCGCGCCCCCGGGGAGACCGCCGACCCGGTGCGCATGTACCTCCAGGAGATGGGCAACGTCCCGCTGCTCACGCGCGAGGAGGAGGTCGCCATCGCCAAGGAGATCGAGGCCGGCGAGCGGGACGTGCGCGAGGGCGTCTTCGCCATCGACCTGGCGTTGCAGTACGTCCTCAACCTGGGCGAGCGGCTGCGGCGCGGCGAGATCGAAGCGCGGCACGTCTTCGGCGACGACGACGGGGTGGAGGCCGCCGAGGCGAGCGAGGCGAAGGAGGACAAGCGCGCCGAGGCGTTCCTCCGCCAGGTCCAGCGGCTCCGTCGCCTCCAGGGGGAGCGCGAGAAGCTCCTCGCCGAGCGCAACAAGGCGAAGACGTCGAAGGCACGCAAAGAGCGCATCGACCGGCGTCTCGAGGCGATTCGCAGCCAGATCCGCGAGGGGCTGCTCGCGACCAAGATCGGCGCCAAGCACATCACGACGCTCGTCGACAAGCTCAAGGAAGCGCAGCGGCTGCTCGACGCCGAACAGCTCGAGATTCGCCGCATCGAGGAGCGTCTCGGCCATCCCGCGGCCGAGATCCTCAAGCACGCCGCGCGGGTGCGGGCCGAGGAAAAGGATGCGACCCGCGTGGCGAGCCGGCTCTTCCGCGTGCCGGCCGCGCAGCTCCTCGAGGCCGCCGACGCGATCCGGGAGGCGCGGCGGAAGATGCAGCAGGTCTGCCGCGAGCTCGGCATGACGCCCGAGCAGCTCCGCGAGGACCTGGCGACGATCCGGCGCGGCGAGGTGAAGGCGCAGGAAGGCAAGCGGCGGCTGATCGAGGCGAATCTCCGCCTCGTGGTCTCGATCGCCAAGCGCTACACGAACCGCGGCCTCGGCTTCCTCGATCTGATCCAGGAGGGCAACATCGGCCTCATGCGGGCGGTCGAGAAGTTCGAGTACCAGCGCGGCTACAAGTTCTCGACCTACGCGACCTGGTGGATCCGGCAGTCGGTGAGCCGCGCGATCGCCGACCAGGCGCGCACGATCCGCATCCCGGTGCACATGATCGAGACCATCAACAAGGTGATCCGCACCTCCCGCTACCTCGTCCAGCAGTACGGGCGCGAGCCCACCGCCGAGGAGATCGCGCAGCAGATGGAGATGCCGGCGGACAAGGTCCGCAAGGTGCTGAAGATCGTGAAGGAGCCCGTCTCCCTCGAAACCCCGATCGGCGACGACGAGGAGAGCTCGCTCGGCGACTTCGTGGAGGATCGTCAGACGCTCTCGCCCGCCGACGCCGCCATGGCGCTCTCGCTCGAAGAGCAGACCCGCAAGGTCCTCGCCACCCTCACGCCGCGCGAGGAGCAGATCCTCCGGCTGCGCTTCGGGATCGGCGAGAAGTCCGACTACACCCTCGAAGAGGTGGGACAGCGCTTCGCCGTCACCCGCGAGCGCATCCGGCAGATCGAGGCCAAGGCGCTCCGCAAGCTGCGCAGCCCGCAGCGCGCCCGGACGCTCGAGACCTTCGTGGGACGGGAATAGCAGCCGAAGATCGGACCGACCGGGGATGATCACGCCGCGGGCCCAGGGGCCCGCGCGAGGAGCGGATGCTCGAGGACGACCTGGAGAAGGAGCTGCGCAAGTGGCGCGAGCAGCGCGCCGCCAAGCCGCAGCGCGAGGCACCGGGCGACCGCCGCACCGTCAAGGTGAACGGGCAGGAGGTGGTCGTCGTGCGCAAGAAGCCGAAGCCGCGCGCGTCGTAGCGACCGGCTAGCGCGGCCCCGCCAGGCGCACCGCCTGGCGATCGCGCAGCGCGGAGGTGTCTCCGACGACGACGGACTCGCCGCCGCCGAGGCCGGTCGTCACCTGCACCTGCTCGCCGAAGTCGGCGCCGAGGGCGACGGGGGTGCGGTGCACGGCCCCGTCGACGACCGTCCAGACGTGCGCGTCGGCGCCCGCGCCCGCAACAGCGCGCCGCGGCACCAGGACGAGCCGCCCGTTCGCACCCGCCGGGGCCTGCTCGAGGAAGGCGATGCGCGCGCTCATGTCGGGCCAGAGGTGATCGTCGGGGTGCTCGATCTGCACCTCGACCCGCAGGGTGCCCTTCTGGCGGTCGATCTGCGGATAGAGCTTCACCACGTGCGCGCTGTAGCGGCGGTCGGGGTAGGCATCCGGTACCACCTGGGCGCGCTGGCCGAGGTGCACCTTGCTGAGCTCGCTCTCGGTGACGTCCACCTGGCCGCGCAGGTCGTCGAGGTTCGCCATGCGGATCAAGTCGCCCGAGCCCGAGAAGCCGCCCGGCACCGCGATCTCCCCCACCTCCTTCAGCTTGGCGAGGATCACGCCGCTGCGCGGCGCGTAGAGGGTCGTGTACTCGAGGTTTACGCGCGCCTGCGCGAGGTCGGCCTCCGCCTGCCGCACCGCCGCCCGGGCGACCGCGGCCTCCGCCGCCCGCACGTCGAGCTCGTCTTGGGCGATCACGCCCGCGGTGCGCAGCGCCCGGGCGCGGGCGAGCTGCCGGTCCTTCAAGTCGGCGTTGGCCTCGGCGTAGCGCAGCGCGGCCTCCGCGTGCTCCACCGCCGCCGCGTAGTCGCGCGAGTCGAGCTGGACGAGCGGATCGCCCGCCTTGACGTGGTCGCCCTCCTCGGCGAGGTAGCGGTCGATGCGGCCGGGCACCCGCACGCCGATCGAGATGTAGCGGTCCGCGCTGACGACGTAGCCCGCGCCGGAGAGGACCTCGACCCCCGTGTCCGGATCGACCGCAATGGCGGCGGCGACCTCGACCGCGGGCGCGCCGCCCGTGAGCAGGCGCGCCGCGGCGAGCGCGAGGAGCGCGAGCCCCGCGAGCGCGGCCACGAGCGGCAGCCGCCGCCGCCGGCGCGCCGTGCCCGGTGCCGGCGCGCGCTCGAGCCGCAGCGCGGCGAGGTTGCGACGCATCTGCTCCTGCGGCTCGGCCATCTCGGCGCTACGCGCGATGGAGAGCGTCCACCACGCGCAGGTGCGCTGCACGCCACGCGGGGGCGAGGCCGCCCAGGACGCCGATGACGAGCGCAAAGCCCGCGGCGAGCAGCGTGCCCGCGGCGGTCGGTCTCAGCAGCACGGTCGCCACGCTGAACGTCATCATGCTGAAAGCGATGCCCGAGAGCAACGTGTTGACGGCGAGCATGGCGAGCGCCGCGAGCACGAGCCCGGCTGCGAGCCCGCCCGCAGCGAGCAGGAGCGACTCGGTGAGGAACCCGAGCAGGATCGCCGTGCGCCCGAAGCCGATCGCGCGCAGCGTGCCGATCTCGGGGGTGCGGCCGGCGACCGCGGCATACATCGTGTTGACGGCACCGAAGGTGGCCCCGGTCGCCATGACGGCGGCGAGCGTGAGCACGAGCACGTAGAGCGCGTTGGCCGAATCGGCTTGCTCCCGGTAGTAGGCGCGCTCGGGCTTGGCCTCCAGCGTGAAGCGCCCGTCGGCTTCGATGCGCCGCACGAGCGCGTCGCGATCGGCCCCCGGCGCCACGGTCAGGCGGATGCCGGAGTATCCCGGCCGCCGGGTGTCGTCCTGGACGTCGGTGACGTCGGCCCAGATCTCGCTGTCGAAGGCCGTGCCGCCCGAGTCGAAAATGCCGACGACCGTCCAGGTGCGCCGCCCGAACTCGAGGCGGCTGCCGAGCCGGGCGTCGGCGTAGCGCGCCGCGATGCCGGTGCCGATGACGACCTCGCCGAGATTCGGGCGGAACATGCGCCCGGCGACGAGGTGGACGCTGCGGTGGACGAGCAGCGCGACCGGCTCGACCCCGCGCACGAGGACGTTCTCGCGCCGGCCCTCGCGCGTGCGGAGGAAGGGCTGGTTGACGATCTCCGCGGAGGCGAGCGGCTCGCCGTCCGGCGCGCGCGCCACCCCGGCGAGCTGGCGCACCACCTGGGCCGCCTCGCGCGGGAGGAAGCTCGAGCCGTCGTTAGTCGAGCCCTTGCGGAGCACGATCAGGTTCTCCGGCTCGCCGGTGGCGACGAGCATGTGCTTGAGCCCACCCACGAGGGCCGCGAGGAGCATGGTGACGGCGACGACGAGGGCGATGCCGCCTGCGGTGAACACGCTCGTCCAGCGGCGCACGAGGACGTTGCGGACGTTGTATCGCAGCGGCAGCGGCATGGAGTGCGTTCAGAAGAGCCGGCGGAGCGCGTCGACCACGTTCAAGCGCGCGCCGTTCCACGCGGGGACCGCGCCGGCGACGACGCCCACGACGAGCGCCACCGCCACGCCCTCGGCGGCGACGCCGGCGGACATGTGAAAGCTCCCGAGCGGGCCCAGGAACGCGCCGCCGGCCGTCCTGCCCGCGCGGTTGAGGGCCCCCAGGATGACCCAGGCCGCCGCCGATCCGAGGACGCCGCCCACGAGCCCCTGCAGAGTCGACTCGGCGAGGAGCACGGCGAGGATCGGACGGCGGCGGAAGCCCAGGCTCTTGAGCACCGCGATCTCCGGGAGCCGCTCGCGCACGCCCATCGCGCTCGTGTTGGCCGCGATGAGCACGACCGCCAGCACCACGAGGAAGCCCACCGCGAGGACCACGCGGATGAGACCCTCGAACGTGCTCGTGAAGCTCTGGATGAAGGACTTCTCGGTCTCCGCGGCCACCTCGGCCTCGGAGTTGCGGAAGAGCGCGTCCACCGTGCGCATGATCTCGCCGACGTGCGCCGGGCTGTCGGCGCGGAGCCAGATCATGCCGACCACGCCGGTCGGGCCGGCGAGCGCGGTGCCGAAGCGTGGCTCCATCGCCTCGGAGAGGTAGCGGTAGTTGAACCAGAGCACGACCGGATTGCCGCTCGCCGCCGGGATCACGCCGACGATGCGCAGCGTGAGGTCGACGGGGAAGACCGTGCCCTTGAGCGTGATCTCCTGCCCGATGCGCCATCCGAACTTCGCCATGGTCTGCTCGCCCACGAGCGCCGCGTTGCGGATCTTCCGGAAGCGTTCGAGCGCCGCGGGATCGATGCCGTAGTCGGGCCACATCTGCGCGACGGTCTCCGGGTCGACCGCGAAGTTCGGGAACATGTTCTTGGGCTCGTCGTACACGCCGCCGAACCAGGAGTAGTGGTTGACCGCGGCCACGTGTGGGAGGTTGCGCATCTTGGCGAGAAACGCATACGGCAGCCAGTACGTGAGCCCCGCCTTGTGGTGCACGGTGATCCGGACGTCGGAGGACCAGTGCGCGAAGACCGCCTCGAGGGCGCCGGGCAGCGTCAGCACCGCGCAGACGAGGAAGATCGAGAGCGCGATCGAGAGCGTGGTGAGCACCGTGCGCAGCGGGTGGCGCCAGAGGTTGCGCAGGATGAGGCGCGGATAGGTCACGCGGACCCGCCGTCGACGAGTACGCCCTTGTCGAGCCGCATCACCTGGTCGACGAAGCGCTCCGCGCGCGGATCGTGCGTCACCATGACGACGGTCTTCTCGAAGGCGCGGTTGAGCTCGCGCAGCAGCGTCAAGATCTCGACCGCGCTGCGGGCGTCGAGATCGCCCGTCGGCTCGTCGGCGACGAGCAGGTCGGGGTCGGTCACGATCGCCCGCGCAATGGCGACCCGCTGCTGCTCCCCGCCGGAAAGCTGCTGCGGCCGGTGGTCCGCGCGCTCGGCGAGCCCGACGGCCGCGAGCGCAATCTCCGCCCGCCGCCGTCGCTCGCTGCGGCCGAGCCCCGTGAGCAGCAGCGGCAGCTCGACGTTCTCGACCGCGGTCAGCACCGGCAGCAGGTTGTAGAACTGGAAGACGAGCCCCACGTGGCGCGCGCGCCAGGCCGCGAGCCCGTCCTCGTCGAGGCCGGCGAGCGCCTGCCCCGCGACCACGACCTCGCCCGTGTCGGGGCGGTCGAGGCCCGCGAGCAGGTTGAGCAGGGTCGACTTCCCCGACCCCGACGGCCCCATGAGGGCGACGAAGCGGCCGGCGGGGATGTGGAGCGTGACGTGCTCGAGCGCGTGGACCTGGTCCACGCCGCGCCGGTAGACGCGCGACACGTCGCGGACGTCGATCATCGGACGGCGGAGCTTACCAGAGCGCCGAGGGGTCGCAACGCGCAGCCTGAGCCGCTATCGTGCACGACATGTCGGCTGCGCCGCTCCCGTCGAGTACCGTCATTTTGCTGCGCGAGGAGCCGGCGGCCGACGGCCCCTTCTCGGTGCTCCTCCTCGAGCGGCACGGGAGCATCGCGTTCCCGGGCGCGCACGCGTTCCCGGGCGGGATCGTCGAGCCGGGCGACGACGCGGTGCCCGGGGCCGCGCTGCCCGCGAGCCAGCGGTGGGCGCCGGCGGCCGAGGGCGACGCGCCCCCCGAGGCGCTGCGCTACTGGGTGACCGCGGTGCGCGAGCTTTTCGAGGAGGTGGGCATCCTGCTCGCCTACGAGTCGGGGCGCCCGGTGACGGGGCCGCTCGGCGCCTCGATCGCCGCGCTGCGGCGCCGGCTGCAGGCGGGCGAGCCCTTCGGCCGGCTGCTCGCCGAGGCGGGGCTCGTCCCCGCCACCGATGCGCTTTTCTACTTTGCGCGCTGGATCACGCCGCGCGTGAACCCGCGCCGCTTCGACACGCGCTTCCTCGTGGGCCGGCTGCCCGCGGGACAGGAGCCCGTCTCCGACGGCACGGAGACCGTGAGCTGCGCCTGGTTCACGCCCCGGGCCGCGCTCGCCGCCTACGAGGCGGGGGCCATTCAGCTCATCCCCCCGACGGTGCGCACGCTCGACGACCTCGCGCGTTTCCCCTCGCTCGACGCCGTGCTCGCCGACGCGCGCCGGCGCGTGGTGCGCGCGATCTCGCCCGAGATCGTCGAGGAGGGCGGCGAGCCCGCCATCGCCTACCCGGACAACACGGGCCATCCGGGCGCTCCCGTGCGCCGGCTCGTGCTGCGGGATGGGCGCTGGCGGCCGGCGTGATGCCCGGGTCGGGCGGGCGTCAGCGTGGCGGGGAGAAGTCCCGGGCGGTGATCGGACGCGAGTAGCCGTCGAGCGTGCGCGCCCACCAGGCGCCGGTCGAGCGGCGGGTGGCGCGGTCGGTGAAGTGGTAGGTGTAGACGGCGAGCCGCAGCGCCCGCGGCGGGGCCGCGGGAAAGGGATCGCGCGCGAACAGCGAGGCCACCGCCGCCGGGTCGGTGAGGAGGCGCCGCAGCAGCGTCTCGAAGTACGGCCAGGGACCGCGGTGGCCGAGCGGGAGGAACCAGAGCTGGAAGTCGACGCGCGGCTGGTGCGGGGCGACGAAGGCGGGGGCGCGGCGCGGGTCGCCCGGCTTCCAGTGGAGCTCGTAGGGCTCCCAGGTGACGCCGTCGGCCGATCCCTCGATCACCACTTCGCGGCGGATGCCCGTCATCGAGGCGAAGAGGTGGTAGGCGTTGATCGTGCGGAGCACGGCAAGCGTTGCGGGCACCGGGCCGAGGCGGCGGGAGAGCGCAAGGCCCCCGGGCACGAAGGGCAGAAACGGCACCAGCGAGAGCGGCACCAGGAGCGCCGTTGCGGCGGCGAGGACGGCGGTGCGCGCCCGGCTCGGCGGCGGGGCGGGGGCCGGCGCGAGGCGTCGGCCGAGGCGTGCGGCGAGCCCGGCGAGGTGGCCGTCGTCGAGCAGGAAGAGCGTGAGCGCGAGCGCAAGCCAGTTGAAGAACCCGTAGTTCGCCGTGAGGATGATGGCCGCCTGCATGCCGGCGATGCCGAGAAAGGCCGGCGCCCGCAGCCGCCGCGACGCCCACATGGCGAGCGGCAGCAGGAGCTCCGCGAGGTACGTATAGAGCGCACAGAGTCGATGGGCCCACACCGGCATCTGGTGGGCCCACCAGCCGATCCACGTGGGCAGCGGCGCCGTCTCGTAGTACGAGACGAGCGCCGTGAGATCCCGCCACGTGGGATCGCCGAGGAGCAGCTTCGCGAGCCCCGACTCCATGTAGAGGCGCAGCACGAGCCATTGCACGAGAAACACGCCGAGGGGGTGGGGCTCGGGAGCGTCGCGGGCCCGCAGCCCGAGGGGAGTGACGAAGAGCGCGAAGAATGCCGCCTCGAGGAGCAGGTTGTCCCACTGAAACGCGAGGAAGTCCTGCCCGATCGCGACGAAGGAGAAATAGAGGAGCCAGCAGAGCACGAGGGAACCAGCGGGGAGGATGTCGAGCACGAGGCCGAGCGCCGCCGTGGCGCCGGCGAGCGCCGCCGCGAGGAGCGCACGGTCGCTGCAGTCGAACCGCAAAAGCGACGGGGCGACCCACCACGGCGTGCGGGCGACGTAGGGGCACGCGGGCAGGAGCCCGCGCGCGCCGAAGAGGAGGCGCACCTGCGCGGCGAGCGAGAGGAACGCGGCTACGAAGACGAGGCCGAGCGAGCGCAGGAAGAGCGTGCGGACGTGCGCGCGGCCCCTCACCGGCGCCCGTGCGCGGCGCAGGTGCCCTCGCGGCAGGTGCGGCCGCCCAAGCGGAATCGGTTCTTCGCGACGAGGCGGTAGACGGCGTCGGCCAGCGCGTGGAGCCCGGGCACGGCGTAGAGCCGGGCGAGCGGCCGCAGGAGCGGGCGCAGCCCGAGCAGGTGGGCGACGGCGGCGGCGCCGGCGAGCACCCGACCGTCCGGCAGCACGAGCTGCATCGCTTCCTCGCACGCTGCGGCGCTCACCTGGGGGTGGCGGGCGAGCACGCCCGGCGCGCGAAAGGACTCGAGCTCGACGCCGCCGCCGGCCCAACGTCGCAGCCGTTCGGCCTGCTCTGCGCAGAAGCGACAGTCGCCGTCGTAGAGCAGGACGGGATGCGCCTCGAGTCCCTCCATGCCGCCCGTCTCCCTTCATGGCGGATTCGCCCTCGGCCGCCAAGTCGCGCGGGCGCGGTTGCGACGCGACGGCGCGCGGGATAGCTGACCTTCCGGAGATGGCCGACGCGCCGCGCCTCGTCACGGATCCCGCCGAGCTGGCGGCGCTGGTCGGGGACATCCGGGCCTCGGGTCGCCTTGCGCTCGACACGGAGTTCGTCTGGGAGCGTACGTACCGCCCGCAGCTCGGCATCGTGCAGATCGCGACGGACCGGAAAACCGCCATCCTCGATGCGCTGGCGCTCCGCGACCTCTCGCCGCTCTTCCCGCTGCTGCGCGACCCCGCCATCCCGGTCGTTCTCCACGGGGGCGGGCAGGATCTCGAGATCCTTGCGCTTCTCATGGGCGAGCCCGTGCGCGGCGTGGTCGACACCCAGGTGATCGCGGCGTTCCTCGGCTACGGGCTCCAGGTGGGCCTCGGCGTGCTCCTCGAGCGGGTGCTCCGCGTGCGCGTGCGGAAGGACCAGACTTACACCGACTGGACGCGCCGGCCGCTGCGGCCCGAGCAGCTCGCCTACGCCCGCGAGGACGTGGTCCACCTGCTGCCGCTCCACGACCGGCTCCGCGCTGCGCTCGAGCAACGCGGCCGGGCGGCCTGGGTGGCCGAGGAGCTGCAGGCCCTCGAGGACCCCGCGCGCTGGCGGCCCGTCCCCGACGAGGAGCGCTACCGCAGCGTGAAGGGATGGCAGCGCCTCGGCGGCCGCGAGCTTGCCGTCCTGCGCGCGCTCGCCGCGTGGCGCGAGCGCACCGCCCGCCAGCTCGACGTCCGACCGCACTTCGTCGTGAGCGACGTGGTGTTGACGACGCTCGCCGCGCGGCCCGTGGCGAGCCTCGAGGAGCTGCGCGGCGTGCGCGGGCTCTCGCCGGGGGCCGTGAGCCGCTACGGGCGCGGCCTCCTCGCGGCTATCGGCGAGGGGCGCGCGTGCCCGCCTGCGCGCTGGCCGGCCCGGCCCGAGCGCGTGCGGCGGCACGCGCCGCCGACGGGGCTCGTGGCGCTTCTGCGCGCGGCGGTCCAAGTGGCCGCGGAGCGCGAGGAGATCGCCCCCGAGATCGTTGCCAGCACGCGCGACATCGAGGCGCTGGTCGCGCTGGTCACGAACCCGGACGACGCGGCGGTGCGGGCCGAGCCGCCGCCCCTCGTCCGCGGCTGGCGGGGGCGGCTCATCGGCGAGCGCCTCGTTGCGATTGCCCGCGGCGAGCTCGCGATTCGCTACGACGCGAGCCGCCGGGAGATCGTCGCCGAGCCGGTCACGCGGGCGGGCGGATGCGCACGATGACGATCTTGCCCGCCCGCAGCCGCTCGGCGCTCGGGCAGAAGAAGCCGAGCCACGCGACCCAGTACTTGCGGCGGTAGGCCTCGCCCATGCGCGCGGCGAGCTCCGGGTCGCGCACCAGCTCGGCCCGCGCCTCGAAGTGCGGGCCGTCCTTGCTGCCGACCCAGACCAGCAGCGGGCTGCCCTTGGCGATGCGGCGGGCCTTGTGCGACGTGGGCGAGGTCGTGAACGTGATCGCCGCGCCGTCCCAGCTGAACCACACCGGCACCACGGTGCTCGGCGTGCCGTCGGCGCGCCGGGTGGCGACGTAGAGGTAGCTCGAGGTCTCGAGGGCACGCCCGACCTCGGGCGGAAATGCGGCCGCGACCGTAGCCGCGACGACCGCGACGGCAGTGACGGCAAGCGGCCACATGCGCTCGAGGCCACAGAGCAGCTCCCGCGGCTGCGGTCAAGACGGGTCCTCCCGCCGCGGCTGAACTCGCCGCGAGCCCGTGATATGGCAGGGCCATCGTGACGACTTCCAGACGTGCTTCCTCCAGCGGCCGGGGCCGCCGTGGTGCGCGCGGGCGCAAGGCGGACCCCCCGGCGCCGAGCACCGACGCCCCTCCGGCCCCGCAGCCGGCGCCCGAGCCCGCCGCGGTGCCGCTGCCCACCGCGACGCCCGAGACGGCCTTCGCCGCGCGCGTCCCGCCGCCGCCGCCGCCGCGTCCGCGCCCGGCGCTGCGCCAGGTGGTGTTCTTCGACGTCGAGAACACGAGCCGCCCGGAGCACGTCGCCCGCGTCCTCGACCACCTCGAGCTCGACTGGGTCGGTCGCGACACGGAGCTGGTTGCGGTCGGCAACTGGCGCGTGGTGAGTCACGAGACCGCCCGGCTGCTCGCGCAGCGGGGCGCGCAGCTCGTCCACAGCGCCCCCGCGGCCGGCGTGCGCGACTGGAGCGACCTTCGCATCGCGGTGGCGGCCGGGGCCTGGCTCGCCGGGGCGCGGCCCGGCGACCAGATCGCGATCGTCACCGACGACCAGGCCTTCGATGCCGTGGGCGACGTCGCCGCGAGCCTCGGGGTGGGTTTCCGCCGGCTCTCGTACCGTGCGCTCGCGGGCATCGTGGGAGAGGTCGCGGTGGACGAGCCCGCGGCCGCGGCGCGCTCGCGGCGTCGCGGCCGGGGCCGGCGGCGCGGACACGCCGAGCGCCGCGGGCCGGAGCCGGCTGCCGTCGCCCCGGCGGCCCCCGAGGCCGAGGCGGCAGCGGCGGACGCGCACACCGCGCCGCACGACGAGATCCTCGCCGTGGTGCGCGAGCTGCTCGCGACCTCGTCGAGCGGGGGCGTGAGCCTCGATGCCCTCTCGAACGCGCTCAAGGCGCGGGGCTTCCGCCGCCCGCCGGGGTCCCCGCGTCTGATCACGCGGCTCCACCGCATCAAGGAGATCGAGGTGCTGCCGGGCAACCTCGTGCGCCTGGCGAACGCGGAAGGCGAGAGCGCACCGGCAGGGCCGGCTCTGCCGACGCCGGGCGAGGAAGCCGCGGCGGCCCCGCCGCAGAACGGCAGCCAGCGTCGCCGGCGGCGTCGCGGCGGGCGGCGGCGGCGGGGGCGCGGCGCGGGCGCTGCGGCGGCGACCCCGGCATCGGCCCCCGACGCGTAGCGCCGGCCCGGCTCAGACGATCCCCAAGCGCTCCTTGCCCTCGGGCGAGATCATCTGCGGCGTCCACGGCGGATCCCACACCAGCTCGACATCGGCCTCGGCGATGCCGGGGAGCCCGAGCAGCTTCTGCCGCGCGTCGGCGGCGATCGCCGTGCCCATGCCGCAGCCGGGGGCGGTGAGCGTCATGCGCACCTCGACGCGATGTGTGCCCTCCGTGAGGGGGATCACGCGCATGTCGTAGACGAGCCCCAGGTCGACGATGTTCACGGGGATCTCCGGGTCGTAGCAGGTTCGCAGCGTCTCCCACACCTGCTGCTCCAGGTCGGCCGCGCTGGCGGCCGGCGCTGGCGCGGGGGGTGGCTCCTTGCCGATCGCGTCCGCATCCTCGCCCGCAAGGCGGAAGAGCCCGCCGTAGCTCGGGACTTGCAGCGTGAACGATCCTCCGAGCGACTGCGTGAGGTAGGCCTCGGTCCCCTTCTCGAGGACGACGGGATACCCGGCGGGAATCTGCACCGCCTGGCAGTCGCGGCTGAGCTCGACGCGCTCCATGGATGAACCTCCCGCGACCGATTCTGAAACGACCCCGGAGCCGGCGCAAGGCGCCGCCGCTCAGGGCTCGGTCGGGAACCCGAGCTCGCGCCAGCGTCGCCAGCCCCCGGCCATGGAGGCGACGCGCCGGTAGCCCATCTTCATGAGCGCGTCGGCCGCGAGCGCCGAGCGGAACCCGCCGCCGCAGTAAAGGATCAGCTCCGTGTCCCGATCGGGGACGGTGCGTTCGATGTCGCGCTCGAGGATGCCCTTGCCGAGGTGGATCGCGCCGGGGATGTGACCCGCCTGCCACTCGTGGTCCTCGCGCACGTCGAGCAGATGGATGGGCTCGCCCGCCTGCTGGCGGCGGCGGACCTCCTCGCAGGTCGTCTCGCGGATGCGCGTCCGGGCATCGGCGACGAGCGCCAGAAACCCCGGCGAATGGTCCATGGCAGTCGTCTAGCGGCTGGCGCCCCGACGGTCAAAGCTGCTAGGCCTGCGGCGGTGATGGTCACGACCGATCCGCTGCACGCCGAGCCGCGGTTCTTCGGGCCCGCGGGCGAGGTGGCGCCCGACGTGTTCATGCATCCCGCCTTCGTCAACACCTATGCGGTGCGCACCCCCGCAGGCCTGCTCGTGATCGACCCCGGCTTCGCGCACACCTCGGCCGCCGTCCGCGACGCCGTGCGGGCGTGGAGCCCCGCGCCGCTGCGCGCGGCGATCTACACGCACGGACACGTCGACCATGCCTTCGGGCTCCGCGCCTTCCTCGATGCGGGCGAGCAGCCGGTCATCATCGCCCAGGAGGCGTGCCTCGCGCGCTTCCGCCGCTACCGGCTCATGTACGGCTACAACGCCCGCATCAACCAGCGGCAGTTCTCGCTCCCGGCGCCGGTGTTCGTGCGCGAGTTCGACCCGCCGACGCTGCTCGTCCGCGAGCGGCTCGTCCACCGGCTGGGCGACCTCGACGTGGTGTGCACGGCGGCGCGCGGCGAGACCGACGACCACCTCTGGGTCTGGCTGCCGGCGCGCCGTCAGCTCTTCACCGGCGACCTCGTCATCTGGCAGGCGCCCAACTGCGGCAACCCGCAGAAGGTGCAGCGCTATCCCGAGGAGTGGGCGGACGCGCTCGAGGCCATGGCCGGGCTCGAGGCCGAGTGGCTCTTCCCGGGCCACGGGCTGGCGATCCAGGGGTCCCAGGCCGTGCGGCTCGTCCTCACCGAGACGGCGCGCTACCTCCGCGAGCTCGTCGCGCAGGTGCGCGCACGCATGAATGCAGGCGAGCCCGCGGACGAGATCGTGCACGCGGTCGAGCCCGACCCCGAGCTCGCCAGTCGTCCGTATCTCCAGCCGACCTACGACCACCCGAAGTTCATCGTGCGCAACCTGCTCCGCCTCTGGGGCGGCTGGTGGAACGGCAACGCGGCCGACCTGCTGCCCGCGCGCCTCGATGCCCAGGCGCGCGAGGTCGCGGCGCTCGCGGGCGGCGTCGGCGCGGTGGTGGCGCGCGGGCGAGCGCGGCTCGGGGAAGGCGCGCTCGAGCTCGCCGCCCACCTCGCCGAGTGGGCGACGCGCGCCGCCCCGGAGGACCGTGCGGCCCAGGCGCTCAAGCGCGACGTCTACGCGGCGCGGGTCGCCGCCGAGCGCTCGCTCATGGCGCGGGGCATCTTTCGGGCCGCGATGAACGAGGCCCGCTGCGCCCTCGGCGAGGAGCCGCTCGCCGGGGAGGATCCGGGGCTCTCGTTCAGCGAGCCTGGTAGACGATGACGCCGTCGCGCTCCCGGCTAAGCACGCGTCCCTCGCGCCGGAGCAGCTCGAGGTGGGCGAGCGTCTCGGAGGTGGCGGCCACCACCTGGAAGCGGTTCTCGGGGCTCACTGCGAAGTGCTCGCACGCCACCTCGTAGGCCGTGCGCGGCCGCTGGCGCAGCACGTCGAGCATGGCGAGCTTGCGCACGCGGTGGAAGTCGATGAGCTGGCGGGCGCGGCGGCGGTGGTCCTCGTAGACGGGACCGTGCGCAGGGCAGACGAGGCGGGCGTCGAGGCGCTGCACCTTCTCCAGCGAGGCGAGGAAGTCGCCGAGCGGGTTCTCGGGCCCGTTCGGGTAGAGTCCCACGTGCGGGGTGATCTTCGGCAGCAGGTGATCGCCGACGAAGAGAATCGCGTCGGGCTCGAGCAGCAGGCAGCAGTGGCCGGGCGTGTGCCCGGGCGTCCACACGACGCGCAGCCGCCGCCCGTCGCCGAGCGGGATCTCCTCGCCGTCGCGGAGCGGATGGTCCGGCGTGGCAGGCGCGTAGAAGAGGCCGAAGAAGCGACTCGGCGACGGGAGCTGCTGCCCGGGCGGGAGGGGCGGCACGCCGTGGCGGCCAAGGAAGCGGCCGTTGTCGGCTTCGACGTGCGCCATCGCCTGCGCGCGCTCGGCTTCGAGCGGGTGGAGGTAGACCTCCGCGCCGGTGAGCTCGCGGTAGGGCCCGGAGGTGCCGAAGTGATCGATGTGGTGGTGCGTGCAGACGATGCGCGCGATCGCCTGCGGCGCGATGCCGGCGGCCTCGAGGGCGCCGCGAAAGGCCGCCATGCTCGCCTCGGTCCGCATGCCCGTGTCGACGAGTGTCCAGCCGTCGCCGGCGCGCACGAGGTAGACGTTGACGATCGAGGGCTTCATGGGCAGCGGGAGGAAGACCTCCACCACCCCCGGGGCGACCTCGCGTGCCTTGGCGGGCTCGACCACGCTACTCGTGGAGCCGCTCCTGGACGGCGAAGGTGAGGCGGAGCCGGACCCGCCAGGCGGTGACCGCGCCGTCCTCGATGACCGCGGTGATGCCCTTCACGTCGGCGCGGCGGATGCCGTCGATCGTCGCCGCCGCGCGTGCGACCGCGAGCCCGACCGCGTCCTCGATCGAGTTGGTCGACGTCCCGGTGAGCTCGATCGTCTTCTCGACCATGGTGCGCGCCTCCCGCGAGCCCAGCTTTGGCCACGCCCGCGGCGATTGCAACCGCGCAGAGGGCTTGGCGGGGCGCGCGGCGGCGCGGTATGCGACGCCGATGCGGACCGGCGCGCTCCTCCTCGTCCTCCTGCTCGGCGGGGCCGCGCCCACGGCGGCGCACCCAGTCGGTGTGGCGACGCTCGCCCTCGAGGACGCGGCGCGCGGGCGGCGGCTCGTCACCGAGGTGTGGTATCCGGCGCGGGCTACGGGGCGGGACGCCCCGCCGCGCGCCGGGCGCTTCCCGCTCGTGCTCGTGGCCCACGGCCACTGCGGCTTCCGCACGAACTACCAGTACCTGACCGTCCCGCTCGCGGGCGAGGGCTTCGTGGTCGCGGCGCCCGACTTCCCCGGGTTCAACAAGGCCGTATGCGACGCCGGAGCGGAGTCGATCGGCGACATCGCGCACGACCCCGAGGGCGACCTCGCCTTCCTGCGCGCCGTCCTGCACGAGCGCACGGGGCCCGGGGCGCGCGTTGCCCGGCACGTGCGCGGGCGGCGTGCGGGGCTCGTCGGGCACTCCCTCGGTGGCTACGTGGTGCTGCGCGCCGCCCTCGCCGATCCCGCGTTTTCGGTGGTGGCTGCGCTCGCCCCGCTCGATGTCTTCGGGCACGACGACTTTGCCCACCTGAGCCCGCGGCGGACCTTTCTCCTCGCCGGCGCCACCGGCGACCGGACGCTGCCCTACGCGACCGTGACCGTGCCGCTCTTCGCCTTGCTCCCCCCGCGCGCCTACCTCCTCGAGATCGTGGGCGGCAGCCACAGTGGGTTCACCGACATGGACTCGACCCTCGCGCCCGCGGCGCTCGCCCGCCAGCAGGCGCTCGTCCGCCGCTACGTAACCGCGCTCTTCGCGCGCTGGCTCGCCCACCGCCTCGGCGCCGCGCGAACGCTCACGCCGGGGGACGCGGCGGCCCAGGGGCCGGACGTCGCGCTCACCGTGCGGCTCCGCTGAGCCGCGCGAGCAGCGCGGCGTCGGTCGGGAACGCGAGCGGCGGCGGAGCCCCGGGGTCGAACCAGCCGACCGCGATGGCATCGTCGCCGGCTGCGGGCTCGGCCGTCGGATCGACGGGCGTGGCGGCGAACCAGACGCCCACGGTGGGCCTCGCGGGGTCGTGAAAGTTCGACGCGACCTCGAGCAGCTCGCCGATCGTGACCACGAGCCCCGTCTCTTCGAGCGTCTCCCGCCGCGCCGCCTCGCGCACGTCCTCGCCCCACTCGACGAACCCGCACGGAAAACACCAGCGTCCCGCCCCGAACTGCCCCGCGGCGCGCTCGACGAGGAGCACGCGGCCGCGCGCGTCGCGCACGACCGCGGCCGCGCCTACACCGGGGTTGGCGAAGAAGAGGAAGCCGCAGGCCGGGCAGTGGGGCCGCGGCGCGCCGCCGTGGCGGACGCGGTCGAGGGGGCCGCGGCAGCGCGGACACCAGCGCCAGTCGTCGCCGAGGCGAGGCACGTCAGCCGAGATGCGCGCCCCCGTCGACGTAGAGGACGTGCCCGGTGACGAAGCGGGCGGCGTCGCTCGCGAGGAAGAGCGCGACGGGGGCGATGTCGGTCTCCGGATCGCCGAGCCGGCCGATGGGCCGCTCGGCCATGAGGCGCGCGAACCGCTCGGGGTCGCGCGCCGCGAAGTCCTGCCCGCGCCTGGTGGCGGCCGCCGGGTAGATGACGTTCACCGTGATGCCGTCGCGACCCCACTCGCGCGCAGCCACCCGCGTGAGGCTCGTGATGCCGCCTTTCGCTGCCGCGTAGTCGCCGAGGCCCGCATGGCCCTGCTCGGCGGCGAGCGAGCCCATGTTGATGATCCGGCCCCGGGCCTGCGCGGCCATGACCGGCCGCACCGCGGTCATGGCCCACCACGTGCCCTTCACGCCCGTGCGCCAGGAGCGGTCGAACTGCGCCTCGGGAATCGCGGCGAGCGGCGCGCGCGGGCCGAAGCCGTGGGCGTTGTTGACGAGCACGTCGACCGTGCCCCAGCGCCGCACCGTCGCCTCGACCATCGCGTGCACTTGCGCCTCCTCGCCGACGTCCACGGCAAGCCCGAGGGCGTCGCCGCCGGCGGCCCGGATCTCCTCGGCGGTGCGCTCGGCGCGGTGGGGCTTGAGCTCGGCGACGCAGACCCGGGCTCCGGCGCGGGCGAAGACGAGGGCGATCGCCCGCCCGATGCCCTGGCCGGCGCCGGTGACGATGGCGACCCGGCCCTCGAGCGGGCGGCTCACGGGCCTACTCGAGCCAGCGGTTGAGCGCGTGCGTGCGCATCTCGTTGGTGAGGATCGTGTGCTCGACCGCACGGCGCACGCGCCGCTGCACGTCGGCCGTCGTGCAGACGCGCTGCATGAGCTCGAGCGCCTTGTCGCCGTGCTCCGCCTCGGCGTAGGCGTGCACCTCGAGGTCCTTTACCTTGACGCCGTAGTGGCGCCAGAGCCCCTCGTAGAGGGTCTTCGCGTACCCGCTCCTGCCCGCGGCGCGCTCGCGCGCGTAGCCGAGCGCGCCCAGCGCCTCTTCGTAGGAGCGGCGGCAGTAGTAGAGGAGCGTGTAGACCGAGCCGATCGTCTCGGGCATGGGCACGTAGGCGCGCAGCTCGTCGTCCGTGATGCCGAGCGCGCGCGTGTATTCGACCTTCATCAGCACGTGGTTCGGATCGCGGAGATAGCCGGTCTCGTCGGCGAAGTTCTGTGTCCAGTGCGCGTAGTGCTCGGAGTCCTCGAGCGTAAACGCGTCGGCGTCGGGGGCGTTGGCGATGAGGAGCGCGAACTCCGGGGTCATCCACAGCCCGAGGTAGTAGAGCTCCATGGCGTAGCGCTTGACGATGTCGAGGCTCGCCGTACCGCTGCCGATCGCGGGCACGACCCGGTTCTGCCGGTAGGGGCTGTGCGCCTCGATGAAGCGGTCGAGCTCGGCGAGGAACGCGTCGACCGGGAGCGCCGGCGCCGCGGCCCGGCCGCGCTTGATGACGTCCCGGAACTCGCCGCGTGCGCTCATCGTGCCTCCGTTTGCCGAACCGGCGGCGGGGAATGTAGGAGCTTCCCTTCGTGGGTGTCAACACGCAGCCGGAGGCGCTGCCGCTCGCAGGCGTGCGCATCCTCGCCTTCACGCAGCTCGGCGCCGGCCCCTTCGGGCTCGTGTTCCTCTCGGACCTCGGCGCCGAGGTGATCAAGGTCGAAGACCCGCGCACCGGCGGCGACGAGGCGCGCACCGTGCCGCCGTTCTGCGACCCGGCGGCGCGCGACGGCCTCTACTTTCAGGCTCTCAACCGCGGCGCGCGGAGCCTGACGCTCGATCTGCGCGCGCCCGAGGCCCGCACGGTCCTCCACCGGCTCGTCGCCCGCGTGGACGTCGTCTACAACAACCTGCGGGGCGACCTGCCCGGCCGGCTCGGCCTCGACTACGCGGCGCTCGGGCCGGTCAACCCGCGGATCGTCTGCTGCTCGCTCTCCGGCTTCGGGCGCACGGGACCGCGGCGGGGCGAGCCCGCCTACGACTACCTGCTCCAGGCCTACGCCGGCTTCATGAGCCTCAGCGGCGAGCCCGAGGCGCCGCCCACCAAGTGCGGCGTCTCGGTGGTCGACTTCTCGGGCGGGGTGCTCTCGGCGCTGGCGGTGATGATCGGGCTCCACCGCGCGCGCGCGACCGGACGAGGCTGCGACCTCGACGTCTCGCTGCTCGACACGGCCCTCTCGTACCTGAACTACATGGCGGCGTGGACGCTCGACCGCGGCTGGCGGCCGGCGCGGCGGGCGGGGGGCGCGCACCAGAGCCTCGTGCCGAGCCAGAGCTTCGAGACCGCCGACGGGTGGCTCGTCATCATGGTGATGAAGGAGAAGTTCTGGCAGCGGCTCGTCGAGCGCCTGGAGGAGCCGGCGCTCGGCGAGGACCCGCGCTTTCGCACCTTCGCGGATCGGCTCGCCCACCGCGACGCGCTCGAGCCGCTGCTCGCCGCCATCTTCCGGCGCCGCACCACGGCGGCGTGGCTCGCACGCCTGCGGGGCCACGTGCCCGTCGCCCCCGTCTACCGGATCGACGAGGCGCTCGCCGACGAGCAGGTCACCGCGCGCGAGATGGTGGTCGAGGTCGCGCACCCGCGCTTCGGCACGCTCCGGCAGGTGGGCTGCCCCATCAAGATGGCGGGCGTCACGCCGCGGTATCGGCCGGCGGCAGCGCTCGGTGCCGACACGGAGGCGATCCTCGAGGAGATCGGCCTCGATGCGGCCGCGCGCGCGGCGCTGCGGGCGCGCGGGGTCGTCTGACGCCGTGGACCTCGCGTTCTCCCCCGCCGAGGAGGCCTTTCGCAGCGCGCTGCGCGCGTGGCTCGCGGCCAACGTCCCCCGCGACCGGCCGGAGCCGGCGACGCTCGCCGAGGAGGTGGCTGCGCTGCGGGCCTGGCAGCGACGGCTCCACGAGGGCGGCTGGGTCGGCATCCACTGGCCGCGCGAATACGGCGGGCGGGGCGCCACGGTGGTCGAGAACTACATCTTCCAGGAGGAGCTGGCCGCCGCCCGGGCCCCCGAGATCATCAACCGCATCGGGGTGAACCTCGTCGGCCCGACATTGATCGCCCACGGCACCGAGGCGCAGAAACGCCGATTTCTGCCGAAGATCCTGCCCGCCGAGGAGCTCTGGTGCCAGCTCTTCTCCGAGCCCGGGGCGGGCTCGGATCTCACCGCGCTGCGCACGCGCGCCGAGCGCGTGGCCGACGGCTGGGTGGTGAGCGGGCAGAAAGTCTGGACGAGCTACGCGCAGTTCGCCCGCTGGGGCATTCTTCTCGCGCGCACGGACCCCACGGCCCCAAAGGCGAAGGGCATCAGCTATTTCATCTGCGACATGCAGGCGCCGGGCGTCACCGTGCGCCCGCTGCGGCAGATGACCGGCAGCGAGGAGTTCAACGAGGTGTTCCTCGACCAAGTGCACATCCCGCGCGAGCACCTCGTCGGGACCGAGAACGCGGGCTGGGCGATCGCCAACACCACGCTTGCCCACGAGCGCGGCACCGCGCCCCGCCAGCTCGTCATCCACCGCATGCTCTTCGCCGACCTCCTGCGGCTCGCGCGCGAGCGCGGCGCCGGTGCCGACCCCGTGCTGCGCCAGCGCCTCGCCCAGCACTGGATCGAGCTCGAGATCACGCGGCTCAACAACTGGCGGACGCTCACCCGCCTCCTGCGCCGCGAGCCCCTCGGACCCGAGGCGAGCTTCGTCAAGCTCTTCTGGAGCGAGATGAGCCAGCGCATGCACGACACGCTGATGCAGCTCCTGGGCCCGCACGGGCTCTGCTGGCAGGACGCGCGGCTCGGCCGGCTCGTGCGCTCCTACCTCTACTATCGCTCGGCCACCATCTTCGCCGGCACGTCGGAGATCCAGCGCAACATCCTCGCCGAGCGCGTGCTCGGTCTACCGCGGGGGCGCTGATCAGAGCGTCCCCAGGAAGGCGATCAGCGCCTGCTGCTCGGCGGCCGTGAGCGCCGCGAAGGCCGCCGCGGCCGCCGCGCCCTGTCCGTCGTGGAGGGCGATCGCCGTGGCGAGGTCTGGAGCGCGTCCGTCGTGGAGGAACCGGGATTTGGCGCGCACGCCCCAGAGAGGAGCCGTGCGCATGAGCGTCGGTCCTGCAACGCCCGACGTGATCCCGTCACCGAGCGAGCCCATGTCGTGGAGGAGGAAATCCGAATACGGATGGAACGTCCGGGCTGCGAGGAGGCGGTTGACGCCCGGGCTGATCGCGACCCCGCCGCTTGTGGGCGGGATGAAGGCCGCCGGATCGGACGCCGTCGTGAGCGCCGGGACGTGGCAGCCGACGCAGCCGACGCGCGTGAAGAGCCGGCGGCCGAGCCGCGCCGTCGCATCCATCGGAAGCGTCGGCGGCGGCGCCAAGGCGCGCATGAAGTCGGCGAAGCGGTCGATGTCGGCCCGGCCCTGGGCGTCGGTCGCGTCCTCCGGGTCGTCGGCCGCGTCGAGCAGCACCCCGAACTGCGTGCGCCCGAGGGCGCACGTGGTCAGCTCGTGCGGGTGGTCCGGGTTGGTGACGCCCATCTCTTGCAGATAGGCCTGCCCGGCAAAGCCGCGCAGCGTGGCGACGTCGTCCTTCCAGCCGAAGCGCGCCACCCGTGGTCGGCCGAGCTCGACGACGGTTTTCACCACCCCGCGGAGCGCTGCGGGCTGGCGTGCGGCGATGGTCTGGAAGGTTGCGTCGGCCACTGCCTCGACGAGGCCAAGCCCGAAGAGCGCCGAGGCCTGGCGTTCGGCGGTGCAGTTCTCGCCGGCAGCAAAGCGCGCGCTCGTCGGGTCGCAGAGCGGGAGGCTCGGGGAGAAGGTCGTTCGCGCGACCTCCTCTTGCTGGCAGGGCGAGAGCGTGCAGCCGGGGGCGGTAAGCGGGCAGCCGAGCGGCGTGGCCGCGAGCCCGCCGGGAAAGATCGTGAGCCCCGCCTGCGTCTGCGGCCCCGCGCGCAGCAGGTTGTCGCTGGCGAAGATATGCACGGGACCGCCGGTCGGGTCGTTGCGGACGCGCATCTCGTTGATGAACTCGCCCGAGCCGCCGAGGGCGGGTTGGAAGTGGCAGGCCGCGCACGAGCGCCCGTTGAAGAGGGGCCCGAGCGTCGGAAGGCTCTCGACCTCGACGAAGGTGGCCTGCCCCTCGACGAAGCGCTCGAGGTCGGCGGTGTCGCCGCGCGCGGCCGCGAGCAGCATGCCGTCGAGTGGAAGGCCGTCGCCAGCGAAGAGGGCCGGGAGACCGGCGGCCCGGGTTTTCGGGTCGCGGCGCAGGCAGCCGAGCATGCAGCGCGCCGTCGCCGGCCGGTGCCGGCAGGCGCGCACGCACGCCCGGACAGCAGCACGCGGGTCGGCCGCCGCGGGGGCGGTGGCGAGTGCGGTCGTCAGGGCAATGCCAAGGAGCGAGCGTGCACGCATGAGTGGACGGCGAAGCAGATTGCGTGCCGGAGCGCCATCCGACCACCGGAACCCGTGCGGTGGGCGTTTGGGACGGCAGCCGCGCCGGGGAGCGGCAAGGCGCCCGCCGTGGCCCGCCCGGCGAGTGCGCACGAGTGAACGCAGAGACGGGCGGGGTTGGCGCGGGCCGGCAGGTGTCGTATGCGGGCTCGCGTGAGCGACGTCACGACCGTACCGGCGAGCGGGCCCCTCGTCGGGCTCCGCGTCCTCGACCTGGGCACCCGCATCGGCGCGCCCTTCGCGGCTACTTTGCTCGCCGACTTGGGGGCCGAGGTGATCAAGGTCGAGCTGCCGGGTGAGGGCGACTTCATGCGCAGCATCGGCCCCTTCGTCGACGGCTACTCGCTCTTCTGGGCGGTCGAGGGCCGGAACAAGAAGTCGATCACGCTCGATTTGCGCACGCCCGCCGGGCAGGCGCTGCTCAAGCGGCTCGTCCCGCTGGTGGACGTGATCGTCGAGAACTTCCAGCCGGGGACGCTCGAGTCCTGGGGGCTCGGCTACGAGGTGCTCGCGGAGATCAACCCGGCGATCATCTTGACCCGCGTGTCGGTCTACGGGCAGACGGGCCCCTACCGCGACCGCCCCGGCCTCGACCGCAACGGCATCGCCATGGGCGGTCTCCTCTACTTGACCGGCTACCCCGACCGGCCCCCGGTGCGCCCCGGCCTGATCGTCTCGGACTACCTGACGGGCGTCTTCAACGCCTTTGCGATTCTCGCCGCGCTCTACGAGCGCGACCGCCGCGCGCGCACGACGGGGGCGGCCCCGCGCGGCCAGTGGGTCGACCTCGCGCTCTACGAGTCGATCCTCCGCATCATGGAGCACACGCTCGCCGCCTACGACCGGCTCGGCATCGTGCGCGAGCGCGAGGGGAACCGGCTGAAGAACTCCGCCCCGCTCGACAACTGGGAGACGAAGGACGGGAAGTGGGTGTGCATCGTGGCGGCGGGCGACGGCCTCTTCCCGCGGCTCTGCCGCGCGATGGGACGCGAGGACCTGCTCGCCGACCCGCGCTTTGCGACCATGGCGCGCCGCGCCGAGCACGGCGACGCGATCAACGCCGAGGTGGCCGCGTGGGTGAAGGCGCACACCGCCGCCGAGATCGAGGCGATCCTCGCCGCGCACGAGGTGCCTTTCGGCGTGGCGTATTCGGTGGCGGACATCTTCGCCGACCCGCACGTGGCGGCGCGCGAGGACATCGTCATGGTCGACGACCCGGTGATCGGCCCGGTGCGGATGCAGGGCGTCTATCCGCGCTTCTCGCGCACGCCGGGGGCGATCCGGCGCGGCGCGCCACGCCTCGGCGCCGACAACGACGAGGTGTACGGCCGGCTCCTCGGCCTCGGCCCGGACGAGCTCGCGGCGCTGCGGCGCGACCGGGTGATCTGAGCCGGGGCTTGTGTCGCTGAAACGGACGTTTTAAACGTCCGTTTTGTGGACTCCGACGGGGACACCCGCGCGCGCCTCCTCGCCGCCGCCGGGGAGCTCTTTGCCGAGCGCGGCTACGCGGGGACCAAGATGCGGGACATCGCCGCCCGCGCCCGGGTGAACGTCGCCGCGGGCAACTATTACTACGGCTCGAAGAAGGCCCTCTATCTCGCCGTGCTGCGCGCCCACTTCGCCGAGGTGCAGGCGCTGCTGCGCCGCCGGGGCGCCGAGGCGCCCACCGCACGGCTGCCGCGCGCGGAGCTGATCCGGCGGCTTCGCGCCCGCGTGCGCGCGATGCTCGATCTGCTGATCGGTCCGCCGCCGAGCCGGCACGGGGCGCTCATGCTGCGCGAAATGGCCGACCCGACCGAGGCGCTGGCCGTGGTCGTCGACGAGTTCATCCGCCCGCGGCTCGAGGAGCTCGAGGCGATCATCGCGCGGCTCGAGCCGCGGCTCGCCGGCGAGACGCTGCGGCGGTGCGCGCTGAGCGTCGTCGCGCAGGCCGTCTTCTACCGCACCACCATGCCGGCGCTGCTCTTCATGCGCGGCGAGCGCTGCTACCCGCCTACGCTCGCCGCCGCCCTCGCCGATCACGTGACCGAGTTCTCCCTGGGCGGCATGGCGCGGATCGCCGCCCGGAGGCGCCGTGGCGGCTGAGCGCCTGGGCATGCTGCTCCTCGGCGCCGCGCTCGCCGGCTGCAGCGCGCTCGCGGGCTTCGCGCGCCCCGAGGGCGACGGCGGCTGGACGCCGGCGGAGCGCCACGCCGAGGTGGCGGCCCGCGCGGCTGCGGCGGGCGTCGACCTGGGGGCGGGCACGCCACCGCCGGCGGCGCCGAGGCGGCTCGACCTCGCCGCCGTGCTCGCGCTCGCGGCCGAGGGCAACCGACGCATCGCCGAGGCGCGGCGCGACGTCGAGATCGCGCGCGCGCGGGTCGCCGAGGCGCGCGGGCGGCTCTTGCCGGACGTGACCGGCGCCGGCCGCTACACGCGCTACACCGATCCGCAGACGACGGGCGTGGCCTTTCCCCCCGGGCTCCTGCCGCGCGGCGTCGCGCCGCCCGTGGTGACGGTGCGCGAGGCGGAGGTGGGGGTGGTGAACGGCACGCTCACGGTGCCGCTCGACGTGACGGGCGAGCTGCGCCACGCCCTCGGCGCCGCCCAGGCGGGCTATCGCGGCGAGCGGGCGCGGCTCTGGGCGACGACGCTCGAGCAGGAAGTGGCGGCCATCCGCGCCTACTTCCAGCTCCTCGAGGCAGAGCACCTGCGCACGGTGGCGGAGCAGACCGTCGCCGCCGACCGCGAGCAGCTCGCCGCCGCGCAGGCGCGCTTCGACGCCGGCCGGCTCACGAAGAACCAGCTCCTCGTGGTGCAGGTGACGCTGCGCGACGCCGAACAGGAGCTGCTGCGCCGAACGCTCGCGATCGACCAGGCGCGCTGGGCGCTCAACGACGCGTGCGGGCTGCCCGTGAACGCGCCGACCGAGGTGGTCGACGTGCCCGCCAGGCCGGAGGTGCCGGCGGTGGAAGACGCGCTCCGCGCCGCCTCCGCCCACAACCCCGTGATCGTCGCGCTTCTCGAGGAGCAGCAGCGGCTCGAGGAGACCGCGCGCTCGCTCGCGCGCGGGCGCCTGCCGCGGCTCGCCGCCGGGGGGGCGATCGACTACAGCACCGAGACGATCCTCCAGCCGCAGCGCATCGGCTCGGGCTTCGTCGGCTTCACCTGGGACCTCGGCACCGACGGGCGGCGCGAGGCGGAGATCGCCGAGGCGCGCCAGGCCGTCGAGCGCAACCGCCTCGAGCTCGAGTGCGATCTCCGCGCGATCGAGGCGTCGGTGCGCGAGACGCAGCAAGCCGCCGCCGAGCGCTTGGCCGCACTCTCGGCGGCCGAGGCGGCGGTGGGGCAGGCCGAGGAAAACCTCCGCATCCGGCGCGAGCAGTTCGCCGTCGGCCGCGCGCAGAGCGAGGACGTCCTCGACGCCGAGGCGCTGCTCGCGCGCCAGCGCGCCACGCTCGCCAGCGCGCTCTACGAGGCGCACACGCGCCGCGCGGAGCTGCAGCAGCTCATGGGCCTGCCGCTCGACGCGGTGGTGCCCGCGTCGAGGTGAGGGGATGTCGCGTCGGGTCGTCGTCGTCGTGCTGATCGCCGTGGCTCTCGGGGTCGCGGGCGTCGTGCTCCGCAGCCGCGCGCGGCGCACGCCGCCGCACTACACGGGGTTCGTCGAGGGCGAGGAGCGGGTCGTGCGCAGCGAGGTCGCGGGCCGCGTCGTCGCGGTCGCCTTCGCCGAGGGCGAGACGGTCCCGGCCGGCGCGGTGCTCGCCCGGCTCGACGACGCGGACATCGCGAGCCAGATCCGCGCCAAGGAGCAGGAGATCCGCGTGCTCGAGGCGGACATCGCCACGCAGCGCGAGCGCGTCCCGCTCGTCGAGGCGACCTGGAAGCGCGAGCTCGCCGCGCGCGAGGCCGACGTGCGACAGGCCGAGGCGGCCGCCGACTTGGCCGAGCGGACGTTCGCGCGCGAGCGGGACCTCGTCGCGCGCGGGGCGAGCACCGCGCAGGAGCTGGACGACCGCCGCGCCGCCCGCGACCAGGCGGCGAGCGCGCTCGCGCGCGCCCGCAGCATGCTCGCCCGCACCGCCGCCGAGGAGCGCAACATCACGGTGGCCCGCCGGGAGCTCGCGAGCCTCGAGGAGAAGCGTGCGCTCGCGCTGCGGCAGCTCGAGGAGCTCAACGTCACGCACGCGAAGTACGAGATCCACGCACCCGCCGTCCCGACCGTCGTCCAGACGCAGCTCATCTGGCCGGGCGAGCTCGCGCAGCCGGGCACGCCGATCGCCGCCGTCCTCGACCCGAAGGACAAGTACGTGCAGATCTACGTGCCGGTCGCCGATCGCGCCCAAGTCCGCGTCGGGCGGCGGGTCGAGATCGAGCTCGACAGCGAGCCCGGACGGCGCGTGCCCGGCGAGGTGAGCTTCATCGCCGACGAGGCGAACTTCACCCCCGAGAAGATCGAGACGCGCAGCGACCGGCTGGGCCAGGTCTACCGCGCGAAGGTGCGCATCCTCGAGGGCGTCGAGCGCTTCCAGCCGGGCACGGAGGGCGACGTGTACCTGGTCGGAGGCGGCGCGTGACCGGGCTCGCGGTCCGGCTCCGCGGGCTCGAGAAGCGCTTCGGGCGGCGGCGCGCGCTCGCCGGCATCGACCTCGATCTCGCGGACCGTGAGATCGTGGCGGTGGTCGGCCCCGACGGCGCGGGCAAGACGACGCTCCTGCGCGCGCTCGCGGGCCTCCTCGAGGTGGAGGCGGTCGAGGCGCGCGTCCTCGGCCACGAGCTCACCGGCGACGTGACCGACCTCAAGCGCCGCGTGGGCTACGTGCCGCAGGCGTTCGGCCTGCACCGCGACCTCACCGTGGGCGAGAGCCTGCGCTTCATCGCGCAGCTCCACCGGATCCCGCCCGCCGCGGCCGCCGCCCGCGCCGAGGCGCTGCTCGCGCGCACCGGGCTCAAACCCTTCGTCGACCGGCCGGCGGGCGCGCTCTCGGGCGGCATGAAGCAGAAGCTCGCCGTGGTCTCGGCGCTGCTGCCGGAGCCCGCGCTCCTCGTCCTCGACGAGCCGACCGCCGGCGTCGACGTGCTCGCGCGCCGCGAGATCTGGGCGCTGCTCGAGGGGGCGCGCACCCACGCCCTCGTGGTGCTGAGCACGAGCTACGTCGACGAGGCGGCGGCGTGCGACCGGCTCGTCTACCTCGAGAGCGGGCGGGTGATCGCTGCGGGGACGCCGGCGGAGCTCGGCGGCCGCGTGCCGCTTGCGCTCTATCGTGCCTGGGGCGACGATCCCCGGGCGATCGCCGAGGCGGCTCGTACGCTGCCCTACGCCCAGGGGGCGCGGGCGGCGGGCCGCTGCGCGCACGTGACGGTATGGGCCGCGCGGGCGCCGGAGCCGGCGCGCATCGCCGCCGACCTGGCTCGGCTCGGGGCGGGCGGCGTGCGGCTGGTCGAGCCCGCGCCGCTCGACATGGAGTCGATCCTCCTCGCCTTTGCCCAGGGGCTCGCTGCATGAGCGCGGCCGCCATCCTCGCCCGGGGGCTCACGCGGCGGTTCGGGACCTTCACCGCCGTCGACGCGCTCGACATCACCGTCGCACCGGGCACGATCCACGCCTTCCTCGGCGCCAACGGCTCGGGGAAGAGCACGACGATCCGCATGTTGATCGGCCTCCTGCGGCCGACCGCCGGCAGCATCGTGGTCGACGGGATCGATGTGATCCGCCACCCCCGCCGGGTGCGCGATCGGATCGGCTACATGGGACAGCGCGTGAGCCTCTACCAGGGCCTCACGCTGCGCGAGAACGTCGAGTTCTACGCCGGGCTCTACGGGATCGCGGGCGAGGAGCTCGCGCGTCGCTGGGGCGCGCTGCGCGCGCGCTTCGATCTCGGCGAGGCCGAGGCCGAGCGCCCGGAGGACCTCCCGGGCGGCATCCGCCAGCGGGCCGGGCTCGCGCTCGCGACCCTGCACCGCCCGCGCCTCCTCTTCCTGGACGAGCCCACCGCCGGCGTCGACCTCCACAGCCGCGCGCTCTTCTGGGAGCTCATCCAGGAGGAGGCCGCCGCGGGGGTCACCGTGTTCGTCACCACCCACTTTCTCGAGGAGGCCGACTACTGCGACTGGGTGAGCTTCATCGACAACGGGCGGCTCGTCGCCGACGCGCCGCCCGAGGAGCTGCGCCGCCGCTTCTCGTCCGGCTACCGGATCGAGCTGGCGCTCCCTCCGTCTGCCCGCGCGGCGGCGCGGGCCGCGCTCGGCGGCGCGGAGCGCACGGTCGCCGAGACCCCCGACGGGGTGTGCGTCGTGAGCCCGACGCTCGACGCCGCGCTGCTCGCGGCGGTCGCGCGGCTCGCGGCAGCCGAGCCGGGCGCGCGCGTGCGCGTCGAGCAGCCGGCGATGCCCGAGATCTTCCGCCGCGTGCTGGCCGAGGCGCGCGCATGAGCTGGCGGCGGCTGCGCACGCTCGTGGTGCGCGAGGTGCGGGCGACGCTGCGCGACCCGTTCACGCTGACGATCCTGATTGCGGTGCCGCTCGTGGCGCTGCTCGCCTTCGGCTTCGTGCTCTCGACCGAGGTCAAAGGGCTCCGGCTCGCCGTGCTCGACGGCAGCGAGACGCCGGCGAGCCGCCGGCTCCTCGCCGACCTCGCGGCCCAGGGGACCTTCGTGCCCGAGCGCGTAGCGACCCGCGCGGCCCTCGAGCGCGCGCTCGTCGACGGGACGGCGAGCGCCGGGCTCGTCATTCCAGCCGACTTCGCCCGTACTCTTGCGCGCCCCCAAGACCCGCGGCCGCAGGTCCAGCTCCTCTACGACGGCGCCGAGGCGGTGCTCGCGGGCAACGCCGAGGTCTACCTCCAGGCGCTCGTCGAGGCGAGCGGCGCCACGCTCGTGCGCGGCGGCCCCCCGGCGGGCGCCGGCGTGCGCGTGATGCCGCGTGCCCTCTTCAACCCGACGCTCGACGGCAAGCCGTTCATGGTGGCCGGGACCTTCGGCTTCGTGCTGTCGTTTCTCACCATCCTCATCACCGCGGTCTCGATCGTGAACGAGCGCCTCGCTGGCACCTTCGAGCAGCTCCAGGTGACGCCGGCGACGTCGGTCGAGATCCTCCTCGGAAAGCTCCTGCCCCTGGGGGCGATGTTCACGCTCGACGTGGTGCTCATGATGCTCACCGCCGGCATCGTGCTCGGAGTGTGGCCGCGCGGCAGCGCGCTGCTGCTCGTCGCCGTCTCGGCCTTCTACGTGTCGATCTCGCTCGCCGCGGGGCTGCTCATCTCCGGCACCTCGGCCACCGCGAACGAGGCGGTCCAGAAGACCGTGCTCGTGAGCATCCCGCTCGTGCAGTTGAGCGGGTTCATCTTCCCGATTCGCAGCATGCCCGCTGCCGTCCAGTGGGCGACGACCCTCTTCCCCGCGACCCACTACATCACGCTCACCCGCGGCATCTATCTCCGGGCCGAGGGCGTGGCTACCCTCTGGCCGGAGCTCGCCGCCCTCCTTGCCTTCGGCGTCGTGCTGATCGGCTTCGCGCTGCGCGCCATGGGACGGCGTCCATGAGCCGCTTCTGGCGCAACGTGCTCGCGGTCGCCTACCGGGAGGCGCGCGTCATGCTGCACGATCAGGCTTTCCTGATCGCGCTGCTGGTGCAGCCGGCGATCATGCTCGGCCTCTACGGCGGGGTGATCTCGACGCAGCCGGCCAACGTCCCCTGGGGGATCGTCGACCGCAGCCAGACCGCACTGTCCCGGCGCCTCGTCGAGGACGTGCAGGCGAGCGGCTACTTCCTGCCGCCGCGGCGCGTGGCGGGCTACGCCGAGGCGCACGCGCTGCTCCGCCGCGGGACGCTGCTTGCCGTGCTCGTCATCCCCGGGGACTTTCGTCGCGCGGCCGAGCGCGGCCGCCCCCGCGTGCAGCTCCTCCTCGACGGCAGCGACCCGCTGGCCGCCGCCCGTGTGGGGAGCTACGTCGCTGAGGTGGCCGCGAATGTCGACGTGCGGCGCGTGCTCCGCGTGGCGCGGCCGCCGCAGCCGCCCGCCCGCGCCGGCGCCATCGATGCGCGGCAGCGCTTCTGGTTCAACCCGACGCTGCGCGACCGCGACTTCTTCCTCGCCACCATCGCCGGCATGCTGCTCACGAACATCTCCCTCTCGCTCACCGGGGCGTCGCTGGTGGGGGAGCGCGAGATGGGGACGTACGAGTTCCTGCTCTCGCTGCCCACTTCGGCGCTCGAGATCGTGCTCGGCAAGCTGCTGCCGGCGGTCGCGGTCGCCTACGTCCTCCTGCTGGTGGCGCTCCTCGGCAGCGGGCTCTGCTACGGCTTCTGGCCCGCGGGGAGTTGGCTCGCGCTCTTCGTGGTGACACTGCCCTTCATGCTGGCGTCGCTGTCGGTGGGCGTGCTCGTCTCCACCTTCGCCCGCACCTCGGCGCAGGCGATCTTCCTCTCGACGTTCTTCATCCTGCCGTCGTTCGTGCTCTCCGGCGTCGGGCTCCCCTACCAGCTCATGCCCCACGGCGTCCGCGAGCTCGGCGGGCTCTTCCCGCTGCGCTGGTACCAGATCGCGTCGCGGCGGATCATCGAGCGGGGCGCGGGCGGCGCGGAGGTGGTCGTCCCGACGCTCATGCTCGTGCTCTTCTTCGCGGCGATGCTGGTCGTGGTGCGCTGGCGGATGAAGCCGCGCCTCGGGTAGAAGGGGCGGCGTGCCGGACGACCCGCGGCGCTACGCGGTGGACGCCGTGCTGCGCGACGGCGGCTCCATCCACATCCGCGCGCTCCGTCCCGACGACCGTGCCCGGCTCGCCGAGCACTTCGCCCGCCTCTCGCCGCAGTCCGTCTACTTCCGGTTCTTCGGCGCCAAGAAGCGCCTCACCGACGCCGAGCTCGACGAGCTCACGCACCTCGACTTCGCGCGCGCTGCCGCCCTCGTGGCGACGCTCGGGCAGGGCGACTCGGAGCGCATCATCGGCGTCGGCCGCTGGAAGGTCTCGGCCCCGGGGCGTGCGGAGGTGGCGTTCGCGGTCCTCGACGAGCACCAGGGTCGCGGCATCGGCACGCTGCTCCTCGAGCACCTCGCCGCGCTCGCCCGCGAGCGGGGGATCACGGAGTTCGAGGCCGACGTGCTCGGGGAGAACAACCGGATGCTCGAGGTCTTCGCGCACAGCGGCTTCTCGGTGCGCCGGGTGCTCGAGGGCGGCATCATCCACGTCTCGTTTCCGACGGCCGAGACCCCAACGGTCGCCGCCGCGCACGACCGCCGCGAGCGCCAGGCGGCGGCCGAGAGCGTGCGCCCGATCCTCGCCCCGCGGTCGGTCGCCGTCGTCGGCGCCTCGCGCCGGCCGGGCACGATCGGGCACGCGCTGTTTACGAACCTCCGGCGCTGCGGCTTCCGCGGAGCCGTCTACGCGGTCAACCCGCACGCGCAGACGCTCGACGGCGCCCCCGCCTACCCGAGCGTGCGCGCGATCGGGGCCCCGGTCGACCTCGCGGTGATCGCCGTGCCGGCGGCGGCGGTCGAGGACGTGGTGGCCGACTGCGCCGCCGCGGGCGTCCGCGGCGTCGTGGTGATCTCGGCGGGCTTCGCCGAGGCGTCGGCGGCGGGCCGCGAGGCCGAGCGGCGGATCACGGCGCTCGTGCGCGCGTCGGGGATGCGGCTCGTGGGCCCCAACTGCATGGGCGTGCTCAACACGGCGCCGGAGGTCTCGCTCAACGCGACCTTCGCGCCGACGTGGCCGCCGGCCGGCAACATCGCGATGCTCTCGCAGAGCGGCGCGCTCGGGCTCGCGATCCTCGACCAGGTGCAGAGCCTGAACGTCGGCATCTCGTCCTTCGTCTCGGTCGGCAACAAGGCCGACGTCTCGAGCAACGACCTGCTGTGCTACTGGGCCGACGATCCCCGCACGCGGGTCGTCGTGCTCTACCTCGAGAGCTTCGGCAACCCGCGCAAGTTCGCGCGCATCGCCCCGGCGGTGGCGCAGCAGAAGCCGATCGTCGCCGTCAAATCCGGCCGCTCGGCGGCCGGCACGCGGGCGGCGTCGAGCCACTCGGCGGCGCTCGCGAGCCTCGACATCGCCGTCGACGCGTGCTTCGAGCAGGCGGGGGTGATTCGCACGACCACGCTCGAGGAGCTGTTCGACGTGGCCGCGCTGCTCTCGACCCAGCCCGTTCCGGCGGGCGCGCGCGTCGGCGTGGTGACCAACGCGGGCGGCCCGGCGATCCTGCTCGCCGACGCCTGCGAGGCCCGCGGTCTTATGCTGCCGCCGCTGGCGCCGGCGACCGTGGCGGCCCTGCGCGAGTTCCTGCCGGCCACAGCCGCGCTCGGCAACCCGGTCGACATGATCGCCTCGGCCACCCCCGAGCAGTACGCGCGCACGATCGCGGCCGTCGGCGCGGATGCCAATGTCGACGCGCTGGTCGTGCTCTACGTGCCGCCGCTGGTCACCCGGCCCGAGGAAGTTGCGGCGGCGATCGCGCGCGCCGCCGGGGCGGTGCCCGCCACGAAGCCCGTGCTGACGGTCTTCATGTCCGCGCGGGGCGCCCCGCCCGCGCTCGCCGGCGGCCCGCGCGGACCGCTGCCCTCGTACAGCTTCCCCGAAAACGCGGCGCAGGCGCTCGCGGCCGCCGTGCGCTACGGCCGGTGGCGAGAGCGCCCCCGGGGCACGCCGCTTTCGCTCTCGCCGTTTGCGCGGGCGGCGGTGCGCGCGGTGGCCGAGCGCGTGCTCGCCGGGGCGACCGAGCCGCGCTGGCTCGAGCCCGACGACGTGCGCACGCTCTTGCGGGCGGCGGGGATCGAGTTCGCGACGATGGAGGTCGCAGCGCCCGGCGACGCCGTCGCGGTCGCCGAGCGGCTCGGCTACCCGCTGGTCGCCAAGGCGATCGCCCCCGGCCTCGTTCACAAGAGCGACGTGGGCGGCGTGATCCTGGGGCTCGACTCCGCCGCGGCGGTGGCGGCGGCGGTGGAGACGCTCGCCGCGCGGGTCGCCGCGGCGGGCCACCGCCTTGCGCGCGTGCTCCTGCAGCGCGAGGTCGCCGGCGGCATCGAGGCGCTCGTCGGCGTCACCACGGACCCGACGTTCGGCCCGCTCGTCGTCTGCGGGCTCGGCGGGGTGCTCGTCGAGCTGCTGCGCGACGTCACACACCACCTGACACCGGTGACGGACGTGGACGCGGCCGAGATGCTCGCGCGGCTGCGCACGGCCCGCCTCCTCGACGGCTACCGCGGCAGCCCCCCGGGCGACCGGGCCGCGCTCGTCGGGGTGATCCAGCGCGTCTCGGCGCTCGTCGAGGCGCTGCCCGAGCTGCGCGAGCTCGATCTCAACCCGGTGAAGGTGCTGCCGCCCGGGCGCGGGGCGATCGCCGTCGATGCGCGGATCCGACTGGCGCCTGCGGTCTAGGCGGTCACGGGGGCGTCGGGCAGTCGCGGCCGCGGCAGACGGTGACGCTGGTCGGGAAGTTGAGCCCGCCGGCGATCCGCTGCGGCGCGAGCGGCACGCCGTGGTGGAAGGCCACCTCGAACACGCCGCCCCCGTTGTCTGCGGGGCCGCAGCCGCTCGCGTCGCAGACGACGTGGATGTCGACGAAGTAGAGATCGCCGCTCGGCGCCACTGCGATGCCGAAGGGATTGTAGGGCCCCGCGGGCACGGGGCCCTTGGCGGGGTGCGGCGTCCCGTCGTCGTTGAACCAGGCGACCGCCGGATCGCCGATCACGTTGCTCACCGCCCAGGCGTGCGCGCGCGGGTCCCAGGCGATCCCGATGGGGAAGGCCGGCGTCCCGTGGAGGAGCACGTCGAACTGCGCCTTCGGCGCCAGCAGCCCGTCGGGGCCGCAGTCCGCGGCCCGGCGTGGGAAGGAGCGGTGGCGGAAACGCAGCACGCGCCCGGCGCCGGTCTCGGGCACGTAGAGGTCGCCGTGACGCACCGCGAGCGTGCCCGGGTCGCGCAACCCGCCCGAGCCGTCGACGTGGTGCGGGCCGACACCGCCCACGTCGGGACCGTAGATGATGCAGTACTGCGTGTAGTCGGGCGGGAACCACTCGATGATCCGGCCGTCGTCGGGCACGGGGATCTGGCCCTGGGCGGTCCCGATGTCGGCCGCGAAGAGGTGCCCCTCGTGGTCGAAGGCGCAGCCCGTGAACGTGCCGTTGTTGTTGTACGCGCCGTTCTCGAAGCCGCCCGCGGCGGAGTCGGGCGGGATGTCGCCGCCGATGGTCGAGCCCGGGAGTGCGTACGGCCCGGGGACGTAGATCGTCTGGCCGGTGAAGCTCCCGTGCCGGTCCCACACCGCCTCGCCGACCGGCGGGTTCATGAGCGGTTTCAAGCTCCCCGGGTTGTCCTGCGAGGGCAGCGTCGGGTTGTAGCCCGTGACGAAGCGGCCCGAGTGGTCGGGGAAGATGCACATCTGGCCGTTCGGATCGTAGGGCGGGACGAGCTGCTTCACCTGGCCCGCCACGAGGACGTCCTCCTCCTCGTTCTGATCCCAGTAGACGAGGACGCGGGCGTCCGCCGACTTGGAAGCCGCATGCGCGGCGAGGCCGGCACCGGCGAGCAGCGCGCCGAGCAGGGCGCAGGTTATGGATCGGATCGACGTGCGCATGATTCGAGGCTCCTCTCTCTCGTGGTCTCCGGCTAGCTCCCCGCCGCGCAGACGCCCGCGGCGAGGCATGTCGTCGCGGCGCAGGACGCCGCCGGCGCGCAGCTCGTGCGCTCCCGCGCACCGCTCGGCGCGCACGCGGCCGCGGGGACGACGAGGCAACGGACGTCGGGGCGGGTCTCGCAACAGACCACCGCTCCCGGCCGGCCGCAGGTCGACTGCACCAGGGCGTGCTCGGCGCTCGCCCGGCAGCGGGGGCGGAGCTGGCCGGCCGCGACCGCGCGGTCGAGCGTGCGCCGCGCGCAGCGGACGTAGTCGGGGTGCCGGCGGCCGGGGGCGCCGTCGAAGGTCGCGCACGGGCATGCGATCTCGGCAGCCGCGCGCACGGCGGCGAGCGCCCGCGCATCGGCGGGCGCGCTGCCGCCCGCGTCGCAGCGGTCGTCGGGCGCGGGGTCGCACCCCGGCGTGCCCGCGGCGCAGAGCGCGGTCACGGGCTGGGGCACGTGCGCGGCGGCGTTGGCCGGGTCGAACGGGTCCCCGGTGCGCTCGCCCGCCCCGCCGCCGAGGATCACCGTGCCGTCCACGACGGCGGGCGCGGACGCGAGCGTGAAGCCGACGGGGACGCTCGCGAGCAGGGTGCCGGTCCGCGCGTCGTACGCGCGCAGCGCCCCGCCAAGGTCCTTGCCGACGAAGACGACTCCCGGGATCGCGCTCGTCGGGGCGTAGCTCGCGTCGGCGTTCGGCTCGGCCGTGTTCTCCCACACGATCGCGCCCGTGTCGGCCTCGAGGGCGTGCACGGTCGGCCGCTGCGGATTCAAAAGGTCGACGCCGGGGGCGGTGCTGAAGTAGACGCGCCGGGCCGCCTCGTCGACCGCGGCGGTGGCGATGATGCCCCCCTGGCTGTCGCCCGGCACGACCTTCGTGCGCCAGTAGGGCAGCGCCGACGGATCCGGGTCGTCCCAGCGCACGCCCGTGACCGCATTCACCCCGTCGCGGTCGATCGCATAGTAGGTGCCGTCCTTGCCGCCCTCGCCGACGACGTCGTGCGGGGTGCCGCCCGCGGTGATCGTGAACAGGTTGGGCGCCGCGCCGAAGTCGAGGTCTGCGGGGTCGGACGGGCGCGGCTTCCAGCGCCAGGCGGGCGTGCCGTCGAGGCGTAGCGCGACGATCGCCTCCTCGTAGGGCGCGGCGTTGGGGCCCTGCTCGCAGGCCGAGGTGCCGAAGAAGAGGAGCCCCCGCACGAGGTCGACGCTCGCCGACGACCACACGCCCCCGCAGCCGCTGGCGGTGCGGTCGAAGGCGCAACCGGGCCGGGTGGCGAAGAAGCCCGCGGGGAGGCCCAGGTCGCTCTCCGAGTGGTAGCCGTCGAAGCGACGCACCACGTCGCCAGGCAAGGTCCGGCACGTGGCGCCGGTCTCGATGTCGAAGTACCAGAGCAGATGACCGTCGTGGACGTCGAGGGCGAAGAAGCCGCCCTTGCCGTCGATCCCGTTCTCGTTGACGTCCATGCCGAAGAGAACCTCGCCCCCGGCGACGATCGGCGAGGATTCGACCTCGTTCGTCTCCGGGGCGAGACCGCCGAACCCGCAGTCGCCGGGCGGGGTGCGGCACCCCGTGCCCGCGTCGAAGCGCCAGACCTCGCTGCCGGTGATCGCATCGATCGCGTAAAGGCTCTCCCCGCTGCCGACGAACACGCGCGCGCGGCCGTCGACGGTCTCGACGGCGGCCGAGGACGCGTCCGGGTACGCGGCCCCGGGCTGATCGGCCATGGCGAACCGCCAGAGGGCGGTGCCGTCGCGCACGCGCAGCGCGTAGAGGCGGTCGTCCCACGAGGCGATGAAGGCGGTCGGCGTGCGGCCCTCGCCGGGCAGGTCGAGGGTTGCCACCGCCGGCGATGCGGTCACGATCGCGCCGGTCGGAAACGTCCACTTGACGCGCAGAGCGGCGACGTTGGCGGCCGTGATGAGGTGCTCGGCCGGGTTGAAGAAGAGGCGGCGCGGCCCCCCCGCATAGGCCGGCCAGCTCGGGAGACCGGTCGCGGCGGCCGCGGGCGCGGCGACGAGCGCGGTCAACACGAGAGCCGCGGGGCGCATGCTAGTGGCCGCGGGGCATGGCGGTCGTGTACCTCCGGCCTGGGGCGGCGGCAAGCGCTATTTTCAGGCCGCGGGCTCCAGGTGATCCCTCGACGACGAACCACGCCGTCAGGGCATGTGGGGTGCCCGTGCGCCGGCTGCGCGCCGTGAGCCGCAGCGTGCGCCGCCGGGCGACGGCGCGGAGCGCGGCGGCAAGGTCCTCGGTTACGGGGTGCCGCCTCCGGCGAGCCGGGCGCGGAGCGCGCGCTTGAGGATCTTGCCGCTCGCGGTGCGGGGAAAGTCCTCGACCAGCTCGAGACGCTCGGGGAGCTTGCGACGCGAGAGGCCGCGGCGGGCGAGATAGTCCGCGAGCTCGGCGAGCGTGGGCGGCGCCACGCCCGCGCGCGGGCGGATCACCGCGCAGGCGATCTCCCCGCACGCCGGGTCGGGAACGCCCACCACCGCCACCTCGAGCGTCGCGGGGTGCTCGGCGAGCAGCTCCTCGAGCTCGCGCGCGCTCACGTTCTCGCCCTTGCGGATGATGATGTCCTTGCGGCGGCCGACGATGCGCAGGTAGCCGGCCGCGTCGAGCACGCCCAGGTCCTCGGTGCGAAACCAGCCGTCGGAGGTGAAGGCGTCCGTGTTGTGCGCGGGGTCGTGGTAGCCGAGAAAACACTCGGGGCCGCGCGCGAGGATCTCCCCCTCGACGCCGGCCGGCACCGGGCGGCCCGCGTCGTCGACCAGGCGGATCTCCGCCGCGCCGATCGCCCGGCCATCGCTGTCGACGCGGCGCGCGGGCGGATCGTCGGGGCCGGTCGTGGTGATGGTCGGGAACTCGGTCGAGCCGTAGACCCGCTTGGCGACGCACCCGAGGCGCGCTGCGGCCTCGCGCACGAGCGCCGGGTCGACGTCGGCGCCGCCGCAGGAGAAGAGTCGGAGGCTGCGGACGTCGTGGGCAGGAAGCGCGGGATGGAACGCCAGATCGCGCAGGAACGTGGGCGCCCCCGCCATGTAGGTGACCCGCTCGCGTGCGATCAGTCCGAGGGCCGCCGCGGGCTCCCAGCGCTCCATCAGCACGACCGTGGTGCCGAGCACGGCGGGCACGAGCAGCGCGTGCACCAGCCCCGAGACGTGGGTGAGCGGCGAGGGCATGAGGACGACGTCGGTGGACGCGAGCGCGTGCACCGCTTTGAGGCTCCGCGCCTCGGCGAGCAGCGTGTCGTGGCTGTGCAGCACGCCCTTCGGCTCGGCGGTCGTGCCCGAGGTGTACATGAGGAGCGCAATGGCCGCGCCGTCGCCCGGGGCGGGGAGCGTCGTCGGCGGTGCGGCGGCGAGCGCCGCCCAGGCGAGCGCGCCCGGGCCGGGCTCGTCGCGCACGACCACGACGTGCTCGAGCGCCGGCAGCTCGGCGCGCAGCTCGGCTGCGAGCGCGCGGTGGTCGGCGTCGCGATAGCGCCCGGGCACGACAAGCACGCGCGCGCCGCTCGCACGCAGCACGAAGCCGAGCTCGCGCCGGCGCAGGATCGGCAGGACCGGATTCAGCACGGCGCCGAGACGCGCCGCCGCGAGCAGCGCCACCACCGTCTCGGTCCAGTTGGGGAGCTGCACCGCGACCACGTCGCCCGGGCCCACCCCGAGCGCCGCGAGCCCTCCCGCCACCCGCTCGGCGGCGACGGCGAGCGCCGCCCAGCTCGTGCGCAGCGCCCCCTCGACGACGGCGACGCGCGCGCCTCGCGCGGCCGCCGTGGTCGCGAAGACCTGCCAGATCGTCTCGCCGCGCCAGAGGCCCGCGCGCCGGTAGACGTCGGCGAGGGCGGGCGTGTGCGTCGGACGCAGCATGGCGGCCGTCTCGTCCATGGCCGAGCGCGCCGGCGCGCGTCAAGCTCAGCGCAACGGCCCTGCTGACGCGTCGTTCTATTGACAGCGTCGGCGCCGAATCGGTATGGCCCCGGCGATGTTGGGGCCCGGGTGTCGTGCTGGCGGGTGGCTCGTGCTGGGACTGCTCGCGCCGGCGATCGCCCACGCGGGGCTCGTGCGCGACAACCTCTACGGGGTGAAGGCGCTCAGCGCCTCCGAGGCCTGGGCCGTGGGCACGTTCGGCTCGATCTACCACACGCTAAACGGCGGCAAGACCTGGGAGACGCGCGAGAGCGGCACGCGCAACGCGCTCTTCAGCGTCGACTTCGCCGATCCGCAGCACGGCTGGGCGGTCGGGAAGTCCGCCGTGATCCTGCACACCACCGACGGCGGGGCGAGCTGGAAGGCGCAGCGGAGCCCGATTCCCCCGGAGAAGCACCTCTTCAAGGTGCAGGCGCTCGATGCGCGCACCGCCTGGGCCGTGGGCGACTGGGGGGCGCGGACGGTGACGCACGACGGCGGCGAGCACTGGGAGGACCGCTCGCTCGGCGACGACGTCGTCCTCTACGACGTGTCGTTCCCGGATGCCGCGCACGGGTACGTGTGCGGGGAATTCGGCACCGTGCTCGCCACGGCCGACGGCGGCGCCACGTGGGAGAAGCGGCCGGCTGCCACCGACAAGACGCTCTTCGGCCTCGACTTCGTCACGCCCGAGGAGGGCTGGGCGGTCGGCATCGACGGGCTCCTGCTGCACACGCGCGACGGCGGGCGGTCCTGGGTCGTCCAGCGCGGCAACGTGCGCACGGAGAGCCTCGAGGAGTTCGGCTTCCTCGAGGCCATGAGCAATCCCGGTCTCTACGCGGTGCGGGTCCTCGGGCAGTACGGGATGGTCGTCGGCGACACGGGGACCGTGCTGGTCACCGCCGATGCCGGGCAGAGCTGGCGGCGGCTCGAGCTGCCGTCGAGCCAGGGGCTCGCGTGGCTGCGCGACGTGAGCCTCGTGCCGGGCGCGGAGGGCATCGCCATCGGCGCCGGGGGCTTTGCGGTGCGGTTCGACCGCGGGCAGGTGACGCTTCCGAGCGGCGCGGCGGCCACCGTCGCGCCGACACCGTGATCCGAGCGGGCGATGCTGTCGCGCAAGGCGATCGAAGCGTACCTCTACTTCCTCCTCCGCCACCGGGCGCTCGTATCGATCGTGGTGGGCCTGCTCACCGTCGGCCTCGCGGCCTCGATGTGGTTCCGGATGCACGTGTTCACGAACTTCTTCGATCTCTATCCGCCGAACCACCCCTACATCCGGCTCTACCAGCAGTACCGCAACATGTTTGGCACGGCCAACACGGTGCTGATCGTCGTCGAGGTGAAGCAGGGCACGATCTTCGACGATCCGGCCACCGTGCAGAAGGTCGACCGCATCACGCTGGCCCTCCTGCACGACATCCCGGGCGTGAACGGCGACCAGGTGCTGTCGATCACGCATCCCAAGGTGAAGACGACGCTCACCGCCGGCTCGGGCATCAAGGTCGTGCCGCTCATGTATCCGCGCGTGCCCGAGACCAAGGAGGACCTCGAGTTCCTGAAGCTCAAGGTCTACACGACCGAAGGGGTGCACGGCTTCTTTGTCTCCGACGACGACAAGGCGACGCTGATCACCGCCGGTTTCTGGGAGGAGTACTTCGACCTCCCCACGATGTGGGCGAAGATCCAGGACCTGGTGCGGCGCGAGTCGGACGCCAACACGACGATCTACGTGAGCGGTCCGCCCATTCTCTACGCCTACTTCATGGAGATCATGCCGAAGATGGTCGGCGTGCTCGCCGCCTCGATCGTCATGATCCTGCTCATCCTCTGGGTGGAGTTCCGGAGCTGGCAGGGCGTGGTGATCCCCGCGTTCAGCGGCGCGCTCTCGGCCGTGTGGGGGCTCGGCTTCGGCGGGCTGTGGGGGCTCAACCTCGACCCGCTCGTGCTCGTGATCCCGCTGCTCATCTCGGCCCGGGCGCACTCGCACTCGGTGCAGTCGATGGAGCGCTACCACGAGGAGTACCACCGGCTGCGCGACAAGGATCGGGCGATCGTCAAGTCGTACACGGAGATCTATGCGCCGGCGATGGTCTCGCTGCTGGCCGACGGGCTCGCGGTGCTCACGCTGCTCGTCGCGCGCATCCCGATCATCCAGAAGCTCGCCATCCTCTGCTCGTTCTGGATCATCTCGATCTTCGTGAGCGTCGTGACGCTCCATCCCATCATCCTCTCCTTCACGCCGCCGCCCGAGGAGCACCCCTCGGGGACGGGGGCGCTCGAGCGGTTCATGGCGTGGCTGATGCTCACGGCGATCGCCTGGCTCCTCGTGCTCTACGGCCACCCGCCGCACCTCTTCGGATGGACGATGGATCTCCGCGCCGTCGGCATCCTGCTCGCCGCCGTGCTCGGCTGCGGGCTCCTCGACGTCGCGGGGCTCGTCGTTCCGGGCTATGCGCACCTCGGCCGCGCCGTGAGCGCGGCCACCGACGCGCTCGGCGCCGTCTGCACCCGGTGCTACGAGCTCATCGAGCGCGGGCTCGTCTGGCTGGCGGTCGGCTGGCGGCGCCCGGCGATGGCGGCGACGCTCGTGGGACTGCTCGCCGTCGGGCTCTACTTCCAGCACCAGCTCCGCATCGGCGACACGACCCCGGGGGCGGCGCTCCTCTACGCCGATCACCCCTACAACGTCGCCTTCCGCAAGGTAAACGAGAAGTTCGTGGGGGCGAGCCAGCTCGTCATCATCGCCGAGGGCTACGCCTACTGCACCGTCGGCGGAAAGCCCTGCGAGGGCGACACTTGCGTCCGCTGCCTGCCCGAGCGCCCCGGGACCTGCGGGAAGGAGCAGTGCGTGCAGCGCGAGGGGACCATCGAGCGCGCTGACACCCTCAACAACCTCGACCTCTTCGCCCGCTACATGGCCGAGCGGCCGGAGGTCGGCGGCACCGTGACGGCGGCCTCGCTCCTCAAGAAGATCTTCCGCACCTTCCACGAGGGCGACCCCAAGTGGGAGATCCTGCCCACGCGCAACGACCACGTGAGCCAGCTCTTCTTCCTGCTCACCTCCGGGACGCGCCGCGGCGAGATGGACCGCTTCTTCGACGCGAACTACGCGAACGCGACCATCCAGGTCTTCTACAAGGATTACACGCACGACACGATCGAGAACTCGATCGCACGGGCCAAGCAGTACATCGCCGAGCACGTCGGCGAGGCGCAGGGTGTGCGCTACCGGCTCGCCGGGGGGTTGATCGGCATCCTCGCCGCGGTCAACGAGGAGGTGGAGTGGTCCTACCGCGTGAACCTCCTCCTCATCCTCGTGGTGGTGTTCCTGCTGAGCTACGCCACCTACGTCTCGGTCATCGGCGCGCTCATCGTGATGCTGCCCTCGCTCGTGGCGCAGCCCCTCTCCGAGGCGGTGATGTACCTCCTCGGGATCGACATGAACATCAACTCGCTGCCCGTGGCGGCCGTCGGCATCGGTATCGGCATCGACTACGGCTACTACGTGCTTTCGCGCATCGTGGAGGAGCTCTCGGCGGGCGAGGGGTTCGACGTGGCGATCCGGCGCACGTTCGAGACCACCGGCAAGACCGTGCTGTTCACCGGCGTGTCGCTGACGGCGAGCATCATCTTCTGGGTGTTCTTCCCGATGAAGTTCCAGGCGCAGATGGCGCTGCTCCTCGTGCTGCTGCTCGCCTTCCATCTCATGGGGGCGCTCATGTTCATCCCCCCCATGGTCTCGCTCTTCAAGCCAAGCTTTGCGATCAAGTACGCGGAGGAGCGGCGGGAACGCATCCGGGCCGAGGCAGCGGCCGAGGCCCGCGCGGCCGAGATGCGCGCCGCGGGGCCGTGAGCGCGGCGGCCGCGGTCACGGGAGGAGGACATCGATGGCCAAGTGGAGCACCGCGTTGGGAGCCGCGGTCGTCCTGGCGCTCACCGGCCCGCGGCTGGCCGGGGCCGAGCCCAAGCCGGGAACGGTGCTCGATCAGAGCAACGCGGACGAGGCGAAGGAGCTCCTGCCGCCCGAGATCTGGAACCACTTCAAGAAGGGCGATTACCACAACGTGATCGTCGACTTCCCGAGCTCCCGCTTCGACTGGGACGACTCCTTCAAGGAGGCGACCAAGCGCAACGCGGAGCAGATCGTGCTCGATCCCGCGACCAAGACACCGGTCGAGAAGGCGACCGGAAAGCGGCCCGCCTATCTCCAGGGGTTGCCGTTTCCCGACGTCCGCGAGGACGACCCCGACGCGGGCACGAAGATCCTGTGGAACCTCGATTACGCGTACTACGCCGGCGGCAACAGCCACAACGTCACGCAGCTCACCTGGGTGAGCCGCAGCGGCGTCGATCGGGCGTCGGCGCAGGACGTCTACTTCCTCTACTACGAGGGCCAGCCGCGGCAGTACGCGCCCGCGAACAACCCCGACAATTACCTCTTTCAGTTCCTCTCCGTGTCGATGTCCCCGGCCGACCTCCAGGGCACGGCAGCGCTTGGCTACCGGTTCAAGGACCCCACCAAGCGCGATCTCAACTGGGCCTACGTGCCGGCGCTGCGCCGCGTGCGCGCCGTCTCGCCGGCCAACCGCTCCGACGGCTTTCTCGGCTCCGATCAGAGCCAGGACGACGGCTTCTTCTTCGACGGCAAGCCCGAGGACTTCGTGTGGAAGGTCGTGGGCAAGCGCGAGGCGTATCGCTTCGTCGACCCGGACAGCATCGCGGGAAAGGTGGAGCGCAAGCCGCTGCCCGGCGGTGGCTGGCGCACGATCTCGACGAACAACAGCCGTGCCGTGGGCTTCATGGTGAAGGACTGGGCGGGCGTGCCCTGGGCGCCGGTGGCCGCCGGGCTCGCCAAGCGGCGCTTCTGGGTGATCGAGGGCGTTCCCAAGGACAAGTACTACCTCTACGGCCGGCTCGAGCTGTGGATCGACGACACCACCTGGCAGGGGGCGTGGAACCGGAAGTTCTCCTGGCAGAACGATCTGCTGAACGACTACGAGGTGACGGGCTACGCGTCGTTCCCCTTCAACGAGCACGAGCGCTGGTGGGGCTCGACGATGAGCGTGCAGCTCTCGGAGAACTTCAAGGCCGATCGCGCCACGGTCTCGGGCATCGACGGGCCCGGGGTAAATCCCCCGAACGACCGCCGCATCCCGCTCGATCCGAGCTTCTTCGACTACGCGACGCTCAGCCGCTTCGGCAAGTGAGGGCGGCTGCGGAGGGCGACGCTGGATTTTCGCCGGAGCGATGCCGAGGAGGCCTTCTGCCGGGAGGTGCGCGCGTGGCTCCGCGCCAACCTGCCCGAGGGCTTCGGGCAGCCCGGATATGCCCGCCCCGAGGACCCGGCCGAGCGCGTCCGCTTCGCCCGCTGGTGGCAGCGGCGACTCTTTGAGGGCGGCTGGGCCGGGCTGCACTGGCCGCGCGCCTACGGCGGGCGCGGCGCCACCGCGATCGAGCAGCTCCTCTTCGCCGAGGAGTACGCGCGGGCGGGCGCGCCGAGCCTCATCGACATCGGCGTCGGGCCCGGGCTCGTCGGCCCGACCCTCATCGCGCACGGCACCGAGGCGCAGCGCCGCCGCTTCCTGCGGCCGATCCTCACCGGCGAGGAGGTGTGGTGCCAGGGCTTTTCGGAGCCCGGGGCGGGCTCGGACCTCGCCGCCTGTCGCACGCGGGCCGAGCTCCGCGGCGACGTCTTCCGCGTGACCGGGCAGAAGATCTGGACGAGCTACGCGCGCTTCGCCGACTGGTGCATCCTGCTCGTGCGGACGGATCCGCAGGCGCCCAAGCACCGGGGGCTCACCTTTCTTTTGCTCGACATGCGCTCGCCCGGCATCACCATTCGGCCGCTCGTGGAGATGACCGGCGAGGCGTGGTTCAACGAGGTGTTCTTCGACGACGTGCCCGTGCCGCGCGAGAACATGGTCGGCCGGCTCAACGAGGGGTGGACGATCGCCATCACCACGCTCGCGCACGAGCGCGGCGGGGCGGCCCCGCACGCGCGGCTCGCGGGCGAGCTGGCCGAGGTGGTGGGGCTCGCCCGCCGGCTCGGTGCCGCCGCGGACCCGCGCGCCCGCCAGGCGCTCGCCGCGCTCGCGATCGAGACCGAGATCCTCCGGCTGCTCACCTACAAGCAGGTGAGCGCGGTGATGCGCACCGGCCGCCCGGGCCCGGAGGGCTCGTGCCTCAAGCTCGTGTGGAGCGAGCTCGACATGCGCCTCAAGGAGCTCGCCATCGGGCTCGAGGGGCCGTACGCGGCGCTTGCCCGCGGCGGTTCGCGCGCGATCGACGGCGGGCGCTGGCAGCACGAGTACCTCTGGTCGCGCGCGGCGAGCATCTACGCGGGCACCTCCGAGATCCAGCGCAACATCATCGCCCAGCGCGTGCTGGGCCTGCCGAGGGGCTGAGCATGGGGATCGTCGACGTGTGGACGCAGTACTTGAGCCCGACGCCGCCCGGCGTGAATCCCGAGGGGGAGAACGTCTTTCGGGCCTACGGCATGCTCGACGTCTTTCACGCGGGCACCGATCCCGCGAGGATGATCGACGCGATGGATGCCGCCGGCGTCGAGATCGCGCTCATCGCGGGCGACAACGAGGCCGTCGCCAAGGCGCAGAATCGCTACCCGGGACGGCTCTACGGCGAGTACCATGCCGATCCGCGGCACATCATGAAGGCGGTGCGCGAGCTCGAGCACTACGTCCGGCAGTGCGGCTTCGTGTGTCTGCGCATCGAGCCGTTCATGTGGCGGAAGCCGCCGACCGACCGCGCGTACTATCCGCTCTACGCCAAGGCCGCCGAGCTCGACGTGACCTTGCAGACGCAGGTCGGGCACACGGGGCCGCTCTTCCCGTCGGAGACGGGCCGGCCGCTCTACATCGACGAGGTGGCGCTCGACTTCCCCGAGCTGCGCATCGTCTGCGGGCACATCGGCTGGCCGTGGACCGAGGAGATGATCGCCGTCGCGTGGAAGCACCGCAACGTGTGGATCGACACCTCGGCACACGTGCCCCGGCACTATCCCCCCGCGTTCGTGCACTTCATGAAAACCTTCGGCAAGGACAAGGTCTGCTTCGCGACCGACTACCCGCTGCTGTCCTGGGAGCGCGTGCTCGGCGAGATCGACGGCCTCGGGCTGCCCCCCGAGGTGCGCCGGCGCTTCCTCGAGGAGAACGCGCGGCGGGCGTTCAAGCTGCCGCGGTAGGAGGACGATTCGCATGGCCGACACGCAGACGCTGCGCTTTACCGTGGAGGAGGGGGTGGGGTGGATCGTGCTCAACCGCCCCGAGGCGCGCAACGCCATGAACGCCGAGATGCGCGAGGCCTACCTGGCCGCGCTCGCCCGCTGCGCCGAGGATCCCGAGATCCGCGCCGTCGTGCTCACGGGCGCCGGCAAGGCCTTCTGCACCGGGGCCGACCTTTCGGGCTCCCGGGCGGCGAGCGGGCAGCCCGCACCCGCGCATCCGGGGGCGGTGCGCGACGCGATGCGACCGAGCCAGCGCGTGATCCGCACGCTCTGGGAGCTCGAGAAGCCGACCTTGGCGGCGGTGGGCGGCGTGGCCGCGGGGTTAGGAGCCCATCTCGCCTACGCCTGCGATCTCGTGCTGGCGGCGGACGACGCCCGGTTCATCGAGGTCTTCGTGCGCCGCGGCATCGCGCTCGACGCCGGCGGGGCCTTCCTGCTCGCGCGCCACGTCGGTCTGCACAAGGCGAAGGAGCTGGTCTTCTTCGGCGACGACCTGCCGGCGGCGGACGCGGCGCGCCTCGGGCTCGTCAACCAGGTCGTGCCGGCCGCCGACCTCGAGCGCACCGCGCGCGACTGGGCCCGCCGCCTGGCCCAGGGGCCGACCTTCGCGCTCGGCCTCTCGAAGCGACTCTTGAACCGCGCCCCCGCCTCCGACCTCGACACGTGCTTCGCCGAGGAGGCGTTCACCCAGGCGCTCGTGGCCAACAGCGAGGACATGCGCGAGGGCATCCGCTCGTTCCTCGAGAAGCGTCCGCCGGCCTTCAAGGGGCGCTGACCCCCCTTGACGCCGGGGCGCGGCCGGGAGAAAGTGCGGCGTCGAACGGGGGAAGCCCATGCGCAGGTACAGGAGCGTCATCGCCGTCGGAGCATTTTTTGCTTGTATGCAGGCTAGCTCAGTCTGGGCGCGCCGACCGTTCCCGTTCCGGCCGGGCGGCTGGTGGCCCCATCCCCACCTGCTGCCGGGTCCGCATGCGACCCCCGAGATCGATCCTGGTGCGCTGCGCAGCATGCTCACGCTCCTCGCCGGAGGCGTGCTGCTGCTCACCGACCGCCGGCGGGGTCGCTGACACGACCGCGCCGCGCCGGGGCAGGGGGCACAGCCCCCGCCATGCCGGCCGCGGTGCGGGGTGGCGTCATGCACGGCGCCTGCCCGCGCGAGCGCGGCACACGTGTGTCGAACGGCGCGAAACATTCTTGACTCGCAGCCTCTCGCGCGGCACGCTGCCCCCATGTCGTGGAAGCTCCGCAGGTCTCGTCGATCGTCGCGACTGATCCGGGCGCTCGTGGGGGCCGGCATCCTCGCTGCCGTCGCCGCGGTCTCGGCGGCGCCCGCCTGGGCCCGTCAGTGGGGGCGCCCGCCGCACTTCCCACATCCCGTCCTCTGGCCGGAGCCCCGGTCGACGCCGGAGATCGATCCGGGCGCGCTGCGCGGTGTGCTCACCATCCTCGCGGGCGGCGTGCTCGTGCTCACCGATCGGAGGCGGAGTCGCTGAGGGCGGCCCGACCGCGACGGTGACCGCCTCGGTCGCCCGTGCCGCCGGGCGACTGCCGCTCGGACGGTGGGCACTGCTCACGCTGCTGCTCGCCGTGGAAGCGCTCGCGCTCTGCACCGCGTTCGATGCCCGGCCGCTGCTCGCCGAGCACGAGTGGTGGGCGGGGCTCCTCGGGCGGGCGGGGATCGTCGTGCCGCTCGCCACGTCGATGGGTGCTGCGCTCGTGCTCGTCGCGAGCGCCCGCGAGCGCGGGCTGCTGGCCGAGGTGACTGCCGCGCTCGATGCACCGCGGCGCTGGTGGCCCTTCCTCGCGGCGCATCTCGCCACGTTTGCGCTCTTCGCCCGACTCACCGCGGTCCTCTTCGGCGGCGGGCTCGCCGAGCGGGCGGCCCCGGGGCTCTGGATCGCGGCCTGGACGGTCGCGGGCGCCGCGACGGTGGCGCTCTGGGCGGAGGCGATGGTGCCCGCGTCGGTCGTGATGCGGCTCGTGCGCTCGGCGCCCGCCGTGCTCCTCGGCGGCGCGGCGGTGGGCGCCGTCGCCTACCTCGCGGGGCAGGTGACTGACGCCTCGTGGTCCTCGCTCGCCGCGATGACCTTCTGGGTCGTCGAGCGGCTGTTGCGGGGCATCGTGCCGGAGGTGCTGGCGGACCCCCAGCAGTACGTCATCGGCACCCCGGGGTTTTTGGTCGCGGTGCGCCCGCCGTGCTCGGGCTATCAGGGCATCGGGCTCCTCTGGGTCTTCGTGCTGGGCTACCTCTGGCTCTTCCGTCGCACGCTGCGCTTCCCGCACGCCTTCGTGCTGCTCCCGATCGGCACGGGGCTCGTGTGGATCGCCAACGCGCTGCGCATCGCCGCGCTCGTCGCCGTGGGGACGTGGATCTCCCCGGAGGTGGCGCTGGGCGGATTCCACCACAACGCCGGGGCGCTCCTCTTCTGCGGCATCGCGCTCGGCATGGTCGCGGTGTCGCGACGCTGGCGGTTCGTGAGCGCCGCGCCCGCCCGGCTCGAGCCCCGCGGCGATGCAACCGCTGCTCGCCTCCTCCCGCTCCTGGCGATCGTGGCCACGGCGTCGCTGACGACGGCGTTCGCGGTGGGACCGTTCGACCTGCTCTATCCGCTGCGCGTGGCGGCCGCGGGTGCGGCGCTGTGGGTTTTCCGACGCGCCTACGGCGAGCTGCGCTGGACGTGGTCGTGGACGGCCGTTGCGGCGGGCGCCCTCGGATTCGGTCTCTGGGTGCTGCTCGTGCCGCGCTCGGGCGATCCGGAGGCCGTGACCGCGAGCTGGCAGGCGGCGCTCGGCGGGCTGCCGCCGGCGGCCGCCGCGCTCTGGCTCGGGCTGCGGATCGCGGGGGCGGTGATCACGGCGCCGCTCGCCGAGGAGCTGGCGTTCCGCAGTTATCTCACGCGGCGCCTGATGGCGGCCGACTTCGCCCGGGTGCCGGCGGGGGCGTTCTCCTGGACGTCGTTCCTCGTCTCCTCGGCACTCTTCGGGGCGATGCACGGCGCGTGGATAGCGGGGACGGCCGCCGGCATGCTCTACGCGCTCGTCTGGTACCGCCGCGGCGAGCTCGCCGACGCGGTGCTCGCGCACGCGGTGACCAACGCGCTGCTCGCCGCCTGGGTGCTCGCGACGGGCGCGTGGTGGCTCTGGGGCTGACTCCGCTTGCAGTTTCGCACCCCGGGTCGTACTACGCCCGAGGAGGGCGAATGGTCGGAATCACGTCGTACGGCGCCTATGTGCCCATGCTGCGGCTGCCGCTCGCGGCGATCGGGGGCGGCCGGAGCAGCGGCGGGCCGGAGAAGGCCGTGGCGAACTGGGACGAGGACGCCGTCACGATGGCGGTCGCCGCCGCGGTCGACTGCCTACGGGGGATCGACCGCGCCGGCGTCGACGCCGTCTTCTTCGCGTCCACGTCGTATCCCTTCAAGGAGAAGCAGGCCGCCGCGCTCGTGGCGAAGGCCCTCGACCTCCGCCGCGACGTGCTCACCGCCGACCTCGGCGACTCCCTGCGCGCGGGCACGAACGCGCTGCGCGCCGGCGCCGACGCGATCCGGGCCGGCTCGGCGCGGCGCGTCCTCGTGGTGGCGGGCGAGACGCGGCTGGCTGCCCCGCGCACGGCGCTCGAGGCGAACCTGGGCGACGGCGCGGCTGCGTTTCTCCTCGGCGCAGACGACGTCGCGGTGCGCTTCGAGACGGCGCAGCACGTCGCCGACGAGATCATCGACGTCTGGCGGACCGACGGCGATCCGTTCGTGCACACATGGGAGGACCGCTTCGTGGTCGATCACGGCTACCGCGCCAACGTGCGCGAGGTCGTGCGACGGCTGCTCGCCGCGACGGGGCTGCGCCCGGAGCAGTTCACCCGCGTCGTGCTCTACGGCCCCGATGCGCGCAGCCATGCGCAGACGGCGCGGGAGCTCGGCTTCGCGCCCGCCCAGGTGCAGGACGCGCTGTTCGGCAAGGTGGGCAACGCCGGGGCGGCGCTCGTGCCGCTGCTTCTCGCAGCAGCGCTCGAGGAGGCGAAGGCGGGGGAGCGGCTCCTGGTCGTCGGCTACGGCGACGGGGCCGACGCGCTCGTGCTCGAGACCACGGCCGGCGTGGAGCGGCTCGAGGGCCGCCGCGGCGTCTCCTGGCACCTCGCGCGGCGGGCCGAGCTTGCGAGCTACGACCTCTACCTGCGCTTCCGCCAGCTCCTCGCCACCGAGCACGACCGCCGCGCCGGCGCGGGCCTCTCCGCGACCAAACACTTCCGCGACCGGGACACCGACGTGAGCCTGCTCGGGCAGCGCTGCCGGCGCTGCGGCCAGGCGCAGTTCCCCCGCCAGCGCGTGTGCTTCACCTGCTATGCGCGCGACGAGTTCGACGCCGTGCGGCTCTCCGACAAGATCGGGACCGTGCGGAGCTTCACGTTCGACAACTTCGCGGGGAGCCCGAATCCGCCGCTCGTCGCCGGCATCGTCGACATCGAGGGCGCGCGCCTCTACGTGCAAATGACCGACGTGGATCCGCGCGAGGTGAAGCTCGGCATGCCGGTCGAGATGACCTTCCGCAAGATCCACGAGGCGGGCGGGACGCCCAACTACTTCTGGAAGTCGACACCCGTTCGCTGAGGAGGCAAGGACGTGAGCCGCGACGCCATCCGCGACAAGGTCGCCATCGTCGGCATGGGCTGCTGCAAGTTCGGCGAGAACTGGGACAAGGATCCCCAGGACATGATCGTCGAGGCCGCCTACGAGGCCTACGAGGACGCCGGCATCGACGAGCCGCAGCGGCAAATCGAGGCCGTCTTCTGCGGCGCGCAGTATCCGTCGAAGGGGACCGCCGAGGTCGCCGACGCGCTCAAGCTCTACGACCGCCCGGTGAGCATGGTCGTCAACTACTGTGCGACGGGAACCGACGCCTTCCGCTACGGGGTCTTCGCGGTGGCGTGCGGAATGTACGACACGGTGCTGGTCGTGGGCTTCGACAAGCCGAAGGATCGCGGCGTCTCGGGGCCGAGCGTCGCGGTCACCGGGGTGCGCGGGCTGCCGGCCACGCCTGCGGGCTGGTTCTCGCTGTGCGCCGCGCAGTACTTCCAGACCTTCGGCGCCGGCCGGGAGGACCTTGCCCGCATCGCGGTGAAGAACCATCACAACGGCACCCTCGCGCCCAAGTCGATGCTCAAGCGCGAGATCACCGTGGAGGACGTGCTGAAGGCGCGCATCATCTCCTGGCCGTTCGGCCTCTACGACTGCGCCGCGCAGTCCGACGGCGCGGCGGCGGCGATCCTCACCCGCCGCGAGCTCGCCCGCAGCTTCCGCGACGACTACGTGCTCGTGCGCGCGATCGCCATCGCGCTCTCGCCGAACCCGCAGGAGGACCCGAGCTTCGACTTCCTGCGCTGGCGCGCGACCGAAATGGCCGCGCGGCAGGCCTATGCCCAGGCCGGGATTGCCGACCCGCGCAAGGAGATTCACGTCGCTCAGGTCCACGACTGCTTCACGCTCACCGAGCTGCTGGCCTACGAGGATCTCGGCTTCTGCGAGAAGGGCGCCGCCAAGGAGCACGTTACGAGCGGGACGTTCGCGCTCGACGGGGAGCTGCCAGTGAACACCGACGGCGGGCTCAAGACCTTCGGGCATCCGACGGGGGCCACCGGCGTGCGGATGATCTACGAGAACTACAAGCAGCTCCAGGGCAAGGCCGAGCGCCGGCAGGTGAAGAACGCGACCGTCGCGCTGAGCCACAACATCGGCGGCGCGCCCCAGGCGTGCGGGATCTGCATCGTGGCGATGCCGTAGAGAGGGCGGCGAGCGTCACTTTTGCGCCGGGGACGTTCGCCCGGCCCGCGTCGTCGCATCGGCAGGCGACATGGCGCGGGCCTTGCTTCGGCGACCGGCGATGCCGGAGCCGACCCCCTGGGGTGCCGCCTACCGGGCGGACCGCGACGCCGTGCTCCTCGCCCGCGTGCGCATGGCCTCTCTCCTCATCCTGGCGGTCGCGGTGGCGATGGCGCTTGCCAACATCGGCACGGAGCCGACGAGCGCAGCGGTGCGGCTGCGCCTCGTCCTCCCGGTGCTCGCGGTCGCCCTCGCCGGACTCACCGCCGGCCGCGCGCGCGGGTGCGCCGGGCGCGCGGTGGGGGTGGCGCTTGTCTTCATGCTGGCGCTCACGACGACGGCCGCGGTCAACTGGCGCGCGCTCCCCCAGGACGCCCCCTTGGTGCCGCTCTACTTCTGCGTGATCACGCTGCTGTCGACGCTGGTCTTTCCATGGGGCCCCTGGCCGCAGGCGATCACGTGCGTCTACGGGATCGGCTGCTACCTGTGGGCGATCGGTGGCGTCACCACCCGCCTCCAGATGTGCGCCACCGTGGTCGCCGTGGGTCTCGTGCCGCTCACGGTGTTCGGGGCGGCGGTGTTCGAGCGCAGCCGTCGGGCGATGTTCGAGCGCGCCTGGCAGGAGGAGCAGCTCCTCTCGCTCGCGCGCGCGCTGGCGCACGAGACCGATCCGGACGACGCGATCCGCGTCGTGCTGGATCACGCGGTGGGGCTGCTCGGCGTCTCCTGGGCCTTCATCGCGCTGCGCGAGCCGGAGCGGGCGACGGTGCGCGTCGCGGCGATCTCGGGCGCGCGGGCGGACCCGGCGTGGGTGGGCATCGAGGTGCCCGAGGCGTTTGGCGCCGCGCAGCTCGTCTACGAGCGGGGGCTCGTCGCGTTCCCCGCCGATGCGCCGGAGAGCCCCGTGGCGACGACGCTCCGCGAGCAGGGGGTTCGTCATGCCCTCTACGCGAGGCTGCGCTACGGGGGCGAGCCGCTCGGCATCTTGGGGGTGGGGCGGGCCGAGGATGCGCCGTTCGTGGAGACCGAGCGGCGGCTCCTGCAGGGGCTCGCGAGCCAGGCGAGCCTCGCGCTGCGCACCACGCGCCTGATCACGGACCTCCAGCGCGCGAACCGGCTCAAGAGCGAGTTCGTCTCGACCGTCTCGCACGAGCTGCGGACGCCGCTCAACGTGATCCTGGGCTACGCGGACATGGCGCGCGATGCGCTGGCCAATCCCACGCTGTCGGTGAACGACTGCGTGGAGCGGATCGAGGCGGCGGGCCGCGACCTGCTCGAGCTGATCGAGAGCACGCTCGAGATTGGGCGGCTCGAGGCGCAGCGCGACGAGCTGCGTCTGGAGCCGGTCGCGCTGGCCCGGTTCTGGCGCGAGCTCGGCGCGAGCTGCGCGCGGCTGCCGCGCGCGGCGGCGGTGGCCTTCGAGTGGGTCGAGCCCGCCCCCGACGTGCTCGTGCGCACCGATCCGCGCAAGGTCACCCTGATGGTGCGCAACCTCGTCGGCAACGCCTGCAAGTTCACCCCGCGCGGCCACGTGCGGGCGCGCTGCCGCATCGTGGACGGCCGGGTCGTCATCGACGTCGAGGACACGGGCATCGGCATCCGGCCCGAGGACCACGAGACCATCTTCGAGATGTTCCGCCAGGCCGACGGCTCGGACTCGCGTCGCTACGGCGGCGCGGGGCTCGGGCTCTACATCGTGCGCCGCGTCGCCGAGCAGCTCGGTGGCGCGGTGGCGCTCGAGAGCACGCCCGGCGTGGGCTCGACCTTCACCGTGACCCTGCCCGGGCCAGAGGCGTCGGCCGCGGCCGACGCGGCCTGACTCGCTCGCCCTGTCCGACGGCTTGTGCTGCCCGGCGCGCGCAGGCGAAAATCAGGCAAATCATGGACCGCCCCCGGCCCCCCGGCCGCGGCACCACCGCCGCGCCCCCCAACCGCTACGAGCCGCTTCACGTCGAGCTCGACGCGACGGACCCCGAAGTGGCGGCGAGCGGTCCGCCCACCGTCTTCTACCGGGACGCGAGTCGCACCATCCTCGCCGAGAACGCGAGCCCCGACGTGGGCTTCCGCTTCAGCCTCAACCCGTACCGCGGGTGCGAGCACGGGTGCATCTACTGCTACGCCCGGCCGACGCACGAGTATCTCGGCTTCAGCGCCGGCCTCGACTTCGAGCGCCGGATCGTCGTGAAGGAGGACGCGCCCGCGCTCCTGCGGGCGACCTTCCTCGCGCCGCGCTGGGAGCCGCAGGTGGTCGCGCTCTCGGGCAACACCGACTGCTACCAGCCCATCGAGCGCCGGCTCGGCCTCACGCGCCGCTGCCTCGAGGTGTTCCTCGAGTTCCGCAACCCCGTTGCCGTCGTCACCAAGTCGGCGCTGGTCGCGCGCGACGCCGATGTGCTGGGCGCGCTCGCGGCGCACGGGGCCGCGCACGTGCTCGTGTCGGTGACGACCCTCGACCCCGAGCTCGCCCGCCGCATGGAGCCCCGGGCGGCACAGCCGGCGCGGCGGCTCGAAGCGCTCGCGACCCTCGCCGCCGCGGGTGTGCCGGTCGGCGTGCTCCTCGGCCCGGTGATTCCCGGCCTCAACGACGCCGAGATTCCGCGCATCCTCGCCGCGGCGCGCGCCGTCGGGGCGCGGAGCGCCTCGTGGGTGCTGCTGCGGCTGCCGCAGCCCGTCGACACGCTCTTCGAGCGCTGGCTCGCGGAGCACTACCCCGAGCGCCGCGCGCGCGTCCTCGCGCGCATCCGCGACACGCGCGGCGGGCGGCTCTCGGATGCGACCTTCGGCCGGCGCCAGTCGGGCGCGGGCGAATACGCGGCGCAGATCGCGGCGCTCTTCGCCGCTGCCGCGCGCCGCTGCGGTCTCGACCGCCCGCTGCCGCCGCTGTCGGCCGCGGCGTTTCGCCGCCCGCCCGGCGCCGGCGAGCAGCTTCGGCTGTTGTAGGTGGCCGCCCGCGCGGCGTAGAAGCCGGCCATGCAGATCGAGCCCTTCCGCATCGCCGTGCCCGAGGACGTGCTCGTCGATCTTCGCACCCGGCTCGCGCGCACGCGCTTCCCGGACGAGATTCGCGGTTCGGGGTGGCGTTACGGGACCGACCTCGCCTACCTCCGCGAGCTGGTGGCCTACTGGCGCGACCGCTACGACTGGCGTGCCGAGGAGGCGCGGCTCAACCAGCTCCATCACTTCCGCGCGCGCGTAGGCGGCCTCGCTATCCACTTCATCCACGAGCGGGGCGTGGGGCCGCGTCCGCTGCCCCTCGTCGTCACCCACGGCTGGCCCGGCTCGGTCGCGGAGTTCACGAAGATCATCCCGCTGCTCACCGACCCCGGCCGCCACGGCGGCGATCCCGCCGACGCCTTCGACGTGGTGGTGCCGTCGATGCCGGGCTACGGGTTCTCCGAGCGGCCGTCCACCCCGGGGATGGATCCCGAGCGCATCGCCGCGCTCTGGGCCGAGCTCATGTCGGGGCTCGGCTATGCCCGCTTCGGCGCGCAGGGGGGCGACTGGGGCGCGATCGTGAGCACGTATCTCGGTGCGCGGCACGCGGAAGCCGTCGTCGGCGTCCACCTCAACATGGTGGTGGCGCTCCCGCCCGACCCGGCGAACCCCGCCGACGGGCTCACGCAGGAGGAGCTGATCGCGCTCATGCAGCTCCAGCAGTTCCTCGAGGAGGAGACGGGCTACCAGCGCATCCAAGGGACGAAGCCGCAGACGCTCGGCTACGCGCTCAACGACTCGCCGGCCGGGCTCGCGGCCTGGATCGTCGAGAAGTTCCGCACCTGGAGCGACTGCGGCGGCGACGTCGAGCGGCGGTTCACCAAGGACGAGCTGCTCACCAACGTCATGCTCTACTGGGTCACCGAGACCGCCACGTCGTCGTGCCGGCTCTACTTCGAGGCGATGCACGCCGGGAAGTTCCCGCCGACCGGGCTCCGCGTCGAGGTGCCGACGGGGTGCGCGATCTTCCCCGGGGAGATCGTCAAACCGCCGCGACGCTGGGCCGAGCGCGTCTACGCCGTCAGGCGCTGGACCGTGATGCCCTCGGGCGGGCACTTCGCCGCGATGGAGGAGCCCGAGGCGCTCGCCGAAGACATCCGTGCGTTCTTCCGGCCGCTGCGCGCCTGAGGCCCGTCAGCGGCGGAAGGGCTGGTTGCCCCACCGGTCGACGTGCACGACGTCGCCCACCGGCCGCCGCCGCGTGGGCCCGTAGCGGCCGCGCGGCCAGCCGAGTGGCACGACGGCGCACGGCGTGACCGTCCAGGGGAGCCCGAGCGCGCGGCGGGCGAGGAACGTGCTCCAGAGCGGCAGCGTGATGAGCGCCGCCCCGAGCCCCGCGGCCCGCGCCGCGAGCAGCAGGTTCTGCACCGAGGGGAAGATCGACCCGTAGGCGCTGGCCGCCGCGATGCGCGGCAGCGGCGGGACGAGCCCGCGCAGGCAGGCGACCACGAGCACCGGGATCTCCTCGAAGTGATCGGCCTGCCACTGGACGGCCTGGATGATCCGCTGCATTGGCGGGTCGTTGCGCGCGAGCCAGCGGCCGATCCCGCCGTAGAGCCGCCAGGCCTGACGGTTGAGCCGCGCGAGGCGCGCCTTCACGGCCCGGTCCTTGACGAGCACGAACTCCCAGTTCTGGAGATTGCTGCCCGTCGGCGCCTTGAGCGCGAGCGCGATCAGCCGCAGCACGAGCGCGTCGTCGACCGGGTCGGGACGCAGCCGCCGAATGGCCCGCTGCGTGGTCATGGCCTCCTCGAGCGGCATCCGAAGCCCCGCCTCGGCCGCGCTGGCCGCAATCGCATCCGCCATGGCACGCTCCCCCTTGCGCGCGGATCAAAGCACGCCCGGCCCGCACGGCGCCAGCGCCTGCCAAGCCTGCTTGACAGCCGAGGAGAAGGCCGGGACACTTGCCCCCGAGGGCCCTTCCATGCCGAAGTCGTCGCGGATGTCGCTACTGTCCGAGGTCTGGGCGTTCATGCGCGTGCGCAAAAAGTGGTGGCTCGGCCCGATCATGCTCGTGCTGCTCCTCTTCGGCGCGCTCATCGTGCTCACCCAGGGCTCGGCGGTCGCCCCCTTCATCTACACGATCTTCTGAGCCCGAGCGTGGCTGCGCGCACGCCCCGCGACCTGCGGAAGTTCGGCCTCACCGTGGGCGGGGCCTTCCTGCTGCTCGGGACGGTGAGCCGCTGGCGCGGGCACGAGCTGCCGCCGCGCGTGCTGTGGGTCCTCGGCGCGCTCCTGCTCGTCCCCGGGCTCGTCGCTCCGATGCTGCTCGCGCCCGTCGAGCGGGCGTGGATGCGGCTCGCCGAGGGGCTCGGCTGGGTGAACACGCGGATCATCCTGGGCGTGCTCTTCTACGGCGTGGTCACGCCGGTTGGCTGGGTGCTGCGGCGGTTTCGCGATCCGCTCGACCGCCGTCTCGACGACGCCCGGGGCTCGGCCTGGATGCGCCGCCCGCCCGCGCCGCCCGACCCTGCGGCCTACCGTCACCAGTTCTGATCGCCTCGCCCCATGGCGACCATCCTCGGCATCTCGGCCTTCTACCACGACTCCGCAGCTTGTCTCGTGCGCGACGGCGTCATCGTCGCGGCGGCCCAGGAGGAGCGGTTCACGCGCAAGAAGCACGACGCGAGCTTCCCGCGCCATGCCGTGGCGTACTGTCTCAAGGCGGGCGGGATCACCGCCGCCGACCTCGACTACGTCGGCTTCTACGACAAGCCGCTGCGGAAGTTCGAGCGGCTGCTCGAGCAGTACCTCGGCGTCGCGCCCCGGGGGCTGCGGTCGTTCCTCACGGCGATGCCCGTGTGGCTCAAGGACAAGCTCTTCACGCGCGACCTGATCCTGCGGGAGCTCGGCGGGTTCGCGGGCGAGGTGCTGTTCGCCGAGCACCACGAGTCGCACGCCGCGAGCGCCTTCTATCCCTCGCCGTTCGCCGAGGCGGCGGTGCTCACGCTCGACGGCGTGGGCGAGTGGGCGACCGCGAGCTGGGGCGTCGGCCGCGGGAAGGACCTCGAGCTGTGCGCGGAGCTGCGCTACCCGCACTCGCTCGGCATGCTCTACTCCGCGTTCACCTACTACACGGGCTTCAAGGTGAACTCGGGCGAGTACAAGGTGATGGGGCTCGCCCCGTACGGCGAGCCGCGCTACGTCGACACGATCCTCGAGAAGCTCGTGCGGCTGGAGGAGGACGGCTCCTTCAAGCTCGACATGCGCTACTTCAACTACCTGCACGGGCTCACGATGACCAACGGCGCCTTCGACCGGCTCTTCGGCGGGCCGCCGCGGAAGCCCGAGTCGCCGGTCACGCAGCGGGAGATGGACCTCGCCGCCTCGATCCAGGTGGTCACCGAGGAGATCATGCTGCGCATGGCGCGCCACGTGCACCGGGAGACCGGGCTTGCCAACCTCTGTCTCGCCGGTGGGGTGGCGCTCAACTGCGTGGGCAACGGCCGGCTGCTGCGCGAGGGGCCGTTCGCGCGCCTGTGGATTCAGCCGGCCGCGGGCGATGCGGGCGGGGCGCTCGGGGTGGCGCTCGTCATCCACCACAAGGTGTGCGGCGCGCCGCGGGTCGTGCCCGCCGCGGGCGACGCGATGCAGGGATCCTACCTCGGGCCCGCGTTCTCCGACGCCGAGATCCAGGCGACGCTCGACGCCGCGGGCGCGGTCTACACGAAGCTGCCGACCGAGGCGCTCATCGAGCGCACGGCCGCGCTGCTCGCGGCGGAGAAGGTCGTCGGCTGGGTGCAGGGGCGGATGGAGTTCGGCCCCCGCGCGCTCGGCGCGCGCAGCATCCTGGGCGACCCGCGCTCGCCGCGCATGCAGTCGGTCATGAACCTCAAGATCAAGTATCGCGAGAGCTTCCGGCCGTTCGCCCCGAGCGTGCTACGCGAGCACGTGGCCGAGTGGTTCGAGCTCGACGTCGACTCGCCCTACATGCTGCTCGTGGCCCCGGTGCGCCGCGAGCACCGCATCGCCATGACCCCCGAGCAGCAGCGCCTCTTCGGCATCGAGAAGCTCAACGTCCCGCGCTCGACGATCCCCGCGGTTACCCACGTCGACTACTCTGCCCGCATTCAGACCGTGCACCGCGAGACGAATCCGCTCTACCATGCGCTGCTCACGCGCTTCTACGCGCTCACCGGCTGCCCCGTGCTCGTGAACACGAGCTTCAACGTCCGCGGCGAGCCGATCGTGTGCACGCCCGCCGACGCCTACCGCTGCTTCCGGCGCACCGAGATGGATGCCCTCGTGGTCGGCTCCTTCCTGCTCGAGAAGGCCGACCAGCCGCCGCTCGGCGACGACATCGACTGGCGCGCGCAGTACGAGCTCGACTGACCCCTTCCGCTCGGCGGCCCGACGATGGTATAGCTCGCGGCCGGCCTTCCGCGTTTGCGCACTTGCTTTGTAGCGGGATTTGGCCGGTCCCGACGAAGGAGCCCACAGGTGATGCCGCGTGCCTTGCGCCCGATGCGTTTGATTTTTCCGCTCGTCCTGCTCGCCGGGCGGCTGGCCGCTGCGGGGACGCTCCCCCCGGGCTTCCAGGAATCGATCGTGTTCGCGGGCTTGACGCAGCCCACCGCCGTGCGGTTCTCGCCCGACGGCCGCATCTTCGTCGCGGAGAAGAGCGGGCTCATCAAGGTCTTCTCGAGCCTCACGGCGACGAGCCCGACGATCTTCGCCGATCTCACCACCAACGTCTACAACTACTGGGACCGCGGGCTCCTCGGCCTCGCGCTGCCGCCGGACTTTCCGACCAACCCCTGGGTCTACGTGCTCTACACCCTCGACGCCCCGATCGGCGGCACGCCGCCGGTCTGGGGGCAGTTCGGCGTGCCGTCCGATCCCTGCCCGACGCCGCCCGGACCGACGACCAACGGCTGCGTCGCCGCCGGGCGGCTTTCGCGCCTGCAAGCGAGCGGCAACGTCATGACGGGCACCGAGCAGGTGCTCATCGAGAACTGGTGCCAGCAGTTCCCGAGCCACTCGATCGGCGCGATCAACTTCGGCGCCGACGGGGCCCTCTACGTGAGCGCGGGCGAGGGCGCGAACTTCAACACGGTCGACTACGGGCAATTCGGGAGCCCGGTGAATCCCTGCGGCGATCCCCCGGCGGGTACGGGCGGGGCCGAGACGCCGCCGCTCGCGCAGGGCGGGTCGCTCCGCAGCCAGAACGTGGGCCTGGCCGGGTACGGCATGGCCGCCTACTCGGGCAAGATCCTGCGCATCGACCCCACCACTGGCGCCGCGCTGCCGACCAACCCCCTGCACGCCTCGCCCGTGCCCGGCGCCGACCGCATCATCGCGAGCGGGCTCCGCAACCCCTTCCGCTTCACGATCCGCCCGGGGACGAGCGATCTCTGGATCGCCGACGTCGGCTGGGACACCTGGGAGGAGATCGACCGCCTCCCCAATCCCGGCCAGAGCCTCGTCAACTTCGGCTGGCCCTGCTACGAGGGGCCGGGACCGCAGCCGAGCTGGCAGGCGACGGGGCTCGCCGTGTGCTCGAACCTCTACGCGACCCCGGGCGCGGTGACCTCTCCGTACTATGCCTACAGCCACGCTGCGAAGGTGGTCCCCGGCGAGAGCTGCCCGACCGGCAGCTCGTCGATCACGGGCATGGCCTTCTACACGGGCGGGAGCTACCCCGCCACGTACAACGGCGCGCTCTTCTTCGCCGACTACTCGCGCAACTGCATCTGGGCGATGCTGCCCGGCGCGAACGGGGACCCGGATCCGGGCAACCTCGTCACGTTCGACGCGGGCGCGTCCGGGCCCGTCGATCTCGAGATCGGCCCGGGCGGCGATCTCTTCTACGCGGATCTCAACGGCGGAACGATCCGGCGCATTCAGTCCTTCAGCCAGGACCAGCCGCCGATCGCGGTGATCGCCACCGACGTGACGAGCGGCCCGCTGCCGCTCACCGTGCACTTCGACGGCTCGGGCTCCTACGACCCCGATCCCGGCGATACGATCTCGTACTCGTGGGACCTCAACGGCGACGGCGTCTTCGGCGACTCGACGCTCGCCATGCCGAGCTTCACCTACACGACCCAGGGCAACTACCTCGTCCAGCTCCGGGTCACCGACAATCACGGCGCAGTCGGGACCAAGTCGGTGGTGATCCACGCCGGCTTGATGCCACCGACGGCCACGATCACGGCCCCGTCGGGGTCCACCACGTGGAGCGTCGGCGACGTGATCGCGTTCGCCGGCTCGGCGACCGACCCGCAGGACGGGACGCTTCCGCCGTCCGCGCTCACGTGGTCCCTCGTCATGCACCACTGCCCGTCGAACTGCCACACGCACCCGATCCAGAACTGGGTCGGCGTGGCGAGCGGCTCGTTCGCGGCGCCCGATCACCAGTATCCCTCGTATCTCGAGCTTACCCTCACGGCGACGGATTCGGTCGGGCTCACCGACACGAAGACGGTGCTGCTCTACCCGAACACCGCCACGCTCTCCCTCCAGTCGGTACCCCCCGGCCTCGTGCTCGGCGTCAACGCCGCGACGGCGGTGACGCCCTTTGGCACGACCGAGATCGCCGGCTCGACGAATTCGCTGAGCGCGCCCCTCGTGCAGACGTCGAACGGCACGCCCTACTACTTCGCGAGCTGGTCCGACGGCGGGGCGGCGAGCCACGACGTGGTCGCGATGGGAACGCAGACCTTGACCGCGACCTACACGACGACGCCACCGACCCTCTACGCCACGCCGGCCGCGAGCTACGCCGCCGGCGCCGAGACGCACGGGGTAGCGAGCGCCGACCTCGACGGAAACGGCACGGTCGACCTCGTCGCCGCCAACCACGGCACCTCCAACGTGACCGTGTTCCTCGGCAACGGCGACGGGACCTTCCTCGCCGGCGTGAGCTACGCCGTCGGCTCGGGACCGAAGGCGGTCACCACCGGGGACTTCAACGGCGACGGACACCTCGATCTCGTGAGCGCGAACCAGGAGGGGAACAGCGTGAGCGTCCTCCTCGGACGCGGCGACGGCACCTTCGCAGCGCGCGTCGACTACCCGGCCTGCACCGACGCGCACGAGGTCGCGGTCGGGGATCTCAACGGCGACGGCAAGACGGACCTCGCGGTGGCCTGCTGGGGCGGCAGCACCGTGAGCGTGCTCCTCGGCAACGGCGACGGCACCTTCCGGCCCGCCGTGAGCTACCCCGCGGACGCGGCGCCGCACTCGATCGTCGCGCGGGACTTCAACGGCGACGGACGGCTCGACCTCGCGGTCGCCAACCACTCGGGCAACGACGTGAGCATCCTCCTCGGCAACGGGGACGGCACCTTCCGGGCGCCCGTCGACTACCCGGTGGGGAGCGGGCCCCACTCGCTGCGGGCCGGCGATCTCAACGCCGACGGGCACATCGACCTGGCGGTCGTCAACGACGCGAGCAGCACGGTGAGCGTGCTCCTCGGCAACGGCGACGGGACGTTCCAGCCCGCGGTGAGCTACCCCGTCGGGCCGGTGCCGAAGGGCGTGGGCATCGGGGATCTCAACGGCGACGGCATCCCCGACCTCGTCGCGACGATCACCGCGGGCAGCTACCCCGTGTGCTGCCAGCCGGGGGGCAACGTCGTCAACGTGCTCCTCGGCAACGGCGACGGCACGTTCGGGCCGCCGGCGGTCTACACGGTGGGGCTCACGCCGTTCGCCGTCACGATCGCGGACTTCAACCGCGACGGCCTCGAGGATCTCGCCACCGCCAACTGGGACTCGGACGACGTGACCGTCCTGCTCAACACGACGGGCGGCGCCGTGGTGACCACCACGACGACGACCACCACCTCCACCACCACGACGACCGTGCCACTGCCGAGTCCGTGGTCGCATCAGGACATCGGGAGCGTCGGGCTTGCGGGCTCCGCCGGCTACTCGAACGGCACCTTCGTGGTCACCGGTTCGGGGGCGGACATCTGGTACAGCGCCGATGCGTTCCACTTCGCGTACCAGACGCTGGCGGGCGACGGGCAGATCGTGGCGCGGGTGGTGACACAGCAGAACACGGACCCGTGGGCGAAGGCGGGGGTGATGATCCGGCAGGATCTCACGCCGGGGGCGGCGCACGCGATGATGGTCGTGACGCCGGGCAACGGCACGGCGTTCCAGCGGCGGACGGTGGCGGGGGGACAGACGACGCACACGGCGGGGCCGGCGGTGACGGTGCCGTACTGGGTGCGGCTGGTGCGCAGCGGGAGCACGCTCACGGGGTACGTGTCGGCGGACGGGAGCACGTGGACGCTGGTGGGGAGCGACACGATTGCGCTCGGGAGCACGGCGTACGTGGGGCTTGCGGTGACGAGCCACAACAACGCGGTTACCAGCACGGCGACCTTCGACAACGTCGCCGTGAGCGGCGCCCCGGCCGATGTCCCGCCGACGGTCGGCATCACGCAGCCTACTGCTGGTGCCTCGTTCACATCGCCCGCGCAGATCACGGTGAGCGCGTCGGCCGCCGACAGCGACGGAACCGTCGTGCGCGTCGACTTCTACGCCGGCCCGACGCTGATCGGATCGGCGACGACGCCCCAGGGTGGGCTCTACACGATCACGTGGGGCAACGTCGGTGCCGGGAGCTACACGCTGACGGCCGTGGCCACCGACAATGCCGGGGTGACGACGACGTCGAGCCCGGTGGCGATCACCGTGACCGGCGTGCCGCTGCCGGTGCCGTGGCTCGACACGGACATCGGCGCCGTCGGCGTGCCCGGGAGCGCCAGCTACGCCGGGGCGACCTTCACCGTCACCGGCTCGGGGGCGGACATCTGGTACAGCGCCGATGCGTTCCACTTCGCGTACCAGACGCTGGCGGGCGACGGGCAGATCGTGGCGCGGGTGGTGACGCAGCAGAACACGGACCCGTGGGCGAAGGCGGGGGTGATGATCCGGCAGGATCTCACGCCGGGGGCGGCGCACGCGATGATGGTCGTGACGCCGGGCAACGGCACGGCGTTCCAGCGGCGGACGGTGGCGGGGGGACAGACGACGCACACGGCGGGGCCGGCGGTGACGGTGCCGTACTGGGTGCGGCTGGTGCGCAGCGGGAGCACGCTCACGGGGTACGTGTCGGCGGACGGGAGCACGTGGACGCTGGTGGGGAGCGACACGATTGCGCTCGGGAGCACGGCGTACGTGGGGCTTGCGGTGACGAGCCACAACAACGCGGTTACCAGCACGGCGACCTTCGACAACGTCGGCGTGAGCGCCACAGCGCCGACGACCACGACCACCACCACCACGACCACGACGACGACCACCACGACCACGACGACGACCACCACGACCACGACGACGACCACCACGACCACGACGACGACCACCACGACCACGACGACGACCACCACGACCACCACCACCACCACGACCACCACCACCACGACCACCACCACCACGACCACCACCACCACCACGACCACGACCACCACCACGACCACGACCACCACCACCACGACCGTGCCGAGCCCCTGGCAGCACGGTGACATCGGGAGCGTCGGCGTCCCGGGGAGCCTCGCCATCGCCGGCGGCACGCTGACGGTCGCCGGCTCGGGCGCCGACATCTGGGGGAGCGCCGATGCGTTCCACTTCGCCTATCAGCCGTTTACCGGCGACGGGCTGATCGTGGCGCGCGTGGCGACGCAGCAGAACACGGACCCGTGGGCGAAGGCGGGCGTCATGATTCGCCAGAGTCTCACCGCGGGCTCGGCCCATGGGATGACGATCGTGACGCCGGGCAACGGCGCGGCCTTCCAGCGACGGGCGACGGCCGGCGGGCAGACCGCGCACACGAGCGGGCCGGCGGTTACCGCGCCGTACTGGGTCAAGCTCGCACGCGGCGGGAGCACGCTCGCGAGCTACGTGTCGGCAGACGGCAACACCTGGACGCTGGTCGGCCGCGACACGGTGCCGATGAGCGGCACGGTCTACGTGGGGCTGCCGGTCACGAGCCACAACAACACGGTGCTCGGCACCGACACCTTCGATCAGGTGACGATCACGGCAGAGGCAGCCCCGACGGTGAGCCTCACGGCGCCCACGGCGGGCCAGACCTTCACCGCGCCGGCGGCCGTCACCATGAGCGCCACGGCCGGGGATGCCGACGGCACGGTGGTGCGCGTCGACTTCTACGCCAACGGCACGCTTGTCGGCTCGGCGACGGCGAGCCCCTGGAGCACCACCTGGAACGTCGCCGCGCCTGGCAGCTACGTGCTGACGGCAGTCGCAACCGACAACCTCGGCGTCGCCACGACCGCGGCCCCGGTCACCGTCACCGTGAACGGCACAGCGCTTCCGTCTCCGTGGCAGCACCAGGACATCGGCGCGGTCGGCCTCGCGGGCGGAGCGTCCTACGCGAACGGCGCGTACACGGAGACCGGCGCGGGGGCGGACATCTGGGGCAGCGCCGATGCCTTCCACTTCATCTACAAGACGCTGGCGGGCGACGGGCAGCTCGTCGCCCGGGTGGCGAGCCAGCAGAACACCGATCCCTGGGCGAAGGCGGGCGTCATGATCCGGCAGGATCTGACCCCGGGCTCGCCGCATGCGATGATGGTCGTGACGCCGGGGAACGGCACGGCGTTCCAGCGGCGGACGGTGGCGGGGGGACAGACCACGCACACGGCGGGGCCGGCGGTCAAGGCGCCGTACTGGGTGAAAATCGTGCGCAGCGGGAGCACGCTCACGGGCTACGTCTCGCCCGACGGCAGCACCTGGACGCTCGTCGGCAGCGACACGATTGCCATGACCACCAACGTCCTCGTGGGCCTCCCCGTGACGAGCCACAACGCGAGCGTGCTCGGGACCGATACCTTCGACAACGTGCAGTGAGTCGGGCATTGCGTCCCAACCGCTGCGTCGGGGTGGGCGGGCCCGATGTCGATCGCGCTCGGGCGGAAAGTCGCCGTCGTCGGCGTGGGCTGCTCGCGCTTCGGCGAGCTCTACGACCGCGACGCGGAAGATCTCCTTTGCGACGCGGTGGACGACACGCTCGCCGCCGCGATCAAGCTCTACGGCCGCCCGATCACGCGGGTGCAGAACTACTGCGCCTCGGGCATGGACGCGTTTCGCAGCGCGTGCGCGGCGGTGGCCGCCGGCCTCTACGACGTCGTGATCGCCGCCGGCTTCGAGAAGATGCGCGACGGCGAGCTCGGCGCGGGTACCAGGGGAACACGGTCGTACGCCGGCGCCGCCCGTCTTCAGAGCAGGCGGAGAAGGTGGGTGGCGTTGGTCACGCCGGTGGAGAGGGCTTCCTGCAAAGACGCCGCGCAGGCGGGCGAGAGGGCGTGGCTGCGAGCGACGGCGCGCGCGGCCTGACGCAGCCGCCGCCGGGCGCGGCGGACGAGGCGGCGCGCGCGGCGCGGCCGTGCCGTCTGCGTGCGCAGCAGCAGCGTGTTCGCCTGCCGAAGCCGCTGGGCAACCGACCTCGGGGCGCTGCCCGCGGCGCACACCACCGCGCTCTCGGCCGCCGATAGCACACACGTCGCGGCGTCGCCGCCGCGAGCCGGCCCGGAGCTACACCCGCCGGACGGCGAGCAGACGTCGGCCGTGCACGGGTCGCCGTCGTCGCACGCGCGCGCGGCGGGGGCGACGCATGCCCCTGCCACGCACGTGGCGGCCACGCACGCGTTCGTTCCGCACGGTGTGCCGTCGGGCGACCGGCTCCAGACGCACCGCTGGGCGATGCAGCGCGCGGCGGTGCACGGGCCCACGCTGGCACAGTCCGCATCGGCCTGACAGGGCCGCGCCGGCGCCGCAAAGGCGTCGAGGAGGGCCGCGCCGTCGAAGGAACCCCAGCCCGTTGCGAGATCGAACCCCGGTCCCGCGGCGAAGCCCGGGGTGGCGCGCACCGCGTTCGTCCCGGCCGTGACGTCGTGGAAGACTGCCTCCCCGCCCGCGGCCTGGGCGGCGCCGAGCCGGTAGAGCTCGGGGTTGAGGAGCCCGAGCGGCCCGCCCTGCTTGGCGACGAGCAGTGCTGCCATGCCGGCCCAGATCGGGGCGCTCACGCTCGTGCCGCCGAACACGAGCCCGCGCCCGCCGACGGCGACTGCGAAGCCCGGATCGGTCGGGCTCGCCGCCAGCGCCACGTCGGGGACGTCACGTGCGCCGTCGGCGGGGACGCCCGGGCCCGTCTGCCAGACGGGCTTGGCGAAAAACATGCTCCGCCCGCCGCCCGTGGCGCCGTCGCTGTCGTTCCACACGACCTCGCCGCCGTAGCCGGTGGCGTTGCCTGCGGCATCGAAGCGCGGGTCGACGGTCGTCCCACCCACGGCAGTGACCCAGGGCGAGGCGGCGAGCGCATTGACCGCCGGCTCCTGCGACTCGGGCGCGCAGTCGGCGGCTCCCGCGTCGCCGGCGGCCACCAGCACCGACTGCCCCTGCGCCGCCGCCTGGCGGAACAGCGCATCGTACGCCGCCGCCGTCTGCGCCCCGGCGCCCGGCTCGCAGACGTCGTAGCTCACGTTCACCACCGGTGCCACGTCGTCGTTCACGGCCGCAGCGATCGCCTCGTTGATGGCGTTGCCGAGGTCGCCATGGCCGATCACCGCGATCACCGTGGCCTCGGGGGCCGTCGCCCCTGCCCACTGCGTGTCGAGCAGCACCTCGAGGAGCGCGCTCGAGTCGCCGATCCCCGGATTGCTCGAAACGAAGTGCTTCACCACCGGGGACGGCGGCAGCCCGAAGCTGCGGCGGAAGAGCGCCACGTCGTCATCGGCGAAGTCGCTGCCGGCGACCACGGCGACGCTCGCGCCGAGGCCGCGCGCGCCGGCGGCATAGGCGGGCGCGAGACCGTAGACGGTGGCGACGTCGGCTGGGGCGAGAAACGTGGCGCCGCCGCTGCGAGCGTGCGGGCGGGGCGCCGCGAAGGAGTCGAGGCCGAGCAGCGCCGACGGTCGGGTGGTGCCGAAGACCGGCAGCAACGGTGGCCCCTCCGGGGCGTGGTGGCGCCGGCCCTGCCAGGTGTACTCGCGCAGCGCGGTGTGGAACGCGCGGCGGACGCGCCCGGCCGGTCCGTCGAAGCCGATGCCGAGCCGCCCCGGCCACGGCCGCACCCGCTCGAATCCGCGCGCCGCGAGCCAGGCGAGCGCCTGGGCGTAGGCCGCGGCCGGCGCGCCGAACCGGTCGCCGAACGCCGTGGGCGTGAGCCAGGCGTGGTAGCGTGGCGAGCGCGGGTCGAGCTGCTCGTGCAGCAGCGCGTCGAGCGCCGCGGGGTCGCGGGGCACGAAGGCGAGGATCATGGACTCGATCCGCATGCTCTCTGGACAGAGCGCGCCCGGCACGGCGTCGCGGGGCACGGCCGCCCGGACCCGTCCCGCGGCGGAAAGGAGCGCCAGGGCGGCTGCAACGAGTGCAACATGACGTTGCCCCCGATGTTGCAGGGCGTGGTCGGTGGTGCGGGAGCCAGCAGGCAAGGTCATGGAGCCTTAGCAGGGCGCATGCCGCGCGCTCACTCGCGCAGCACGACGTCGAGCGCGAAGCGCAGGCGCTTGAGGACGCGGCCGAGCGCGTTGTGGTGGATGTCGCGCCGCAGCGCCACGAGCAGCTTGCGCTCGAGGCGGTAGCGCAGCGGTGCCGTGCGCGCGACCGGCACGGGCGCGCCGCGTGCGGCCTCGAGCTGGGCGACGATCGTCGGGCGCGGATAGCCCAGGGTGTCGAGGTCGGCGGGATCGAGCTCGTCGAGCAGCCGCGAGACGAGCGCGAGCGCCGTCGGATTGCCGGCGATCTCCGCCGCCCAGCGGCTCACCGAGGTCGTGACCGGCCGCGTGTGACGGTCGACGCCGGTCGGATCGCCCAGTCCCTTCGGCGCCTCGCCGTGCTCCCCGTAGGCGACCATCTCGGGCTCGAAGGGCACGCCCAGGTGCTCGCAGATGCGGCGCAGGTGCCCTTCGGGCTCCCGCACGAGCTCCTCGTAGCGCACGTGCACGAAGGGCACCGGCCGCTCGCGCAGCATCTTCGCCAGCGCCGGCACGTAGCGGGCGAGGATCGGGTTGTGGTCGACGGCGACCTGGTAGTCCCCATCGAAAAACGACTCGACGTAGGAGGAGAGGACGGCGAGCGGATGGCGCGTGAGCACCACGTAGCGCGCGCGGGGATAGAGGCGGAGGAGAAACGGCAGCACGAGCGCGTAGGCCGGCGTCTTGTCGAGGAAGAAGCGCTTGCCGGGGGCGCGCGCCATCATCCGGCCGTACATCGTGTCGGTGTAGGCGCGCAGCGCGTCGTAGTAGTCGTCCTCGCCGCGCGGCAGGTCGGCGACGAACTCGTGGATCGCCTGCTCGACGTTCTGGGGGTCGTAGGGTGCCTTTTGCACCTTGCCCCAGTAGCCGAGGTGCGCGATCGGCGTGATCAGGTGCGGCTCGGCGCGCTGGTAGATCAGCGAGTGTGCGCCCAGCATGCGGGCGAGCAGCGTGGTGCCCGAGCGCGGCGCGCCGATCAGGAAGATCAGCCGATCCTGCATGCCGCCCTCCTCCGGCTCGCCGGCCATCGGCGCCGTCCTTACCAGAGGCGGATGGCGCGGGTCACGCGGCGTACGTCGCGGGGTCGAGGGCCACCGCGAGGCCCGCGAGCCGCTCGCCCCGTGCCCGCCGGCTGCGGTTGGCGAGCGCGATCTGGCGGAAGTGCCGGAGGGCGGCCCGGTCGTCCAGGTCGGCCGTGTCGAGGCCGAGGTGCTCGCGCAGCAGCGCGATGCGCAAGGCGCGTGCCGTCGCCGCGTGCCAGCACGACGCGTTCAGCTCCGTGTCGCCGACGAAGGAGCGCTCGGCCGTGTTCGCCGAGCCGATGGTGACCCAGGCGTCGTCGACGAGGAGCGTTTTGGCATGGACGTAGACGTCCTGGGTGCGGCCGTCGCCGTCGCTGCCGACGAGCCCGGCGAGCGTGAAGTTCTCGCGCTCGCGGAAGGTCGCGAGGTGGGCGAAGAACGCGGCGTAGCGGGGATCGTCGCGCGCGCGGCGCACCTCGGCCATGGGCACGCCGGGCAGCACGAAGACCACCTCGAGGCCGCGGTCGAGCGCCTGGGTGATGCCGGCGAGCACGTCGGCCGAGGCGAGGAACTGCTGCTCGAAGTAGAGCGTGGAACGTGCGGCAGCGATCGCCGCCATGTACTGCTCGTGGACGCTGCGCTCGCCCGCTGCGATCGGATAGGCTGTGCCGCCGGGCGCGGGATCGGAGCGCGTGTAGCACCCCGCGCGCACGGTGCGCGTGATCTGCACGGGCACGTCGCCGGCGGGCGGCGAGAGACGGGACGGGAAGGGGAGGTCGCCCGCCGTCGCCGGATCCGGCCACGTGCCCCAGGGCCGCTCGCGCTCGCTCGCCTCGTTCCAGCGCTGGACGAAGTTGTGGTGGACGTCGGTGGCGGCGGGTCCGCGCAGCTCGAGGTAGAGATCGTGGACGCTCTCGCCCTCGGCGCGCGGCGGATGCCCGGGAGGCACGAACGAGCTCTGCTCGAGGTTGATGCCGCCGACGAAGGCCACCTCGCCGGGCGTGCCGGCGTCGACGATCCAGCTCTTCTGGTGGTGGCAGAAGCGCGGGACGTGGTCCCAGCGGGCGACGAGCCGGCTCTGGCGGGCGGCGAGCCAGGCCCGCTCGCTCGCCCGCGCGGGGAAGTGGTGCGAGCCCGGCAGCATCGCGTCGAGCTCGGGCTCGTGCCAGAAGAGCACGCGCACGTCGACGCCGCGGGCGGCGGTGCGGTCGAGGAGATCGAAGACCGTGCCCCGGCCGCCGGGCAGGCGGGCCGTGCGCTCGACGAAGGCGACCGTGGCCCAGACGCTGCGGCGCGCAGCCTCCACCGCCTCGGCGATCCGCCCGAGCGCCGGCTCGCCGTCGACGAGCGGGCGCACGCGGTTGCCCGGCCGCAGCGGATAGGCACCGGAGCCGGCGGTGGGGACGTGCGCGGCGTCAGAGGTCACGGCTCTGCGGCGTCGTCTACACGCGCCGCGGGCCGAAGACAATCGGACGAGCGGTCGATTCGTTGACACCCCGACAAAGCGCGTGTTACCGCCGTCGCCCCATGGGAACCATGCTCGAAGGCAAGGTCGCGGTGGTCACCGGGGCGGGCCGGGGGATCGGCCGGGGGATCGCGCTCGCGCTCGCGCGCGAGGGGGCGAAGGTCGTGGTGAACGACGTGGGGTGCGATCTCGCCGGGCGCGGGACGGCCGAGGACCCGGCGGCGCAGGTGTGCAAGGAGATCGCGGCGCTCGGCAGCGAGGCCGTGCCGAGCTACGACAGCGTCGCCGAGTTCGAGAGCGCGGGCCGCATCATCAAGACGGCGCTCGACCGCTGGGGCCGCTGCGACGTGCTCGTGAACAACGCGGGCATCGTGCGCGACAAGAGCCTCGCGAACATGACGCCCGAGGACTTCGACGCGGTGCTGAAGGTCCACCTCTACGGGGGCTGGAACTGCTGCCGGCACGCGCTGCCGGTCATGAAGGAGCACGGCTACGGGCGCATCATCAACATCGTGTCGTCGGCGGGGCTGCGCGGCAACTTCGGCCAGTCGAACTACGGGGCGGCCAAGGCGGGCTTGATGGGCCTCACGTTCGTGATCGCGGTCGAGCACATGAAGGGCAACGCCGAGGGGAAGTACAGCATCACGGCGAACGCGCTCGCCCCCGCGGGCATGACGCGCATGGTCGGCTCCATCCCGGGCATGGAGGGCCGCCCGGTGCCGCCCGAGATGAACCCTGACTTGAACGGGCCGATGGTCGCCTTTCTGGCCTCGCCGCAGGCCGCGCACGTAAACGGCCAGATCTTCGGCCGCCGCGGCTACGCGTTCACGCTCTTCCAGACACCCAAGCCGCTCGCCGCGATGTACAAGGAAGGGGGCTGGACGCCCGAGGAGATCGCGAAGAACTTCGACGCGGCCTTCGGCGAGCACCTGAACGTCCCGGGCATCCCGGCCACGCCCGCGCTCAAGGCCGCGGCCGCCGCAGCGGGCGCAAAGAAGGGGTAAGGGCGGCTGCGCGGCGCGCGACACGTCCAGCAACGTTCCGTTGCAGGCCGCGACGGATCGCGCGCGCGCCCGCGTGACCGCGCCGGGCGCGCGGCTTGCATCGGCATCTCGGGGTGCTGCCCGAGATCGCGTTCGCGGTGGGCGGGACGCGCGTCGTGCTTGCGACGCACGGGCTTGCGGTCGTGGCCGGGGTGCTTGCCGGCGCCGCCGTGCTGGGACTGCGCGCGCCCCGGCGCGGCCCGGCGCTCCTCGTCGCGGCGCTGATCGCCGTCGCCGTGCTCGCCGGGGCGCACGCGCTCTTCTGGGTGGTGCACGGCGGCCCGTGGGGCTTCTGGTCGGGCGGGCTCTCCTCGATGGGCGGCGTCGCGCTCGGCTTCCTGGCCGCCGCGGGTGTTGCCTGGCTCCTCGGCGAGCCGCTTGCGGCGCTGCTCGATGCGCTCGTGCCCGCGGCGCTCCTGGGTCTCGGGATCGGGCGCATCGGGTGCTTTCTCGGCGGCTGCTGCATGGGCCGTCCGACCGACCTGCCCTGGGGCGTGGTGTTCCCGGAGCTGGGCCCGCCCCCGCGCCATCCGCTCCAGCTCTATTCGGCGGCCGCGGACCTGGGTCTCGTCGGGATGCTGCTCGCGCTCGAAGGGCCTCCGGGTGCGGTTGCGCGCCTGGGCTGCCTCGGCTTCGGCCTCGTGCGCGCGGCGCTCGACGCATTGCGCGACCCGGCCGCATACGACCCCCTCCCTGGCGGTCTCCTCACGCTCGCACAGGCCGCGGGCCTCGCCCTCGCGCTCGGTGCGCTCGTGGTCGGCCGCCCTTGCGCGCTCGGGGGGCTTCGACTAAGGCTCGGCCGGCCGCGCGCGGCGCGCGCGAGCTCCGACGGAGGAAGCACGGCATGGCCGATGACAAGACGCTCAAGGACGTGACCGTCTGGTCCGGGCACCGCGAGATGACCCTCGAGGACATCGCGGTGATCCAGCCGGGCCTCGGGCGGATCATGCCCGAGATCGGGATCCGCACCTGGAAGCTGTACTACGCGGCGAAGGCGGGCAACTGGCCGCTCGCGAAGTTCCAACTGAAGGAGGTGCGGGGGCTCATGGAGCTCGGCGCCTTCACGCGGCCGAAGTACGAGGAGAACCTGAACCAGTTCCTCGTGGAGAGCTGGAAGCCGCTCGAGGACGCGATCGCCCGCGAAGATTTTGCCGCCTTCGAGGCGCTCTTCCACAAGGCGATCGAGTCCGCGAACGCCTACCACGAGCTGCGTGACAAGCCGTACATCCGCTGGAAGCTGCCGGACATGCCTCCTCCCGACCTCGACCTCACCCCGCGCAAGAAGTGACCGCGGTGGCCGGGATGCCCGGCGCGGGGACCGAAGCAGGTCGCCTCGGAGCGTGGCTCGTGATCTCGACGTTGATCCACGCGCTCGCGATCGCAGCGGCGCTCCGGCTCGCCGCGCATCCGGCGCCATCGCTCGTGCTGATCCCGGTGGCGCTCCTCGGGCCGGCGGGCGGCGGGGGAGGTGGCGGTGGTGGAAGCGGCGGTGCCACGTCGCCGCCCGAGGCCGCTGCGGCTCCACCGACCGAGGCGCCAGCGGCAGCACCGCGGACGACGCCGGCGCATCACCGGCCGCGCCCGCATCCCGCGCCGACGCGGCTCGCCGCCGTGCCCCCGCCCACCGCCGCGGCCCCAGCCGGCCTGCCGAACGGGGCGAACGGAGCCGGGACGGCGGGGAGCGGCGGCGGGAGCGGTGGCGGGCAGGGCACAGGAGTGGGTGGCGGCTCGGGCGCGGGTGTCGCGCGCGTCGCCTACGGCGAGAACCCGCCGCCGCCCTATCCGCTGATCGCGCGCCGTCTCGGCATGGAGGGCCTCGTGCTCCTCGAGGTGGTGGTGGCGCCGGACGGGCGCGCCGAGGACGTGCGGGTGCTCCGCTCCTCGGGCCACCCGCCGCTCGACGAGTCGGCGGTCGCGACCGTGCGCAGCCGCTGGCGGTTCGTCCCGGCTCGACGCGGCGGGACGCCGATCGAGAGCCGGGTCACGGTGCCGATCCGCTTTCGGCTGAGCGACGCGGGGTAAGGGTCGGGGTCCACGCGCGCGGGTGCACTCCGTTCTCACTCGCGGGCCTCGAGCAGTGCGGCGATGCGCCGCGCGGTGGTTTCGTCGCCCGCGGCGCGGCGCTCGGCGGCGATCATGCGGAGCGCCGCGCGCGGCGCGCGCAGCGTCGGAGCCGCGGTGAGCGCGTCGGCATAGGCGGCCAGCTCCGCGGGCCGGTTGCCCGCGAGCAGCGCGAGCTGTGCACTGAGTAGGGCGGCCCGCAGGGTGAAGCTTGCGCGGACGTCGAGCGGCGAGGGCGATGGGTCGAGCCGGGCTGCCACCCAAGCGAGCGCCGCCCGGGCGAGGTCTTGCTGGTGGAAGTACGCCGCGGGCGCGGTGAACTCCAGGCGCGGGCAGTCGTCGGTGAGCGGCGGTGTGCCGGCGGTAGCGACGCGGAGGTGGCGCCCGTCGGTCACGTAGAGGGGGGCGAGATCGCTCGCGTCAGCGAAGCCGACGGCGCTTGCCGCGCGGGCGAGGTCGCCCGCGCCGAGCCTGGCGTCGATCGCCGTCGCGTCCGGGCGCAGCGCTTCGGCGGAGCCCACGAGCGCGGCCAGCGGCGTCGTCGTGCGGTGGTAGGCGACCCAGAGCTGGACGTGTGGGAAGGCGGTGACGAAGCTCGCGACGATGGCTTCGAGGTCGGCCACCGCGAGCTGGTGCAGCGGCAGCCACTGGCAATAGAGGCCGCCGGGGCGCAGGTGGGCGAGGCCGCTGCGGTAGAAATCGACCGTGTAGAGGGCGGCAGTCCCGGCCGTCCACGGGAGGAAGAGGTCGGAAAGGATCACATCCCAGCGCGCGTCGCTGGCGAGCAGAAAGCTGCGCGCGTCGTCGACGACCAGGTGCGCGCGTGGGTTGTCGAGCACGCCGCGGTTCTGCGCGGCAAAGAAGCGGGCAGCCGCGAGCACCTCGGGCACCAGCTCCACACCGTCGACGACGAGGCCCGGGTGCGCGATCGCCGCGCCGATCGTGTCGGCGGTGCCGACGCCGAGCGCGAGCATGCGTTCGGGCGACGGGTGGAGCAACAACGGCAAGTGCGCCTCGCGTGCCTCGAGCAGCAGCCCTTCGCCGCCGCCGAGCGAGTACTGGCCGTTGACGCGCAGCCGCCGGAGCCCGCGCGCGTCCTCGGTGACGGTCACCGTCGCGGCGGCGCCATCACGATAGAAGAGGAGCCGCTCCGCCGCGGGCGCGCGCCAGGGCAGCCGCAGCGGCGGCGCGGCGACCGCGAGCAGGGCTACTACGGCGACGGCGGCGCAGGCCGCGGGGCGCGCGGACAAGCCTGCGGCGACGGCGAGCGCGATGGTGGCGACCGCGAGCAAGCCGCCGCTCAGCCCGAGCCCCGGCAGGAGCACGAACGCGCCGCCGAGCGCGCCCGCGACAGCGCCGAGCGTGTTGGCAGCGAGCACGCGGCCGAGAGCGGCCGGCGGCGAGCGCAGGCCGGCCAGCGCGAGCGCGAGCGGGAAGGCCGCGCCGTACAGGGCGGCGGGCACGAGCACGACGGCGAGCGCAAGCACCGCTTCCAGTGCGAGGCCCGTACCAGGGCCGGTCACCGCGAGCCAGCGGATGAGCGCGAGGCTCGCGGCGGGCAGGGCGCGCAGCGCAAGCAGCGAGGCGGCCACGGCGATCGCGATGCCGACCTCCACTGCGGCGAGTCGCGGCGCCACGGCACCCGTGAGCCTCAGCCAGCGCGCGGCCATCCCGGCGCCGATGACCAGGCCGAGCAGCACGGCGGCGAGCACGATCGCGATGCTGTAGACGCTGCTGCTGAGCACGCCGGCGAGCCCCCGCGTCCAGAGGACCTCGGCGGCGAGCCCGCCAGCTCCAGTGGCGGCTGCCGCGAGCACCGCGGCGTGCTGCCGCGCGGGGCCGCGGACGATCCCGGCGGAGGCAGGGGGGGACGGGCCGAGCCGCCGCGCAAGCACGAGCGCGCCGCCGGCGACGGCGAGGTGGACCGTCGCCGCGGCTACGAACGCGCCGCGCATGCCGAGCCCACGCACGAGCAGCGTACCCGCCGCGAGCGCGCCCAGGGCCCCGCCCAGCGTGTTCCAGGCGTACAGCCGACCCGCTCCCGGTTCGTCGCCCGGCACGAGCGTGGCGGCCGCAGCCGGGAGCGTCGCGCCGAGGAGCGTGGTCGGCCCCAGGAGGACGCCGAAGGCGAGGAGCAGGCGCGCGCCGGGCAGCGGCGTCCGGGCGGCCCACGTAGCGGCGGCGGGCAGCCCCGGGCGGAGCGCGAGGTAGGCGAGCACGGAGAGCGCCACGCCCGCTTCGAATGCCGCCCACGCGCGCAGACCCCGCGTCCGCTCACCCAGCCAGCCCCCCAGCAGGCTGCCTAGCGCGAGGCCTCCGAAGTACGCGGCGAGCACCACCGCGGTGCCGGTGGCGGTGGCGCCGTAGAGCAGTGCGAAGTCGCGCGCCCAGAGCACCTCGTTGGCGAGCGCCGCTGCGCCCGAGCACAGGAGCAACGCAGGGATGCCGATGTGGGCGGCGCGCAACGTACGGCGGTGTTAGCGGGAAGCGCGCTCGGGTGCCAGCGACGCGCGTTGACAGGTCGGCGGCGGCCGTGCCCTAATCCGCCGCGCCCGATGCGCCGCCGCCCCTCGCCCGCCCTTCTCGCCTGTCTCCTGCTCGCGGCGCCTGCGGGCGCGTCGCCGACGCAGCGCCTGCGCTTCCCCCGGCTCGCGGTGCCGCCGGGGGGTAACGTCGAGGCGTGCGTGTTCGTGCGGCTCGCGCGCCAGACGCCGCTCGACGTCGCGCGCTGGGAGATCGTCCATCAGGGGGTGCGGCGCGACTTCGCCCCGCGACACTTCCTCGTCTACGTCTACACCGGCACGCGGCTCGGCGAGTGGCCCGTGGGGCAGGTGGTCCAAAGCCGTGGCTGCCTCGACCTGGGGCCGATCGACCTCGATCATCGGCAGGTGTTCGCGGCGGGGGCGAGCCGCGTGTCGGCGGGCGTGCTGCCGCGGGGCGTGGCCCTGCGTCTTCCCGTCGTTCCCGACGAGCCGGGAGGAGCCCCCGCAGGCGTTGGCCTCCTGTTCGACGCGGAGTGGGTGAATGCGAGCACGCGCACCCGAATCGGGTCGACGCGCGTGCTGCTGCGTCGTCCGCGGCGGCACACCGTGCGCCGCTGGGCGGTACCGCTGCTCGCCAACGGCGCCGAGCTGGGGCTCGACGTGCCACCACACGCCACACGCTCGACCGAGGCGTCGACGGCGGCGCTCGGCGCGCCGCCCGATGCGTGGGCGCCTGCGGCCGACGCGTGCGTGCTCTTCTTGAGCGGGCATTTCCACCAGCGGGGGCGCTTCTTCGGCGTCGATCTGGTCGGGCCCGACGGTCACGTGATCCCGCCCGTGCGCGGATTCAGCGATCCCTACGAGCCCGGGCGCAGCACGCGCTTCGGGGCCGTCGACTACACCGACCCCGGGTTCGTCACCGAGCCGCTGCCGGTCGCCGCAGGCCAGCGGCTGCACTACTACTGCTGGCACGACAACGGCGTCACCACGGCGGTGCGGCTCGGCTGCGAGGTGGTGCCCGGGGTGCCGCCCGGAAACGCCATTGGCGCGCCAGGCGGCGGGCCGTCGATCCCGTGCACCAGCCAGATCGACTGCACAGCCCCGGGGCTCACCGGCCGCTGCGTGCCGGCGAACCTCACCGCGGGGCTGCCGGCCCACGACGAGGTCTGCGCGCTGGCCGGCGTGGTCTACGATGCCGCCCCCGGTGGCGGCTGCGACGTGAGCGGCCTGCCGCCGATCGAGTGAGAAGGAGGACACGTGGCCATGCGATTCGGTCCGCTGCTTGCTCTGCTCGTCGCCGCGGGGGCGCACGCCCACAGCGTGCCGGTGCTCCCGAGCGCCTGCACCTTCGACCCCATCGAAGTAGCCGAGCCGGCAACCGGGGCCAGCGGCACACTGGCGCCGGTCGACGCAGCCGATGGGCTACTGGTCGCGTACGACACACGCGCCAAGACGGCCACGTTCCAGTTCTGCCCGGGGACGACGCCGAGTGACGCGGCGAGCTGTGTGCCGGCGCAACCGCCTGCACACGCCTTCTCGGGCGACCTGACGGGAAGCCTCTCCTTTCCTCCCGTGTTCGTCGCGACGCTCTTCGACAGCGGCGACCTCGTGGCGCCCGTGTCGCTCGCGGTGACAGCGAACGGCGGAGTGACCGTCACGAGCCAGCCGCTGTTTACCACCGGGCTCGCGGCGGCGGGCGACGTCGTCGTCGAGGGCGCACCGATCGACGAGCAGGGTCGCTTCACGATGGTGGCGGTCCTGCCGGCGAGCGCGCTGCCGGCGATGGTGCTGCGCCTCGCCGGCCAACTCACCCCCGAGCCCGACCTCGACCAGTTCGCATCGACGCCGACGACGACCGCCGTGGCCGGCTCGATCACGGCGAAGGCTGCGAAGCTGCGCGTGACCTTTGAGCCTCCCGCCGACCCGGACTTTGCCGGCAACCCGACGCTCGTGCGCGTGAGCGCGGGCGGGACGACCATCGCGACCGCCGACCTCGCCGCGGGCCTCCCCGCGCACGGCAAGCGCCTGTTCGTCGGCCAGAGCCCCGACGGACGCGCACGGATCAGCGCGCGACTCGTGCGCCGCAAGCCCGTGCTCACCTACGCGCTCGTCCTGCGGCTCGCAGGAGCGACGCTGCCGGTGGGGGCCGGCAGGCGGGTCGCCGTCGACGTCACCTACGTGACGGGCGGGGTCCTCGGCCGCGGTCAGCGCGCGTTTCGGGTGAACGGCCGTGGCACCCGGCTCGCGGCGCCCTGAGGTCGCATTGCCTACGCGAGCGGAGCGGAGCTAGGATGCGATCCATGGGGCGCCTTCTCGTTGCAGCGCTGCTCGTGCTCGTCGCTGCCGGCGGCCCGGCGCGAGCGGAGCCGCCGAAGTATCACGGCTGCCTGCGGTTGCGGCCCGCCGTCGGGCCGTTCGACCGCGCCGACGGCACCACGAGGATCGCGGCAACCAACTGGCAGTGGGACCTCTCGCCCATCTCGCGTGGAATCGCACCGGCGAGCGAGCAGATCACGATCTCGCTCGGCGGCGACCAGAACGCGTTCGTGATTCCCCCCGGCGCGGTCACGGCGAAGCGCCACGGAACGCTCTTCGTCTACAAGGGCCCGCGCGGTCAACCGCGCGGCATTACCCGCCTGCGGATGAAGATGGTGACACCGCTGCGCTATCAGGTGAGCTTCGCGCTCAAGGGCGTCGACCTCTCGCCGCTCGTGTTCCAGAGCGACGCGTGCCTCCCGGTGGCAATCGTCGTCGGACTCGACGACGGCTTCAACGGCGCAGAGATGGTGCGCCCTGGCGGGCTCAATGCGCTCCAGTCCCGGCGCGTGCGCCTGACCGGCGCGTGCAACGTCGACACGAGCCAGTGGGTGTGGCTCAGCGGCGCGGGCTCGTCTAGCGGAGCCGGCGGCTCTTCCCCTTGCCAGTCACCGTGAACGGCGCGGTGGCCGTGTAAGGCCCGACGGCGACGGCGATCTGGCCCGCACCGGTGAGCGGGCTCAGGTCGAGGCCCTGGAGGCTCGCCTTGAGCTTGACGCCTTTCTTGCCTGGCGTGAAGCGAATCAGGCCGCCCGTCGCCGCGGTGACCGTGCCGTTCGCCTTCTGCCCCGTCAGCACCTGGATCACCGTGCCGTCGGGATCCACCCCCGTCTTGCCGGGCGGCCGATCCACGACCTGAAAGCTCTTGCCCTTCGCCGCGAGCGTGCCCGCGGGCGCTTCGACGATGATGCGGTCGGTGCCGGAGGCATCGGCGAGACGGATAAAGACGTTGGCCGTGAAATCGAGCTTGCCTGCGACGCCCGGGGTGAGCGTCGCGCCGAGCGTCAGAATGTCGCCCTTGTCCGGCTTGCTCGGCTGCGTCGTCGGCAGGGGCTTGCCGATGCGGACAAGGCCCGTCGGCTTCGCGAGCGAAGGCGGCGGTGGGAGCTTCGTCTTGTCGGGGATGGGGCTCATCCGGCACGTCAGCGTGAGGAACGTGATGATCGGCCCGGTCGCGCACGTGCCGGAAATGGTCCCTCCGCCGACGAGCGTCACGAGCCCCGTCGTGAAGTCGAGCGCCACGCCGTGCAGCTCGGTGGCGGCGGGCCCGAGGGTGAGGAACTGGGAGCCCGCGTCGAGGTTGGCGACGACCGGATAGCGGTTGTTCGGCGCCGGGCAGTAGTCGGTGCCGAACGTGAAGGGGAAGCCTGGCAACGTGATGTCGCCCGCGGCGTCGATCGTTCCCGCCACCGTGCCGGGCGGCATGATGAGGATCTCGGTCGCGTTCCCGCCGAAGCCCGTGTCGCTCGTGGCACCGGCGGAGCCGAACCTGGACGCCCACACGTCCTGGCTCATCGAGAACGCTCCCGTGGTCTCGTCGAATGTCACCGGCATCTGGACGCCGACCGCGTCGCTCAACGGCAGCAGCTTCTGCGGGCCCGGCCCCCCGAGCGCGACGCCCGGAGCCACGTCGGTGATCGTGCACGTCCCGCTCGTGCTCGCCGTCGCTCCCGAGGAGACGGCGGCGAGGAGCGCCGCGGCGACTCGTACACTCAGCTTCGTCATGGTCTTCCCTCCTCGGACGCCGGGCTCAGGTGTTCTTGCGCTTGTTCTTCCGCGGGAGCTTGAACACGTTGCGCTTGCCCGCGAGGTTGCGGTTCTGCACGAAGTTCGTCCCGCCGATCACGAGGGCGACCGTGAGATCGCGGTTGCCCGTGTCGAGCGTCGAGAGGTCGAGGTGTTTGCCGGTGAGCGTGAACCGGTAGCCGCCCGCGCGCCGGTTGAGCACGAGCGTGAGCACGCCGCCGGCGACGGGCGCGCGCCCGCGGAGATGGCCGTGGCCCTTCATGGGAAGATCGGCGGCGATGATCTGCATCGCTTCGTCCCCCGGCGTGGCGAGCTGCACGGCGACGCCTGCCGTCGGGTCGATCGCCGCGCTCGGTGGGACCCGGAGCACGCCTGCCGCGACGATGCTGCCGCGGGCGCCCGGGCGCGGCGGCTTGCCGTGCTTGCCCGGACGGGGGAAGGCGAGCACGACGCGGGTGAGGGTGAGGGTGCCCGCGGAGATCTGGGTCTGCGTGCCACCGACCACCGTGTCGGTGGTGAGCGCCTTCTGAAAGGCGACGAGGTCGTTCAGCTGCGAAGGCGTGAGGATCGCGGTGACGCCGTGCTGGCCGTTCAGGTTGCGCCCGCGGCCGGGCTGGAGGCAGTCGTCGAGCGTCTGATCGCAGGGGCGCACGACGTCGAGCAGCGTGTGCGCGCTGCCGTCGTGGAGGTAGGGCGCCGTGTTCCACACGTCGACGAGCACCGGCGTGACGTAGTCGGTGAGCGGTCCCCGATGCCCGGGCAGCGGGATGCGGGAGTTGTCGAAGTTGTTGTCCCGCAGCGCGATCGCGTACGGATCGGTCTTGTCGAAGAGGTTTGCGGTGCCGACGTTGTGGCGCAGGAACGGATTGTTCTTGTCGGGGCCGCCGCACTGCGAGGGATCGTCGAGCTGCGGGAGCGGCCTCTTGTCGGTGAAGAACTGCTTCCCGGGCGGCCCCCCCACGTGGCAGGTCGTGCACTGCGTCTGCTGGGCGTTGAAGATCTGCCGACCCCGCTCCGTCGCATCGGTCGTCGGGTTCGGGTTCTTCACGAAACTCGTGAGCGAGTAGACGAAGTCTGCCAGGTGGGTGAGCCGGATGCCGGCGATCTTGCCGGTGCGCGGGCCGCGCAGGTTGCGGTTGGGCGCGCACTCGTCGTCGTTGACGTTGACCGGATCGGTCGAGGTGAAGGGGCTGCGCTGGACGAGGGCGCCCTCGCAAGTGGGGGTGTCCTCCGCCCCGTCGCAGTCGCCGGCGCCCATGAGCGTGCGGAACGTGTGCTCGAAGTCCTCGACCTCGTCGCGGTCGCCGTTCCAGTGCACGGTCTGCATCGGATTGAAGTAGCGGTCGCGGTCGGCGCCGGTGACGTTAGGCGGAATGTTCTGCGGGTTGGCCTTGCAGAAGTGGCCGTCGCCGCAGGCGGCGTCGAAGGTACACGGCTCACCCTGGTTGGGCCCGCCATCGCAGGTGCCGGGGGCGAAGCCGGCGCGGCCGCGGAGGTCCATCGTGTTGCGCAGCGACACGCCGAGCTGGGAGAAGTCCCACGTCCGGCCGTCCTGGCCCCCGAAGTCCGAGTGGCAGCTCTGGCAGGTGACGTAGGAGGCATCGTGCGAGGTGCTCACGAGCGCGCCGGGGACGTCCTGGCCCACGCTGCAGGCGGTCTGACACGCGCTCCCCAGGCAGTCACCGTCGCTGGTACAGGCGACGGCGGGGTTGTTCGCGCAGACCTTGAGCTGGGCGACGCAAGTCGAGCCCGGGCACTGCGCGTCGCTGGTGCAGAGCTGGGCCGTGTTGTTCTTGCACGCCCCGCACTGCGTACCCCCCGTTAGACAGCTCACCGCCGGCGCGTTCGCGCAGTGGAGCTGGGGAGTGTTGAAGAGCGGCGCACCCTGGTCGAGGCCGATGCCGTTGGGCACGCTCGCGTCGCGGGCGGCGGTGTCGAAGAGGATCTTGCCGTCGAGAAGCGCCGGCGGCAGCGGGTCGACCGTCGGGTCGGCGGTGAGATCGCCGGTGATGCTCCACACCGGGGGACCCAGGATGAGCGGGACGCAGTGCGCGCTCTGCACGCACGGCGGATTCGAGCCGCAGTCCGCGTCCTTGGTGCACGCCGCGCCGCCCGGGTGGTTGCAGAACCCGACGCCGCCCGTGCAGTCCGCGTCGGTCCCACAGCTCACGGCGGGCTGGTTCGAGCAGACGAGGTTCGTATGGTCGCTCGCCGTCGCCGCCGCCACCGGCACGACGTTGCGGGAGAGGAAGTTCGCCACGTACACCGTGGTGCCGTCGGGCGAGAGGCCGACGCCCATCGGGCCCGTTCCGATACCGTCGGGGACCGCGCGCATGCGCGAGATGCCGGTGTTCATGTAGGTGACCGTGTCGAAGTCGACGCCGGTGTTCACGGTGTGCAGGCCGGCATCGAAGGGGTCGACGTTGCCCACCTCGACGACGATCTGCGCCTCCGGCGCCATCAGGAACGGCCGCTCGCTGGTGACCGAGTCGAGGGCGTCGGGCACGCACGGGTGCGACGGATCGGCGCCGCCCGGGCCGAAGCTCGACGGCGGGTTGAAGATCGTGGTGACGTCGTTCGGCCGCTGCCCCTTCACGGTGTTGAAGATGTGGTAGCTGTTGAAGCCCTGGTCGACGACGTACGCGGCGGTGCCGTCGAGGGAGAATTGGATGTCGCTGGCCTCGGTGGCCTCGTCGATGTCGATCTTGCCGATCTTGTGACCGTCGCCCGCATCGAGCTTGTAGATGGCGAGGCGGATGATGTCGTGGAACGACGCCTTCATGATGTTGCGGTTGAAGGCGTCGCGGGTGGGAAAGGGCGTAAACGTGAACCAGGGGAACATCGCCGCGCCCGGCTGGTTGGCCAGCGTCGGCTCGCGCTTGAACATGCCCTTGCTCAAGTTGTTCTCCTGCTCGCCGCCGACCCAGAGCTGGCCCTTGACCTCGGCCGGCGCGTCGTCGGGCAGCAGGGCGATCGCGGAGACTTCGTTGAGGACTCCCTGGCCCGAGTTCTGCGTCTCGCAGGTCGTGGTGTCGGGGGGGATGGCGAAGACCGCCGCGACCGACGCGTTGGCGAGGTCGACCTTGCTCACATGCGCATCGCTCGACGGCTCGATCGTGAGATAGTGGGTCACGTAGGCCGTGCGGCCGTCGCTCGAGACCGCGATCGCGCGCGCATTCGGCCACGGTAACGCGATCCGGTTCTGGAGGGCGAGGCCGGCGTCGAAGACGAGGAGCTGACTCGTGCCCTGGCAGGAGACGAGCACGCGATCGCCGGCGGGCGTCGTCGCCACGCCGTAGGGATTGCAGCCGGTGCCGAGCACGTCCGCCCCGACCGTCTTGGGGTTGCCGAGGTCCGCCTGGTCGAACCGCGACACGCTGTCGTCGTTCTGATTGGCGGTGTAGACGTAGCTCCCGCCCACCGCGACCGTGCGCGGATAGCACGCATCGAACGTCGACGACGGATTGCAGGAGCCCACGTGCTGTTCGTGGGTCAGCGTCCCCACGTGCATCGCGTTGAACTCGAGGCGGGCGACCGAGTTCGAGTCGGGATTGACCACGAACACGTGCCCGTCGGGCGCGACCGCGATGTGGCTCGAGCGCGTGGGCCCGGCAAGCGCGCCCGCCGCACCGAACGCGACGACGAGGAGCGAGCCAGCGGCGGCAGTCGATCTCACGGCGTGACCCTCCTCGGGCCGGTTTGTCCCACCAGCCCGTACAAGAGACAGTCGCAAGCCGCCGCGGCGCGTTCGGCGAGCGCGGCGGGCGAGAGCGGTTCGCGATCCCAGAGCAGCTCGAGCAGTGGGACGTTGAGGAAGTAGAAGAGCGTGAGGCCCCCCACGTTGAGCAGGACGTGCATGGGATCATTCGGGCGGAAGACGCCCTCGGCGACGTTGCGCTCGACCTCCGCGCTGGCGGCAGCAAACAGCGGCCGCAAGTGGCGGTCGACAATGTCGGCGAGATGGGGCCCCCCGTCCATGATCTCGCGCACGAGGAGCTTGAGCGCCCGGAGGTTGGCGGCCGCGAAGTGCGTGATCCCTGCGATCGCGTCCGCGAGGCCGACGGGACCGGGCTCCTCGCGGAAGCGGGTGTGAATCTGCACGAGGCCGGTGACCGCGCGCGTGAGCACGGCAGCGTAGACGCTTGCCTTGGTGGGGAAGTAGTAGAAAAGCATGCGTTTCCCCACCCCGGCGCGGGTGCCGATCTCGCGCGTCGTCGCCGCCGCGAAGCCGCGAGCCGCAAACACCTCCTCCGCGGCGTCGAGAATCCGGGTGCGGACGTCTTCGGCATCCGAGACCACCCGGGCGCTGGCAGTGGCGGCAGTCACGTCGCGTACCGACCGGTACGCCGCGCACTACTCCGAAGCGCTCCGCGTTGTCAACGATCTTGACGGGGGATCGTTCGCCGCGCTGCGGCGCGAAGGCGCCGCTACCCGCGGTAGATCCGGCAATCCCAGCGCCGGTAGAGCTCCTCGTAGAGGACCTGGCGCTCCTCGTCGGTGAGCGCGGGCAGTGCGGCGAGCAGCCGGGCGAGCGGGATCGAGTCGCTGGGGCTCGCCGCAGGCTCAGGCGGCGGGAGCCGGCGGCCGTCGCCGTTGCAGAGCGGGCAGGGGTCGGGCAGCGGCGCGTCGCTGTCGGGATCGGGCCAGGTCCCCGTCCCGTCGCAGAACGCACAGAGCGGCGGCTGGTCGGTCGGGGTACCCACGGTCACCTCCCCTCGTCGCGCGAGTATTCGCCGGCCCGCGGGGCGAGGTCAAGGCGCGCGGTTGGCGCAGCGCGCCGTGGTTTGACGGTGTGGCGGGAAGCCGGTAAAGCGTCCCGCTCGGGCCAGGTAGCTCAGTTGGTAGAGCACGTGACTGAAAATCACGGTGTCGTTGGTTCGATTCCGACCCTGGCCACTCCTGAGCTCGCGCCGCTGCGCGGTGGCGGTCGCGTGCACAACATCGGGCACAAAGTTCCATTGACGCCCCCGTCCTCTCGGGGGTAGAAGCGGTCCGGCGTCGGCAGGACAGCTCGGCATCTTGGAAGTTTCCCCCAGGGGGACGGCGATGATGACCAAGACAACGGTGATGGCCGGGCTCGCCCTGGCGTGCGCGCTCGCGGCGGCGGCCCCGGCTGCCGGGGCAGGGGTGTTGTGTCGGAAGAAGTCGGGGGAGATCTTTCTCCGGGACACGGCCTGCAAGAAGAAGGAGACCGCCGTCGACGTGGGGACGCTCCTCGGCCCGCTGCCGGCACGGGTGGGGGCGGTGGAAGCGTCGGTGAGCACGCTGGCGGCGACCGTGGGGGGGCTCGCGGCGAGCGTGAGCAACCCGGTGCGGTCGTGTCCGCCGGATGCCGTGCGCGTCGGTGAGACCTGTGTCGACAAGTACGAGGCGAGCGTCTGGCAGATCGCCGTCGCGAACACGGCGCTCATCGCGAAGGTGCAGCAGGGCACGGTGACGCTCGCCGACCTCGAGGCCGGCGGCGCCGTCCAGCTCGGCTGCCCGTCCGCCCCCTGGAATGCGACGGCGTACCCGACGAACTTCCCGGCGGGCGGCCAGTGGACACCGGTCTTCGGCTCGGACCCGCCCTCGCCGGGCGTGTATGCCGTGTCCGTCCCCGGGGTGCTGCCGAGCACGTGCATCGACTGGTTCCAGGCGGCGCAGGCGTGCGCGCTCTCGGCAAAGCGGCTTCTCACGAACCGCGAGTGGCAGGACGCGGCGGCGGGAACGCCGGACCCGGGGGGCGCGGACGACGGGGCGACGACGTGCGTTACCAATTCGAACCCTGCCAACACCGGCGCGCGCTCGGCCTGCGTCTCGAAGTGGGGCGCGTTCGACATGGTCGGCAACGTCTGGGAGTGGGTGGGCGACTGGGCCGACGAGGCCAACGTGGGGTGTACCGACTGGACGGCGCAAACGGGTCTTCCTGGGAGCGACGTCAGTTGCTACGGGGGAAATGGAAGCGGCGGCTCCAACCAGATGCCGGGCGCGTTGTTGCGCGGCGGGCGCTGGATCGACGGCACGGACGCCGGGGTCTACGCGGTGTATGCCTCCCTCTTTCCGTCGATCTCGAACCCCGGCTTCGGCTTCCGGTGTGCCCGCTGAGTCGTCTGACGCTTGGCGGTCCTGCGATCCCTCCCACGTCATGTTGACGTGCCCTACGTCGTGTCCCAGGTCTCCCGCGCCGCGCCGCCGCGGGCGGCGCGGGCGTACCACGCCGGGACGACGAAGAGGTTGAGCCAGGTCGAGGTCGCGAGCCCGCCCACGATCACGAGCGCCATCGGCTGCTCGATCTCCCCGCCCGCGCGCCCGCCGAGGAAGAGCAGCGGGAGGAGCGCGATGCCGGTCACGAGCGCCGTCATGAGGATCGGGGCGAGGCGGTCGCCCGCGGCGGTGACGACGGCGTCGCGATCGAGCGCCCGGCCGCGCTCGGCCTCGACGTGGCGGAAGTGGGCGATCAGCACGATGCCGTTGCGGATCGTGATGCCGAAGACCGTGATGAAGCCCACGATCGCCCCGAGCGAGAGGCGGCCGTGGGCGCCGAGCGCCACGGCCGCGATGCCTCCCACGAAGGCGAGCGGCACGTTCACCATCGTGAGCGCCGCAAGGCGCGCCGAGCCGAAGTCGAGCAGGAGCAGGGCGAAGATGCCGACGAGCGCCACGACGCCGAGCCCGAGCAGCCGCCGGCGCGCCGCCTCGGCGGCCGCGTACTCCCCGCCCACCTCGGCGTAGAGGCCGGGGGGCAGCCGCGTCTCCGCCACCACCCGCGCCACGTCGCGCGCCACCGCTGCAAGCGGCCGGCCGCGGGCATCGAGACGCACGGGGACCGTGCGCACGCCGTCCTCGTGCGCGATTGCCGTGCGCAGCGGCTCGAGCCGGACGTCGGCGACGCTGCCGAGCGGGACGAGCCGCCCGCCGGCCGTGGCGACCGGCAGGTCGGCGAGCCTAGCCGGGTCGGTCGTGACGTCGCTCGCGAGCCGCACGACGATGTCCGCCTGCCGCTCGGCCTCGACGAGCCGGCCGACCGGCAGCCCGCCAAACGCGCTGCGCAACGCACGCCCCACCGCTTCCGCCGGCACGTCGAGCCGCAAAAGCGCGTCGCGCCGCGGCCGGATGCGCACCCCCGGGGCGGTGAGCGCCCCGGGCGCCTGCACGTCGACCGCCCCCGGCACCTGCTGCACGCGCGCAGCGATGGCGAGCGCCGCCTGCTCGACCGCCGCGAGGTCGGCGCCGCGGACCTTCACCACCAGGGCCGCGCCCGTCCCGGCGAGCAGCTCCTCGATGCGCTCGTTCAGATACTGCTTGATGTCGAACGCGAACCCGCCGATGGCCCCGACGCGGGCGCGGATGGCCGCGGTGACGCGGGCGGCGTCGACACCGGCTTCGAGCTGCACGAGCGCCTCGCTGTGCTCGACGCCCCACGTGTCCTCGGAGAGCGTCGAGCGCCCGATCATCTGCGCCACCGAGGCGACCCCAGGAATTTCGAGCAGCGCGTGCCCGACGGCGCGCCCGACTCGAGCGGACTCCGCGAGCCCGACGCCGGGCGCACCGGTCATGTGGAGCACGAAGTTGGTCTCGTGGAACTCGGGCAGGAACTCGAGCCGCAGAAGCGGCGTCGCCGCCACGCCGGCGAGCAGCGCGAGGGCGCTCCCCACCACCACCGTGCGCGGGCGGGCGAGCGTCCGGCCGAGCGCCCGCTCGTAGCGGGTTCGCAGCGCCGTCAGCAGCCGGGGCGTCCGCCGGGTGGCGGCCGCCGCCCCCGGCAGCAGCGCGAGCACGAGCGCCGGCGTCACCGTGAGCGCAACGCCGAGGGACGCCAGCGTGGCGAGCACGTAGGCGGTGGCGAGCGGACGGAAGAGCGCGCCCTCGAGGCCGCCCAGGAGGAAGACCGGAAGGAAGACGAGCGCCACCATGAGCGTCGCGTAGACGACCGCGCTGCGCACCTCGACCGATGCGGCGAGGACGATGTCGCGCCGCGGAGCGTCGGGTGGGGCCGCCCGCAGCCGCCGCCACGCGTTCTCGACGTCGATGATGGCGTCGTCGACCACCTCGCCGACCGCGATCGCGAGCCCGCCGAGCACCATCACGTTGAGTGTCGCACCCGCCGCGCGCAGCACGGTGACCGCGGCGAGCAGCGAGAGCGGGATCGCGAGCACGCTCACGGCGGCGGCGCGCAGATTGCCGAGGAAGAGCAGCAGGACCACGGCCACGAGCACGCCGCCGGCGACGAGCGCGCGGCGGAGGTTCCCGAGCGCGTGGGTGACGAAGGTCGCCTGGCGGAACATCGCCCGCTCGACGCGGACGCCCGGAGGCAGGGCGGGGACGAGCGCGGCGAGCGCCGCCTCGACCGCGGCGGTGACCGCCATCACGTTCACGTCGGGCTGCCGGGTGACGGCCAGCACCACGCCGGGATCGCCGTTCACCACCCCGTCGCCGACGGCCACGGCCGGTCCTTCGCCGACTTCGGCCACCGTGGCGAGCGGCACGGGCATGCCGTTGCGGCCGAGGAGCGGCGCCTGCGCGACGTCCTCGAGGCGATGGAGCCGCGCGTCGAGCCACAGCGGCAGCCGCTGCCCGCTGCGGTCGAGGAAGCCTGAGCCGCTGGCCGCGTCGGCGGCCGCGACCGCGGCGCCCAGGTCGTCGACCGTGGCGCCGACGGCCCAGAGCCGCTCGGGTGCCGTGGTGAGCTGGATCTGACGGACGTCCCCGCCGAAGACCACGACGTTGGCGACGCCGGGGACCGCGAGCAGCCGGGGACGCAGCGTCCAGTCCGCGAGGTCGCGCAGCGCAAGCGGCGAGATGCCGGGGCCGGCGCGGAGCCCGATTGCGAGAATCGTCGTGAGCGCCGCGGTGAGCGGGGCGACGGCCGGCTTGACGCCCGCGGGCAGCAGCTCGGCCGCGAGCGCGACGCGTTCGCTCACGAGCTGGCGGGCGCGATACGGATCGGTGCCGTAGGGAAACAGCACCGTGAGCACCGAGAGGCCAGGAGCCGACGACGAGCGGAAGGTCGCGATCCCGGGCGAGCCCGCCAGCGCCCGCTCGAGCGGCGTGGTGACCAGCGCCTCGACGTCGGCCGCGGCGAGCCCGGGCGCCTCGGTCTGGATCTCCACGATCGGCGGCGCAAATTCGGGAAAGACGTCGAGCGGAGCCGTGGCCGCCGCCCAGAGCCCTGCCCCGAAGAGCGCCGTCGCGCAGAGGAAGACCACCGTGCGGTGGGTGAGCGCCGCGCGCACCAGCCTGACGACCATCCGCCCCTCCTTACCAGGCGACGCCGGGGGCCGCGACGTCGCGCGCGTCGGGCGCGCCCGCTATAAGGGCAGCCGCGATGCGCATGTGGATGGCAGGCCTTGCCGCGGCCGCCGCGGTCGTGTCGGGGCTCGGCGGCTCGGCGGGTGCCGCGCCGCTCACGCTCGGGCAGGCGCTCGAGCGCGCGCGCTCGGCCAATCCCGCGCTGCGGGCCGCGACCGCCGCGCTGGATGCCGCGCGCGGGCGGCTCGCGCAGGCCCGCCTCGTGCCGGCGAACCCGACGCTCGGTGGCGACGCCGCCCGTCACACCGTGCTCGCGGCCCCGCGCTCGGACAACATCGACCGCGGCGTCGAGCTGTCGCAGGAGCTGGAGGTGGGCGGCCAGCGGGGGCTGCGCGTGCGGGCGGCCGAGCACGACGTCGCGCACGCCGAGCGGCTGCTCGCCGACCAGCGGCGGGTCGTCGAGGCGGCCGTGCGGCGGGCATACGCGGGCCTGGTCGCTGCCGCACGGCGCGTCGCGCTCGCGCGCGAGAGCGCAGCGCTGGCCGGGCGCCTGCTCGCGACCGCCGAGCGACGCGCGCGGGTCGGCGACGTGGGGGCGCTCGACGTGGAGATCGCGCGCATCGAGGCGAGCCGCGCCGAACAGGCGGTCGCGCGGGCGGTCGCCGAACGGACGCGCGCGGCGGCGGATCTGGCGGCCGCACTCGGCGCCGAGCCCACCGAGGCGATCGAGGCGGTCGACGACGACGCGGTGCTCGGGGTACTGCCGGGCGCGGAGGAGGATCTCACGGCGCGCGCGCTCGCCGCGCGTCCCGATCTCGCCGCGGCGCGCGAGGAGCAGGCGCGCCTCGAAGGCGAGGCCGATCTCACGCACCGCACGGGCGTCGTGCCGAACCCCACCGTCCGCGTCTTCTATCGCCAGGAGGTCGAGGCCGAGCACATCGCGGGCGGCGGCGTCACGATTCCGCTGCCGGTCTTCAACCGGGGGCAGGGAACGGAGATCGCCGAGCGCGCGGCGGCGGCGGGCGCGGGGGCGGAGGTCCTGCGCCTCACGCGCGACATCCCGCGACAGGTCCACGTCGCCTTCGTGCGGCGATCGGCGGCGGCCGTGGCCTGGGCCCGCTATCGCGGCGACGTGCTGCCGGCCGTCGCGCGCGCGGGCGAGCTGCTCGAGCGGGCGTACAGCACGGGCTACCTGGGCTTGCCCGACGTGCTCACGCAGCGCGACCGGCTGATTGCCGCGCGGACCGAGGCGATCGCGGCGTGGCTCGAGCTGGCGCAGGCCGATGCGGATCTGCGCGAGGCCGTGGGCGAGGACGCGCCGTGAGGCGTGCGGTGCTCGTCCTCTTCGGGCTGGCCGCCCTGCTCGCCTGCGGGCGTCCGGCCGAGGAGGAAGGCGAACAGGTCGCGCCACGCGGGGCGGCACCCGCCGTGGTCGGCGTGGCGACGGTCGCCGCAACCGAGGAGACGGTCGCGGACGAGGTGCAGGGCTTCGGCACCGTGGCGGCGGAGGCGGAGCCGCCCGAGGTGCGCGACGCGTGGGCGCAGCTCGCCGAAGCCGAGGCGCAGCAGCGGCTCGCGCACGAGCAGGTGACGCGCCTCGAGGCGCTCGCCCGCGGTGCCGTGGCGCCGCGGAAGGAGCTCGAGGCGGCGCGCGCGGCGGCGGCCGCGGCCGACGCCGCGGCGGCGCGCGCCCGCCAGGCGCTGGCGGCATTCGGCCCGCGGATGGCCGCCGCGCCGCTCGCCGCGGACGAGGCGTGGCTGCTCGTGCAGGTGGTGCAGCGCGACGTGCCGCGCGTCGCCCCGGGGGCGGCGGTGCGCTTCCTGCCCGATGCGCTGCCCGGCCGCGCGTTCGCCGGTCGGGTGGATGCGGCGGCCGCGTATGTCGAGGCGACGAGCCGCACGGCGCCGGTGCGGGTCCGCGTCGAGGACCCGGAGCACGTGCTGCGGCCGGGGATGACCGGGGCGGTCGGGATCGTGGCTGGCGCGCCCCGCCGCGCCGTCGTCGTGCCGACCGACGCGGTGGTCTACGACGGCGCCCAGCCGGTGGTCTTCGTGCCCGCGGATGGCGGGGGCTATGACGCGCGCCCGGTGGGGCTCGGCGTCGCGCGCGACGGCCGCGTCGAGATCACCCACGGTCTCGCCGCCGGTACGCCGGTGGTGACGACGGGGGCTGCAAGCTTGCTATCGGCGGCGCGGCTGCCAGCCGGCGAAGTGGACTGAATCGCCCCGTCATTCCCGCATCTGCGATTCGCCCCGCGCGACGTTCTCACCTGCGGGAGAGCGCGGCGCGCCGGCGGCCGTGCGGGGGCTGGCCGCCTGGTTGCTTACGGCGCCGGGATGCGCGGCTGGTTTCCGGAGGACATCTCGACCTACGGCCCCGACGTCGACCGGGTCTTCTACCTCATCTACTACATCGTCGGGTTCTGGTTCGTCCTCACGCAGGTCGCGATCGTCGTCTTCCTCGTCCGCTACCGCCGGCGCGCGCACGTGCCGGCTCGGCACGTGCGCGGCGAGCGGTGGCGCGAGCTCGCCTGGATCCTCGTGCCCGCGGCGATCGTGCTCGTCCTCGACCTCGGGATCGACGCGGCGGGGGCGCGTGTCTGGGACGCGGTGAAGAAGGATCTCCCCCCGGGCGACGTGCACCTGGCGATCACCGGGAAGCAGTTCGAGTGGCTCGTCACCTACCCGGGACCCGACGGCAAGCTCGGCACGGCCGACGACTTCACGGTGAACAGCCAGCTCCACGTCCCTCAGGGCAAGAACGTCCGCGTGACGCTCCGCTCCCAGGACGTCGTGCACAGCTTCTTCCTGCCCAACGTGCGGCTCAAGCAGGACGCCGTGCCCGGTCGGAGCATCGACCTCTGGTTCAACGCGACCAAGGCCGGGACCTACGAGCTCGCGTGCGCGGAGCTGTGCGGGTTCGGCCACTACACGATGCGCGGCGTGTTCGTCGTGGAGCCGCCCGAGGCGTACGCGGCGTGGGTGGCGCGGCACGCGGCCTCGGGAGGCGGGGCATGAGCGAGCCGATGGGCTTCTGGCGCCGGTACGTCTTTTCCACGGACCACAAGGTGATCGGCCGCCAGTACCTCTTCCTCGGGCTCGCCATGGCGCTCGTCGGGGCAGCGAGCGCCTACATCATCCGCTGGCAGCTCGCCTGGCCGGAGTCCCAGATTCCGCTCACGCGCTGGATTCCGGAGCCCGCCATGTACGACGGGCACCTCGATCCGAGCTTCTACAACCAGCTCGTCACCATGCACGGCACCGTCATGATCTTCTTCGTGGCGATGCCGATCCTCCTGGGCGCGCTCGGGAACTTCCTGATCCCGCTCATGATCGGCGCCGACGACATGGCGCTGCCCCGGCTCAACATGCTCTCCTTCTGGACGATCTTCACGGCGGCCGTGGTGCTGCTGGCATCGTTCTTCGTCCACGGGGGACCGGCGGCCTCGGGGTGGACCGCGTACCCGCCGCTCTCCGACGATCCCAGCTACACGGGCGTCGACTGGGGTCAGAATCTCTGGCTCCTCGCCGTGGCGCTCGAGTTCGCGTCGTTCCTCATGGGCGGCATCAACTTTCTCACCACCGTCGTCAACATGCGGGCGCCGGGGCTCGGCTTCTTTCGCCTCCCGCTGATGGTGTGGATGCAGCTCACGGCGGCCGTGCTGTTCATGCTGTCGGTGGGGCCGCTCATCGCGGGCGCCGTGATGCTGCTGCTCGACCGCACGATCGGCACCACGTTCTTTCTCCCGCAGCGCGGCGGCGACCCGCTCCTCTGGCAGCATCTCTTCTGGTTCTTCGGGCATCCGGAGGTCTACGTCGTGCTCCTGCCCGGGGTGGGCGCCGTGCTCGAGATCCTGCCGGTGTTCACGCGCAAGCCCATCTTCGGCTACCGCACGATTGTGTACTCGACGATCGTCGCGGGTCTGCTGAGCTTCGTCGTCTGGGCGCACCACATGTTCGTCGCCGGCATCGACCCCCGGCTGGCGACGCCGTTCAGCATCACGACGATCCTGATCTCCGTACCGTTCGCGGTCATCGTCTTCGCGATGATCGCATCGCTCTGGGGCGGCTCGATCACGTTCCCCACGCCGATGCTCTTCGCGCTGGGCTTCCTGGTGACCTTCCTGGTCGGCGGCGTGACGGGCATCTTCAACGGCTCGGCCGCGGTCGACATCTTCATCCACGGCACGTACTTCGTCGTCGCGCACTTCCACTACACGCTGTTCCCGACGGTGTTCTTCGGGGGCTTTGCCGGCCTCTACTACTGGTATCCGAAGATGTTCGGGCGCATGCTGAACGAGGCGCTCGGCAAGCTGCATTTCTGGCTCACGTTCGTCGGCTTCAACGCGACGTTCCTCCCGATGTTCCTGCTCGGGATGGGCGGTCACATGCGCCGCATCTACAACCCGCTCCAGTACGATTTCCTGAAGCCGCTCGCGCCCGTGAACCAGTTCGCCACGATCGCGATGATCGTTCTGCTCCTCGGGCAGATCCCCTTCGTGCTCAACTTCTTCGGCAGCCTGCGCTACGGGGCGAAGGCGGCGGACAACCCGTGGGGCGCAAACACGCTCGAGTGGCAGACGAGCTCGCCGCCGCCGCACGGCAACTTCTCGACGCCGCCCACCGTCCACCGCGGTCCCTACGACTTCAGCCTGCCCGGGGCGCCGGCGGACTTCGTGCCCCAGCATCGGCCCGCCGCCGTGGGAGGCCGGGCGGCATGACGACGGCAGCGGTGGCGGCGGGCGAGCGCATCCCCTCCGGGAAGCTCGCGGTCTGGTGGTTCCTCGCCTCGGAGATCATGACCTTCGGCGGGCTCCTCGCGGCCTTCGTGCTCTGCCGCTTCGCCGGCGGCGGGTGGGAGGATCAGGCGGCGCACGTCAATGCCTGGATCGCGGCCGTCAACACGCTCGTCTTGCTCACGAGCAGCCTCTCGATGGTGCAGGCCCATCGCGCCGTGGAGGACGGCAGCCGCCGCCGGGCGGCCGCGTTCCTGCTGGTCACCGTGCTGCTCGGCGTCGCGTTCCTCGGGGTGAAGGGCTTCGAGTACTCGCGGGAGCTCGCGCACGGCTTCACGCCGTCGACGGCGCCGTTCTGGTCCTTCTACTACGGGCTCACCGGGCTGCACGCGCTGCACGTGCTCGCGGGGGTGGTCGCGAACGCGGCGCTCTGGATCGCTGCGGTGCGTGGCCGCGGGTGGGCGCAGGTGGCACCGCGGGTCGAGTATGCCGGGCTCTACTGGCACTTCGTCGACGTGGTGTGGATCTTCCTGTTCCCGCTGGTGTACCTGTCGTGAGCGACGCGACGCGCTTTCCGAGCTACGTGGCTGTGTGGGCCTGGCTCGTGGCACTCCTGGCGGTGGGGCTCGCGTGCGCGTTCTTGCCGTTCGGGAAGGCGATCGCGATCTTCCTCGTCTTTACGGTCGCGGCGGCCAAGGCCTTCCTGGTCGCGCGGCACTACATGCACCTGCGCAGCGAGAGCCTGCTCATCTATGCGATCGCCGGGCTGCCGGTCCTGCTGCTGGTCGGGCTTACGATCGCGCTCGTCCCGGACATCGTCTTCCGACGCTGATGGCGCGGCAGGGCGAGCTGGTCGAGAGCGGGCTGCTCGCGATGGCGGTCTTCCTCGGGACCGAAGCGATGCTGTTCGCCGGGCTGGTGAGCGCGTTTCTCGTGCTGCGCGCGAGCGCGCCCGTCTGGCCGCCGCCCGGGCAGCCGCGGCTGCCGGTCGGCGTGACCGGGATGAACACGCTCGTCCTCCTCCTCAGCGCCTACACCATGCAGCGCGCGAGCGTGGCCACCCGCGGCGAGGCGCGCGCGGCCATGGTACGCTGGCTCGCCGCCACCGCCGCGCTCGGCACGGCCTTCCTGCTCGTGCAGGGGGCCGAGTGGACGGCGCTCCTCGGCCACGGGCTGCGGGCGTCCTCGGGGCCCTACGGAGCCACCTTCTACGCCATCGTCGGCAGCCACGGCCTACACGTCGCCGCCGCGGTCGTGACGCTGCTCGTGCTGCTCGCGCGCGCGTGGCGCGCGCCGAGCGCCGGGGAGTGCCGGCGTCGCGTCGAGGTCTGCCGGCTCTACTGGCTCTTCGTGGTCGCGGTGTGGCCGGTCCTCTACGCGCTGGTGTACCTGTCGTGAGGATGGGGCGATGCACGCTCGGCGCCGCCCTCGCTGCGACGCCCGCGCACGCCTGCCCGGCGTGCTTCTCGGCCTCGGGGCCCGCGGTGCTCGGGACCTATCTGCTGACGGGCGGCCTCATGACGCTCCTCCCTCTCGGCATCGTCGCCGTGCTCGCCCTCTGGGTGCACGGCCGGGCGCGGGCCGCCGCCCGCACGCGCGAGGCTCACTCCTCCCAGGCCTGACGCAGCCGCGCGAAGGCGCGGGGATGGCGACGGAGCAGGAAGAGGAACATCGTCGCTGCCGACGCCACGTTGGCGACGAGGATCGCCCACGCGCCGACGACGCCCGCGAGCGCCGGGATCATGCTCACGCCGACGCCCCAAAGGATCGCCTCGAAGGTCGCGAACAGGAGCAGCAGGATGAGCCCCACCTGCGGGTTACGCTCGAACTGCGCGAACATCCACGCGAGCGCCGCCCCGGCGGCGAGGAAGAGGAGGCCGTGCAACCCCGTGTACGCGAAGATCGCCGCGCCGTTGAGCCCGTGCACTTCCTCGGGCCGGGCGCCGGCGAAGAGGATGCTGCCGAGCAGGGACGGGGTGAAGAACGGCATCCCCCGGGTGACGAGATCGAGGAGCAGGAACCAGATGGCGACCGTGCTCGCGCCGAGGATCCCGGCGAGCACGCCGTTCTCGACGATGCTCCAGGCGCGGGCCGCGAGATGCTCCGGGTCGGCGGCCGCTGCGGGGTGCCACGTCGCGGACTCGGTCATGTCGTCCTCCCCCGGCGGGACGCGCCGCGGGTGCGCGCGGCGGTCGCGCCTTCGTGTCTCGGCGCAGCGGAGGATGCCACAGGACGCGCCGGCGCACGAGTCCCTTGCCCTCCTGCGGCGGCGAGGCGATCATAGGTCTCCGCGGAGAACCGGACGTGGGGCAGCAGACCGAGGCGATGCGCGAGCCCGAGCCGCAGACGGCCGCGCCGTGGGACGCCGTGGACGAGGCATCCGCCGAATCCTTCCCGGCGAGCGATCCCCCGGCATGGACGCCGACCCTCTCCGTGGCCGGGCGCGGGCCCGGCGACGGCCTCGGCGATTCGCGTCTGCTCGCCCGCCGCGCATGATCCCGCTCGAGTCGAGCGCGCTGCTCACGGATCTCTACCAGCTGACCATGCTCTACGGCTACTTCCGCCACGGCATGGACGCCCCGGCGGTCTTCGAGCTGTTCGTGCGCACGCTGCCGCCCGAGCGGAACTTCCTCGTCGCCGCGGGGCTCGAGCAGCTCGTCGAGTTCCTCGAGGGCTTCCGTTTCGGGCCGGAGGAGCTCGCGTGGGTGGCACGGAACCGCGAGTTCGACGCCCGCTTCGTCGACTACCTCGCGCGCCTGCGCTTTACCGGCGACGTGCACGCGATGCCCGAGGGCACGGTGTTCTTTCCCGACGAGCCGATCGTGCGGGTGACCGCCCCCATCGCCGAGGCGCAGGTCGTCGAATCGCGGCTCATCAACCTCCTCCACTTCGAGACGCTGATCGCGTCCAAGGCGGCGCGGGTCGTGCTCGCCGCGCCAAAGAAGCTGCTCGTCGACTTCGGGCTCCGCCGCGCCCACGGAGCCGAGGCGGGGCTCTTGGCCGCCCGCGCGGCCTACTTGGCGGGGATGTCCGGCTCCTCCACGGTGCTCGCGAATCTCCGCTTCGGCGTGCCCCTCTACGGCACGATGGCGCACTCCTTCGTGCTGGCGCACGACGACGAGACCCAAGCGTTCTTGCGCTTCGCGCGCGACCTGCCGGATCGCGTGGTGCTCCTCCTCGACACGTACGACACCGAGGCCGCCGCCGCGAAGGTCGCAGCCCTCGCCCCGCGGCTGCGCGCCGAGGGCATTCGCCTCGCGGGCGTGCGGCTCGACAGCGGGGATCTCGCCGAGCACGCGCGCCGGGTGCGCCGGATCCTCGACGACGCCGGGCTCCACGACGTCACGATCTTCGCAAGCGGCACCCTCGACGAGCACCGGGTGCGGGAGCTCCTCGCCGCGGGCGCGCCCATCGACGGCTTCGGGGTGGGCTCGCGCCTCGACACCTCCGCCGACGTGCCCTACCTCGACTGCGCCTACAAGCTCCAGGAGTACGCGGGCGTCGCGCGTCGCAAGCGCTCCGAGGGCAAGGCGACGTACCCCGGCCGCAAGCAGGTCTACCGCCGCTACGGCGCCGACGGGCGCATGTGCGAGGACGTCCTCACGCTGGAGACCGATCCGCAGGAGGGCGAGCCCCTGCTGACACCCGTGATGCGGGGCGGGCGACGCATCGGGCCGCTGCCGTCGCTCGCCGAGGCGCGCGCCCGGGCGGCGGCGGATCTCGCGCGCCTGCCGGAGGCACTGCGCAGCCTCGAGCCCGGGCCGCCCTACCCGGTGCGGGTGGCCCCCGCGCTGCGCGCGCTCGTGCGCGAGGTGGACGAGCGCATGGCGCGACCATGACGTTGGCCTTCGACCCCCCGGTCACCGTCGGCCCCGGCGACGCGTTCGTCGTCATCGACGTCCAGCGCGACTTCCTCCCGGGCGGGGCGCTCGCCGTGCCCGAGGGCGACGCGGTGATCGCGCCGCTCAACCGCTGCCTCGCCGAGTGGCAGGGGCGTGGGCTCCCGATCTTCTTCACCCGGGACTGGCATCCCCCGGACCACTGCTCGTTCCACGCTCAGGGCGGCCCCTGGCCGCCGCATTGCGTGGCGGGCACGGAGGGCGCCGCCTTCGATCCCCGCCTGGTCGTGCCGGCCTCCGCGACGGTCGTCTCCAAGGCGACGACGCCCGAGCGCGACGCATACTCGGGGTTCGACGGGACGGACCTCGAGGCGCGCCTGCGCGCCGCCGGGGTCCGGCGGCTGTTCATCGGCGGGCTCGCGACCGACTACTGCGTGCTCGCCACCGTGCGCGACGCCCGCGCGCGCGGCTTCGCGGTGGTCGTGCTGCGCGACGCCATCCGGCCCGTCGAGGTGCACCCGGGCGACGGCCGCCGCGCGGAGGAAGAGATGGCGCGGCTCGGCGCCACGCTCGTGCGCCAGCGCGCCGGCTCCTAGATCTCCTCGCGCTTGAGGGCGCGCGTCATGAGCCGCTCGACCACGCCCGCGAGCGGCCGCTGCTCGTGGACGAGCGCGTAGACCTCGTCGATGAGTGGCGTGTCGACGCCGAGCCGGCGCGCGAGCGCGTAGGCCGCGCGCGCCGTGGTGACCCCTTCGGCGACCTGCGGCTTGCCCGCGAGCACGTCGGCCAGGTGCTCGCCGCGGCCAAGCGCGAGCCCGACGGTGCGGTTGCGACTCAAGTCGGCCGTGCAGGTGAGGACGAGGTCGCCCATGCCCGCGAGGCCCATGAGCGTCACCGGATTCGCGCCCAGGCGCACGGCGAGCCGGGTGATCTCCGCAAGCCCGCGCGTGATGAGCGCGGCGCGGGCGTTGTGGCCGAGCGCCAGGCCGTCGCAGACCCCGGTCGCGATCGCGATCACGTTCTTGAGCGCGCCCGCCACCTCCACCCCGACGACGTCCGTCGAGCGGTAGACGCGGAAGGTCGGGTGGGCGACGAGGTGCTGCACGCGCTCGGCGAGCGCCTCGTCCCGCGCCGCGACGACGACGGCGGTCGGGCGGCCCTCCCCCACCTCGCGCGCGAACGACGGCCCGGAGAGAAAGCAGACGCGGGCCCGCAGCCGCGGGGGCAGGACCTCGTCGAAGACCTCGCTCATGAGCCGGTTCGTCTCGAGCTCGATGCCCTTGGACGCGCTCACGATGACGACGTCGTCGGTGGCGTGCGGCGCCCAGCGCGCGGTGAGCTGGCGCGTGTGCTGCGCGGGGCAGACCGAGAAGACGAAGGCGCGGCTGCGCACGGCCTCCACGACGTCGCCGGTGGCGCGCACGTTGGCGGGCAGGTGCACGCCGGGAAGAAAGGTGCGGTTCTCGTGCCGCTCGTTGATGTCGGCGACGACCTCCGGCTCGCGCGCCCAGACGAGCACGTCGTGGTGGCTCGTGGCGAGCACGGTGGCGAGGGCGGTGCCCCAGGCGCCCGCCCCGACGACGGCGACGCGGGTCGGCTCCTCCGGCATGGCGGGCACCGTACCACGGCGCCCGCCCGCCTGCCTACGCCCGCGTGGCCCTCGATTGCGCCCGCCGACGGTGCGTGCGACCTTCCATGCATGCCCGACCGAGCAGGCGCCGGGCGCGGGAGAGCGTCGCGGCCCGCGTCTCGCGGACGGTAGAGCCGTGGGGCGCTACCGCATCCTCGAGGACGTCGCCATCGCCGACTGCGCGCTCGCCCTCGAGGGCGACACGCTCGACGACCTGTTCGCCACCGCGGCGCGGGCGCTGGCCGAGCTCATGGTCGACCCCGCCACGCTGCCCTCCGACGCGACCCGCACGATCACCCTCGAGGCACCCGCCCTCGATCTCCTCTTGCACGACTGGCTCGCCGAGCTCATCTTTTTCAAGGACCGCGATGCGGCGATCTTCCCGTGCGCCGACGTCCGCATCACGGGCGACGGTCCCTTCGCGCTGCGGGCCGCCGTGCGGGGCGGGACCATCGATCCCGCGCGCACGGCGCGGCGCGCCGACGCGAAGGCCGTCACCTTCCACCAGCTCGGCGTCGAGCGCACGGCGGAGGGCTGGCGCGCGCGGGTCGTGATCGATATTTGACGTGGCACGGACCATGGAGCTGCGGCGCATCGGCGACTGCGTGTGGGAGATCCCCCCAAGCGCAAAGCCGGGGATGCGGGTGCCGGCGCGGCTCTACGCCTCCGAGGCGCTGCTCGCCGGGATGGACCAGGGTGTCTTCGAGCAGGTGACCAACGTCGCGTGTCTCCCGGGGATCGTCCGGGCGGCGTTCTGCATGCCCGACGGGCACTGGGGCTACGGCTTCCCGATCGGCGGCGTGGCGGCGTTTCGGACCGACACGGGGGTCATCTCGCCGGGCGGCATCGGCTTCGACATCAACTGCGGCATGCGGCTCCTGCGCACGAACCTCACCGAGGCCGAGGTGCGGCCGCGGCTGCGCGCGCTGGTCGCGGGGCTGTTCGCGGCCGTGCCCGCCGGCGTGGGTGCGCGCGGGTTCGTGCGCGCAAGCCGCGCGGAGTTCCGCCGGGTGATGGTCGAGGGCGCCCGCTGGTGCGTCGAGGAGGGGTACGGCTGGCCCGAGGACCTCGACCGGATCGAGGGCCGCGGGGCGCTCGCGGGCGCCGATCCCGACGCCGTGAGCGAGCGCGCGGTCGAGCGCGGGCACAATCAGCTCGGCACGCTCGGGTCGGGCAACCATTATCTCGAGATCCAGGTCGTGCCGCCCGACGGGATCCACGACCCCACCGCCGCCGCCGCCTTCGGCATCACCGGCCCGGGCCAGGTCGTGATCATGCTCCACTGCGGCTCGCGCGGCTTCGGGCACCAGATCGGCACCGACTACCTGCGTGCCTTCGTGGGTGCGATGGCGCGCCACGGCATCGTCGTCCGCGACCGCGAGCTCGCCTGCGCGCCGTTCCGATCTGCCGAGGGCCAGGCGTATTTCGGCGCCATGAACGCGGCGGCCAACACGGCCTTCGCCAATCGCCAGGTGATCACCCACCGCGTGCGGGAGGTGATGGGACGCGTCTTCGGGGCCGATCCCCGCGCGCTCGGGCTCGAGATCGTCTACGACGTCTGCCACAACACGGCGAAGCTCGAGCGCCACCGCGTCGACGGCGAGACCCTCGAGCTCGTGGTGCACCGCAAGGGAGCGACCCGCGCCTTCGGCCCCGGCGCGCCCGACCTCCCCGCCGCGTATCGCGCGGTGGGCCAGCCCGTCATCATCGGGGGCTCGATGGAGACCGGCTCCGCGCTGCTCGTCGGGACCGCGCACGCGATGGAGGAGACCTTCGGCTCGACGGCGCACGGCGCGGGACGCACGATGTCGCGGCACGAGGCCAAGCGGCGCGTCTCGGGCGCTGCGCTGCTGCGCGACCTCGAAGCGCGCGGCATCGTCGTCCAGGCCGCGTCGCAGAGCGGTGTGGCCGAGGAGGCGGGCTTCGCCTACAAGGACCTCGCCGCCGTCGTCGACGTCCTCGACCGCGTCGGCCTCTCGCGGAAGGTCGCGACGTTCGTGCCCATCGGCAACGTGAAGGGCTAGCGGCCTTCTCGGCGGCGGGCCAGGGCGTCGAGGTAGAGCGCCTGGTAGGCCCGGGCGGCGCGGTCCCAGGAGAAGTCCTCGGCCATGGCGCGCCGGCGCATCGCTGCGATGTGCTGGGGCCGGTCGTACCACGTCGAGACCGCCCAGCCGATCGTGGCGGCGAGGCTGCGCGCGTCGAGGTCGTGGAAGACAAAGCCCGTCCCGCCTCCGGTCGCCTCGTCGTAGTTGACGACCGTGTCGGCGAGCCCGCCGGTCGCGCGCACGATCGGCAACGTCCCGTACCGCAGGCTGTAGAGCTGGCTCAGCCCGCAGGGCTCGAAGCGCGACGGCATCACGAAGAAGTCCGCGCCGGCCTCGATGCGGTGGGCCCGCGCCTCGTCGAACCCGATCCACGCCGCGAGCCGATCGGGCCGGGCGCGGGCGCACGCGGCGAAGAACCGCTCCGCCTCGGGATCGCCCGTGCCGAGCACGACGACCTGGACGTCCCAGGCGAGCACCGCCTCGAGCGCGGCCGCGAAGACGTCGACGCCTTTCTGCGCCACCAGGCGGGCGATCAGCGCGAGCACCGGCACCTCCGGCCGTGGCGGGAGGCCGGCCTCCCGCTGCAGCCCAGCCTTGCAAACGGCCTTGCCGCGCAGGTCGCTTCGGTCGAAGTGGGCCGGGAGATGCGGGTCGGTTGCCGGGTTCCACTCCTCGGGATCGATCCCGTTCAAGATGCCGACGAGGTCGCGCGCGCGCTCGCGCAGCACGCCGTCGAGGCCGCAGCCGTAGGCGCTCGTCTGGATCTCGCGCGCGTAGGTGGGGCTCACGGTGCTCAGCACGGTCGCGTGATAGAGCGCGGCCTTGGTCAGGTTCGTCGTGCCGAAGTGCTCGAACTCGCGCGCCGTGTAGTGCTCGGGGCCGAGCCCGGTCACCCCGAGCGCGTCGCCCTCGAACACGCCCTGGTAGGCGAGGTTGTGAATCGTGTAGACGCTCGCGCAGCGGGCGAGCGGTCCTTGGCGCTCCACCGTGTCGAGGTAGACGGGTACGAGCGCGGCTTGCCAGTCGTGGGCGTGCACCACGTCCGGGGTCCACCCGAGCGCCTTGCACAGCTCGAGCGCGCCGCGGGAGAGAAACGCGAAGCGCTCGAGGTTGTCGGCGTACGCCTCGCCCGGGGGGCCGTAGAGGTACGGCCGATCGAAGTAGTGCCGGTGCTCGAGGCAGTAGAGGCGGACGTCGCTGCGCGGCAGCCGGCCGAGGCGCACTGCGCCGTAGGCCGGGCCGGACCCCATCGGCACGGCCAGCACGCCTTCGAGCGTCTCGAAGGCGTCCCACGGCATGCCGGCGTAGAGCGGCATCACGACGCGCACGTCGATGCCGCGGCGCGCGAGCGCCTTCGGCAGCGCGCCCACGACGTCGCCGAGGCCGCCCGTCTTGGCGAACGGGGCGCACTCCGAGGCGACGAAGAGCACCGCGAGGGACACGGACACGGGGTCGCAGCGCTCAGGTGGCGTAGAGGCGGTAGTCGAGGTCGGGGAAGATGTTGTCGCGCGCCTCGATCTCCGCGAGCCATGCCGCGTCGATCTGCCCGCGGCCGAGCTCTTCGAAGAGCCGGTTGAAGCGCAGGATGTGCTCGTTCATGCGCCGGGTCGCGTACGCGACGGTGCTTCCCGTGCGCATGATGAACGCCCAGTCGCTGCTCTGCGCGAGCATGAGCTCGCGCGCGGCCTGGCGCAGCGCCCGCGCGCGCACGCCGTCGGCCGCCGGATGACGGTGCGCCAGCTCGACCATGCGCTCGGCCGCGCGATGGAGGTGGCGGTAGATCCAGGCGTTGGTCTCGTTGAGCCAGTATTCGTTGTAGCCCCCGAGCCCCCACGAGGACGCGCACGGCGTCGCCATCTGGTTCGTCGGATGGCGCGCGAGGTAGTCGCCGGGCGTGATCGGCGCGAGCACGTCCTGGTCGTAATGGAGCTGGCGGAAGAGGTCGCCCAGGAAGATCGGTCCCTCGTACCACCAGTGTCCGAACAGCTCGGCATCGTAGGGGCTCACGATGACCGGCGGCCGGTCCATGCGCGCGGCGAGCGCCGTTGCCTGCTGCTGGCGGCCGATGCGGAAGTGCGCCGCGTGCTCGCCCGCGCGCTGCCGCGCCACGTCGGGATCGTACACCCACTTGTCGTGCAGCGCGGCGTGGGTGATCGCATGGTACTTGAACCCCGTGTAGAGCCGATGGCCGTCGGGATGGACGTACGGCCCGATGTACTCGAGCGGCAGGTCGAACCCGATGTCGCGGTAGAAGTCGCGGTAATGCGGATCGCCCGGGTAGCCTTCGCGGGCGCTCCAGACCTGGTGCGACGACTCGGGATCGCGGCCGAACGCGGCCACGCCGCTCGGGCAGTAGAGCGGCGCGTGGACGCCGTAGACCGGCGGCCGGTCGGCGAAGAGGATCCCGTGCGTGTCGACGAAGAAGTAGCGGATCGCGGCCTCCCGCAGCAGCTCGTCGACGCCGGGCACGTAGCCGCATTCGGCGAGCCACATGCCGGGCGGGCGCCGGCCGAAGTGCCGCTCGTAGAGATCCGCGGCCGTGTGCACCTGGGCGCGCAGCGCGGCCCAGTTGCGGTCGAGGCAGGGGAAGAAGGCGTGCGTGGCCGTCGAGGTGATGACCTCGAGGCGCCCAGCGTCCTGTAGCCGGCGGAAGGCGCGCACGAGGTTGCCCTCGTGGCGGCGCCAGGTGTGGCGGATGGCGTGGAAGCGGTCCCGGTACATCCGGGCGAGCCGGTGGTAGTGCGGCTCGGGCCGGGTGCGCTCGATCTCCTTGTCCGCAAGCTCGAGGAGCTGGTCGAGGTGCGCGGCGTAGCGCTGCGTGAGCAGCTCGTCGGTGAGCATCGCGATGAGCGGTGCGGAGAGCGAGACCGTGCAGCGAAAGGGCACGCCGTCGGCGACGAGCCCCTCGAAGGTCTCGAGCAGCGGCACGTACGTCCCGGTGATGGCCTCGTAGAGCCAGCGCTCCTCCATGACCGTCGGGTCCTCCGGGTGGCGCACGAAGGGGAGGTGGGCGTGGAGGACCAAGCAGAAGTAGCCGCGCGGCGCAGTCATGCAGGTCGTGTTCCCGCGCCGCGAAAGCGCTGCTCGCTCGCCCCGCCCATGAGCCGTTCGCTTGCGCCTCCGAGCCGGAGCTCGCTCGCCCCGACCAGGTAGGCCTCGCTCGCTCCGCCGAGCCGCTGCTCGCTCGCCGCACGCCAGCGAAGCTCGCTCGCTCCCGCTGCCGCGGCCGCCGTCGGCGCCGTGGGCGCGGTCCACCCGCCGCCGCGCACCCACGAGCGGCGGACCTCCCACACGGCCAGCACGCGACCGGCCGCCCAGCCCCCGATCCCGCGGATCACGATCCGCCAGATCGCGTGCACGACGCGGCGTCGGCCGTCGAGGGCTTCGACGCGCGCCGGCTCCTCGAATCGCTCGACGGTCAGCGTCGGCGCCGCGACGGGGAAGGGGAAGGGCCCGGCCTCCCACGTCGTGCGCAGGACCGGGGTCTCCCAGGGGACCCCGGGCGCGGCGAGCTCGCCGACGACACGGGGCTCCCAGGGCTCCGCCGCCGCGCCGGGCCGATGGGCGACCTCTTCGGGGACGGCTGCCGGCACGGGCGGCTCCGGCACGGCCGCGGCGATCTCCCCGGTCGCAGCGTGCACGGTGAGCCACTGCGGCGGTCCGTCGGGCGCGGGCGTCCGTCGCGGGAAGTCGGCCCGCCCGGAGCGGGCGATGCGCACGAAGCGGCCGTCGGGCGCCCGGAGCCCCACCTCGACGCACACCGTCGCCGTCGGGCGCCCGATGTGGAAGAACCACTGCCGATCGCCGCGCTCGATGCGCTGATCGAAGAAGTCGTGGGCATTGGTGCCGTCGAAGAGCCGCCCGGTCACGTCGTAGACGCGCAGCGCGAGCGCCGCCTGGGACCCGTCGGCGCCGAGCCCCGCGCGGGCGCGCGCGATCGCCTCGTCGGTCACCTCCCAGTAGACGTAGAGGCGATCGGGGTCGACGACCATGGCGGTGACCCGGTCCTGCCCGTAGCCCCACGGGATGTGTTCGGGCATGGGCTCGGGCACCGCGGCGCCGAGATCGAACTTGTGCGCGGCGTCGGGCTGCTCCTCGGCTGCTGGGGCGTCTCGGCGCGTCGCCGGGGCGGTGAGGCGTCGAACGACGGTCTCTGCGAGCCCGAGCAGCCGATCGACGAGACCGGTCAACGCGGCCCCGACGAGGCCGCAGAGGAGGCAGGAAGCCTGGCGGGGTCGTTCGTCCGGCATGAGGCCCGTCGTGGGCGAGGCCACCGTTGCAGCCCGCGGCCTGCCATGCAATCCCCCCGGGTCCCGCGGGCGAGGAAGCGCAGCACGTCGGCGGTGAACTGCTCGGGGTCCTGGAGCATGGCGAAATGGCTCACCTCGGGCTCGATGAGCAGGCCCGCGCCGGGAATGTGGGCCGCCATGAACTCGGTGTTCTCGCGCCGGATCGCCTCGTCGTGGTCGCCGTCGGCGATCCAGACGGGCACGCGGATCGCGGCGAGGTCCTCGGCCGTGAAGTGGGGCTCTCTCGCCCACATGGCGCTGATCTCGTCGCGAAAGGCCGCAAAGCCCTTCGGGGTCGGCGAGAGCCGGCGGTACTCCTCGGCCGCCCGGGCGACGAAGGCGTTGAACACCGGGCTCGCGGCGACGTCGGCGACCCCGCTCGGGTCGGAGTTGGCGGCGAAGGCGAACAGCCGCGTCACGCGCTCGGGATGGTGGATCGCGAGGTCGAGGCCGACGATGGCTCCGTCGCTCCAGCCGACGATCGCTGCGCGTCGGACATCGAGACGATCCATCAGCGCGAGCACGTCGGCCGCCATGCGGTCGTAGCCGAGCGGCCCGGCGTCGCGTGTGCTGCGTCCGTGGCCCCGGCTGTCCATCACGATGACCCGGTAGTGCCGCGCGAGCGCCGGCACCTGGCCGCCCCAGTAGTTCGCGTTGGCGAGGCCGCCGTGGAGCAGGATCACCGGTGCGCCGCGGCCGAACTCGGCATACCAGAGGCGGACGTGATCGACGGCGAGATAGCCGCTGCGCACGGGGCGCGGGAGCCTCGGCGTGGGGGGCAGCGTCATCCACCGCGGCGCCGCCCCCGCGCGCGGCGCGAGCGCGAGCACGAACGCCAGGACCGCACGCCGCATGGGAGGTGCGGTGGGCGTGTAGCACCCCGGCCGCGCCCGCGGCAAGGCGCTCGCGCGGCGCCCGAGCGGCCTTGCGGGTCCGGCCCCCCCAACCCGCACCCGTAGCCCACCGCCGGAAGCGCACCGGCGGCGGGACACCACGCCGCGCGGTCCGTTGACAGTCCCGTCCTCTCAAAGGTAGGGCCCGTTCGCGGCGTCGGATAAGCGCGATTGGCTCCCCGTCCGCGAGGAGGCTCCTGTGAAACCGCTACCTTCTGAAATCGCCATCTGCCAGAGGATCGCCGTGAGCGTGCCGCATCGACGCGGGCGCAACGGTGTCGCGTCGGGGCTGGTCGTGGCGGCTGCCACGGCCGTGCTGATCACCGGGGCGGGCGTCGCAGACGCTCACTGCGTGTCGATGGCCAACGTGCATGCCTTGGCCGGAACGGTGACGCTCGCCGTCGGCGCGACCGCGACGGGCACCGATCCAAGCTCCGATGGCTCGGAGACCGTCTACCTCGCCCACGCGGCGAACCAGGTGACCCTGCGCCTGGACCACAAGTCTCGGTTCAAGTTCAACGGCCACGTGGTGGTTCTCTACACCGGAATCGCGCGGGGTGGAACCGCGATTGTGGACGACTCCGTCGAAAACACCGGGCTGGATGCGTCCGCCAAGGTGGAGGCGAGAGGCGCCGTCGGCGGCGGCGGATCGATCGGGGGCGTGGCCGCGATCGCCATCAACCGGAGCGTGTGCGAATACAAGCTGGTCGTTAGCTTCGAGGGTACGGGGACCTTCAGCGGCGACACGCTCGTGGCCGACGGCCTGGCGGTGAGCTGGGGCGCCGACAGCCGCGCGCACGCCGTGCCCGCCAACCTGAAGTTTCACGGAAGCGAAGCCCCGAAGGTCGTGGCCAAGTGCCCGGATATCGCGGAAGCTCCGCCCGAAGGAAGCTGCGCCGACATGCAAGGACCATGGCTCGTCGACCTGATCACTCTCGACCAGTGCGGCTCGCTCGATCGCACGAATTGCACGCCGAACGACGAGAACGCCTTCGCGAGCGCGTCTGCCATCTTCAGCTGGAACCTGAAACCGGTGTTCAGGAAGAGGTGATGTGTCTTTCTCGGTGCGGGGAAAGCCGGCTTTCTCCCGCGCGATCGTCTCCGACGACGCGGCGGCCGGTGGCGCGTTGGCCGCCAGCGGAGCTACGCGTTCCCGCACGCAATGGCGGCGCTCTCGAGCCGCGACTGCCGCGGCTGCTCGCTCTGCGCGACCGCGTGGCCGCCCGCCCGCGGATCGCCGCCTACCTTGCCTCCCCGCGCCGCCTCGCGTTCAACCAGCAGGGGATCTTCCGCCGCTACCCGGAGCTGGACGCGGGGCCGCGCGCCGGCCGCCCTGGGCGCTGAGAGCGAGCGGTCGCGCCTGCGTCTCGAGCGGCTCCCGGAACATCGCCAGCGCCTCGACCTCGTCGCCGGGACGATAGGGGTGCGGGAGCACCACGAGCGCGGAGTCGAGCGCATAGGTGCCCGGCTCGCGGAGATTGGTCATGCCGAGCAGGCTGTAGCCGACGCCGCCCTCGGTGCCTTCCGCCGGACGAAAGACGATCCCCCGCGCGACGCCCCACGCGCGCCACTGTGCCGGGATGTGGAGCGCGTGGAGGAGGGTGCCGCGCCGGCCGCTGACGACCCACCAGTCGTGATCCCGCTCGGCCCGCGCGGGGCGCTCGCCCGCGCCGAGGGCGATGCCCTGCGGGTTCTCTGCGTCCCAGTAGCGCACGTCGTCGGTTCCCGCGTCGAACGCGTCGACGGACTCGAAGCGAAAGTCGCGCAGCGCCTTGAGCGGCAGCCAGGGGATGGAGAACGTCGACGGCGTCGTGAAGGCGTTGACATAGTAGTAGGTGGTCACGGTGCCGCTCGGCACCTCGGGGAAAAAGCGGCCCAAATCGAGAGCCTCCCGCACGCGTCGCACGGCGCGCACGGGACCGTTCTTGAGCCCGTCGGGCACGACCGAAAAGCTCTCCTCGGTGAACGTGGGGCCCCAGGTCGCGAGGAGGAGCGAGAAGACGGGGTGGATGCGCATGACGAGGCGGCGAATGAGCGGCTCCCCCGTGCCGCCGGCGGCCGGGGTGATGCGCACTTCTGCGAGGAAGTTGCTGCGGTCGTGCGAGTAGTCCGCCTCGTAGAAGAGCGCGTGCACCTGCTGCCGCACGGGATCGTAGCGCGCATAGCGCACCGGCGAGCGCGGGGGCGGCTCGCCGGGGAAGTGGACGAGGTATGCCCAGCCCCGCGCCTCCGCCGCGCGGTCGGTCACCACGAGCTCGACGGCGCCGTCGGCCGCCGGTGGCAGCGCCGCGGCGTCGACGCGATCGCCGGTGTCCCGGGCCATGAACACGAGCTCGTCGTGGTCGTCGAAGGTGAAGTCGGCGTCGGAGAGCACGAGCTCGCCGTCGCGGTCGCGGGCATCGAACTGAAACGGGATCGGCTCGACCGCCCCGCCGTGCACGGCGTAGAGACGGCAGCGCGCCGTGGCGCGGTCGGGAAGGCCGGCGAGCATGGCGGTCGGCACGATGACCGGGTCGTAGGGGCGGTGGAGCGTCTTCGGCTCGAGCGGGAGGATCGCGGCCCCTCCGGGCCGTGCGAGCAGTGCCGCGGCCGCGAGCAGCGCCGCGGCGAGGTCGGCGGATCTGCCGCGCCTCCCGCGCCCGCGCGTGCGCCGCTCGGGCGCGATCTTCGCGCCGCGCTCGACGCGCTGCCCGCTCCGCACCATGTCGCCTCGCCCCGAGCCAGGGTCCTACCATGCGGCGGCCCCCTTGCAAGAGCCCGCCGCCGCCGCGCGGTCCCCTTGGCGGCGACGGGGTGCTCGTAGGATGATGCGGCTTGGAGGAACACGATGGGCAAGAAGAAACACCGCAAGGCGCGGGACACATCGACGGCCCTCGTCGCACCCGAGCTCCCGAGCTCGGGCGACGGCTCGGTGCTCACCCCCGTCGCCGAGATCCGCCGCCGCGCCCGCAAACATCTCGAGCAGGGCGCGGTCACGGCAGGCTACCAGGCCGATCGCGGCCGCGTGCTCGCCCTGCTCGATGCGGCGCTCGCCACCGAGATCGTTTGCGTGCTGCGCTACAAGCGGCACTACTTCATGGCCGTCGGGCTCGATGCGGAGCCCGCGGCGCAGGAGTTCTTGCAGCACGCGAACGAGGAGCAGGGGCACGCCGACCAGATCGCGGCGCGCATCACCCAGCTTGGCGGCGCGCCGGACCTGAACCCCGCGAGACTGCTCGAGCGCAGCCACTCCGAGTACGTGGAGGGCAAGAGCCTCCACGACATGATCCGCGAGGATCTCGTCGCGGAGCGGATCGCGATCGACTCCTACGCCGAGATGATCCGCTACATCGGCGACGGCGATCCGACCACGCGGCGCATGCTCGAGGCCATCCTCGCCATGGAGGAGGAGCACGCCGACGACTTGGTCGGCATGCTCGCGACGCTCGGCCGCCCCCGCTAGCCGCGCGTCCTCAGCGGCACGGCGTCCAGGGCAGGTCGAAGAGATCGACGCTCTTGGCGATCGCGTTGCGGCCGGCGGCGTTCGCGGCGGGACAGAAGCCCGCGGGAGCGATCTGGTACTCGACCTGGAAGACCGCCTTGCCGGCGGCGAGGAAGGGATCGAGCGCGGCACACTCGTCGAACTGCTGGCACTGCTCGTTGATCGCCATGTCGAAGTAGGGGAGCAGCGCGGGCACCTGATCGAGGTCGTTCTTGAGCGCCGCGGTGAGCCCCCGGGCGTGCGCGAGGTTCGCGAGTGCCGTGTTGAAGAGGAGCTGCGCGCCCGCCGAGATCGCGAGCCCCGTATCGTTCGCGTAGGCGTCGACGTTGTCGAACTCGACCGCGTCGAAGCCGTCGGCGCGGCAGCGGTCGAGCCGCGCGGCCACCTGTGCCAAGACGAACGTCCGCTGCCCGTGGTCGTTCTCGATGTCGAGCCAGTGCTCCTCGCGGAAACCGCTCACCGCCTTGCCGAAGAGGCAGCCGCCGCATCCCTGGTCGAAGGCGACGTAGGCCGGGTGGTCGGGCCGGAACGGCTCGTCGGTGCCGGCATCGACGTAGCAGATCGCGCGCGCACCGGCGGCGTGGATCGCGGCGACGGCGTCGGTGGCGTCGGTGTCGAGGCTGCCGCCCGGGGCGCACGCCGGGTCGGTGAGGAAGTCGATGTCGTAGACCGCTGGGTGCACCACCCCGCCGCCCGTAAACGGCGTCGCCCCGATCCCGACGTCGATGCCGGCGGTCGCCGGAAAGGCGCAGGTGCCGGCGGGCGTGAGCGTCGCCTGGAGCTGATACTGCCAGCGCGTGTCGGGCGAGGGCTGCCAGCAGGGTCCCGCGGTCGCATCGCAGGGCAGCGGTGCGGGGCACCCCGCCGCCGCGCAGGTGACGACCGTGGGCTCGTCGGCGACGATGGCGGCGACGAAGGTGTCCACCCTCGATGCGACGGCGGGCGCATCGCCGAGCGTGGCGCAGCCGCCGCGCGCCTCGGCGTGCGCGAACGCCGCGACGAGCTTCTGATCGCAGGCGGCGACCGCCCCGGGATCCGGCGCGGTGCCGGCGGCTGCCGCGTCGGCCGCGAGCGCGAGCCGGCAGGCCGTCGCCTTGCCCGCTGCCTTGAGCTTCGTTGCCTGGCAGCGGTTCGGCGCACCGACGTCGAGCGCAGCCGCGACGGCGTCGGCAAAGTCCACGACCGCGGCGTCGACCGCCGCGGCGTCACCGACGACCGCGCAGCCGCCGCGCGCCTCGGCCTGGGCGAAGGCGTTGGCGGCGCGGTCGCGGCAGCGCTGACTTGCCGTGGGCGGCGGAACGCTGCCCCGCGCCGCGCGCGCGTCGAGCCCGAGCAGGCAGGCCGCCTCTTTCCCCGCCGCGGCGAGCTTGCGTGCGGCACACCGCTGCGGCGGCGTCTGCGCGCGCGCGATCCGCGCGCCCGCTGCCAGCGCGAGCGCGGCGACGGCCACCACCGTTGTCGGTGGACGATTCAGCCGGTTCCCTCCGCCGACCGCCCACCGCCGTGCCCCCGATCGCGCGCGAGCTTCTCGCGGATCGCCGACATCACGAAGTCGCGGATGGGGATCTCCTGCTCCACGCAGTGCACCTTCATGCGCCGGTAGAGCGGCCGGGGAATCCGGGTGGCGAGGTGAGCCGACGGTTCCTCCTTGAGCGCCATGGGGGCAGAGCCTGACGTATTGCGGCCGCCAGGGCAAATGCCCCGCCGAGACAGGGGGCTGACTCGGGTGCGGGCGGCGCGAGCGTGGATGCGGCCCGCGCGCCTGGCATGCCGGTTGCTGCCGTGTTCGCCCGATGGCGTCGGCACGCGAGATGGCGGCGCGCGACTGGGACCGCGTCGCCGAGGACTATTTTGCGGAGGTGGTGAGCCCGCTCAGCCGCGGGGTCCCCCGGCCGCTTCTGCGTGCGCTCGATCGCATCGCGAGCCCGCGGCGGAAGACCGCAGGCGACTTGGGCTGCGGCACGGGCACGCTGCTGCCGACGCTCGCGGCCCGCTTCGGGCGCGTGATCGGCGTCGACTTCTCCCCCGCGATGCTCGCCCGCGCCCGGGCGAGCTGCCGCGCGGGGCACGTGCGGCTCCTGCGCGCCGATCTCGCCGACTTGAGGCGGCTCCACGGCGTGCTCGACGTCGCCGTCACCGTCAATGCGGTCCTCACCCCGGATGCCGCGCGCTGCGCGCGCATCCTCGACGAGCTGCGCGCGACGCTCAAGCCCCGCGGCGTGTTGCTCGGCATCTTTCCCGCGATGGAGCCCGTGCTCTACCAGGCGGTGCTCATCCACGACCGCGAGCGGCGCGGGCGGCCGCCGGCCGTCGCGTGCCGGCGGGCCGACGCGATCCTCGAGCGCGACCGGTACGACTTCGTCCACGGGACCTACACCGAGGACGGGGCAACGCAGAAGTTTTTCTACGGCTTCGAGCTCGTGTGGCGGCTCAAGCAGGCGGGCTTCCGCCGCGTGCGCCTCGGGCGGGTCGCCTATCGGTGGTCCGATGTCGGCGGGTACGAGCGCTTTCCGGGCGCACCGCCCATGTGGGACTGGTTCGTGCGCGCCGCCGCATCGGCGTGAGGACGGTCGCGCCGACGGCGCGGACGCTCAGCGCGCCGGGCGCAGCATCGCGAGGACGTCGGCGGGCGCGGTGATGCCCGGCGGGTCGTGGCGGCGGAGCGCGGCTGCGCGGAACGCGGCGGCGGCGCGGGCGAGCGCGGCGGCAAGCTCCCCCTGCGGGCGGCGCGCGAGCCGCGCCGCCCAGCAGCGCTCGCTCGCGACCGCGAAGTCGAAGGCGCACCAGGCGACCTCGGCGGTGTAGAACGTGCGGCGCACCGGGACGGCGGCGGGAAGCACCCGGTTGGTCGGCCAGCGCGGCGTGCTCACCAGCCGGAAGCGGCGGCCGTGGCGGAGGAGCTTGATCACCTCGTCGCCGACGACCTCGACCGCGAGGACCTCGTAGCCCACGCGCACCTGCGAGCAACGCCGGTGCCAGCGACTGCGCGCGCAGATGCTGCCGTGCGGCGCGCGTGCGCCGCCGGCAACGAATGCCGGGGCGGCAAGGTGCGGGCGCGCGCCATTAGCCAGCGGGCGCGGGCGATCGGTCGTCGGCGAGCAGGCGCACGAGCCGCAGCGCCTCGCCGACGGACCACGCCTGGAACGGGCAGCCGCGCGGGGTGTGCGGAGGCTCGGCGTCGGCGATCTCGGGGAGATGGCCGAGCCCGGCGTCGTCGAGGTGCGCGAGGAGCGGGGCAAGGAAGCGCGCGCGGGCCGCACGCCGCGCCTCGGACGTCGTACCCCGGACGCGGACCCACGCCTCGACGAACGGGCCGAGCAGCCAGGGCCAGACGGTCCCCTGGTGGTACGCGCTGTCGCGCTCGCGCGGCCCGCCGGCGTAGCGCGCCGCGTAGCCGGGCTCGCCGGGCGCGAGCGAGCGGAGCCCGAGCGGCGTCCGCAGCCGTGCGTCGACGACGTCGACCACACGACGGGCGCGCGCGCCGTCGAGCACGGACTCGGGCAGGCCGCCCACGGCGAAGATCTGGTTCGGCCGCAGCGTCGGATCGGCGGTGCCGGGTTGGTGGTCCACGTCGACGACGTCGTGGAGCCAGCCGCGGGCGTCGTCCCAGAAGCGCGCGGCGAACGTCGCGCGGCCGCGCGCGCCGAGCTCCCGCCAGCGCGGCGTCGCACGGCCGCCCACGGCGAGCGCGTTCAGCCAGAGCGCCTCGACCTCGACCGGCTTGCCGACGCGCGGCGTGACCGGCCGCCCGTCGACCTTGGCGTCCATCCAGGTGAGCTGGACGCCCGGCACGCCGGCAGCGAGCAGCCCGTCGGCGTCGGCGCGGATGCCGTAGCGCGTGCCCGTGGCATAGGCGTCGAGGATCGCCTCGACGGCCTCGAGAAGCGCGCGTCGCTCCCCGGCCGGCAGGTCGGGGAGAGCCGCCACCAGCTCGCCCACGGCGACGACGAACCAGAGCGGCGCGTCGACCGCGTTGTACTCGACGGGCTCGCCCCGGTCGGGGAAGGCGTTCGGCAGCATGCCCGCGGAGAGCGTATCCGCCCAGGTGCGCGCGATGGCGCGCGCGTCGTCGAACCGGTTCGTGGCGAGGCAGAGGCCGCGCAGCGCGACGAAGGTGTCGCGGCCCCAGTCGGTGAACCACGGATAGCCGGCGACAATCGTGCGACCGCTGCCCCGCCGCACGACGTAGGCGTCGGCGGCGCGCGCGAGGGCCGAGGGGAAGGCCGCGCGGCGCTGCCGCTCGCGCTCGCGCAGCGCCGCGAGATCGCCCGGGGGCTCGTGGCCCGCGGCGGCGAGGATGCAGGTCGCCTCGCTCGCGCCGAGCTCCCAGCGCAGCACCCCGGGCGTGGCCAGATCCTCCGTGCAGTCGAGGCCGCGGGCGCGCTCCTCGGTGTAGAGGAAGCCGCGGTACCATTCGGGTTCGTGCGTGTAGCTGCCGTCGGTGCGGACGACGATCCCGGGCAGCCCCGGATAGGGCTCGAGCACGATGCGCCCGGGCGTCACCCGAGCGGCGAAGCGGAAGTGCGGGTTCGCGTGATGGAGCGCGTGATGGTCGCGGCCCGAGCAGAGCAGGCGCACGGCGAGGACGACGGGCGGGCCCGCGCAGAGCCGCCAGTAGAGGCCCACCGCGGCGCGTCCCGGCTCCACCACGACGCCGTGCTCGATGCGCCGGTCGCCCGGGACCGCGTAGGTCCACGTCGGCCACGGTGCGGGCGTGAAGGCCACGATGCGCCGCGCGCCGTCCGGGGCGACGACGTCGGGCACATAGCGGTGCGAGGAGAGGAAGACGGGTCCAGTGGGCGTCTCGAGCCAGGCCTCGATGCCGTTGACGAGCACGACGCGGCCGCTGGGCGGCGTGGTGGCGACGCAGAGGAGCGCGTGATAGCGGCGCGTGCGGATGCCGTCGTCGGTGCCGCAGGCGTAGCCGCCGAGCCCGTCGGCCTCGAGCCACTCGCGACCGCTCATCGTGAATTCCTCCGCCCGCCGCGCGTCCATGGTCCGGGCGCCGCCGCTCGACGCAAGTGACCCCACCCGCAACCCCCGGGCGGCGGCGCCCGCCGGCGGCGCCCTGGACCGGCTGCGGTCCGCGTGCTAGCTGGTCGCGCGCGTGGCGCGGCGGACGCGGCGGCGGAAGGAGGCGCCTCTGGCGCTCGATGCGGCGAGCTTGCTCGCCGGGCTCGACGCGGGCACGGAGCTCGTGGTCGACGATCTGCCCGCGGGCGTCGCCAGCTCGCCCGCGACGCTCCCTGTCGCGGCGACGACCGAGGAGATGGGGCGGCGGCTCCGCGCCGGGGAGCCCGCCGTGCGGCGGCTCATCCGCACGCGCGTGCTCCGTCCCAGCCCCGCCGATCCCGACGCACCACCCGTCGCCCCCGACCACGACCCGGACAAGCCCGGGGAATGACCCGCGCACGCGCGCGTACGCCGCGCGCAGCGAATCGTTCAAGCGTGTACGCGCCCCGCCGCTAGCGCGCGCGGGATCTCCCGCGAAAATGCGCACTTGCCGATGCGCATGCGGCGGCACGGTTCTCGCTCCGCGGCCGGCCCCGAGGAGGGGTTGTGGCGATGGAAGGGAAGACGAGCCGTCGGGAGCAGCGCACCACGCCGCGTCGGCGGGTGATCGCGGTCGGCAAGCGCGTAAACGGCCGCTGGCAGGTGCGCACGAGCCTCTGGCGCTACCTCGCAGCGACGGCGCTCTCGACGCACTGAAGGATCGTCACGCCGGCGCAGCCGCGCGGTCGAGCCGTGCGGCGCGCGCCTCGACGAAGTCGAGGACGCGCGCCTCGAGGCAGACGCCGTCGAGGCGGTCGATCTCCTGGACGCCGGTCGGGCTGGTCACGTTGATCTCGGTGACGAGCCCGCCGATCACGTCGAGCCCGACGAACCAGAGGCCGTCGGCCGCGAGCTGCGGGGCGAGCCGCCGGCAGATCGCCCGATCGCGCGCGTCGACCGCCGCCCGCTCGACCCGGCCGCCCACGTGGATGTTGCCGCGGTGCTCGTCCTCGCGCGGAATGCGCAGGATGGCGCCGAGGGGCTCGCCGTCGAGCACGATGACGCGCTTGTCGCCCGCCCGCGCCGCGGCGAGGTAGCGCTGGCCCATCACGAGCCGCGTGCCGTTGGCGGTGACCAGCTCGAGGAGCGCGTTGACGTTGCGGTCGGCGCGATGGAGGTGGAAGACCCCCGCGCCGCCGCAGCCGTCGAGCGGCTTGACGATCATCTCGCCCCCGAGCTGCTCCATGAAGGCCTTGAGCCGGGCGGGGTCCGCGCTCACCAGGCTCTCGGGCACGAGGTCGGGGAAGCGCAGCGCGTAGAGCTTCTCGTTCGCTTCGCGCAGCCCGCGCGGATCGTTGAGCACGAAGGTGACGCGCGGGTCGACGAGCCCGAGCACGTGGGTGGCGAAGAAGTACCCGAGGTCGAACGGCGGGTCCTTGCGCATGAACACGACGTCGAACCACGTGAGCGGCAGCGTGCGCTCCTCGCCGAGCGTGTAGTGGTCCGCGGCGCGGCGCACCTCGGCGAAGCGCACCCGGGCGTGCGGCACCGTCCCCTCGATCGAGAGGTCCTCGATGCCGCAGGTGTGCTGCTCGTGCCCGCGCTGCTGTCCCGCGAGCATGAAGGCGAACGTCGTGTCCTTGTCGACGAGGACCCGGGAGAGCGGATCCATCACGTAGAGGATGCGCAGCCGGCGGCCCGCCATGCGAAAGCGATCATAGCCGCTCGCCCGCGGCCGTTCACCCGTCGCCCCAGCGGTGCTGGCAGAGTGCCGCGGCGACCAGCGCTGCGGTCTCGGCGCGGAGCACCCGCGGGCTCAGCCGCACGGTGACGAAGCCGTGCGCGCGGGCCTGGGCGACCTCGGCGTCGGCGAAGCCGCCCTCGGGCCCGACGACCGCGATCACCGCCTGCGCGGCGGGCGGAAGCGCGTCGAGTCCGGCCGTCCGCTCGCCCTCCCAGGCGAGCAGGCGCAGCCCCGGCCAGGGCGCCTCGATCAGCTCGGCGAACGGCCGCGGCGGGTCGACCGTGGGCACCACGGTGCGTCCGGACTGCTTCGCGGCGGCGAGCGCGATGCGCTGCCAGCGCTCGATCGGCGCGCGCGTACCGATCGTGTGGCGGGTGACGACGGGGGCGAGCCGCGTGACGCCGAGCTCGGTCGCCTTCTCGACGACCAGGTCCATCTTGCTCCCCTTGAGAAGGGCCGGCGCGAGCACGAGGGCGAGCGGCGACTCGCGCGCGGGGGTGCGGGTCGCCGCGATGCTCGCCTCGGCGGCGCGCCGGTCGAGGCGCGCGAGCACCACCTCGTGCTCGCGACCCGTCTCGTCGAAGACGCAAAAGCGCGTGCCGACCTCGAGGCGGAGCACGCGCAGGTGACCGAGCTCCCGACCCGCGATCCGCACGCGCCCCGCGCGCACGTGGGCGCTCGGCACGAACAGCCGCAGCATTCGCTAGCCGGCCCGCACGAGCCGCAGCGTCGCCCACGACGCCTCGCACCGCTCGCGCGCGACACGAAAGCCGGGATACGCGGCGAGCACCGCCGGGACCTGCGAGGCGAGGAGTCCCGACACCACCAGGTGGCCAGCGTCGGCGACCGCGGCAACGAGGGCCGGCGCCTCGGCGATGAGCGCCTGGGCGAGAAGGTTCGCCACGACGAGCGTAAAGCGCGCGCGCACAGCCGTGGGCCCGCCCGCGAGGAGGAGCACGCCTTCGGCGGCGTTTTGCCGGAGGTTCTCGCGCGCCACCGCGATCGCCGCAGGGTCGACGTCGAGCGCCACCACGCGCGGCACGCCGAGCCGCGCGAGTGCTGCGGCGAGCACGCCCGATCCCGTGCCGACGTCGAGCGCGCTCTCGATGCCCCCCCTGCCGACGACGGCCTCGATCTCCTCGAGACAGGCGCGCGTCGTCGGGTGCTGGCCGGTGCCGAAGGCCATGCCGGGGGCGATGACGAGGACGTGGCGCCCCGGGGCGTCGGGGATATCCCACGGCGGTGCCACCAGCAGCCGCGCGCCGATCGCCGTGGGCACGTGGTGGCGGCGGAAGACGGCCTCCCAGTCGACGGCGGGAACCGGCGCGACGGCGACCGTCGGGGCGGCAGCGGTGGCCGCCGCGAGCTCGTCGGCGAGCGCGGCCAGGATGCGCGGTGCTTCCGCCGCCGGCACGTGCGCCTCGAGTCGGGCGCGGCCCGGGGGCGGCGGCGGCTCGTCCGAGGCCGCGGTCAGGACCGCGGGGGCGCCCGCCTCGACGAGAAACGCCGCCACCGTCTCGGCCGCCGCCTCCGCCAGCTCGACGCGTACCGCGACCCACGCCATCGCGCGAGCGACAGTCGGCGCTCGGCGGCCCGCTGTCAACCGCGCGCCGGGTGGCGTAAAGGGACGCCGTGCGACCCCTCGTGATCGCGCACCGCGGTGCCAGCGGCACGGCGCCCGAGAACACGCTTGCGGCGTTTCGGCGCGCCGCCGCGCTCGGCGCCGACATGATCGAGCTCGACGTGCAGCTTTCCCGGGACCGCGCCGTGATCGTGCTCCACGACGACACGCTCGACCGCACCACCGACGGCACCGGGCCGGCCGCGGCCCGCACGCTCGCCGAGCTCGCGGCCCTCGATGCGGGCGCGTGGTTCGGCCCGGCGTTCGCGGGCGAGCGGATTCCCACCCTCGCCCAGGTGCTTGCGGCGACGAGCCTCCCGGTGAACGTGGAGCTCAAGGCCGGCGGGGGCCGCCGTCTCGTCGAGGAGACGCTGCGCGTGGTGGCCGCCGCCAAAGCGCTCGGGCGCGTCGTCTTCTCGTCGTTCGACGGTCGGCTGCTCGAGTGGGTGCGCATCTGCTCGGCGGAGGCCGAATGCGCCGTGCTCTGGATGCACCCCGCGCTCGATGACGCTCTGCGGCTTGCGGAGCGCGTCGGCGCCAGAGCCTTGCACCTTCGCAAGGACGTGGCGACCCGCGCGCGCGTCGCCATCGCCCGGCGCGCCGGTCTCGCGGTGCGAGCGTGGACGGTGAACGACGCGGCCGAACTTGGCCTTCTCGAAGACGCGGGCGTGAGCGGAATCTTCACGGACTACCCGGAGCGATTCTTGCAGCCGCCCTGAACGCGGCTTCGACGGGCGGCATCGGCCTTGACTGCTCACGGCTTTTCCTTAAAGGTGACGCCCCTTCGCTCGAGGGGGGGTGACTCCGAGGTATGGCAGGGGTTCGCGTCAAGGAGAACGAGCCCTTGGACAGCGCGATCCGCCGGTTCAAGAAGCAGTGCGAGAAGGCCGGCATTCTCGCCGAGCTGCGCAAGCGCGAGCACTACGAGAAGCCGAGCGTGCGGCGGAAGAAAAAGGCGCTCGCCGCGCGCAAGCGCGCGCTCAGGCGCGCCGCGCGCAATCCGAGCTAGCGGCCGCCGACCCCGTCCGTTCGCCGCGGGCGCCGCATCCCGGAGGCGCCCGTGAATCAGGTCGACGTCGCCCTCCTCCTGCTGCTCGTTCCCTTCGCCCTGCGCGGCTACTGGCGCGGGTTCCTGCGGGAGGGCTTCGCGCTCCTCGGGCTCGTGGGCGGCATCGGGGCGGCGATCGCCGGGCGGGGCGCGCTCGCCGCGGCGCTGCTCGCCCGCGGGCTCGTCCCCCCGGCCCTCGCGACGCCGGCGGCGATCGCGATCCTCTTTGTCGCGGTCTACGTCGCGGCGCAGCTCGCCGGCGCGGCGGCCGACCGGCTCGCCCGCGCCGTCTTCTTGGGCGGCATGAACCGGGCTGCGGGCCTCGCCTTCGGGATCGCCAAGGGAGCGGCCATTCTCGGGCTCGTGCTCGTCGTGCTGCTCGACGTGCTGCCCTCCCCGGCGTTCGAGCGCCTGGTGACGCAGTCGCGGCTCGGCGGGCCCCTCGTCGCGTTCGTCCGGCACGCCGTCGCCGCCGGGCGATCGTTCACGCCGCCCGCGGGCCTCCGGCAGCGGATCTGAGGGACGGAGCCGATGGCCGGCCGCATCCGTGACGAGGCGATCCGCGACATCCGGGCCGGCGCGAGCCTCGTCGAGGTCGTCTCGGACACGGTGGCGCTGCGCCGCCGGGGGCGGAGCTTCGTCGGCCTCTGTCCGTTTCACGCGGAGAAGACCCCGTCGTTCACGGTGAGCGAGGAGCGGGGATTCTTTCATTGTTTCGGATGCGGGGCGCACGGCGACGTGTTCGCGTTCGTGATGCGCACCGAGTCGCTGCCGTTCCCGGACGCCGTGCGGCGCGTGGCGCAGCGCTTCGGGCTGCCGGTTCCCGAGGAGGTGGGGGGGCCGCGCGCGCAGACCGAGCCGCTGGTCGCGGTGAGCGCCGCCGCCGCGGCCTTCTTCCGCCGCACGCTCGAGGGGCCCGGTGGCGCCGACGCGCGCCGCTACCTCGCCGAGCGCGGGCTGCGGGAGGAGACCGTCGCGCGCTTCGGCCTCGGCTACGCGCCCCCGGCCGGCGACGCGCTCGTGCGACACCTCCGCGCCCAGCGGCTGCCGCCCGAAGACGCGCTCGCGGCGGGGCTCGTGCTCCGCCGCGCGGACGGCAGCCTCTACGACCGCTTCCGCGACCGGGTGATGTTCCCGATCGCGGATGCGAGCGGGCGGGTGATCGCCTTCGGCGGGCGCGTGCTGCCGGGCCGGTCCTGGCCGGGCGAGCCGCCGCCCAAGTACCTCAACTCGCCCGAGTCGCCGCTCTTCCACAAGGGGCAGACCCTCTACGGGCTCGCCGCCGCGCGCGAAGCCATCCGCCGGGCGGGATGCGCGGTGGTGGTCGAGGGCTACATGGACGTGCTCGCGCTCGCCGAAGCGGGCATCGGCCACGTCGTGGCGCCGCTCGGCACGGCGCTCACCGTCGAGCAGCTCCGGCTGCTTCGCCGCCTCACCGACGTCGTGATCGCGTGCTTCGACGGCGACGAGGCCGGCCGGCGCGCGGCGGCGCGGAGCTTCCCGGTCTTCCTCGAGGCGGGCCTCTGGGGCCGGGGCGTGTTCCTGCCCGCGGGCAGCGATCCGGACACGTTCGTGCGCACCCGAGGCGCCGCGGCGCTCGGCGCGCTCCTCGCGCGCGCCGAGCCGCTGGTCGATGCCTACCTCGCTGCGCTCGCCGGCCCGCGGCGCGATGCGGTCGGCCGGCGGGCCGAGGCGGCGCGCGAGGTCGCGCGGGTTCTCAAGCGCGTGCGCAACCCCTTCGAGTACGACGTGCTCGCGCGGCTTGCGGCCGAGCGGCTCGGCGTGCGCGAGGAGATGCTGCGCGCCGAGGGCGCGCCCCCACCGCCGTCCGCGCCGGCTCCGGCCGGCCCGGGGCCCGGCGGCGCCGAGGCGCTGCTCGTCGAGCTCATCGCCGTCGATCCCGCGCTCGCCGGGCGCATCCGGCGCGAGGACGTACTCGGCGAGTTCGAGCATCCGACCTGGCGGCGCGCGGCGGAGGTGCTCGCGGGCACGGCAGCGGAGTCGGAGCGCGCAGCCGTGCTCGAGGGACTGCCGAAGGAGGTGCGGGATCGGATCGCGCGGCGGCTGCTCGGCGAGTTCGAGGACGAGGACCGCGAGCGCGCCTTCGCCGACTGCCTCGCCGCCATCCGCAGCCGCCGGCAGCGGCGCGCGCAGGGCGAGCTGCGCGAGGCGCTGCGCGCGGCCGAGGCGCGCGGCGACACCGCGGGCGCGCGCGAGGTGATGCGGCGGCTGCGGGAGCTCACGGAGAAGGCGCGGACATAACCAGCAGGCACGGGGTGAGCATGAAACAGGTTGCAGACGAGCCCAAGTCCGACGACACGCTGGCACTAGCCGCCGAGGCGATTCCCGATCCGCTCGAGGACGTCGGGGTGGCGCTCGACGACCTCGACGACGACGAGGCCGACGCATCGCCGGCGCTGGCCCCCGCCGACGAGGAGCCGGCAGCCGAGCCGAGCGCGGCCGACGCGGAGGTCGGCCCGGGAGCCGACCCGGTGCGCGTCTACCTGCGGCAGATGGGCTCGGCGGCGCTGCTCACGCGCGAGGGCGAGGTCGAGATCGCCAAGCGCATCGAGCGCTACGAACGCGAGCTGGTCGAGCGCGTGCTCGCGCTGCCGTCGGCGCTGCGCCACGTGCTCGGGCTCGCCGAGCGCCTGCGCGCCGGGGAGGTGCGGCTGCGCGATCTCGTGCGCGACGGCGACGACGACGGCGAGGCCGACGAGGAGGACGAGCGCCAGCGCCGGCGCTTCCTCGCCCAGCTCGGCCGGGTGCGCCGGCTCGCCGCCGAGCGTGCCGCGCTCGCCCGCGCCCCGGGGGGCAGCCGCGCCGCCGCCGTGCGCGCGCGCGTCGAGCAGCGGCTCACGGCGGCGCTGCTGCGCCTCGGGCTCAGCCGCCGCCAGATCGACGTCGTCATCGGCGACCTCTACCGGACGGGCGACCGCGTCCGCGAGCTGCGCGAGCGGCTGAAGGGCCTCGAGGACCGCCTGCGCGCGCGGCCGGCGGCGCTCCGGCGCGGCGGGCCCGCGGTGCGGATCGGGCGCGAGGAGCGCGCGGCGCTCGCCGCCGAGATGCGCGATGTGCGCCGGGAGCTGCGCGCGCTCGAGCGGCGGGCGGGCATGCCGGCCACGGCGCTGCTGCGCGCGGTCGAGGCGGTGCGGGCGGCGGAGCGGGCGGCCCGCGCGGCCAAGCAGGAGCTGATCGAGGCCAACCTGCGGCTCGTCGTCTCGATCGCCAAGCGCTACGTGCACCGCGGGCTCCAGTTCCTCGACCTGATCCAGGAGGGGAACATCGGCCTCATGCGCGCGGTCGACAAGTTCGAGTACCAGCGCGGGTACAAGTTCTCGACCTACGCGACGTGGTGGATCCGGCAGGCGATCACGCGCGCCATCGCGGATCAGGCGCGGACGATCCGCATCCCCGTCCACATGGTGGAGACCATCAACAAGCTCGTGCGGGTGTCGCGCACGCTCGTCCAGGAGATGGGACGCGAGCCGACGGCGGAGGAGATCGCGGCGCGGATGGAGCTCACACCCGAGAAGGTGCGCCGGGTGCTCAAGGTGACGCGGGAGCCGATCTCGCTCGAGACGCCCGTCGGGGAGGACGAGGACAGTCACCTCGGGGACTTCATCGAGGACAAGAACACCCCGCCGCCCAACGAGGCCGCGATGGTGACGAACCTCCACGAGCACACGCGCAAGGTGCTGGCCACGCTCACGCCGCGCGAGGAGCAGGTGCTGCGGCTGCGCTTCGGGATCGGCGAACGCACGGATCACACGCTCGAGGAGGTCGGCGCGCGGTTCGCGGTCACCCGCGAGCGCATCCGCCAGATCGAGTCGAAGGCGCTGCGGAAGCTCCGGCATCCGAGCCGCGCCCGGCTGCTGCGCGCGTTCTACGACAGCTGAGCGTGCCGTGCTTGCAGGGGGCGCCGTTCGGTGATTCACTCGCCGCGCGGTGGGCCCATAGCTCAGACGGTGAGAGCTGCCGGCTCATAACCGGTCGGTCGTGTGTTCGAGTCACACTGGGCCCACCTCGCTAGCCAGGAGGACGTGAATTGCCGACGCAGATCGAGCTCCTCGCCGCGCTGCAGACCGTGGATCGCAGTCTGCGCCAGAAGGAGCAGGCGGTCGAGGAGAGCGAGAGCCGGGTCGCGGCGCTCGAGGAGGCACGAAACCAAAAGAGCGCCGAGGCCGCGGCGGCGCGCGAGGGGCTCGCCGCCCTGACCGCGCGCGAGCGGGAGCTCGAGGAGCGGCTGGCGGCGACCGAGCGCAAGCTCAAGGATCGTCGCATGCGCATCACGCGCATCCGCAACGACAAGGAGCTCGGGCTCGCCAAGCGCGAGGTCGATCTGCTCAAGGAGGAAGCCAGCGCCATCGAGACGGAGCTGCTGGGCGTGCTCGAACAGGTGAAGGCGGCGACGGAGAAGCTGCGCGTGGCCGAGGAGGAGCTGGCGGCGGTCGAGGGGAGGCTCGCGGCCGAGGCGGCCGGCTTGCGCGAACGGATCGACGTGCTCGGCGGGGAGATCGCGCGCGAGCGTGCCAGCCGCGACGCGCTCCTCGGGACCGTCGACGCCGATCTCCGGCGCCGCTACGAGATGATCTTCGCCCGGCGCGGGGGGCTGGCGGTGGTGGAGGTGCGGGCCGGGACGTGTCAGGGGTGCCACATGAACGTGCCGCCCCAGCTCTTCAACCAGATCCAGCGCAACGAGCAGGTGATCCTCTGCCCGAACTGCCAGCGGATGCTCTACTGGCGGCCCGAGCGGGAGGAGGGCGCCAGCGGCTAGCCGGCGCGCCGTGCGCCGGAGGAGGTCGAGCAGCCGCTCGCCGCATCGCGGCGGGAGGAAAGTCCGGACTCCACAGGGCAGGGTGGCCGTCAACGGCGGCCCCGAGCGATCGGGGGAAAGTGCCACAGAAAGGAGACCGCCCCGGGCGCCAGCGGCCCCGGAGCAAGGGTGAAACGGCGAGGTAAGAGCTCACCAGGTCCGTCCGCGAGGGCGGACGCTCGGTAAACCCCACCCGGAGCAAGACCGCGCAGGGGGAGGTCCGGCGATCTGCCGGGCGCGGGTGGCCCGCCCGTTCCCCCGGGTCGGTCGCTCGATCCCTCGGGCAACCGGGGGACCAGACGAATGGCTGCTGCCCCCGCGGCCTGCGCGGGGGGACAGAATCCGGCTTACAGACCTCCTCCGGCGGACGGCGCGCCGCGTCGTCCGTATTTTTTTCTTGGGTCGCATTTTTTTCTTGACAGGGGTAGCGCGTTCCCGGTATACGCGCCCCCGGTCGTGGGGATTTGTGGTGGATTGGGCCAGATAAGCCCATTGGGTGGAGCGCAGCGGCGGTGACAATCAGCCCACGGCAATCGGGATGTTCCGCGGCCACTTCCAGCACACGGTCGACGACAAGGGGCGGGTGGCCATCCCGGCCTGCTTCCGAGGCGTGCTCTCCGGGCTCCAGGAGGACCGCCTGGTCGTCACCAAGTTTCGCATCCGCGGGCGGCCGTGCCTCGATGCGTATCCGCCCTCGGCCTGGCGCGAGCTCGAGGGGCGGATCCTCGGCAAGGGGCGCTTCGATCCGGTGGTGCTCCAGTTCCGGCGAGCGTACGTCTCGGCCGCCCAGGAATGCCCCCTCGATCCGCAGGGCCGGATCCTCGTGCCGCCCACCCTGCGCGAGCACGCCGGGCTCGAGCGCGAGGTCATGTTCGCTGGCGACATCAATATCTTCCGCATCTGGGACCTCGAAACGTGGCGGAAGACGGCGCAGGAGGACGAGCAGATCTTCGACGATCCCCAGCTCATGAAGGACCTGGGGCTGTGACTCAGCGGGCGATGTAGCCGACGACCGAGGGGGGATGCGCGGTGGAGGCGGCGGGCGCTACGGTGCGGCGTGGCGAGGGGCCGCCAGGGATGATGCAGACGGACACCGGGCCGGTGGGCGCTGCCCATGTGCCGGTGATGGTGGGGGAGGTGGTGGCGTGGCTGCGCCCCCGGCCGGGTGCCCGTCTCGTCGATGCGACCGTGGGCCTGGGCGGGCATGCGGCGGCGCTGCTCGCCGCCGCCGCCGACACGGTGCTGCTCGGCCTCGATCGCGATCCGGCGGCGCTCGCGCACGCGCGCGCGCGGCTTGCGCCGTGGGGGGCGCGCGTCCGGCTCCGCCAGGCAAGCTTCGCCGATCTGCCCGCGGTGCTCGCCGGCGAAGGCTGGCCCCATGCCGACGCCGTCTTGCTCGATCTCGGGCTCGGCTCCTTCCAGCTCGATGCGCCCGAGCGCGGGTTCGCCTTCCGGGCGGAGGGGCCGCTCGACATGCGGCTGGATCCTGTGGCGCCGCTCGACGCGGCGACGATCGTCAACACGTGGTCCGAGCGGGAGCTTGCGCGGGTGATCGCCGCGTACGGCGAGGAGCCGCGGGCGCGGGCGATCGCCCGCGCCATCGTGCGGGCCCGCCCGCTTGCCAGCACGGCCGCGCTCGCCCGCGTCGTCGTGGACGTGCTCGGCCCGGGCCGCGGCGGCCGCCACCCCGCGACGCGCACCTTCCAGGCGATCCGGATCGTAGTGAACGACGAGCTCGGGGCCCTGGATCGCTTTCTCGCCCGCGGCTGGAGTGTGCTCGCACCCGGCGGCCGGCTCGCCGTGCTCGCCTATCACTCCCTCGAGGACCGCCGCGTGAAGGAGGCGTTCAGGCGCTGGGCGGCCTCCTGCCTCTGCCCGCCCGGGGTGCCGCGCTGTCGATGCGGCTGGAGCGCCAAGGTGCGGCTGCTCACCCGTCGGCCGGTTCGTCCGGATGTCGAGGAGGTCGCGCGCAACCCGCGCGCGCGCAGCGCGCGGCTGCGGGTGGTCGAGCGCCTATGAGGCACGCCGCGATGCCCGCCCCGCGGGTCCTCACGGTGCGCCGGCCGCTCGTGCGACCGGTCGGCGAGCCGCGCCGGCTGCTGCGCGCGATGCGCCGCCTCTTCGTGCGCCGCGTCCTCGGGCTCGGGGCCGTGCTCCTCGCCCTCTGCATGCTCAAGGTCTGGCTCCGGCTCAAGGTCGTGAGCCTCGGCTACGCGCTCTCGGCCGCGCGCGAGGTGCAGCTCCGCCTCGAGCACGAGCGCCAGGAGCTCGAGGTCGAGGTCGCGACGCTGCGCGACCGCCGCCGCCTGGAAGAGATCGCGCGCAAGCGCCTCGGGCTCACCGACCCGCGCCGGGGCCAGATCGTGGAGCTCGAGTAGGGCGGCCATGCTCCGGGGGCGACAGGGGCGGATGGCCGCCGTGGCCGCGCTCTTTGGCGTGCTCTTCGCCCTCATCCTCGCGCGGGCGCTCGACCTGGCGGTGCTCCGCGGCCCCGACCTCGCCCGGCGGGCCGCGCGCCAGCATCGGGCGCGCATCGCGCTTAAGCCGCGACGCGGAGAGATCGTCGATCGCAGCGGCGAGAAGCTCGCGCTCTCGCTCGACGTCCCGTCGGTCTACGTCCGGCCGCGCGAGTTCCGTGCCGTGCCTGGCCAGGAGGAGAAGCTGCCCGCGCTCGCGCGCGCCCTCGATCTGCCGCTGCGGCGCGTGCGGGCCGCGACGAGCAGCCGCACGCCGTTCGTCTGGCTCAAGCGGCAGGCGATGCCCCGGGAGGCCGAGGCCGCCCGGGCGCTCGGGCTGCGCGGCGTGGGGGCCGTGCTCGAAGCGCGGCGCTTCTACCCGCACGGCACGCTCGCCGCCCACGTGCTCGGCCTCGTCGGCATCGACTCCCAGGGGCTCGAGGGGCTCGAGCGGCAGTTCGACCGCCTGATCCGCGGCGAGCCGCGGTACCTCGAGGTCGAGCGCGACGCCCACGGCCGCGACATCTTCCACGGCGGGGTCGAGCCCGCGGCGCCGCAGGGCAGCCGGCTCGAGCTCACGCTCGACGTCGGCATCCAGACGCTCGCCGAGCAGGCGCTGGCCGCGGGCGTCGCCGCGGCGCGGGCCAAGGGGGGCGCCGTCGTCGTGCTCGATCCCTGGACGGGCGAGGTGCTCGCGCTCGCGAACATCCCGACCTTCAACCCGAACGAGCCCGAGGATCCGCACGATCCCGCGTGGCGGGAGCGGCTGCGCAACCGCGCCATCACCGATCCCTACGAGCCGGGATCGACCTTCAAGGCGATCCTCGCCGCGGCGGCGCTCGAGGAGCACGTGGTCACGCCGGACGAGATGTTCTTCTGCGAGAACGGGCGCTTCCGGGTCGGGCGCTGGACGATCCACGATTCCCACCCGCACGGCTGGCTCACGTTCGCGCAGGTGATCCAGTACTCGAGCAACATCGGCGCGTCCAAGGTGGGCGAGCGGCTCGGCCGGGACCGCTACGCCGCCTACCTCCACGCCTTCGGCTTCGGCGCCCGCACCGGGATCGAGCTGCCGGGCGAATCGCCCGGCATCCTGCGCCCGGCCGACACCTGGGCGCGCATCGACCTCGCCACCCACAGCTTCGGGCAGGGCGTCTCGGTCACCCCCGTGCAGATGGCGGCGGCGTTCGCCGCGATCGCCAACGGTGGCACCCTCATGCGGCCCTTCGTTGTTCGCCGCAGCGTGAGCCCGAGCGGCGAGGTGCTCTTCGAGCACCGGCCGACGGCCGTGCGCCGGGTCGTGCGTCCAGAGACCGCGCGGCTGACGACGGCGCTCCTCGAGCGGGTGGTCGAGGAGGAGGGCGGGACCGGGACCCGGGCCCGGCTCGACGACTTCCCAGTTGCGGGCAAGACCGGAACGGCGCAGAAAGTGGATCCGCGCACCGGTGCGTACTCCTCCAAGCGGATCGGATCCTTCGTGGGCTTCGTCCCCGCCGACCGGCCCCGGCTGGTGATCCTCGTGCTGATCGACGAGCCATCGACCTCGAGCTACGGCGGCGTCGTGGCGGCGCCCGTCTTCCGCGCCATCGCGGCCGGGGCGCTCAAGCAGCTCGGCGTCGAACCGCCCGCGCCGACCGAGCTCGTGAGCGCCCCGGCGGCGCCGGGCACGCCGAGCCCGCCGCCGCCCGCCGACTCGTCCACGACCACCCCGAGCTTCCTCGGCCTCTCGCTGCGCGAGGTGTTCGCCCGGGCGGAGGCCGCCGGCTGGGACGTCCAGGTGCGCGGCAGCGGGTACGTGGCCGCGCAGGTGCCGCCGCCGGGTGCCCCGCTGGCGGCCGAGCGGCGCCTCGCCCTCGAGCTCAGCCAAAACGCCTGGTCGGCCGCTCCGCGCCCGTGATGCGGTGCGACGTGCTCCTGGCCGGGCTCGCCCCGGTGCCGGCCGATTTGGCCGCCGTCGAGATCGCCGGGGTGGCGCACGACTCGCGCGCGGTGCATCCCGGCGATCTCTTCTTCGCCCTCGCCGGCGCGCGCACCGACGGCCGCCGGCACGTCGCCGAGGCGCGCGCGCGCGGCGCCCGCGCCGTCGTCGCCCCCGGCCCGCTCGACGCGGGCGGCCTGCCGGTCGTGGTGGTGGAGGAGCCGCGGCGCGTGCTCGGGCTCGTCGCCGCGCGGCTCGCCGGCGACCCGAGCGCAGCGCTCACGCTGGTCGGCGTCACGGGCACCAACGGCAAGACCACGACGACCTACCTCCTCGAGGCGATCTGGCGAGCGACGGGCCGGACGACCGGCGTGATCGGGACGATCAGCTACCGCGTCGGCGCCGAGAGCCGTCCGGCCCCGTACACGACCCCCGAGGCGCCCGAGCTGCAGCGGCTGCTCGCCGAGATGCGCGCGGCCGGCGCCACCCACGTGGCGATGGAGGTCTCCTCGCACGCGCTCGCGCAGGAGCGGGTGCGCGGCTGCCGCTTCGACGCCGCCGTCTTCACCAACCTCACCCGCGATCACCTCGACTTCCACGGCGACATGGAGTCGTACTTCGCGGCGAAGGCGCGGCTCTTTCTCGACCATCTGCCCGCGGGGGGCAAGCCCGATCCGGTGGCGATCGTGAACGTCGACGACCCGGCCGGAGCGCGGCTCGCGCGCGCGGTGCGCACGCGCTGCGTGCCGGTGGGGCGCGCGCCCGAGGCGCTCGTGCGGGCCGTCGACGTGGAGACGTCGCTCGCCGGCACGCGCGGCACGCTCCTCCTGGCCGGGGAGCGGCTCCCTTTCGCGAGCCCGCTCGTCGGGGCCCCCCACGTGGAGAACATCGCGGTGGCGGCGGCCGCCGCCTGGGCGCTCGGCGCCTCGCCCGACGCCATCGCGGCGGGGATCGCGGCCGCCGCGCCGCCCCCAGGACGCGTCGAGCGCATCGCGGGCCCCGGCTTCACGGTGGTGATCGACTACGCCCACACCCCCGACGCGCTCGCCCGGCTGCTGGACGCGCTGCGCCCGCTCGCCGCAGGGGCGCTCATTGCCGTCTTCGGGTGCGGCGGCGACCGGGACCGCGGCAAGCGGCCGCTCATGGGGGAGGCGGCCGCGCGGCGCGCCGACCTGGTCGTGCTCACCTCGGACAATCCGCGGACCGAGGATCCCGACCGCATTCTTGCCGACATCGAAGCGGGCGTGCGGGCGGCGGGGCTCGTGCGGCTCGCCGCCCCGCGGGCCGGGGGGCGCGGGTACGTCGTCGAGGCCGATCGGCGGGCGGCCATCGCGCTCGCCGTCGACCTCGCCCGCCCGGGCGACCTCGTGGTCGTGGCCGGCAAGGGCCACGAGGACTACCAGATCGTGGGCACCGAGAAGCGCCACCTCGACGACCGCGAGGAGGTGCGGCGGGCGCTGGAAGGGCGCGCGTGAGCTTCGCGCTGGCCGAGGTGCTCGCCGCCACCGGCGGAGAGCTGGTGGCGCTCGGCGCGCGCCTCGTGTTCCCCGGTGTCACCACCGATACGCGCGCGCTCGCCCCGGGCGAGCTGTTCGTCGCGATCCGCGGCGACCGCCACGACGGCCACGCGTTCGCCGCCGAGGCCGCGGCGCGCGGCGCGGGCGCGGTCGTGGTCGAGCCCGCGGCGCTCGCGTGCCAGCCGCCCGGCGGGGTGATCGCCGTGCGCGACACGCTCGCCGCGCTCGGCGACTTGGCCGCCTGGCACCGCCGCCGACGCGCGCTCACGGTGGCGGCCATCACGGGGAGCAACGGCAAGACCACCACCAAGGAGATGCTGACGGCGATCTGCGTGGCGGCCTTCGGGCCCGCGCACGTGCTCAGCACCCGGGGCACGCAGAACAACTTGGTCGGCCTTCCGCTCACGCTGCTCGGTTCCGGGGCGGAGGCGCGGGTGGCGGTGCTGGAGCTCGGGATGAACGGCCCGGGCGAGATCTGGCGGCTCGCCGAGATCGCGCGGCCCGACGTCGGCGTGATCACCTGCGTCGCCCCCGCCCACCTCGAAGGGTTGGGCTCGCTCCACGCGATCGCCGAGGCGAAGGCGGAGCTCTACCGCCGGCTCGCGCCGTCGGCGACGGCGGTGGTGAACGCCGACGACCCGCTGGTCGCGGCCGCCGCGGCGTGCCACGCCGGCCGTACCGTGCGCTTCGGCACCGTGGCAGCCGACCTCGACGTGCGCGCCGCCGCCGTCGAGGCGCGCGGGCTCGCGGGCGTGCGCTTCGTCCTCGAGGTGGGCGGTGCGCGCGCCGACGTCGAGCTCGCGGTGCCGGGCCGCCACAACGTCACCAACGCGCTCGCCGCGGCGGCCGCCGCGCACGCCCTCGGCATCGACGTCGCGACGATCGCCCGCGGGCTCGCGGCGTTCCGCCCGCCGCCGATGCGCATGGAGATCGTGCGCCTCCCGGGCGACATCACCGTCGTCAACGACGCGTACAACGCGAACCCGGCCTCGATGACCGCGGCGGTGGCGACGCTCGCCGAGACCCCCGCCCGACGGCGGCTCGCGGTGCTGGGGGAGATGCGCGAGCTCGGCGCCGAGGCCGAGCGGCTGCACCGCGCGCTCGGCGCCGCGGTCGCCCAGGCGGGGCTCGACGGGCTCTTCCTCCTCGGAACGCACGCCGCGGCCGTGCGCGCGGGGGCCGAGGCGGCGGGCATGGCCGCCGAACGCATCGTGGTCGCGGCCGATCACGCGGAGCTGGCCGCGCACCTGCGCGCGCACTGCCGGCCGGGGGATCTCGTGCTGCTCAAGGGCTCGCGCGGCGCCGCGATGGAGGAGGTGCTGCGCCACCTCGGCGGGGAGGGCCGGCCGTGATGCTCTACCTTCTTCTCTATCCGCTGCACACGACGTACGCGCCGCTGAACGTCTTCAAGTACATCACCTTCCGCACGCTGCTCGCCGGCCTCACGGCGCTCGTCCTCTCGCTGCTGCTCGGCCCCGGCCTCATCCGCCGGCTGATCGCGCTGCAGGTCGGCCAGGCGATCCGCGACGACGGGCCGGCGGCCCACGCCGTCAAGGCGGGGACCCCGACGATGGGGGGCACGCTGATCATCTTCGCGCTCCTCCTCGCCACGCTGCTCCTCGCCGATCTCAGCGACTGGTACGTCTGGCTCGCCGTCCTGGTCACCCTCGGCCACGGGCTCATCGGCTTCGCCGACGACTGGGCGAAGGTGCGCCGGCGCAACTCCCGCGGCATCCCGGGGCGCGTGCGGCTCCTCGGCGAGTTCGCGATCGCCGGCCTCGCGGCGAGCGCGCTCTACCTCGACGCCGAGCACGGCGGGCACCTCACGATGCCGTTCTTGAAGGACGTCCACCCCGACCTCGGCTGGTGGTACGTCCCCTTCGGGGCGCTCGTCATCGTCGGCACCGCCAACGCGGTGAACCTCACCGACGGGCTCGACGGGCTCGCCATCGGGCCGGTGATGATCGCCGGCGGGACCTACGCCGTCTTCGCCTACACCGCCGGGCACGCCCGGATCGCCGAATACCTCCAGATCCCCTACGTGCGCGGCGCCGGCGAGCTCGCCGTGTTCTGCGGGGCGCTCTCCGCCGCCGGGCTCGGCTTCCTCTGGTTCAACGCGTACCCCGCGCAGATGTTCATGGGCGACGTGGGCTCGCTCGCGCTCGGCGCCGCGATCGGGATCGTCGCGCTCATCGTGCGCCAGGAGCTCGTGCTGCTGCTGGTGGGCGGGGTGTTCGTCGTCGAGGCGCTCTCGGTGATCGGCCAGGTCGTCTCCTACAAGCTCCGCCGCAAGCGCATCTTCCGCATGGCCCCGATCCACCATCACTTCGAGCTGCTCGGCTGGCCCGAGCCGCAGATCATCGTGCGCTTCTGGATCGTCGCCGTCGTCTGCGCGCTGCTCGCGCTCTCGACGCTCAAGCTGCGCTGATGCTCGCCCGCCGCGTCCTCGTCGTCGGCTTCCGCACGACCGGGCAGGCGGCCGCCCGCGTGCTCGCGGCCCGCGGCGCGGCGGTGCGGGTGGCCGACGCCCGGCCCGCGGCGGCCCTCGGCGTCGACGCGCGCGCGTGGGGCGGGATCGAGCTTCGCCTCGGCGAAGACGGGCCCCATCTCCTCGCCGACGTCGACCTGGTCGTGCCGAGCCCCGGGGTCCCGCGCACCGCACCGCTCCTCGCCGCCGCGCTCGCCCGCGGCGTCACCGTCGCGAGCGAGATCGAGGTGGCCTACGCGCTGCTCGCCTGCCCGCTCGTGGCGATCACCGGCACCAACGGCAAGAGCACGACCACGACGCTCGTCGGCCTCGCGCTCGAGCGCGCCGGGCGGCGCGTGTTCACCGGCGGGAACCTCGGCACGCCGCTCATCGCCGCGGTCGAGACGCAGCCCGAGATCGCCGTCGCCGAGGTGTCGAGCTTTCAGCTCGAATGGGTGCGCGCCTTTCGCCCGTGGATCGGCTGCTGCCTCAACGTCACCCCGGATCATCTCGATCGGCACGCGAGCTTCGCGGAGTACCGAGCGCTCAAGGCGCGCCTGTTCGCGGCCCAGCAGCCGGAGGACGTTGCCGTGCTCAATCGCGACGACCCGGAATGCTGGTCGTTCCGGGCCGGGCTCGCCGCGCGCGTCGTCGCCTTCGGTGGGGGGGCGGTCGAGGAGGGCGCCTTCGTCGCCGGCGACGCCGTGGTGCTGCGCCTGCCCGGCCGGCCCGAGGAGCGCTACGACCTCGCGCGCACGCGGCTCGTGGGCGCACACAACGCGGAGAACATCTGCGCGGCCGTGCTCGTGGCCCGGCTCGCGGGAGCGCCGCCCGGGGCCGTGCAGGAGGCGATCGACGCGATCGAGCCGCTGCCGCACCGCCTGACGCTCGTCGCCGAGCGCGGCGGCGTGCGCTGGGTCGACGACTCGAAGGCAACCAACGTTGGCGCCGCGGTGCGGAGCGTCGCCGCATGCCCGGGGCGCGTCGTGCTGCTCGCGGGCGGGGTCGACAAGGGCGGCGACTACGCGCCGCTCGCCCGCACCGCCGCCGAGAAGGTGCGGCTCGCGCTCGTCTTCGGCGAGGCGCGGGAGCGGATCGCGGCGGCACTCGCCAAAGCGGGGGTCGCGGTCGAGCGGGCCGCCGACCTCGCGGCGGCCGTGCGTGCCGCCGCCGCGGTCGCCGAGCCCGGGGACACGGTGCTGCTCGCTCCGGCGTGCGCGAGCTTCGACATGTTCGCGGACTACCGCGCCCGCGGCGCGGCGTTCCGCGCCGCCGTGGAGGCCCTCGCATGACTGGCTGGCCGGCCACCGCGCGCCCCGCTTTCCGCGGGCCGCTCGACGACCAGCGCCCCCGCGCCCTCGGCGGCTTCGGCGGCGATCCGTGGCTCGTGCTCACGGTGGTGGCGCTGCTCGCGCTCGGCCTCGTCATGGTGTTCAACGTGAGCTACTTCTGGGGGCAGGACCGCTTTGGCGATCCCTTCCACTTCTTCCGCAAGCACTGCATCGCGATCGCGGTGGGCGCGGTCGCGTGCGCGGCGACCTCGCGTCTGCCCTCGGCGGCATACCGCCGGGCCGCGTATCCGCTCCTGCTCGCCGTGCTGCTCGCGCTCGGCCTCGTGCTCGTGCCGGGCCTGGGCGTCGCGCGCAGCGGCGCGCGGCGCTGGCTCGCCGTGGGTCCGCTCGCGTTCCAGCCCTCGGAGCTGGCGAAGTTCGCGGTGGTGCTCTTCCTCGCGCACTCCCTTGCGAAGAAGGGGCCGCGCGTGCGCGAGTTTCGCATGGGCATCCTGCCGCACGTCGCGGTGGCGGGGCTCGTGGCCGTGCTCTGCCTCTGCGAGCCCGACTTCGGCACCGCCGTGCTCACCGTCGCCGTGCTCGTGCTCATGCTGTTCGCGGGCGGGGTGCGCGTGCGCCACCTCCTCGTGATCGGCGCGGCGGGCCTGCCGCTCGCCGCCTACGAGCTGCTGCACGCAGGCTACCGCGTGCGGCGGCTCTCGGTCTTCCTCCACCCGGGCGACGACCCGCGCGGCATCGGCTTCCAGCTCCTGCAGTCGTTCATCGCCTTCGGATCGGGCGGGCTCTGGGGTGTGGGGCTCGGCGAGAGCCGGCAGAAGATGTTCTTCTTGCCGGCGGCCCACACCGACTTCATCTTCGCGGTCGTGGGCGAGGAGCTGGGGCTCATGGGGGCGCTCCTCGTGCTCGGGCTCTTCGCCACGCTGGCCTACCGCGGGTTCCGCATCGCGCTCCGCCATCCCGACCCGTTTGCGAGCCTGCTCGCCTTCGGCACCACGCTGCTCCTCGTGCTCGAGGCGGCGATCAACGTCGCCGTGGTGCTCGGCTGCCTGCCCACCAAGGGGCTCGCGCTGCCGTTCGTCTCCTACGGCGGCTCGGCGATCCTCGCGGCGCTCGCCGAGACCGGCGTGCTGCTCGCCCTGGCGCGCGAGGCGGGATGAGGCGGCCGGCATCGGCCGGTCCCGCGATCGTGATCGCCGGGGGCGGAACCGGCGGCCATCTCTTCCCCGGGCTCGCGCTCGCCGAGGAGCTCACCGCGCGCGGCGCCGTCGTCACCTTCGTCGGGACGGCGGCGGGCATCGAGGCGCGCGTGGTCCCGCAAGCGGGCTTCCCGCTTCGCCTCGTGCCCGGGCGTCAGCTCCGCGGCGGCGGGCCCGGGCGCGCGCTCCGCGGGCTCGCCGCCGCGCTCGCGGGCGTCCGCCGCAGCCGGGCGCTGCTGCGCGAGCTCGCGCCGCGGCTCGTGGTCGGGGTCGGCGGCTACGCCTCGGTCGCCGCCGTGCTCGCCGCGCGCAGCGCGGGGATTCCCACGCTCCTGCTCGAGCAGAACGCGGTGCCCGGGGCCGCCAACCGGCTGCTCGGCCGGCTCGCCGCGCGCGTCTGCGTCGGGTTTGCCGAGGCGGTCGGGTTCTTCCCGCGCGGCCGCGCGGTCCATACCGGCAACCCGGTGCGGCGCGACATCCTCGGCGCCAGAAGCGCGCCGCGCCCGCCGCGGCCGGGGCTCCTCGTTTTCGGCGGCAGCCAGGGCGCGCACCGGCTCAACCAGGCGATGCTGGCGGCCGCGGGGCTGCTCGGCCCTGCGCTCGGCGAGGTCGCGATCACCCATCAGACGGGGACGGCCGAGCAGGCGGAGGTGGCTGCGGGCTATGCCGCCCTCGGGCTTGCGGCGCGCGTGGAAGCGTTCATCGACGACATGGGCGCGGCCTACGCCGCCGCCGACCTCGCGGTCGCGCGCGCGGGCGCGATGAGCTGCGCCGAGCTCACGGCAGTCGGCCTTCCGGCGGTGCTCGTGCCCTATCCGTTTGCCGCCGACGATCACCAGCGCCGCAACGCCGAAGCCCTGGTCGCCGCAGGCGCGGCCGAGATGATCCTCGACCGCGCGCTCGACGGCCCGCGGCTTGCCGCCGCGCTCCGCGGGCTCCTCCTCGCCGATCCGGCGCGCCGCGCCCGCATGGCCGCCGCCGCGCGCGCGCTCGGCCGCCCCGATGCGGCGGCGCGCGTCGCCGAGGAGTGCCTCGCTCTTGCGGAGCGCGTCACGCTTCTGTAATTGCTCCCTTCGTGGCGGGGCTGATCGGGTGGGCTGGGTGGCCGCTGGGACCCGTCCAGGAAGGCACCGCGGTGACCGGACGGCAGGTGCGGGTGCACTTCGTGGGCATCGGGGGCATCGGCATGAGCGGGATCGCCGAGGTGCTCCTGACGCTCGGCTACCGCGTGTCGGGCTCCGACCTCGTCGAGAGCGAGACCACGCGGCGGCTCGCCCGGCTCGGCGCCCGCATCCACGTGGGCCCGCATCGCGCGGCCAACGTCGGCGACGACACCGACGTGCTCGTGATCTCCTCGGCGGTGACCTTCTCGAACCCCGAGGTCGTGGGCGCGCGCGAGCGGAAGATCCCCGTCATCCCGCGGGCCGAGATGCTCGCCGAGCTCATGCGCATGAAGCGCGGTGTGGCCGTGGCCGGGAGCCACGGCAAGACGACGACCACCTCGCTGATCGCCGCCATCCTCCACGAGGCCGGCATGGACCCGACGGTGGTCGTCGGCGGCAAGGTGCGCGCGCTCGGCACCAACGCCCGACTCGGCCAGGGCGAGGTGCTGGTCGCCGAGGCGGACGAGAGCGACGGCACGTTTCTCCTCCTCTCGCCGGTGGTCGCGGTGGTCACGAACATCGACCGCGAGCACCTCGACTACTACGGCGACATGCAGCGGGTGCACGCCGCCTACCTCGAGTTCATCCACCGCGTCCCCTTCTACGGCCGCGCGGTGCTGTGCATCGACAACGTCAACGTGCGCGCGCTCCTCCCGCACGCGCGCAAGCGCTGCGTCACCTACGGCACGGCGCTGGATGCCGACTGGCAGGCGCGCTCCCTCTGCGTCGAGGGGCTCGAGACGGTCTTCGAGGTTTGGAGGGGCGGGGAGCGGCTCGGCCCGGTGCGGCTGCGCATGCCCGGCCGCCACCATGCGCTCAACGCGCTCGCCGCGCTCGCCGTCGCCGACGAGCTCGGCATCGGGTTCGAGGTCGGCGCGCGGGCGCTCGCGGCGTTCGGCGGCGTGCACCGCCGCTTCGAGGTGCGGGGCGAGGAGCAGGAGGTGCTCGTGGTCGACGACTACGGGCACCACCCGGCCGAGGTCCGCGCGACGCTGCGCGCGGCGCGCGAGGGCTTCGCGCGCCGGCTGGTCGTCGCCTTCCAGCCGCATCGCTACACGCGCACCAAGGATCTCTTCGCCGAGTTCCTCGACGCCTTCGACGACGCGCACGTGCTGCTGCTCACCGAGATCTACCCCGCGGGCGAAGACCGGATCGAGGGCGTGTCGGGCGAGGCGCTCTATCAGGCGCTGCGGCGCCGCGGCCACCTCGACGTCCGCTTCGTCCCGACCCGCGCGGCGCTCGCCGAGGCGCTGCTCGAGGTGGTGCACCCGGGCGACCTCGTGCTCACGCTCGGGGCGGGCGACATCTCCCGCACGGCCGACGAGCTCCTCGCGCTGCTGCGCAGCGGCGCGCCGCTCGCGCGCGTCCACTGACCCGCTGGCCATGCGCGTGCACGCCCACGACGCCGATCTCCCCCGCTGCGCGCCGGCCGAAGGGCTGCGCGCGCTCGTGGCGGCGCTCGGCGCGCGCGCCCGCCTGGCCGAGCCGCTCGCCCGCCACACCTCGTTCCGCATCGGCGGGCCCGCCGACCTGCTCGTGCACGTCGGCACGGCAGCCGAGCTCGCGCTCGTCGTGCGCACGGCGACCGCGCACGCGCTTCCGCTCACGGTGCTCGGCGGCGGCTCGAACGTGCTCGTCGGCGACGGCGGCATCCCGGGCGTCGTCGTGAAGCTCACCGGGGTCTTTCGCCGCGTCGCCTGGGAGGCGGAGGGCGACGTCGTCGTGGCGCGCGCCGGAGCCGCGGTGCAGCTCGGCCGGCTCGCGCGGGCCGCGCTCGCGCGCGGGCTGGCGGGGCTCGAGTACGCCGAGGGCATCCCGGGGACGGTGGGGGGCGCGCTCGTGATGAACGCCGGCGCCTACGGCGGCGAGATCGCGGCGGCGGCCTCGGCCGTCGAGGGCGTGGATGCGCACGGCGCGGTGCGCACGCTCGCGGGCGACGCGCTCGCCTTTGCGTATCGGCGCGCGGCGCTGCCCCGGGGCTTCGTGGTGACGGCGGTGCACCTGCGGCTTTGCCGGGAGGCCCCGGCGGTCATCGCGGCGCGCATGGCCGCCGCGCGCGCGCGGCGGCTCGAGAGCCAGCCGCAGGGGCGTCCCAACTCGGGCTCGATGTTCAAGAACCCGCCCGGCGACTACGCGGGCCGCCTCGTCGAGGCCGCGGGCTTGAAGGGCGAGCGCGTGGGCCGGGCGCGCATTTCCGAGAAGCACGCGAACTTCATCGTGAACGAAGGCGGCGCGCTTGCGGCCGACGTGAAGGCGCTCATGGACACGGCCCAGCGGGTGGTGTGGGAGCGGAGTCGGGTATGGCTGGAGCCCGAGGTCCGGCTGATCGGCCGCTGGTGAGCGGCCGCTTGGTGCGGCGCTTGCGCGTGCTGCGCCGCAACCGCCGGCGCGGCGGGAGCGCCGGCGCGGCGCTCAAGACCGCCGTCGCGGCCGCCCGTCGCGCCGTCCCGCTCGTGGTCGCAGGCGCCCTCGCCGCGGCCGCCTGGCCGCCGCTTTGCGCGGTGGTCCGCCGTCACCCGTACTTCGCCGTGCGCGAGATCGTCGTGCGGCGCACGGGAGCCCTCGCCCCCGAGGCCATCCGCGCCGCCGCGGGCATCGAGCCGGGCATGAGCATCTGGGACGTCGATGCAGCCGCGGTCGAGGCGCGCCTGCGCCGCACGCCGTGGATCCGCGCGGCGCGCGTGCGCCGGGAGCTGCCCGGGCGGGTGGTCATCCAGGTGCATGCGTTCCGCCCCGTGGCCATCCTCGCCCTCGCCGACGCCGGGCCGGCGCGCTTCTACTACCTTGCCGCGGGCGGGCGGATCTTCGCCCCGGTCGGCCCGGGCGGTCCCCGCGATCTGCCCTACGTGACCGGGCTCCGCGCGGCGGATCTCGACGGCCCCACAGGTCCGCGGGCGATCCGTCGGGCGCTCCATCTCCTTCGCCTGGCGGCACGCGCGCCCGAAGGTCTCGGCGCCGTCTCCGAGGTGCACGTGGTCCCGGGGCACGGGCTCACGCTGCTCGCTGAGCGGCCGCGCGTGCCGATCGAAATGGGCTGGGGACGGTTCGAGGAGAAGCTCGCGCGGCTCGGACGGGTCCTGCCGCTCTGGCGCGGCCGCGAGGCCGAGATCGCGGCCGTGAGCTGTGTCTTCGCGGAGCAGGTGATCGTGCGCACGCATGCCCTTGGCGCCGCGCGGCGGCCCGCGAGGACGTGAGGACGGGATGGCGAAGCGAAATCCGCTGGTGGTGGGGCTCGACGTCGGCACCTACAAGATCGGCGTGGTCGTGGCCGAGCTTTCTACCGGCGGCGTCGAGATCACGGGCATCGGCACCGCGGCGTCCACGGGGCTCCGCAAGGGCACGGTCGTGAACATCGACGCCACCGTCGCCGCCATCCGCAAGGCGGTCGACGAGGCCGAGCTCATGGCCGGGTGCGAGATCCGCAGTGTGATCGCGGGCGCCGCGGGCGCGCAGGTGAAGGGCTTCAACAGCCACGGGGTCGTGGCGGTGAAGAACCGCGAGGTCGGGCCGGCCGACGTCGAGCGGGTGATGGACGCCGCGCGCGCGGTCGCCGTGCCGACCGACCGCGAGGTCCTCCACGTGCTCCCGCAGGAGTTCATCGTCGACGATCAGGACGGCATCCGGGAGCCGATCGGCATGGCCGGCGTGCGCCTGGAAGCGCGCGTCCACATCGTCACGAGCGCGGTGAGCGCCGGGCAGAACCTCATCAAGTGCTGCAACCGCGCCGGCCTCCACGTGCGCGACGCGCTCGCCACGCCGCTCGCGGCGGCCGAGGCGGTGCTCACCCCCGAGGAGCGCGAGCTCGGCGTGGCGCTGCTCGACGTCGGCGCCGGGACGACCGACGTGGTCGTGGTGCACGCGGGCGCCGTCCGCCACACCGCCGTGCTGCCGGTCGGCGGCGCGCACATGACGAACGACCTCGCCGCGGCGCTGCGCACGCCGTTCGCCGAGGCGGAGCGGCTCAAGCAGCGCCACGGCGGCGCGCTCGTGCTCGCCGCGTCGGCGGAGCCGACGATCGAGGTGCCGGGGCTCGGCGGCCGGCCGCCCACGCGGCTCTCGCCGCGCAGTCTCGCCGAGGTGATCGAGCCGCGCGCCGAGGAGCTGCTGGCGCTCGCGAAAGAGGAGATCAAGCGCGCGGGCTGCGCCCACCTCCTCGCCTCGGGCGTCGTGCTGACCGGCGGGAGCAGCGTCTTGCCGGGCATGCTCGAGCTCGCCGAGCGGGTCTTCCGCACGCCGGTGCGCCCCGGCGCGCCGCTGCACCTGAGCGGTTTGGTTGACGTCGTGGCGAGTCCCATGTATTCGACCGCCGTCGGCCTCGTGCTGCACGGGCTCAAGCAGCACGGCCAGGCGAGCGTGCACGGCGGGGAGTGGAGGCTGGCCCCGCTCGAGCGGGTGGGACAGCGGATGATCGGGTGGCTGCGGGAGTTCTTCTAGACGCCTCGAGCACGACGCGCGGCGGGGAGGGGTGAGATGGTCGACTTCGTGGAAGCCTGCGAGGGGGCGCGGATCAAGGTGATCGGCGTGGGCGGCGCGGGCGGCAATGCCGTCAACACGATGATCGCCGCGGGGCTGCCGGGCGTCGACTTCATCGCCGCCAACACCGACGCCCAGGCGCTGCGCGCGAACTTGGCCCCGATCAAGGTGCAGCTCGGCGAGAAGCTCACCCGCGGCCTCGGCGCCGGCGGCAACCCGGATGTGGGCCGCCGCGCCGCGCAGGAAGACGTCGAGCGCCTGCGCGAATACCTCGAGGGCGCCGACATGATCTTCATCACCGCCGGCATGGGCGGCGGCACGGGGACGGGGGCGGCGCCCATCCTCGCGCAGGTCGCCAAGGAGCTCGGCGCGCTCACCGTGGGCGTGGTCACCAAGCCCTTTGCGTTCGAAGGCAAGCGCCGCATGAAGCAGGCCGAGGAGGGGCTGCGCCAGCTCAAGGGGAGCGTCGATACGCTCATCGCGATCCCGAACCAGCGCCTGCTCGCGGTCGCCGGGCGGAACTCCTCGATCTTGGAGACGTTCCGCAAGGCGGACGACGTGCTGCTGCAGGCGGTGCGCGGCATCTCCGACCTGATCACGGTGCACGGGCTCATCAACCTCGACTTCGCGGACGTGCGCACGATCATGTCCGAGATGGGCATGGCGATGATGGGGGCCGCGGTCGCCGCGGGCGAGAACCGCGCCGTCGAGGCGGCCCAGAAGGCCATCTCGAGCCCCCTGCTGGAGGACGTCTCGATCGAGGGCGCGCGCGGCGTGCTCATCAACATCACGGGCGGCCCCGATCTCTCGCTCCACGAGGTGAACGAGGCGGCGACGCTCATCCAGGAGGAGGCCGACGACGAGGCGAACATCATCTTCGGCGCGGTGATCGACGAGTCGATGGGCGACGAGGTGCGCATCACGGTGATCGCCACGGGCTTCGGCGAGAAGCCCGAGGCGCGCCCGCTGCCGACGCCGAAGGCGAGCGAGCGCGGGGCGCACCCGAGCCCGCCCGCCGAGGGGCGGCCCGTGCGCCGGCTCGGGCTCCTCGTCGACGACGAGCTCGACATTCCCACCTGGCAGCGCCGCCGCCAGGAGCCGCCGGTGGCGGCGGCGGAGCGCAGCCCCGGCGGGCGCCGGGCCGCGCCCGCGGTCGAGCCCGCCGAGGACGACGACCTCGACATCCCGACGTTCCTGCGCCGGGGCACGGACTGATCCGGCCTTGAGGCCGCGCGGCGCCCCGGCTAAGGTCGCCGCGCGTGAGCAGCATCTCGCCGGCCGACGAAGACCTCGCGCGGCGCCGCGCGGAGGAGCACGTGCTCTTCGCGCCCGGGCCCGACGGGCCGCTGCGCGTCTGCCTCGTCTATCCCAACACCTACGCGGTCGGCATGGCGAACCTGGGCTTCCAGGCCGTGCTGCGGCTCCTCGCCGCGGACCCGCGGGTCACCGTCGACCGCGCCTTCCTCCCGGACGGCCCGCGCGCGCGCTGGCCGCGGCGGCTCAAGTCCTTCGCCCGCGGTCTGCCCCTCGACGCCTTCGACGTCGTCGCGTTCTCGATCTCCTTCGAGCAGGACTACGTCCACGTGCTCGACTGCCTCGCGCTCGCAGGCCTGCCGCTGCGGCGCGCGGCACGCCGACCGCAGGACCCCCTCGTGCTCGCCGGCGGGCCCGCGACGTTTCTCAATCCCGAGCCGCTCGCCGAGTTCGTCGACCTCTTCCTGATCGGCGAGGCGGAGGAGATGCTGGACGAGTTCGTCGCCGCGGCGCTTGCGGGCCCCATCTCGCGGGCGGAGCTGCTCGAGCGCGCCGAGCCGCTGCGCGGGGCCTACCGGCCCGACCGCTGGGAGCCCGAGTACGATGCGGCGGGCGACCTCGTCGACCCCGGCTACCGCGGCCCGGGGCGGCCGCGGGTGGAGCGCCGGATCGTCGCCGACCTCGATCGCGTCCCGACCGAGTCCGCGGTGCTCGCGCCCGAGGCGGTCTTCGGCGACATGTACCTCGTCGAGGCGAGCCGTGGCTGCGAGTGGGGCTGTCGCTTCTGCGCGGCGGGGTTCATGTACCGGCCGGTGCGCTACCGCAGCCCCGCGGTGCTGCGCGCGGGCGTCGCCCGCGGGCTCGCGGTGCGGCGGACGATCGGGCTCGTCGGGGCCGAGATGGCGAGCCTGCCCGGGGTGGCGGCGCTCTGCCAGGAGATCGCCGCGCGGGGCGGCCGACCCTCGCCCTCCTCGCTCAAGGCCGACGTCGTCACGCCGGCCCTCGCCGCGGCGCTCGGCGCCGGGGGCAATCGCTCGGTGACCGTCGCGCCGGAGGCGGGCTCGGAGCGCATGCGGCGGGTCATCAACAAGAACCTCACCGAGGCCGAGATCCTGCGCGCGGTCGAGTGGCTGGTCGGGGGCGGCGTCGACGCGCTCAAGCTCTATCTAATGGTGGGCCTGCCGACGGAGACGGCGGCCGACGTGGAGGCGATCGTCGACCTGGTCGCAAAGGTGCGCGCGCGGCTCGGAGCCGGCGGGCGGCCGCGGGTCGGCCGGCTGCTGGTCTCGATCAACCCCTTCGTGCCGAAGCCGTGGACGCCGTTTCAGTGGGAGGCCATGGACGACCTCCGCGCGCTCCGCCGCAAGCTCGCGCGGCTGCGGCGCGCGCTCGGCGCGATGCCGGCCGTGGAGGTCGAAACCGAGAGCCCGCGCGCGGCCTACCTCCAGACGCTCCTCTCGCGCGGCGACCGCCGGGTGGCCCCGATCCTCGAGCGCATCCAGCGCGATCCCGAGGCGTGGTGGTCCACGCTGAAGGCGCTGCGCGGCGGGGGCGGCGGGACGGTCGACCCCGACCGCTTCGTCGTGCGCCCGTGGCCGACCGACGCCGTGCTGCCCTGGGACTTCATCGACCACGGCCTCGACAAGCGCTACCTGCTCGCCGAGCGGCGCAAGGCCTTCGCGGCGTGCGAGACCCCGCCGTGCGACACGGCGACGTGTCACGCCTGCGGCGCGTGTTGACGGCGGCGCTGCGGTGATCGTCGGCATGGGGGTCGACCTCTGCGACGTGGCGCGCATGCGCCGCGCGCTCGAAGGGCCGTCGGGCTCGCGCTTCGGCGCGCGGGTGTTCACCCCGGCCGAGCGCGCCTACTGCGAGAGCCGGCGCACGGCGCGCTTCGAGAGCTACGCCGCGCGCTTCGCTGCCAAGGAGGCGGCGATGAAGGCGCTCGGCACCGGCTGGACGCGCGGGGTGCGCTGGCGCGACATCGAGGTCGTGGGAACCCCGGGGACGCCGCCCCGGCTCGTGCTGCACGGGCGTGCGGCGGCGCTCGCCCGCGATCGCGGCTGCACCCGCTGGCACGTGAGCCTGAGCCACACGGCCGCGACGGCGGTCGCGTGGGTGATTGCCGAACGTGACGGTGCTCCGCCCGCGCCTCAGCGCAGACGGTCCGCGGGCGGCGCGGCGCCGGGGCGCCGCGGCAGGCAGACGAAGAGCGCCACGGCCCACACGCCGGCGACGAGCCCGAGCACGGTCCAGAGGTTGCGCGGATAGCCGTTGTTGTAGGCGAAGAGCCGGCACATCACGGCGTGACAGCAGTGGAGCACGAGGGCCGTGCCGAGGAGCGTCGGCAGGTCGAGGTCGGGCGCAACGAACGCGAGCCCGCTCAACACGCCGACCGCCGTGGCGAGCGTCATCGGTTTGACCCCGGCTCCCTGGCCTCACTATACTCCGCGGCGAGCCGCGGCGCGGGAAAGGACGGCGCGATCATCAACCGATTGTTCGACTCGCAGCGCGTGGCGCGCCTGGCCGAGCAGCTGCTCGCGAGCCCGCGGTTCGCCCAGGCGCTGGCGCTCGCCGTGCAGAAGGGCCTCGAGACCAAGGGCCGCATCGACCGCAACCTCGAGACCCTGCTCGGGCTCCTCAACCTGCCGTCGCGTGCCGACGTGAAGCGGCTGTCGGCCAAGCTCGACGCGATCCAGGGAAGCCTCGTCAACTTGAACCTCAAGCTCGACCGGCTCCTCGAGCGCCGCGCGCCGCGCCGCCGCCGCCCCCGCCCGCCGCGGCCGCCCGCGCCGCCCCCCGGGGAGCCCGACTGATCAGGCGTGCCCCCGCGTCGCCTGCGCCGGCGGGTCGGCGTCGGGCACGAGATGGCGGGCGAGATCGACGAGCTCGTCGAGGCTCGCCGGCGGCGGCGCGAGGAGCGGCACTTCGGCGAGCACGGGGGCGTCGGTGTCGGCGAGCAGCGGGGCGATCACGCGCGCCTGGCGGTCGGCGAGTACCTTGAGGTCGGCGAAGCTGCGCGCGAGCCGCGTCGCGAGCGGCGGCGGGATGCCCGGGGGCGGGCCCGGAGGCGGGTCGGCGAAGAGCGCGCGCGGCAGCGCGCGGTTGACGATCACCCCCGCGATCGAAAGCCCGATCGCCCGCAGCGCGCGCGCAAGCGCTTCGGTCTCGGCGGCGAGCCCGGGCTCGGGCGTGGTGACGAGCACGATCTGCGTGCCGCGGCCGCGCAGCAGCGCCGCCACGGCGGCCACCCGCGCGCGGAAGGCCTCCGTCAAGGCGTCGATCGCGTGTACGAAGTCCCCGATCTCGCGCACGAGCCCGAGCCCCGTGAAGCGCTCGAGGCCGCGCAGCACGCCGAGCAGGAGGAGGTGCGCGAGGCGCGAGCCGGCGGCCGGGAGGATGCTCGTCGGATCCTTGAGGATCGCAAGCGCGCGCGAATCGAGCAGCGCGAGCAGCCGTCGCGGGGCATCGAGGAAGTCGACCGCGTGGCGCGACGGCGGCGTGTCGACCACGACCAGCTCGTAGCGCTCCTCCTCGGCGAGCCGGTAGACCGTCTCCACCGCCATGTACTCGGCCGTCCCCGCGAGCGTGCTCGAGAGGTTCTGGTAGAGGCGGTTCTCGAGCACGCGCCGGGCCTGCTCGGGCGTGGCCGCGAGGCCCGCCACCAGCACGTCGAAGGTGCGCTTGACGTCGAGCAGCATCGCATCGAGCGGCGCGCCCGCCTCGAGCGCGACCCGCCGCGGCGCACCGTCGAGGGCGTCGAGCCCGAGCGCATCCTTGAGCCGCTGCGCCGGGTCGACGGTGAGCACGGCCGTCGTGCGTCCCCGCCGGGCCGCCGCGACGCCGAGCGCCGCCGCCGTGGTCGTCTTGCCCACGCCCCCGCTGCCGACGCAGAGGAGGATGCGGGCCTCGCCGAGCGCCCGCTCGAGCGTCATGCGGCGAGGCCGGCGGCCAGGGCGAGCTCGGCGCTCAGCCGGGCGAGGCCGCCGTCGCTCTCGGGACCGCCGTAGAGGAAGGGGAGCCGCACCGGGGTCCCGAGGCTGCGGCGCAGCACGGCCACCTGCGCGGCCGCCTCGCGGCGGCGCGCGAGCTCGAGCCGGGCGGCGGCGAGGTACGGGTGCGCGGGCGCGTTCGTCTCGAGGCGGGCGAGCGCGGCCACGTCGGCGGCGGTGAAGCGGCGGGGCGGAAGCGCGTTCACGATCGGCGGCGCCACCGGCAGCCCGAGGCGGCCCGCAAGCTCCCGATGGAGGTCGACCGTCTCGCGCACGGCGAGCTCCTCGGGGGTGGTCACCAGGCAGACGAGCGTCGCCGTCGGGTCGGCGAGCCGGCGGCCGATCGAGCTAAGGCGCTCGGCCACCGGACCGACGTGGGCGAGTGCTCCGAGCGCCCGCGGGGCGGCGAGCAGCGGCAGCGAGTGCCCCGTGGCTGGGGCATCGACGACGACGAGGTCGTAGACGAAGCGGCCGAGCCGGCGCGCGTCGAGCCACGTGGAAAGCCGGTGCAGCACGAGGAACTCGGGCAGGCCGGGGGCGGCGGCGGCCAGCACCTGGAAGCTCGTGCTCTCGAGCAGTCGGCGGGCGAGCACGCGCAGCTTGAGCACGCTCAGCACGAAGTCGGCGAGCGCCGCCTCGGGCTCGATCGTCGCCGCCGCGAGCCGCGGCCCGAGCGGCCGCGGCTCGGCGCCGAGCGCCCCCCCGAGGAGCGCCCCGAGCCGGCCCGCGCCCACCTCGACCGCGAGCACGCGCCGCCCCGCTTTGGCCGCGGCGCGGGCGAGCGCCGCCGCGACGGCGCTCTTGCCGACGCCGCCCTTGCCCGTGACGACCACCAGACGCTGGGCGGCGAGCGGGAGACGGGCAGGCACGACGCCGGGTCATAGCCACCGCCTGCACGCGGTGTCAATTTGCCGCACCGCACACGGCGCCGCGTTGACAACGCCAGCGGCCTTCCGTAGCAAGAAGCCATGCCGGATGCGGAGCGGCCGGGGGGCGGTGAGGCACGGCCGCGCCTTCTGGCCTTCCGCGGCGGAACGACCCGCCGTCCGTCGGTCGAGCCGGGCGACCTCGCGCGGCGCCTCGCCAACCTCGAGCGGCAGGTCGAGGCGGCGCTCGCCGGCGCCGCTCCGGCTGCGTCCCGCCTCGACGCGGCACTCGACCGCCTGCTCGACCGCTACGCCGAGACGCGGCGCTGGCTCGCGGAGCGGGTGGCCGCCGCCGGCGGCGTGAGCGGCCTCGCCCTCGAAGCCGCCTACCGCTGGTGGTGGCGCGTCGAGACGCACGGGCTCGAGCGCGTGCCGGGGAGCGGGCGCGTGCTGCTGGTCGCCAACCGCGCCGGGACGCTGCTCCCCTACGACGCGCTCATGCTGCCGATCGCGCTCGCCGTCGACCACCCGCGCCACCGCCGCGCGTACGCCGTCGTCGACGAGGAGCTGCTGCGGCTGCCGATCGTGGGCAGCGCGCTCGCGCAGCTCGATCTGCGCCCGGCCGTGCCGGGCACGGTGCGGCGGCTCCTTGCCGAGGACGAGGCCGTCGTCGCCTTCCCGTCGCCGGCGATGCCCTTTCGCGCGCGCTACCGCATCGGGCGGCTCTTGCGGGTGGGCCTGCTGCGCGCGGCGCTCGCCACCGGCGCGCCGATCGTGCCGGTCGCCGTCATCGGCGCGGAGGAGGCGCAGCCCGTGCTCGCCCGCTTGGGTGGGCGCTTTGGCCTGCCGGCGCTGCCGGTCACGCCGACGTTCCCCTGGCTCGGCCTGGGCGGCCTCGTGCCGCTGCCGACGAAGTGGACGATCTACGTGGGCGACCCGCTCGAGGTCGCGCGGCACTACCCGCCGGAGGCGGCGCGGGACGCCGCGGCGGTGCGCCGGCTGCGCGATCAGGTGCGCGAGCGGCTGCAGGCGGTCGTGAGCGAGGGGCTGCGCCGTCGCCGGGCGCTCTTCTTCTGATGCGCTACGTCGTCGGGCTCGACCAGGGCACGACGGGCACGACGGCGCTCGTCTTCGACCGCCGCGGGCGGCTGGCGGCGCGCGCGTACCGGGAGTTCACGCAGCACTACCCCCAGCCGGGCTGGGTCGAGCACGACCCGGAGGAGATCTGGCGCGTCACGCTGGGGGTGCTCCGCACGGCCGTGCGCCGCGCGGGCGCGCGGGGGCGCGACGTGGCGGCGCTCGGGATCACCAACCAGCGCGAGACGACGGTCCTCTGGGATCGCCGCACGGGGCGGGCGGTGCACCGAGCGATCGTCTGGCAGGACCGGCGCACCGCGGAACGCTGCGCGGCGCTGCGGGCGAAGGGCCTGGAAGCCCGCGTGCGGGCCAAGACCGGCCTCGTGCTCGACCCGTACTTCTCGGCGACCAAGCTCGCCTGGCTGCTCGAGCACGTGCGCGGCGCCGCCAAGCGGGCGGCGCAGGGCGAGCTTTGCTTCGGGACGATCGATTCGTGGCTTCTCTGGCGGCTCACCGCCGGCGCCGTCCACGCCACCGATCCCACCAACGCCTCGCGCACGCTCCTCTTCGACATCCGGGCGCGCGCCTGGGACCCGGAGCTGTGCGATCTCTTCGGCATCCCCGCCTCGCTGCTGCCCGCGGTGCGGCCCTCGAGCGGGCTTTTTGGCGAGACCGCGCCCGAGGTGCTGGGCGTCCCCGTGCCCGTCGCGGGGGTGGCCGGTGACCAGCAGGCGGCGCTCTTCGGGCAGGGCTGCGTCGAGCCTGGGCTCGCGAAGAACACCTACGGCACGGGCTGCTTTCTCCTGCTCCACACGGGCGACCGGCCGATCGGCTCCGACCGGGGGCTCCTCACCACGATCGCCTGCGACGCGCGCGGCGGGGCAGCGTACGCCCTCGAGGGGTCGGTGTTCATCGCCGGGGCGGCGCTCCAGTGGGTGCGCGACGGGCTGCGCCTCATCCGGCGCGCGGCGGACTCCGAGCGCCTCGCGCGCTCGGTCGACTCGACGCTCGGGGTCTACCTGGTGCCGGCGTTCGTCGGCCTCGGGGCCCCGTACTGGGACGCCGACGCGCGCGGCGCGCTGCTCGGCCTCACCCGCGGGGTGACCCACGCGCACGTCGTGCGCGCGGCGCTCGAGGCGCTCGCCTTCCAGACCCGCGACGTGGTCGACGCCATGACGGCCGACGCCGGCACCCGGCTGCGCGTGCTGCGGGTGGACGGCGGAGCGGCGGCGAACGGCTTTCTCCTCCAGTTCCAGGCCGACGTGCTCGGTGTGCCGGTCGAGCGGCCGAAGCTCATCGAGACGACGGCCATGGGAGCCGCGTGTCTCGCCGGGCTCGCCACGGGCGTCTGGCGCTCGGCGGCCGATCTCGCCCCGCTCCGGAAAGTCGACCGGCGCTTCGCGCCGCGGATGCCCGCCGCCGAGCGCGAGGCGCTCTACCGCGGCTGGCAGGCGGCGGTCGCGCGCGTGCGCAGCCGGCCGTCGTGAGCGCCGCGGTCGAGGGAACCTTCGTCGGGCGCGGCGGCGTGCCGATCCGCTGGCAGCGCGCCGGACCTGCCGCGCCGCGCGGCGTCGTCCTCGTCGCGCACGGCTACGCCGAGCACCTCGGCCGCTACGCCGAGCTCGTCGCGCACTTCACCGCCCGCGGCCTCGCGACCGCGGCGCTCGACCACCGCGGCCACGGGCGCTCGGGCGGCCCCCGCGGTCACTGCCGGGACTTCGAGGAACTGGTCGCCGATCTGCGGACCCTCGCGGACCTGAGCGCCACCTGGTGGCCGCAGGCGCCGCGGCTGCTCTTCGGTCACAGCATGGGCGGGCTCGTCGCCTTCCTCTATCTGCTGCGCCACCCGACGACGGTGCGCGCGGGAGTGCTCTCGGCGCCTGCGTTTCGCATCCCCGCGCACGCCCCGCGCCCGCTTACGGCGCTCGCGCTCTTGCTCGGCCGCGTGCTGCCGCGGGTGCGCTTTCGCACGGCGCTCGACCCCGGGGCGCTCGCCCGCGACCCCGCCGTCGGTCGCGCCTACGTCGCCGACCCGCTCGTGCATCGCACCGCCACCGCGGGCTTCTTCCGCGCGCTTAGCCGCGCGCAGGCGCGCGCGCTCCGCGAGGCGCCGCAGCTTGCCGTGCCGGTCCTGGTCCTGCAGGGCGACGCGGACCGCATCGTCGACCCGGGCGGCGCCGCCGCGGTGGCGGCACGGCTCGCGGTCGCACACGAGCTCGTGTGGCTGCCCGGCTTCTACCACGAGCTGCTGAACGAGCCGCCGGCGGAGCGGGCGCGCGTGCTGGCGTTGCTCGACGCCTGGTGCGACCGCTGGCTCGGGGGGCCGTGACGAGCCGCGCATCGCGTTGCGCGGTCCAGATCGCGATGTTATACGAGTTCGTTCGCATGAAGGAAGGCATTCACCCGCGCTACGAGAGGGCGACGATCATCTGTGCCTGCGGCAACGTCATCGAGACCCGCTCCACCGTGCCGACGATCCACGTCGAGATTTGCGCGGCCTGCCATCCCTTCTTCACCGGCAAGCAGAAGCTCGTCGACACCGCCGGTCGCGTCGAGCGGTTCCAGCGGAAATACCGGGGCAAGGGCGGGGCGGCGTCCCGTTCCTAGCCCGCCCTGCGGATAGCGCATGCTCGAGCGCCTACAGGAGGTCGAGCGGCGCTACGAGGAGCTCCTGCGGCTGATCGGCGACCCCGCGGTGATCGCCGACCGCCGGGAGTTCGCGAAGCTCACCCGCGAGCGGGCGCAGCTCGAGGAGATCGTCGCCTGCCTGCGCGAGCGCGAGCGGGTGGCGCGCGACGTGGCCGAGCACCGCGAGGTGCTCGGGGGCGCGGATGCGGAGCTGCGCGAGCTCGCGCGCAGCGAGCTGCCGGCGCTCGAGGCGCGGCTTGCGGCGCTCGATGCCGAGCTGCGCCGGCTGCTCCTCCCGCGCGACCCGAACGACGAGCGCAACACGGTGCTCGAGATCCGCGCCGGCACCGGGGGCGAGGAGGCGGCGCTGTTCGCCGCCGAGCTCTACCGCATGTACACGCGCTACGCCGAGCGGCGCGGCTGGCGGGTCGAGGTGCTCTCGTCGAGCGCGACCGGGCTCGGGGGCTTAAAGGAGGTGATCGCGCTCGTCCAGGGCAAGGGGGCGTTCAGCCGGCTCAAGTTCGAGGGCGGCGTGCACCGCGTCCAGCGCGTGCCGGCGACCGAGGCCCAGGGCCGCATCCACACCTCGGCGGTGACCGTCGCCGTGCTGCCCGAGGCCGAGGACGTCGAGGTGGCCCTCGACGAGAAGGACCTGCGCATCGACGTCTACCGCTCCTCGGGGCCGGGCGGGCAGAGCGTCAACACGACCGACTCGGCGGTGCGGGTGACGCATCTCCCGACCGGGCTCGTCGTCACCTGCCAGGACGAGAAGTCGCAGCACAAGAACAAGGCGAAGGCGCTCAAGATCCTACGCGCCCGGCTCCTCGACCGCGCGCGCGCCGAGCAGCAGGAGGCGATCTCCGCCAACCGCCGCGCCATGGTCGGCTCGGGCGACCGCTCGGAGAAGATCCGCACCTACAACTTCCCGCAGAATCGGGTCACCGATCACCGCATCGGGCTCACGCTGCACGTGCTCGATCGCGTGCTCGACGGCGACCTCGACCCGATCCTCGACGCGCTGATCGCCCACGCGCAGGCCGAGGCCCTGCGCCAAGCGGGCTGACGGTCATGGGGTCGGTGGTGCGCCCGTTCACGGTCGGCGCGACGGTCCGCGCCGCTGCGACGCGCCTGGCCGCGGCCGGCGTGCCCGAGCCGCGCGCCGACGCCGAGGTGCTGCTCGCGCACGTGCTCGGCTGCGAGCGGGCGACGCTCGTCGTACGGGCCCGCGAGGCGCTGCCGCCGGCGGCCGCCGGCGCGTTCGCGGCGCTCGTCGCCCGGCGGGCGCAGCGCGTGCCGGTCGCGTACCTGACCGGGACGCGGGAATTCTGGTCGCTGCCGATCGCCGTCGATCCTCGCGTGCTCGTTCCGCGGCCGGAGACCGAGCTCTTGGTCGAGGCCGTCTGCCGCGTCGCGCCGCGCACGGGGCGCATCCTCGACGCCGGGACCGGCAGCGGGGCGGTGGCGGCGGCGCTGGCGCGCGAGCTCCCGGCGGCGCGGGTGTGGGCGAGCGACCGGGATGCGGGCGCGCTCGCCGTGGCGCGCACGAACCTCGCGCGGCACGCACCGCGGGTCGGTCTCGTGTGCGCCAACTGGCTCGCCGCGTTTCGCGCGGGGGCCTTCGACGTGGTCGTGGCGAACCCGCCGTACGTGAGCACCGCCGAGCTCGCGCTGCTCGAGCCCGAGGTCCGCGAGCACGAGCCGCGGGCGGCGCTCGACGGCGGGGCCGACGGGCTCGCCGCCGTGCGCGTGCTCCTCGCCGAGGCCGCCCGGGTGCTCGTTGCCGGGGGCTGGCTCGTCCTCGAGATGGGCGCGGGACAGGCGGAGCGGGTGCTCGACGGGGTTGCCGCGGTGGGGCAGTACGACCGCACGGTCGTGCGCGCGGATGGCGCGGGGATCGCGCGTGTGCTCGCGGCCCGACGCGTGGCCGAGGGTGGGAGGAGGCGGACGTGGACACCATCGTGATTCGCGGCGGGGCGGTGCTCGAGGGGGAAGTCGTGGTCGGCGGGTCGAAGAACGCGGCGCTGCCGCTCCTCTTCGCGAGCCTGCTCACGCCCGAGCGCTGCGTGGTGCGCAACGTGCCGCGGTTGGTCGACGTGCGCACGACGGTCGCCGTGCTCCGGCACCTGGGCGCGCGGGTGACGAGCAGCCCCGACGGCCGCGACCTCGAGGTCGAGGCCCGCCATGTGCACTGCACCGAAGCGCCGTACGACCTGGTGAAGACGATGCGCGCCTCGTTTTTGTGTCTCGGGCCGCTGCTCGCGCGCTTCGGCCGGGCGCGCGTCTCGACGCCCGGGGGCTGCGCGATCGGCGCGCGGCCCGTCGACCTCCACTTGGCCGGACTTGCGCGCCTGGGCGCGCGCGTGCGCCTGGTCGAGGGCTACGTCGAGGCCGAGGCCGAGCGGCTGCGCGGGGCGAAGATCGTGCTCGACTTTCCGTCGGTGGGCGCCACCCAGCAGCTCATGATGGCGGCGGCGCTCGCCGAGGGCACCACGGTCATCGAGAACGCGGCGCGGGAGCCCGAGTGCGTGTGTCTCGCCCGCGCGCTCGAGCGCATGGGCGCGCGGGTCGACGGCGCCGGCACGGCGGTGGTGACCGTCGAGGGCCGTCCCGCGCTCGGCGGAGCCGTGCACACGGTGATCCCCGATCGGATCGAGGCGGGGACGTTCATGGTGGCCGCCGCCATCACCGGCGGCTCGGTGCGCGTCACCGGAGCGCGCGCCGACCACCTCGACGCCGTCATCGCCAAGCTGCGCCAGGCCGGCGTGCGCGTGCACGAGGGCGAGAGCGGGCTCGCCGTCGAGCGCAACGGGCCGCTCGGCGCGGTCGACGTCACCACCATGCCCTACCCGGGCTTTCCCACCGACCTGCAGGCGCAGTTCATGGCGCTCATGACGCGGGCCCAGGGGACGAGCAGCTTCACGGAGACGATCTTCGAGAACCGCTTCATGCACGTCCAGGAGCTCGCCCGCATGGGCGCGCAGGTGCGCGTGCAGGGCAACCGCGCGCTCGTGCGCGGGCCGTCGCGGCTCTCGGGCGCGCCCGTGATGGCGACCGATCTCCGCGCGAGCGTGTGCCTCGTGCTCGCCGGGCTCGCCGCCGAGGGCACGACGCGCGTCTCGCGGGTCTACCACCTCGACCGCGGCTACGAGCGCCTCGAGGAGAAGCTGCGCGGGCTCGGCGCGGAGATCGTGCGCGAGGCCGCGTGAGGTCGGCGGTGGAGATCGTCTGCGTCGCGGGAACGCCGCGCGCCCGCGCGCGGCTCGCCCGGCTCGCCGCGCGGGGCGGGGAGCCGGGCGACGCGATCGAGCGGCGGGTGCGGCGGATCGTCGCGGCCGTGCGCCGGGACGGCGATCGCGCGCTCCTCGCGCTTACCCGCCGGCTCGACGGCGTCGCCCTCACCCCGCGACGCCTCTGCGTTCCCGCGGACGCGTTCGCCGCAGCGTACCGCGCGCTGCCCGCGGCCGTGCGCCGCGACCTCGTGCTCGCCGCCCGGCGCATTCGGGCCTTCCACCGCCGCCAGCGCGAGCGCTCGTGGCTCGTGCGCGATGCCGCGGGGGCGCGGCTTGGCCAGCGCGTGGTCCCCCTCGAGCGCGTCGGCATCTACGTGCCGGGCGGCCGCGCGGCCTACCCGTCGACGGTGCTCATGACGGCGATTCCCGCCCGCGTGGCCGGCGTGCGCACGGTGATCGCCGTGTCGCCGGCGGGGGCCGACGGCCCGCCGCCGGCGGTGCTCGCCGCCTGCCACGTGGCCCGCGTCGACGCGCTCTACCGCATCGGCGGCGCGCAGGCGATCGCGGCGCTCGCCTACGGCACGGCCACCGTGCCCCGCGTCGACAAGGTCGTGGGCCCGGGCAACGTCTGGGTGACGGCGGCCAAGCGGCTCTGCTTCGGGGCCGTCGGCATCGACGGGCTCGCCGGGCCGAGCGAGGTGCTGGTGGTGGCCGACGGCACCGCCGATCCCGAGCTCGTCGCCGCGGACATGCTCGCGCAGGCCGAGCACGATCCGCGCGCGGCGGCGATCTGTCTCACCCCCGACCGCCGGCTGGCCGCGCGCGTCGCCGCGGCCCTCGACCGCCAGCTCGCGACGCTGCCCCGCCGCGCGATTGCCGCGCGGGCGCTCGCGGCCTTCGGGGCGATCGTCGTGGTGCGCTCGCTCGCCGAGGCGATCGCTCTCGCCGACCGCCTCGCGCCCGAGCACCTCGAGCTCGCGGTGCGGCGGCCGCGGCGCTTCGTGGCGGCGGTGCGCCACGCCGGGGCGATCTTCCTCGGGCAGGGGGCGCCCGAAGCCTTCGGCGACTACCTCGCCGGGCCGAGCCACGTGCTGCCGACCGGCGGCACCGCGCGGTTCGCCTCCCCGCTCGGGGTCTACGACTTCGTCCGGCGGACGAGCGTCATCGAGGCCGCGCCGCGCACGCTCGCCCGGCTCGGCCCCGCGGTCGTGCGGCTCGCCCGGCTCGAGGGGCTCGACGCCCATGGCCGCGCCGTCGAGCGGCGCCTCGAGCGCCTGGAAGGAGGACGCTGATGCCCACCCGCTCCCGCCCCGCGCCGCTTGCGCGCGGCCGCACCGCCACCGTCGAGCGGCGCACCAAGGAGACCGACATCCGCGTGGAGCTCGGCGTCGACGGGACGGGCCGCGCGGCGGTCGAGACCGGCATCCCGTTTCTCGACCACATGCTCGAGCTCTTCGCCAAGCACGGCTTCTTCGACCTCGCGGTGCGCGCGCGCGGCGATCTCGCGGTCGACTACCACCACACGGTCGAGGACGTGGGGCTCACGCTCGGCCAGGCGCTGCGCCGGGCGCTCGGCGACAAGGCGGGCATCCGCCGCTTCGGCGAGGCCACCGTGCCGCTCGACGAGGCGCTGGTCACCGCGGTGGTCGATCTCTCGGGGCGGCCGTACCTCGTCTACGACGTGCGCATCGCGCAGGCGAAGATCGGCCACTTCGACGTCGAGCTGATCCACGACTTCCTGCTCGCGCTCGCCAACGAGGCGGCGATGAACCTCCACGTGCGCATGGCCTCGGGCCGCAATCCCCACCACGTCGTCGAGGCGGCCTTCAAGGCGCTCGCGCGCGCGCTCGATGCGGCCACCCAGCGCGACCCGCGCGTGAAGGGCGTGCTCTCGACGAAGGGGACGCTCTGAATGCAGCCGGTCGCCATCGTCGACTACGGCGTCGGCAACCTGCGCAGCGCACAGAAGGCGATCGAGCGGGCGGGCCACCCGGCCGAGATCACGAGCGACCCGGCCCGCATCGCCGCCGCGCCCGCCGTCGTCCTGCCCGGCCAGGGCGCCTTCGGCACGTGCATGGAAAACCTCGCGGCGGCGGGGCTCGTCGAGGCGGTGCGTCAGGCGGCGTGCTCGGGACGCCCCTTTCTCGGCATCTGCATCGGCATGCAGCTCCTCTTCGAGGAGAGCGAGGAGTCGCCCGGCGTGCGCGGGCTCGGCGTCTTCCCCGGGCGCGTGGTGCGCTTCCCGCGCGACCCCGCGCGCAAGGTGCCGCACATGGGCTGGAATACGCTGCGCATCGTGCGGCCCGTCTCCGTGCTCGCGGGCATCCCCGACGGCGCCTACGTCTACTTCGTGCACTCCTACTACGCGGTGCCCGCCGATCCGGCGCTCGTCGCCACCACGACGTGCTACGGCCCCGAGTTCGCCTCGAGCGTCGCCCGCGGGGCCGTGTTCGCGGGCGTGTTCCATCCCGAGAAGAGCCAGGCGGTGGGGCTCCGCCTGCTCGCGAACTTCGTCGAGACGATCCCGCGCCCATGATCATCGTCTACCCGGCCATCGACTTGTGCGGCGGGCGCTGCGTGCGGCTCACCGAGGGCGACTTTTCGCGCGCGACGGTCTACGGCGACGATCCGGTCGCCGTCGCGCGCCGCTGGGAGGCGGAGGGGGCGCGCTGGCTCCACGTCGTCGACTTGGACGGCGCGCGCGCCGGGCAGCCGGTGCAGGCGGCGCTGGTCGCGGCGATCTGCCGGGCGGTCGACATCCCCGTGCAGGTGGGGGGCGGGCTGCGTACCGCGGAGGCGGTGGAGGCCGCGTTCGCGGCCGGGGCCGCGCGCGTGGTCATGGGCACGGCGGCGGTGCGCGACCCGGAGCTTTGCCGCACGATCGCCCGCGCGCACCCGGGGGCGGTGGCCCTCGGCCTCGACGCGCGCGGGGGTTTGGTGCGCGTGGCGGGCTGGACCGAGGGGAGCGAGATTGCCGCCGCGACGCTCGCCGCCCGGGCGCGCGCGCTCGGCGTCGCGGCGGTGATCTACACCGACGTCGCGCGCGACGGCACCGGGCAGGGGCCCGACCTCGCGGGCAGCCGCGCGGTGGCGGCGGCGGCCGGGCTGCCCGTCGTCGTGTCCGGCGGCGTCGGCTCGGTCGCCGACGTGGCCGCGGTGGCGGCGCTCGCGCCCGCCGGGATCGCCGGCGTGATCGTCGGCCGCGCGCTCTACACGGGCGCGGTGCGGCTCGCCGACGCGCTCGCGGCGGCGGAGGGCTGATGCTCGCCCGCCGCATCATTCCCTGCCTCGACGTGCGGGATGGCCGCGTCGTCAAGGGCGTGCGCTTCGTCGACCTCGCGGATGCAGGCGATCCGGTCGAGGTGGCGGGACGCTACGACGCCGAGGGGGCCGACGAGCTCTGCTTTCTCGACATCACCGCCTCGCACGAGGCGCGTCCCATCCTGCTCGACGTGGTCGCGCGCACGGCCGAGCGCTGCTTCATGCCGCTTACGGTGGGCGGAGGGGTGCGCCACGTCGACGACGTGCGTGCGCTCCTGCGCGCGGGGGCCGACAAGGTCTCCATCAACACGGCGGCCGTGGCCGACCCCGAGCTCGTGCGCGAGGCGGCGCGCCGCTTCGGTGCACAGTGCATCGTCGTGGCGATCGACGCCAGGCGCCGCGCGGCGGACGACCCCGCGCGCGGCTGGGAGGTGTTCACCCACGGCGGGCGGCGGCCGACCGGCCTCGACGCCGTCGCCTGGGCGGAGCGGATGGCGGCCGCGGGGGCGGGCGAGCTGCTGATCACGAGCATGGACCGCGACGGCACGCGCCTCGGCTACGACCTCGAGCTCACGCGCGCCGTCGCCGACCGCGTCGACGTGCCGGTGATCGCCTCGGGCGGCGTCGGCACGCTCGAGCACCTCGCCGAGGGGCTCACGCGCGGCGGCGCGAGCGCGGTGCTCGCGGCGTCGATCTTCCACTACGGCGTGCACACGATCCGCGAGGCGAAGGCGTACCTCGCCCGGCGCGGCATCGTGGTGCGCGAGCCAGGCTAGCGCCGGGTGCCCGGCCTCCCCCAGAGCTGGCTCGGCGACACGGTCGCGCTCTACGGGCGCGTGTTCCGCCGCGGCGCCGTCTTGGTCGGGCGCAACTGGCTGCTTGCGCTGGTGATCGCCGCCTCGCTCGCCCTGCTCGCCGCCGCGGAGCTCGCTGCGGCGCGGCTCGGCCTTCTCGGCGGGCTTCTCTGGACGCTCGCCGTGATGGCGTGCGCGAGCTCGTGGCTCGCGCTCGTCGGGCAGATGATCCGGGTGGGGCGGATCACGCCCGCCGACGTCCCCGGGGGGTTCGTCGCCTACCTCAACGACCTCCTCGCGGTGGGCTTCCTCCTCTGGGTGCTGCGGCTGCTCGGCGAGCTCGCGCTCGCGCCGCTGCCGCTCCTGCGCATCGTCTTCGGGCTCGCCACCACCGTGTTCTTCAACGCCGTGCCCGAGCTCATCTACCTCGGCCGCTTCGGGGCGGCGGATCTGCTCGTGGCGAGCTATCGCTTCATCGGCGAAAACTGGATCGAGTGGTTTCCGGCGAACCTCGCGCTGGGCGCGATCGTGGCAGGGGCGCTCGTCGGGGGACTGCCGCTCGGCGTCTTCGCCACGCTGCCGCTCGGGGCGGCGCTCGCCTACGCGCTCGTGGTGCGCGGGCTGCTCTTCATCGAGCTCACCACGAGCAGCCGCCGGGCGCGGGCGTTCCGTCGGCAGGCCGCCGGCTGAGCGCGCTTAGCCGGCCTGCGCTTCGAGGAAGCGCTCGGCGTCGATGGCCGCCATGCAGCCCGAGCCGGCGGCGGTCACCGCCTGCCGGTAGGTGGGGTCCTGCACGTCGCCGCAGGCGAAGACGCCGGGGACGCTGGTCGCGGTGCTGCGCGGTGCGGTGACGATGTAGCCGCGCTCGTCGAGCGCGAGCTGCCCGCGGAAGAGGCTCGTGTTGGGCTCGTGTCCGATGGCGACGAAAAGGCCCTCGGTCGCGAGCGTGCGGCGCTCGTGCGTCCGCGTGTCCTCGACGACGACCCCGGTGATGCCGCCCTCGGGCTCGCCGAGCACGTCGACCACGACGACGTTCCAGACGAAATCGATCTTGGGATTGCGTCGCGCCCGCTCTTGCATGATCTTGGAGGCCCGGAGCTGATCGCGCCGGTGCAGCACGTGGACGCGTCGGGCGTACTTGGTGAGGAAGATCGCCTCCTCCATCGCCGTGTCGCCGCCGCCGACGACACAGACCTCCTTCCCCTGGAAGAAGAAGCCGTCGCAGGTGGCGCACGCCGAGACGCCGTGGCCCATCAGCCGCTTCTCGTTCGGGAGGCCGAGGAGCTTCGCTGTCGCCCCCGTGGCGATCACGAGCGTCTCGGCGAGGTGCTCGTCGTCCCCGACGCGAGCGCGAAACGGGCGCGCCGAGAGGTCCACCGCCGTGACGTCGCCGAAGGCGAAGCGCGTGCCGAAGCGCGCCGCCTGCCGCTTGAACACCTCCATCATCTCGGGGCCGAGGATCCCCTCGGGAAAGCCGGGGTAGTTCTCGACGTCGGTGGTGATGGTGAGCTGCCCGCCGGGCTGACTGCCCTCGATCACGAGCGGCTCGAGGTTCGCGCGCGCGGCGTAGAGCGCGGCGGTGAGCCCGGCCGGCCCCGACCCGAGGATGAGCACCCGATGGGCGTTCGGCATGGCGGTCGAGGGACTATAGGGGCTGTGCCTGGGTGGGGCAACCGCGGGCCAGCGGCGACACATCTGCGCCGGGATGGCACGGATGCGCTCGCGCGCGCGCGGAATCGAGCGCGGTCGCCCGGGGCACGGCGCTTGCAGCCGGGCGGCGTGCCATGAGCGCCCGGAACCGAACCGTGCAGACCGCGCAGCGGCTCGTCGTAGCCGCCGTCCTCCTCGGTGCCGCGGCCGCGCGCGCCGCCGGGCCCGGCCGTGCGCCGATGGTGATCCGCGGAACGGGGCCGCTGCGGCCCGTGCTCGCCGCGGGCGAGGAGAAGCTCGACACGCGCCTGCGCGCCTTGCTCGCCCCGCCGGCCCCGGGCCCCTCGCAGCTCGTGCCCGTACCGCCCCCGGGCACGCGCGGGTCGAAGGCGCACGTCTACGTGCGCGTCGATGCCGCCGACGCGGAGGGCCTTGCCCGCCTCGCTCAGGCGGGCCTGCGCGTCGACCACGTCGACGCCGAGCACGGCCTCGTGCGCGGCTGGCTGCGCGCGAAGGACCTCCGGCGCCTCGCGACGCTCGGGCTCGTGCGCTCCGTGAGCCCGGTGCGGCCGGGCTTCGTGCGCGCGGGGTCGGTCGACACGCAGGGCGATGCGGCCGCCAACGCGCCCGCGGCCCGCGCCTCGTGCGCCGGGTGCGACGGCAGCGGGATCACGGTGGGCGTGATCTCCGACGGCATCGATCACGTGGCGCAGTCGATCAGCACCGGCGACCTCCCGCCCGGCACCGGCGTGCCAGCCGGCGTCGGCTGCGCCCGAGGCAGCGGCGACGAGGGCACCGCGATGCTGGAGATCGTCCACGATCTCGCGCCGGGGGCGGCGCTCCTCTTCTCCGAGGGCTTGAGCGACAAGGTGCAGTTCATGGACTCGCTCACCTGCCTCAAGAACGCCGGCGCCAAGGTGATCGTCGACGACATCGGCTTCTTCGACGAGCCCTTCTTCGAGGACGGTCCGGTCGCCCAGGCGGTGCGCGCCGTGGTGCAGGCGGGCGTCTCGTACCACTCGGCGGCGGGCAACGAGGCCGACATCCACTACGGGGCGCTCTTCCGCGCCGCGCCCGGCTCGATCTACCACAACTTTGCGCCGAGCGGCCCGGCCGACACGTTCGACGACATGCAGGTGCCGGTCGACCCGGCGGGCTGCCCGGCAAACGGCAACCCCGTCGCGTTCCTCGACTGCGTGCTCCAGTGGAACGACCCGTTCGAGACGCCGACCGACGACTACGACCTCGAGCTCTACGATGTCTCGACGAGCCCGCCCACGCTCGTCACCGCGAGCACGAACCGCCAGCCGGGCACGCCGGCCTTCGAGGAGGTCGCGGCGTGCAACCGGGGGCCGGGCAGCGGGCACGCGGCAATCGCGATCAAGAAGGTGAGCGGCGCCGACCGCCAGCTCTCGCTCTTCTGCTTCGGGGCCGATGGGCCGATGCAGTACGTCGTGCCGGCGGGCAGCATCGTCGGGCACCCGGCGCTGCGCGAGGCCGTGGCCGTGGGGGCGATCGACGTGCACGACACGGGTCTCGACGCGGTCGAGCCGTACAGCTCGCAGGGCCCGGTCGTCATCTACACCCCCACCGTGGAGACGCGGCCCAAGCCCGATCTCGCGGGCTTCGACGGCGTTGCCACCTCCGTGTCGGGCTTCTCGCCGTTCTACGGCACCTCGGCCGCGGCCCCGCACGCGGCGGCGGTGGCGGCGCTGCTGCTCTCGAAGAACGACTGCCGCACGCCGGCGCAGATCCAGCAGGCGCTCTTGGCCGGTGCCGACGACATCCTCGCCCCGGGCTTCGATTCGATCTCCGGCGCGGGCCGCCTCGACGCGCTCGGCGCGATCGGCGAGGTCCCGGCGAAGAGCTGCACCACCGACGCCGAGTGCGACGACGGCAACGCCTGCACCACCGACACCTGCGAGGGGTGCGCCTGCGTCCACCGCGCCACCTGTGACGACGGCAACCCGTGCACCGCCGACACCTGCGACCCGCAGGCGGGCTGCCAGCACGCGCCGGTCCCGGACGGGACGCCGTGCGCGGACGGCGATCTCTGCAACGGCACGGAGACCTGCCGCAACGGCACGTGCACGCCGGGAACGCCGCTTGCGTGCGACGGCGCGAGCCGGTGCGCCGCCGACACGTGCGACCCGCGCGTCGGCTGCACGTACCCGCCGCTCGAGGGCTTCCCGGGGCTCGATTGTCTCTGCGCCCGCGGCCTCGAGGGCGCGGGGTGCGCGGCACCCCCGCGGGGCGTCGCCGTGCAGTTCCGCCGCGCGTGCAAGCTCGTGCACCGCGCTTCGCGCCTCGGGAACCCGCGCCGGCAGCGCCGCCTCGTCGGCCGCGCGATGGCCGCGCTCGGCAAGGCGATCAAGCTCACGACGAAGGGGGCAAAGCGCGGGCTCTCCTCCGACTGTGCGGGCTCGCTCATGAACCTGCTCGAGGACACCCGCGGGCGTGCGGGCTCCCTCGAGGCGCTCCTCTAGCTTCCGGTCGGTGCCGGCGCTTGAGGGCGCGCGGCGGTTCGGATAGCCCCGCAGGAGCGCCATGCGGCGGATCGTGCTCAAGCCCGGGCGCGAGGGCCCGGTGCGCGCCGGGCATCCGTGGATCTTCTCGGGGGCGATCGCGCACGGCCTCGAGGACGTCGAGCCGGGCGAGCCCGTGCGCGTGTGCGCGGCGAGCGGGGCCTTCGTCGCGGCGGGCTATGCCCATCCGCGGACGTCGATCGCGGTGCGCGTGCTCTCGCTCGTCGACGAGCCGATCGATGCCGCCCTCGTGCACCGGCGGCTCGACGAAGCGCTCGCGCTGCGCCGCGCCGTGCTGCCGCCCGACCTGCGCGCCTACCGGGTCGTCAACGGGGAAGGCGACCGGCTCCCGGGGGTGGTGGTCGATCGCTACGGCGACTTCCTCGTCTGCCAGCTCCTGACCGCCGGCGCGGCGCGCCTCGCTCCGGCGCTGGTCGACGGGCTCGTCGCGCGCCTTGAGCCGCGCGGCGTCTTCGAGCGCAGCGAGGGCGGCGTGCGGGCCGAGGAGGGCCTCGCCGGTGCCCGCGGCGTGCTCGCCGGCGAGCCGCCGCCGCCCGTCGTCGAGATCGCCGAAGGCGACTGCCGCTTCCTCGTCGACATCGCCCACGGGCAGAAGACGGGCTTCTTCCTCGACCAGCGGGAGAGCCGCGCACGCGTGCGCGCGCTCGCGGCGGGCCGCCGCGTGCTCAACGCGTTCGCCTACAGCGGGGCCTTCGCCGTCGCCGCGGGGCGCGGCGGGGCGGCGGCGGTCGTGTCGGTCGACACCTCCCGTCCGGCGCTCGCGCTCGCCGAAGCCGCCTGGAAGGCGAACGAGCTGCCCGCCGAGACGGTGCGCTTCGTCGTCGCCGACGTCTTCGAGCAGTTGCGCGCCGAGCGGGAGCGCTACGACCTCGTCGTGCTCGACCCCCCGCCCTTCGTGCGCCGCCGCCGGGATCTCGCCGCGGGGCTGCGCGGCTACCGCGACGTGAACCTCCAGGCGTGGCGCCGGCTCGCGCCCGGGGGATGGCTGCTGACGGCGTCGTGCTCGCAGCACCTCGGCCGCGAAGCGTTCCGGGACGTGGTGGCGGCGGCCGCGGCCGACGCCGGGCGGGTGGCCACGCTCGTGGCGGAGTGGGGCCAGCCGCCCGATCATCCGACGGCGCTGGCGCATCCCGAGGGGACGTACCTCAAGGTGCTGCTGCTCCGCTCCTAGGGATCGCGCCGAGTCGGGCCGGCTGCTAGAGCCGCGACGCATGCGGCCCGCGAGGGGAGCCCAGCCGGGCGTGCGCCCGCGCCGCGGCCTTGGCCCGCGCGACCACGTGCTCGCGTCGGGCCCGCGCGCGCTGAGCGACGCCGAGCTGCTCGGCCTCGTGCTCGACGCGGGCGCCGCCACGGCGAGCGGGCGGGCGCTCGCCGAGCAGGTCCTCCACGCCGCCGGGGGCATCGCCAACCTCGAGCGCGCCGCCGCCCCCGGGCTCGACGGGCTCTCGCGCCGCCGCAGGGCCCTCCTGCGCGCGGCGCTCGAGATCGGCCGGCGCGCGGCGGCGGTGCCCTTCGTCCCCGGCGAGCCGCTCTGCGATCCCGCACGCGTGTGGGAGCACTTCCGCGGCCGGCTTCCCCAGCTCGACCGCGAGGTCTTCTACGCGGTGCTCCTCGACGGGCGCAACCGGATCCAGGGCGAGGTCCGCGTCTCCGAGGGCTCGCTCACGGCCGCGCTCGTCCATCCGCGCGAGGTCTTCGCGCCGGCGATCCGGGCGGGGGCGGCCGCGCTCGTCCTCGCCCACAACCATCCGAGCGGTGACCCGACGCCGTCGCCGGAGGATGCCGTGCTCACGGAGCGGCTGCGGCAGGCGGGCGAGCTCGTGGGCGTGCGGGTGCTCGACCACGTCGTGATCGGCCGCGCGCGCTGGGTGAGCATGGCGACGGCCGGCGGCTGGTGACCGGCGCGGCCCGGCGCCGGGGTCAGAACGGGATGTCGTCCTCCTCGGCCGCGACCGGGGCGGCGGCCTCCTCGGGCGTCCCGCTCGCGCCCCGCCCGGCTTCGGCCCCGCGGCTCCCGCCGCCGAGGAACTGCACCCGCTGCGCGATCACCTCCGTGATGTAGCGCTTGTTGCCGTCCTTGTCGTCGTACTGCCGGGTGCGGATCGACCCTTCGACGAACACCTGGCGCCCCTTGGCGAGGTACTGCCCGCAGCTCTCCGCCTGCTTGCCCCAGACGACCACGTTGTGCCACTCGGTGCGCTCCTGGCGCTGGCCCTCTTGATCGGTCCACACCTCGCTGGTCGCCAGGGGGAATCGCGCCACCGCGCGCCCGCTCGGCGTGAAGCGGACCTCGGGGTCGCGGCCGAGGTTCCCGATCAGCAACACCCTGTTGAGCGACATCCCGCCTGCCCTCCCTCGCTCGGCCAATGGCGGACCATAGGCGCGCCCTGCGCGCGAAGTCAACGCGCCGGTGCACGTTGTGGGGCGATCGTACCTTGCGTTGACTTCGCGGGCCGGGCGCCGCTATGGTTCGCCCGCGAGACGCGGGCAGGTCGGCGGCAGGATGAAGGGTACCGAGCGGTGGTGCTTTTCGCCATCCTCAAGCTGATCTTTCTCGGGGTGAACACGGCCGTCGCGGCGCTCGTGGAGATCGCGCTCGCGGCCGTCGATTCGCGCGTCGCGTACGCGTTCGCGCGGCTCTGGGCGCGGCTCAACCTCGCGGCCTTCGGCATCCGCGTGCGCACGCAGCGGCTCGCCCAGCTCGATCCCAAGGCGGCGTACATCTTCATGGCGAACCACCGCAGCCACCTCGACGTGCTCGCGGTCGTGGTCGCGCTCGGCGACTTCCAGCTCCGCTGGGTCGCCAAGCGCGAGCTCACCCGCGTGCCGTTCTTCGGCTGGGCGCTCAAGCGCGCCGGGCACATCATCGTCGACCGCGGCGACCACGCGCAGGCGGTGGCGACGCTGCGCGCCGCCGAACGGCAGACCGACGCCGGCATCTCGGTGATCATCTTCCCCGAGGGCACGCGGGCGCCGACGGCGGAGGCGCTGCTGCCGTTCAAGAAAGGCGGCTTCATGCTCGCCATGCAGACGGGCCTGCCCATCGTGCCGATCGCCGTGCGCGGCAGCCTGCCGCTTTTGCCGAAGAACGCCTGGCGCATCCGCGCGGGCACCATCGACGTCGTGGTGGGCGCGCCCATCCCCGTCGCCGGCGTCCCGCGCGAGGAGCTCATGGAGCGCGTGCGGGTCTTTCTGCAGACGCAGCTCGCTCTGCCCGTCGACGCGCCCGCGGCGCCTCGGGTGGCGGCGCGGGCGTCATGAGCGCGGCGCCGGTGCTGCGGGTCATCCCGCTCGGCGGGCTCGGCGAGATCGGGCTCAACCTGCTCGTGCTCGAGTGCGCCGACACCGCGATCGCCATCGACTGCGGGGTGATGTTCCCCGACGAGCAGATGCTCGGCGTCGACGTCGCCATTCCCGACGTGAGCTATCTCCGCGCGCTCGGCCCGCGCTTTCGGGCGATCTTCCTCACCCACGGCCACGAGGACCACATCGGGGCGCTGCCGCACGTGCTCTCCGAGCTGCCCGTGCCGGTCTACGGCACCCCGCTCACGCTGGGCTTCGTGCGCGAGCGGCTGCGCGAGAGCAGGCTCGGCGCGGCGCTCGCGCCCTACGGCCCCGAGCCCTGCCACGTCGGCCCCTTCGTGGTCGAGCCCTTTGCCGTGACGCACTCGATCCCCGACTCGGTGGGGCTCGCGATTCGCACGCCGGTCGGAACGGTGGTTCACACCGGCGACTTCAAGCTCGACCAGACGCCGCTCGACGGCCGGCTTCCCGACCTCGGCCGCCTCGCCGAGCTCGGGGCCGCCGGCGTGCTCCTCCTCCTCTCGGACTCGACGAACGCCGAGCACCCGGGCTTCACGCCCTCGGAGCGGACGGTGGGCGTCCAGTTCGAGCGCATCTTCCGCGAGGCCGCGGGGCGCGTCCTCGTGACCACGTTCTCCTCGCACATCCACCGCATGCAGCAGGTGATCGATCTCGCGGCGCGGTTCGGGCGCCGGGTGGCGCTGATCGGGCGGAGCCTCGTCGCGCACGCGGGCGTCGCGCGCGACCTCGGGCTGCTGCGCATCCCGGAGGGCACGCTCGTCGATCCGGGGGTGGCGCGCGCGCTGCCGCCGCGGGAGATCGCGTACTTGACCGCCGGCAGCCAGGCGGAGGCGGCCTCGGCGCTCGTGCGCATCGCGATGGACGCGCACAAGCAGGTGGCGCTCGAGCCCGGCGACACGGTCGTCCTCTCCTCGCGCATCATCCCCGGAAACGAGCGGGCGATCGCGAGCCTCGTCAACCACCTCTACCGCCGGGGCGCCGTCGTCTACTACGACCGGATCGCGCCCGTGCACGTCTCGGGGCACGCCGCGCAAGAGGAGCTCAAGCTCGTCCTCAACCTCGTGCGGCCCCGGCACTTCGTCCCCGTGCACGGCGAGTACCGCCACTTGGTGCGCCACCTCCGGCTCGCCACGGAGGTCGGCATCCCCGCCGAGCGCTGCCACCTGCTCGAGGACGGCGACGTGCTCGAGCTCGACGCCGCCGGCGCCCGGCGCGGCGAGCGGGTGACGGCGGGGCGCGTCTTCGTCGACGGCAAGGGCATTGGCGACGTCGAGGACGTGGTGCTGCGCGACCGCCGGCACCTCTCCGAAGACGGCTTCGTGCTCGCCGTGCTCGCCATCGCGCAGCAGTCGGGCGAGATCGTCGCCGGCCCCGATCTCGTCTCGCGCGGGGTGATCGCCGAGGAGGCGAGCGCCGAGGTGCTCGACGGCGCCCGCGACGCGGTGCTGAGCGCGCTCGCCGCGGTGAACCCCGAGTCGCGGACCGACCCGGCGGAGGTGAAGGACGAGGTGCGCCGCGCGCTCAAGCGCTACTTCAAGCGGCTCGCCCGCCGGCCGGTCATCCTCCCCTTCGTCCTCGAAATGTAGTAGACGCGGAGGCGGAGGTGGGGACGAGGATGGCGCGGCGGCCGGCCCCGGTATCCGGACACCTGATCCGCGAAGCCGAGGCGCTCACCGGGGCGGCGGTGGCCGTCTTCCTGCTGCTGAGCCTCGTCTCGTACGCCCCCGACGGCCCGCGCGGCAACCTGGGCGGGCCCGTGGGGCACCTGCTCGCCGGCACGGCGCTGCGCGCGCTCGGGCTCGCGGCCTACCTCTTCCCCGTCTATCTCGGCTACCTCACCGTAACGCTCGTGCGGCGCGAGGGCGATCCGCTCGGCGGGGCGCGGCTTGTGGGCGGGGCGCTGCTCGTCGCGGCGACCGCCGCGGCGGGCGGGCTTCTCGCCGACGGGCGCCCCGTGGTGCACGGGGGAGGCTGGCTCGGCGGCTTTGCCGCCACCGCGCTCCGCGAGCTCGTGGGCGGGCCCGGCGCCTATCTCGTCGTCGGCATGCTCGCGGCGGTTGCGGTCGTGCTGGCGACGGGCGTCTCGCTCGTCGGGCTCGGGGGGCGAGCCGCGGCGTGGGCGGCGGCGGCCGCGCGCGAGGCCGCAGCCGGCGTGCGGCGTCGCGGGCGCCGTGCACCCGGGCCCGCCCGACCGCCGGTGCCGATCGTCCTCGACGATCCAATCGACGCGCCGGCCGAGCCCGAGCGTCCCCCGCCCATCATCCGCGAGCCCGAGCGCCGCCCCGAGGCGCGCGGGCGCGAGCGCCCGCGGCGCCCCGCGAGCCAGGAGGAGCTGTTCGCCGAGGACGCCTACCGCCTGCCCGCGCTCTCGCTCCTCGATCCGCCCGAGCGCGGCGTCGAGCCCGTCGACGAGGCGGTGCTGCTCGCGAGCTCGCGCATCCTCGAGACCAAGCTCGCCGACTTCGACGTCGCCGGCAAGGTCGTGGCGGTGCGCCCCGGGCCCGTGATCACGACCTTCGAGTTCGAGCCCGCGCCCGGGGTGAAGGTGAGCCGCATCGTCGGGCTCGCCGACGACCTCTCGATGGCGCTGCGGGCGGCCTCCGTGCGCATCCTCGCGCCGATTCCCGGCAAGCCGGTGGTGGGCATCGAGGTCTCCAATCCCCGCCGCGAGAAGGTCTTCATCCGGGAGCTGCTGCAGAGCGACCTCTACCGCCGCGCCGACTCGCCGCTCACGCTCGCCCTCGGCAAGGACACGACGGGCAACGTCGTGGTGGCCGACCTCGCGCGCATGCCGCATCTCCTGATCGCCGGCGCGACCGGCACGGGGAAGTCCGTGTCGATGAACGCGATGATCATGAGCATCCTCTACAAGGCGTCGCCGCGCGACGTGCGCCTCATCATGATCGATCCGAAGATGCTCGAGCTGTCGGTCTACGAGGACATCCCCCACCTCCTCGTGCCCGTGGTGACCGACCCCAAGAAGGCGGCGGCCGCGCTCGCCAACATGATCCGCGAGATGGAGGAGCGCTACCAGCTCCTGCACGACAAGGGCGTGCGCAACATCGACAGTTACAACCGGCTGATCGCCGAGGGGCGGCGCGCGGCCGGGGAGGGCGCGGAGGAGGCAGCCGACGCGGAGGAGGACGCCGGTGCGGAGGCCGGTCGCGAGGCGTCATGTGCGGCGCTGCGCCACCGCCACCTGCCGCGCGTGGTCATCGTCATCGACGAGCTCGCCGACCTCATGATGACCGGCGGGCGGGCGGTCGAGGAATCGATCACGCGGCTCGCGCAGAAGGCGCGCGCCGCGGGCATCCATCTGATCCTCGCCACGCAGCGGCCGTCGGTCGACGTGATCACGGGCCTCATCAAGGCCAACTTCCCCGCGCGCATCTCCTTCCAGGTGACCTCGGGCACGAACTCGCGCACGATCCTCGACTGCGTGGGGGCGGAGCGGCTCCTCGGCGAAGGCGACATGCTCTTCCTGCCGCCCGGCACGGCGCGCGTGCAGCGGCTCCACGGCGCCTTCGTCTCCGACCAGGACGTGCATCGAGTGGTCGACTTCGTCAAGCGGCAGGAACAACCCCGCTACGAGATGGAGCTCCTCGAGAGCGAGGACGACGAGGAGGACGAGGAGTCGCTCGACGAGGATCTGTCCGACGAGATGTACGACATGGCCGTGCGCCTGGTCACCGAGCACCGGCAGGCGTCGATCTCCTGGCTGCAGCGGCGGCTGCGGATCGGCTACAACCGGGCGGCGCGGATGATCGAGCGCATGGAGCGCGAGGGCGTGGTCTCGGCCGCCACGGGGGCGAAGGGACGCGAGGTCATCGCCCGCCGTCTTGACGAGTAGCCGGAGCCCCCGGCTCTACACCCCGGCGTTCTGGCTCGCCTGCGCGATCCACGTGACCGGGGGGCTGAGCCTCAACATGTTCCTCCTCTTCCCGCTCTTCGTCCGCCGGGTGGGCGGCGGCGACCTCGCCATCGGGCTCGTGGTGGCGCTCGGCACGGCCGCGAGCGTCCTCGCCCGCCCGCTCGTGGGGCACCTCCTCGACCACGCGGGCCGCCGCCCGGTGCTGCTCGCGGCCGGCGCCCTCAACGTGCTCTCGCTCCTGCCGTTCCTCGCCATCCGGACCTTCGGGCCGGCGCTGCTCGGCGCGGCGGTGCTGCACTGGATCGTGTGGGGTGCGCTGTTCGCCGCGTACTTCACCTACGCCTCCGATCTCTCGCCCCCGGCGCGCCGCGCCGAGGGGATCGCCATCTTCGGGGTCTTCGGCCTGCTCAGCATCGGGGCCGGCCCGGTCCTCGGCGAGCGGCTCATAGCCGGCGCTGGCTTCCCCGCCTTCTTCGCCGCGGCGGCCGCGCTGGCGCTCGTCTCGGCGCTGCTCACGCTCGCCGTGCCGCGGGCGCCGGCGGTGCGAGCCGTCACGCCGATCGGAGGCGGGGCGGCGCTCGTGCGCGCCGTGCGGCGGGGCGGCCTCGGCCGCGTGCTCGGCGTCACGGCGATGCTCGGTGCGGCCGTGGATGTCGCCCTCTTCTTCGTGGCGCCGTTTACGCGCGACGTGGGCCTCGCGCGCGCGGCGCCGTTTTTCGCCGCACATGCCGCGACATCGATTGCCGTGCGGCTCCTCGGCAGCCGGGTGCTCGACCGCCTCGGCGCGCATCGTGTGGCGATTCCGATGTTCGTGGTCTTGGCGGTCGGTCTCGGGGCCCTCGCGCTTATGCCCGCGCCCGGGCTCCTGGTGCTCGCCGGCGCCTGCTGCGGCGCTGCCCACGGGACGCTCTTCCCGGTGCTGAACGCGCTCGCGCTCGGGCGAGCGCCCGTGACGCTCGAGGGCCGCGCGGTGAGCCTGGTCACCGCCGCCTTCGATCTGGGCGCAGCGCTCGCGACACCCGCCGGCGGCGCGCTCGCAGAGGCGGTGGGCTACCCGGCGACGTTCGCCGCCTCGGCGCTCCTCGGGCTCGCCGCCGCCGCGGCGCTGGCGACCGATCCGTGGCCCCGCGGCCTCAGAGACTCGCGTAGACCGCGTCCACGAGGCGGCGGGTCGTCGGGTTGTACCACCGCGGCCCCATGCGGTTCATGACGTAGGCGAAGGCGACGTGCGCCTCGGGGTCGGCGAACCCGAGCGAGCCGCCGGCCCCGAAGTGCCCGAAGACTCCCGGGTTCGGTCCGAGCGGCCGGTCGGGGAGGGGGAGCTGGAACCCGAGGCCGAAGCGCGACGGCCGACCGAGCACCGCATCGAGCCCCGCCGCGTGCTCGGTGGTCGCCTCGGCGAGCGTCGCGCGGGCGAGCAGCGGGGCGCCGCCGGCGGCGAGCGCCGCGTAGACGCGCGCGATGCCCCGGGCGGTGGCGTGGGCGTTCGTGGAGGGCATCTCCGCGCGCCGCCAGCGCGTCGTGTTGACGACGCCGTAGCCGGAGAGCCCGGGAGGATTCACGTAGGTGTGGCGGATCATGAGCCGCGCCTCGTCGTCCCCGCTCGCGCTCGCCGCGACGATCTCGGGAGCCATCTCCGGCGGCCAGACGAATTCCGCGGTGCGCGCCTCGGCGTCGGGCAGCAGGCCGATGTGGACGTCCGCGCCGAGCGGGCCCGCGATCTCGTCGCGGAGGACCCGGCCGAGCGTGCGGCCGGCCGTGCGGCGCACGACCTCGCCCACGAGGAACCCGAACGTGTTCACGTGGTAGCCGTGGCGCGTCCCGGGCGGCCACCAGGGCGCCTCCCGGGCGAGCGCGGTCGTCATGGTCTCCCAGGTGAAGATCGCCTCTGGGGCGAGCGGTGCCCGGATCGCCGGCAGCCCGGCGCGGTGGCAGAGGAGCTGGCGCACGGTGATCGTCCCCTTGCCGGCCGCGGCGAACTCCGGCCAGAGCCGGCCGACGGCGGCGTCGAGGGCGAGGCGGCCGCGGTCGACGAGACGGAGCACGCAGACGGTCGCGAGCGCCTTGCCCACGGAAAACACGTTGACGAGCGTGTCCCGCCGCCACGGGATGCGGCGCGCCGCATCCGCGTAGCCGCCCCAGAGATCCACGACGGGGCGCCCGTCGACCATCACCGCAACCGCCGCCCCGATCTCGCCGTGCTCGGCGAAGTTGGCGACGAACGCGCGGCGCACGGCGGCGAAGCGGGCGTCGCACGTCCCGGCGATCGGTGCCGCGGGCGCCGCCTCGGCCGGTGCGTGCGGGCCGCCGTCTGCCATCGCCCCACGCTAGGGCGGCGGCCGGTGGTGGTCAATGCCCGACGGCGCAGCGCGCCGGTAGCTTGCGCGCGGGCACGCGGCAGGCTAGCGGTCCCCCGATGCGTCGCATCCATCTCCTCGGCCTCGCCGCGCTCGGGCTCCTGGCCGCTCGCCCCGCCCACGCCGCCGACGCGCTCCACGAGGCGCTCGGGCGCCTGCAGGCGCGCTACGAGGCCACGCGGACGTTTCGCGCCGAGTTTCACCAGACGGTCGAGTCGCCGACGCTCGCGGGCGCGATCGAGTCGCACGGGCGGGTCGCCTTCGAGAAGCCGAGCCGGATGCGCTGGGACTACGATCCTCCCGATCGCCAGACGATCGTCGGCGACGGCCAGACGCTCTGGATCTACCAGCCCGACCAGAAGCAGGTGATCAAGTCGCCGCTCGGCGAAGCCTTCCAGGCGTCGACGCCGGTCACCTTTCTCGGCGGCCTCGGCCGGCTCGACCAGGAGTTCGACGCGACCCTCGAGCGCGACGAGCCCACCCGCTGGGTGCTCCGGCTCGTGCCGCGCAACGACCGCGGCATCGGGATGCTCACGCTCACCGTGCGCAAGGCCGACGCCGGCGTGGAGGAGGCGGCGGTGCGCGACCCGCTCGGCACGGTCACGCGCATCCGCTTCTCCGACGAGCAGCGCAACGTGCCGCTCGCGCCGAGCCTCTTCCAGTTCACCCCGCCGCCGGGGGTTGACGTCGTGCGGCCGCCGGCCTCATAAGGCCGGGCCATGCCGTCGTTCGACGTGGTCTGCAAGATCGACCTCCAGGAGGTCGACAACGCCGTGAACCAAACGCTGCGCGAGGTGGGCCAGCGGTTCGACTTCAAGAACACGAAGACCGAGGTGCGGCGCGACGGCTACGCGCTGCTCCTCGCCTCGGCGGACGACTTCAAGGTGCGCGCCCTCGGCGAGCTGCTGCGCGAGAAGCTCGCGCGCCGGCAGGTGCCGCTCAAGGCGCTCGCCCCGGGGCCGATCGAGCCGGGCCCGGGCGGCACGGCCAAGCAGCGGATCGAGCTGCAGCAGGGCATCGCCATCGAGAAGGCGCGCGAGATCGTCAAGCTCGTGAAGGACAGCAAGCTCAAGGTGCAGGCCGCGATTCAGGGCGACCAGGTGCGCGTGAGCGGGAAGAAGCGCGACGACCTGCAAGCGATCATCCGCCTGCTGCGCGAGCGCGATCTCGGCATCGCCATGCAGATCGTGAACCTCCGCGACTGAGCGGCCGCTGTGGCGCCCCGCCGCATCCACTTCGTCACCCTCGGCTGTCCGAAGAACGAGGTCGACGCCGAGGTCATGCTGGGGGTGCTCACCCGCGCGGGGCACGAGCTCGTGGGCGACCCCGAGGTGGCCGAGGTCCTCGTGGTGAACACGTGCGCCTTCATCGAGGCGGCGAAGCAGGAGTCGATCGACACGATCCTCGCGCTCGCCCGGGTGAAGGCGGCGGGCGCGGGCCGGCGGCTCGTGGTGACGGGCTGCCTCGCGCAGCGCTACGCCGCCGAGCTCGGCCGCGCGCTGCCCGAGGTGGACGCCTTCGTCGGCACCGGCGATCTCCTCCGGATCGCGGAGGCGGTGGAGGCGGACGGTCCCGCCGTCTATCGCAGCGCGCCCCACGCCCTTCCACCGCATCTCACCGCGCCGCGCGTGCGCACCGGGGCGTGGTGGACCGCCTATCTCAAGATCTCCGAAGGCTGCGACCACACGTGCAGCTTCTGCATCATTCCGACGATCCGCGGCCGCCACGAGAGCCGCCCGATGGCGGATCTCCTGGCCGAGGCCGAGAGCCTGTGCGCGGCGGGCGCCGTGGAGCTTAACCTCGTGGCCCAGGACTCGACCGCCTACGGCCGCGACCGCCGCGACGGCACGTCGCTCGCGACGCTCCTGCGCGCGCTCGCGATCCGCGTGCCCCAGGCGCGCTGGCTGCGGGTGCTCTATGCCTATCCCGCCTCGGTGACCGACGAGCTGCTCGAGGTGATGGCCACCGAGCCCGCGGTCTGCCCCTACCTCGACCTGCCGCTCCAGCACGCGAGCGACCGCATCCTGCGCGCGATGCGGCGCGAGCGCAGCGCGGCAGGCCTGAGACGGCTCGTGGCACGCATCCGCAGCACCGTGCCGGACGTCGTGCTGCGCACCGCGTTCATCGTCGGCTTTCCCGGCGAGACCGAGGACGACGTGCGCGCGCTCTGCGACTTCGTCGCCGAGATGGCCTTCGACCACGTCGGCGTCTTTTGCTACTCGCACGAGGAAGGCACGGCCGCGGCCAAGCTCGCCGACGACGTGCCGCGCGCGGAGAAGCAGCGGCGGCGGGCGCGCGTGATGGCGGCCCAGGCGGCGGTGTCGGCGCGGCGGCTCGCGGCGCAGGTCGGACGTTCGACCGAGGTGCTGGTCGAGGCGGTCTCCGGCGACGGGTCGCTCGTCGGGCGCACGCGGGGGCAGGCGCCCGAGATCGACGGCGTGGTGCGGCTTCGCGGGACCGCAGCCCCGGGGGCGCTCGTCCGCGCGCGCATCACGGGGGCGGGTACCTACGACCTCGAGGGGATCGTGCTCCCCGACGCCGTTGACACACCCGGAGTGAGGCCCTAAACTCCCGCGCCCTCGTCCGGGGGAAGGTGACAACCATGCGGAAGGCGTTCCTCAAGAAGGCCCGCGAGACGCTCGAGGAGATGCGCGCGCAGCTCCTGCGCAACGTGAAGCAGGAAGTCCAGGAGGGGCGGGAGCAGACCAAGGACGAGGGGATGGACACCTACGACATCGCCAGCGACGCGCGCGACCGCGAGATCACGCTCATCCTGAACGACCGGGAGCGCGAGAAGCTGCAGGCGATCGACGAGGCGCTCAGCCGCGTCGACGACGGCACCTACGGCATCTGCGAGAGCTGCGAGGGGGAGATCGCCGAGGCCCGTCTCCAGGCGCTGCCCTTCACGCGCGTGTGCGTGAGCTGTCAGGCGGAGCGGGAGAAGGAGGCGAAGCTCAACCGCCGGCTCGAGACGGAGTCGAGCTTCCGCCGCCTCGGCATCGGCGACGCCGACGAGGAGACGTCCTGATCAGCGGAGCCCGGGAGGCATCGGCCGGCCCGCGAGGGTCGCGGCGATGCCGGCGAGCACCGCGACCGCGATCAGCACGGCGAGCGCAGCGCGCGGCCGGTCGAGCTGCTGGACGCGTTCCACGCCGCAGACCGTGAGGTACGCCGCCCAGACGAGCGCCAGCACGCCAAGCCGCGGCACCCAGGCGAGCACGAGGGGCGCCGCCCCGTAGGCGACGGCGCGGAAGGTAGGCTCGAAGCCAGCGTGGCCGTCGAGGAGGTACTGCGCCACGAGCACGAGCAGCGCCGCGAGCGCGACGCCGGCGGCGAAGCGTTCGAGCGCCATGCACACGCCGGCGGCCACGCTGAGCGTGACGAGCCCGTGCCCGAGCCCGTCGAGCGCGGCGCAGATCGCGAGGAACACGACGGGGTCGCGGAGCCCGCCGGTCTCCGGCATCTCGGCGAAGAAGCCGCGCGGATCGGTGACGACGCGCTGCCAGGTCGCGGCGAAGGTGCGCGCGCCGGCGGCGAGCGCGTCGGGCTCGGGCAACGCCATGGGTCGGCCTTATAGCGACGGGAACCCCCGCGGTCCAGGCGGAGCGCGGCGCCGCGCCGATGCGATCGCGTGCTGGCGCGCCGCGGTCGCCGCGGTGGAGCCCGGGCGGCTCGTCGCCGCGGCCCTCGGCCGCGAGGGCGAGGCGCTCGTGCTGCGCGACGCGGCGGGCCGCGTCCGCGCGCGCCACGCGGGCCCCGTGCTCCTCGTGGGGGCGGGCAAGGCCGCGCTCGCCATGGCACGCGCGGCGGGTGCCGCGGCGCGCGGGCTCGTGCGCGGCGGCGTCGTCGTCGTGCCGCACGACGCCGTGGCGCCCGCGGCCGACCACGTCACCGTGCTCGGCGGCGGGCATCCCCTGCCCGACGGCGCGGGCGCAGCGGCGAGCGCACGGCTGCTCGCCGCCGTGGAGGCGGCGGGGCCGGACGTGCTCGTCCTCGCCGTCTTGAGCGGCGGCGCCTCGGCGCTCCTCGAGGTGCCCGTCCCCGGCGTGGCACTCGAGGAGCTGCGCGCGCTCACCGCGGCGCTGCTCGCCGCGGGCGCCGACATCGCAGCGCTCAACACCGTGCGCCGACACTGCTCGCTCGTGAAGGGCGGGGGGCTCGCGCGGGCGGCGCGGCGGGCCGCCGGGCTCTGGGCGCTCGTGCTCTCGGACGTCGTCGGGGACGATCCGGCGGTGATCGCCTCGGGCCCGACGGTGGCCGACCCGACGACGTTCGCCGAGGCGCTCGCGGTGCTCGCCCGCCTGCCGCCAGCGACCGTGCCCGCGGCGATCCGCGCCCACCTCGAGCGGGGTGCGGCGGGCGAGGTGGCGGAGACGGTCAAGCCCGGTGACCCGGTGCTCGCACGCACGGAGACGGTGATCGTGGGCGGGAATCGCGAGGCCGTGGCTGCGGCGGCAGCCGAGGCGCGCGTGCGAGGGTACGCCGCCGGCGTGCTCCCGCGGCCCCTCACCGGCGATGCCGCTGAGGCTGGGCGGCACCTCGCCGCGGCGATCCTCGCGCTCTCGCCGTCGACAGGCGCCGCACTGGTCGGGGGCGGCGAGACCACGGTGCGCGTGGTCGCCGGCGGGCGAGGCGGGCGTTGTCAGCACCTCGCGCTCGCCGCCGCCGTGGTCCTCGCCGGCAGCGACGCCGTGCTCATCGCCGCGGGGACAGACGGCGTCGACGGGCCCACCGACGCCGCCGGCGCCTGCGTGGACGGCGGCACGGTCGCCCGCGCGCGCGCCCGCGGCTACGATCCCGCCGTTGCGCTCGCCACGACCGACAGCTTCCCGCTGCTCGAGGCGACGGGGGACCTCGTGCGCAGCGGGCCCACGGGCACGAACGTCGCGGACGTCGTCGTGGCGCTGCGCTGACACGCCCACGCTCCCGTGGTAGGAGGGGCACGCGCATGCGCCGCGAGGGCAACGTCTCCGAGATCTTCGTCTCGTTCCAGGGGGAAGGGCTGCACGCCGGGCGCCGGCACCTCTTCGTGCGCCTCGGCGGCTGCCCGCTGCGCTGTCGCTACTGCGACCAGCCCGAGAGCCTCCTTCCGACTCCGGTCTGCCGCATCGTCGGTCCCGACGGCGAGCGCACCCGCCCGAACCCGTTCACGCCGGCCGTGCTCGCGGCCGAAGTGCGCATGCTCGCCGCGCTCGCCCCGCCCATCCACCGGCTCGCGCTCACCGGGGGCGAGCCGCTCGCGCAGGCGGAGTTCGTCGCGGCGTGGCTCGCCGACCACGCCCCGGCCCTCCCGGTGCTGCTCGAGACCGCGGGCATCCTCCCCGAGCGGCTCGCCCGCCTGCTCCCCTTCGTCGAGACCGTGAGCCTCGACCTCAAGTGCCCGAGCAACACCGGCGAGCGCGCCCGCTGGGAGGAGCACGAGGCCTGCCTCGGGCTGCTCGCCGCCGCGAAGCGCGAGGTCTACGTCAAGATGCCGGTCGACGAGGAGACGCGGGTCGAGGAGGTGGAGCGCGGCGCGCGTCTCGTGGCTGCGCTCCTGCCCGCGGCCCCGCTGTTTCTCACGCCGCTCACGCGGCCGCCGGCGGCGGCGCTCGCGATCAGCCCGGGCACGCTCGAGCGCCTGCACGCGCGCGCGAGCGCGCTGCACGCCGACGTGCGGATCCTGCCCCAGATCCACAAGGTGCTCGGCATCCTGTGACGGCGCGGCGGGTGCGCAGAAACGTCCCGGCGGTGACGCTCATCCCCGGCGACGGCATCGGGCCGGAGGTGACCGACGCGGCGGTGCGGGTGATCGAGGCGGCCGGCGGGCGCGTGCGCTGGGACGTGCAGCTCGCGGGCCGCGCCGCCTTCGAGCAGCTCGGCACGCCGATTCCCGATGCGCTCCTCGCCTCGATCCGCCGCAATCGCGTGGCGCTCAAGGGCCCGCTCGAGACGCAGGTCGGCCGCGCGGGCTACCGCAGCGTCAACGTCGCCCTGCGCAAGACCTTCGACCTCTACGCCAACGTGCGCCCGACCCGGAGCTGGAAGGGCGTGCGCACGGCCTTCTCGGGCGTCGATCTCATCGTGGTGCGCGAGAACACCGAAGACCTCTACTCGGGTATCGAACACCAGATCGCCCCCGGCGTGGTCGAGAGCGTCAAGGTCATCACGGCGCGGGCGTCGCGGCGCATCGCGCGCTTTGCCTTCGCGCTCGCCCGCCGCGAACGCCGGCGCAGCGTCGCCGCCATCCACAAGGCCAACATCATGAAGCTCTCCGACGGACTCTTCCTCCAGTGCGCCCGAGAGGTGGCGCGACGCTACCCGGAGATCACCTACCGCGAGCTCATCGTGGACAATGCCTGCATGCAGCTCGTGCTGCGGCCCCAGCAGTTCGACGTGCTGCTCCTCGAGAACCTCTACGGCGACATCGTCTCCGACCTCTGTGCCGGGCTCGTCGGCGGCCTCGGCCTCGTGCCCGGTGCGAATCTCGGCGATCGCTACGCGATCTTCGAGGCCGTGCACGGCACGGCTCCGGACATCGCGGGCAAGAACCTCGCGAACCCGCTCGCCGTCGTGCTCTCGGGCGCCCTGCTGCTGCGGCACGTCGGGCAGGCGCGCGCCGCCACCCGCATCGAGCGCGCGGTCGAGCGGCTGCTCGCTGAGGGCCGGCTGCGCACCCGCGATCTCGGCGGCCGCGCGACCACGACCGCGGTCGTCGACCGGCTGTGCGCGCTCCTTTGACGCGCCGTGACACCGGCGGTTGCGTGGGCTAGAATTTGCGTCGGCGATGACCGACGCCCAAGCCGCCCGACACGCGGCGCTCGCCGCGCTCGCGGCGGGGCCGTTCGACCTCCTCGTGGTGGGCGGGGGGATCAACGGGGCGGGCATCGCCCGCGACGCCGCGCTGCGCGGGCTGCGCACGGCGCTGGTCGAGCGCGGCGACCTCGCAAGCGGCACCTCGAGCGCGTCCTCGAAGCTCGTCCACGGCGGGCTCCGCTACCTCGAGCAGGGGCACGTCCGGCTCGTCCTGCAGGCCTGCCGCGAGCGCGAGCGGCTGCGGCGTCTAGCGCCGCACCTCGTCCGCCCGCAGCGCTTCCTCTTCCCGGTCTACGCCGGCGGGCCGGTGAGCCGGGCGAAGCTCGCGCTCGGCCTGTGGACCTACGACCTCCTCGCGGGCTGGTGGCAGGTGCACCGCCACCGGATGCTCTCGGCGGATGCCGTCCGCCGCGTCGAGCCGGCGCTGCGCACCGAGGGGCTGCGCGGCGGCGGTCTCTACTGGGATGCGCGCACCGACGACGCGCGGCTCGTGCTCGAGACGGCGCTCGCCGCCGCGGAAGCCGGCGCGGTGATCGTCTCCTACGCGGAGGTGACGGGCTTCCTCAAGGAGGCGGGGCGCATCGTGGGCGCGCGCGTCCGCGAGCGGCTCGGGGGCAACGAGCTCGACGTGCGCGCCCGCGTGGTGGTGAACGCGAGCGGCCCGTGGATGGACGCCGTCGCGAGGCTCGACGAGCCCGGGCCGCCGCGGCTTAGGCTCACCAAGGGCGTCCACCTCGTCGTGCCGCGGGCGCGGGTGCAAAACCGCGACGCGGTCGTGCTGCACGCGCTCCGCGACCGGCGCGTGCTCTTCGTGATTCCCTGGGGCGAGCACGCGCTCATCGGCACGACCGACACGGACCACCCCGGCGGGCCCGATGTGCCGTGCACGGTCGAGCCCGACGACGTGGCGTACCTGCTCGAGACCGTGAACCACTACTTCCCCGCGGCCGGGCTCGCCCCCGCGGACGTCGTGAGCGCGTTTGCGGGGCTCCGGCCGCTGGTGGCGCCCGAGCCCGGTCGCCGCTTCTTGCCCTCCGACGTCTCGCGCGAGGAAGCGATCTTCGTCTCGCGCGCGGGCCTGATCTCTCTTGCGGGGGGCAAGCTCACGACCTACCGGCTCGTCGCCGCCGAGGTGGTCGATCGCGTGATCGCGGCGCTCGGCCGGCTCGGCGATCCGCGGCGCTTCGGCCGCTCGCGCACCGCGACGCTGCCGCTGCCCGGCGGGCGGGACCACCCCGCGCGGCTCGCCGCCGAGGCGCTCGCGCGCGACGGCAACGGGCTGCCGCCGGCGGTCCTCGGCCACCTCGCGCATCGCTACGGGAGCCGGCTCGGCGAGGTGCTCGCACTCCTCGGCCGCGACCGCACCCTCGCCGCGCCCCTCGCCGCTCCGCTGCCCGATCCGCGCGCCGAGGTGGTAACCGCGGTCGAGCGCGAGTGGGCGCTCACGCCGGAAGACGTGCTCCGCCGCCGCACGCACGTCGCCCTCTGCGATCCCGAGCAAGGGGCGGGGGTGGCGGCGGAGGTGGCGGCGCTCATGGCCCGCGCCCTCGGCTGGGATCCGGCGCGCACCCAGGGCGCGGCCGATGCCTACGTGCGCGCCGTGGCGGAGGCGCGGCGGCGGTGGCGGTGAGCGCGCGCCCGGCGCGCCGGCGTGCGGCTTGGGCGCGGCTCGACGTGACGCGCGAGAGCCCTGCCGCCCGGCGCGCCCGCGCGCGGGCGATCGCCCGCGCGCTCGCCCGGGCGTATCCCCAAGCCTGGTGCGCGCTCCACTATCGCACGCCGTGGGAGCTGCTCGTGGCCACCATCCTCTCGGCGCAGTGCACCGACAAGATGGTGAACACGGTCACCCCGGCCCTGTTTGCCGCCTTCCCGACCCCGGCCGCGCTCGCGGCCGCGGATCCCGCGCGCGTCGAGACGCTCGTCAAGCGCACGGGATTCTTCCGGCAGAAGACGAAGAGCCTCCTCGCGGTTGCCCGCGCGATCGCCGCGGAGCACGGCGGCGAGGTGCCCGCGTCGCTCGAGGCGCTCACGGCGCTCCCCGGCGTCGGCCGCAAGACCGCGAACGTCGTGCTCGGGACGGCGTTCGGCCAGCCCGCGATCTTCGTCGACACCCATGTGCGCCGGCTCGCGGGCCGACTCGGCTTGAGCTTCGAGGACGATCCCGACCGCATCGAGCGGGATCTCCAGGCGCTCCTGCCGCCGCGCGAGTGGACGCGCTTTGCGCATCGCCTGATCCATCACGGCCGGCAGGTCTGCACGGCGCGCAAGCCGCACTGCAGCCGCTGCGTGCTCGCGCGCTGGTGCCCGCGCATCGGGGTCACCGCGGCCGATTGAGGCTCGTTTTACATCCGACACGGCAGTTTCATCTTGACAAAACGGATGGACGGCGGTACCGTGCCGCGCCTTTTTGGAAGGATTCCAGCGGGTTACGGCGATGGCCGTGTACACGATGATCGACAAGCATGACCTCGCGGCGCTCGTGGAGGACTACGGGCTCGTCCGGCTCGTCTCCGCCCACGGCATCGCCGCCGGGTCGGTCAACTCGAACTACCTGCTCGAGACACCCCGAGGGCGCCACCTGCTGCGCGTCGACGAGGTGAAGGGCGAGCTCGACGTCAAGCGGGAGCTCGAGCTGCTGCTCTTCCTCCGCCGGCACGGCTTTCCCTGCCCGCAGCCGATCGCCGATCGCAAGGGGCGCTACTACCGCGAGGCGGGCGGCAAGTGCCTGTCGGTCTACCGGTGGATCGACGGGCACGCGGTGCGCGCGGAGCGGCTCACGCTCGCCCAGCTCGAGAACGCCGGCCGCGTCCTCGCCGAGCTGCACGCGGTCGGGCGGAACCACAAGAAGGCGATCGACAACCGCTTCAACTTCGAGCGCATCGCCCAGCTCTACGCGGCGATTCGCGACCGCCTCCCGTCGTACTTTCGCCGCATCGTGCGCACCCTCGACGACGAGGTCGAGTATCTGCGCCACTACCTCGAGAGCAAGCTGCCGAAGGGGATCATCCACGGCGACCTCTTCGACGACAACCTGCTCTTCAAGGGCGACAAGGTCGTCGGCGTGCTCGACTTCGAGGCCGCCTGCCGCGGCAAGTTCATCTACGACTTGGCCACCGCCGTCAACGCCCTGTGCTTCGACCGCGCGGGCTATCAGCTCCGGCGCTTCGAGGCGCTCATCGCGGGGTACGAGTCGCTGCGGGCGCTCTCGCTCGCGGAGTGGGACGCGTTCCCGAACGAGCTCCGCTTCTCGGCGCTGCGCTTCACGGTGACCCGCCTGCACGACTTCTTCCTCAAGCCGGCGGCGGAGGGGACGCGCATCGACAAGGACTTCCGCGAGTTCTACGAGCGGCTGCGCATCCTCCGCCGCGAGCGCGAGGGCGGCATCGAAGGGCTCCTCATGGCGATGGCGACGGGCTACGACTACCGCAAGTACCAGCGCGTGAAGGCGCTCGAAAAGAAGGGCTCGCACTGAAGATCAGCGACCTCCTCGCCGCCGGCCACCCGACGGTGTCCTTCGAGTTCTTCCCGCCGAAGACGCCCGAGGGCGAGGCGGCGCTCTTCCGCACGATCGACGCGCTGCGCCCGCTCGGCCCCTCGTTCGTCTCGGTGACGCGCACCGGGGGCAAGCCGCGGGAGGCGACCATCGAGCTCGTGGCCCGCATCGAGCGCCTCGGCATCGTCGGCGCCGCGCACGTGACGGGAATCGAAGCGACGCGCGACGACATCGCCCGCGCGCTCGAGCTAGTCGCCGCGCGCGGCATCCGCAACTTGGTCGTGCTGCGCGGCGACGTGCCGAAGGATCCGGCGTTCCGCCGGCCGGCCGACGGCTTCCGCTACGCGGCCGACCTGGTGGCCTTCGTGCGCGCGCGCGCGCCGCAGCTCTGCCTCGCCGGGGCGTGTCACCCCGAGGGACACCCCGAGACCCGCAACCTGGCGCTCGAGGTCGAGCACCTGCGGGCCAAGGTCGACCAGGGGCTCGACCTCGTCATCACGAACATGTTCTACGTGAACGCGCACTACTTCGCGTTCGTCGAGCGCCTCCGCCGCGCGGGGCTGCGGGTCCCCGTGGTGGCCGGGCTCATGCCGATCACGAACCTCGCGCAGATCCGCCGCATGGCCGAGCTCTGCGGGGCCGAGTTCCCGAGCGTGCTCCGCGAGCGGCTCGAGCGCGTGCGCGACGATCCCGCCGCCTCGCTGGCGGTGGCGGTCGAGTGGACGACCGCGCAGTGCGCGGAGCTGCTGCGGGGGGGCTGCCCGGGCATCCACTTCTACACGCTCAACCAGTCCCCGGCGACACGCGCGATCTTCGAGAATCTCCGCGGCGCCGGGCTCGTCGCGCGGTGAGAGCGGGGTGCGCGTTGCGTCGCCGCGGGGCGTCGGGTAGACGCGAGGAAACATGCCGCAGCACGAGGAGCTCGAGCGACACGTGCGCGCGCTGCTCGCCGTCCTCGATCCGGACGCCGACCGCGAGGGGCTCGCGCGCACCCCGCGGCGCGTGGCGAGCGCGCTCGCCTTTCTCACCCGCGGCTACCGCGAAGATCCGCGACAGGTGATCAACGGCGCGCTCTTCTCCGAGGATTACTCGGAGATGATCGCCGTGCGCGACATCGACTTCTACTCGCTCTGCGAGCACCACATCCTGCCCTTCTTCGGCCGCGCTCACGTCGCCTATCTCCCGCGGCGGCGCATCGTCGGCATCAGCAAGATCGCGCGCCTGGTCGAGGTGTTTGCCCGCCGGCTGCAGGTGCAGGAGCGACTCACGACCCAGATCGCGAGCACCATCCAGGAGCAGCTCGATCCCCTCGGTGTCGCCGTCGTGCTCGAGGCCGAGCACCTCTGCATGCGGATGCGCGGCGTCGAGAAACAGAACTCGGTCGTGATCACGAGCGCGATGCTGGGGGCCTTCCAGGCGCACCACGAGACGCGGCAGGAGTTCATGAACCTGATCGGCCGGCGGTGAACGCGGCGCGGCTCGCCGCCCGCTGCGCGGCGCTGCTCGGGTCCGTGCCCGGTCCGGTGGCGATCGTCGCCCCGCACGCTCCGCGGCTCGCCGCGGCGCTCGCGCAGCGCCTCGGGGCTGCGGCCGCCGAGGGGCCGGCCGCGGCGGTGGTCGTCTTCCTGCGCAGCCCCGCGCGACCCCATGAGCGCCAGGCGCTCCTCGCCGAGCTGCGGCGACGGCTCCCCCCGGGCGCGCCGCTCGTGCTCGTCGACCACAGCCAGCCGCGCGCGCGCTGGCGGCGGCTCGGGGCGCGCGTTGCCCTCGCGCTCCGGGGGCTGCCGGCCGCGCGGGCGCGCTACCCCGCCGCGCGCGAGCTCGCCGCCTTGGGCTTCGCGGTCGAGCGGCTGCGGCTCGGCTGCGGCGAGCGGGTCCAGCTCGTGGCGGCGCGCCGCTAGAACCGCGCGAACCAGGGCACGGCGCGCCGGCCGGGCCGCTCGACGATGATCTGGTAGGTCGCGAGCAGCGTGCCCTGGGCGCGCCGCCAGCGGGCGACGGCGATGGCATAGTCGGTGCGGGCCTGCACCTCCGCCGCGCGCGCGCTGGTGAGCCGGGTCTGGAAGTCGAGGAGATCCTTGGTGGTCGCCATGCCGACCTCGTGCCGCTTCTCCTGGTTGCGGAGGTTCTCTTCGGCGAGCTGGCGCGCGACCCGCGTGCTCTCGATGCGCTTGCGCGCGGCGAGCAGGTCGGCGACGCTCTGACGCACGTCGAGCGTCACGCGGGAGAGCAGCTCGCGGTGGTTGAGCTCGGCCTGCGCGCGGCGGATGCGACTCTGCACGAACTGGCTCTCGGCCGCGGCGTTGGCGATCGGGATCTGGACCTGCACGCCGAAGGCGTAGGAGCGAAAGTCGGGGAGGTTGGCGTACGCGTCGCCGGCGTTGCCGGCGAAGGGCGAGCCGCAGAACACCTGCCCGCCGAACTGGATGCAGCGGCCCGGCCCGGCAAGCCCGTTCCAGCCGTAGCTGCCCACCGCGTCGACCTCGGGCAAGAGCGCGTTGCCCGCGATCTTCTCGTTGAGCTGCTCGACGCGGACGGTGTGCGCCGACGCCTGGATCTCGGGGCGCTCGGCGAGCGCCGTCGCGAGCGTGCGCTCCTCGTCGACGCCGACCTCCTCGGGCTCGGCATCCTCGGTGGGCTCGAGGGTGCGCGGGACGAAGGTCCCCTCGGGGCTGTAGTACGCGAGCTGCGCCAGGGTCTGCCGCGCCACCGTGAGGTTGTTCTCGGCGACGATCACCTGCTCCTCGCGCGCTGCGGCGTCCGCCTGCGCCTCGAGGACCGCGACCGGCGGCGAGAGCCCCACCTTGACGCGCGCCTCGTTCTCACGCGTGGTGCGATCGGCGAGCGCCTTCGACTCCTTCTGCACGTCCACCTGCTCGCGCGCGGCGACCACGGTCCAGTACGCCTCGATCACCCGCTCGACGAAGTCGGCGAGGTTCGCCTCGAACTGGTAGTGCGAGGCGTCGGCGCGCTGCTCGGCAGCGCGCACGACGAGGTAGGCGAAGTCCCAGCCGAAGTTGCGCAGCAGCGGCTGCACGAGCGAGACGCCGAGCTGCGGCTTGTACTGCGGTCGGAGCTGGTTGAAGGCGCTGTTGTTGTCGTAGCGGTCGTTCAGGAAGTCGATCGAGAACTGCGTGCCGGTGCGCAGCAGCTTGACGAGGTGGAAGTTCGCGTACCGGTCCTCGGTGACCGAGGTGACCGCCCCGGCGAGCACGCTGCCGTTCGGCGTCTCGGCGCGCCCGTAGTTGAGCTCGCTCTTGAACGCCGGGTCGAACTCGCTCTGCGCCTGGAGCACGCCCTCGCGCGCGAGCGTGGGGTCGAGGCGCTCGGCCGCTACCCCGGGATTGTGCTCGAGGGCGAGGGCGATCGCCTCCTTGAGCGTAACGCGCTCGACCTTCGTGTCGCGCACCGGCGGCCCCGGCACCACGAGCGCCGGGCTTGCCGGAACCCCGGGCCGCCATTGCTCGGAGAGGACCGTGCCGCGCGACGGCACCCCGGGGCGCGGGCCGACCTCGCCGCCTGCCGCGCGCGGCAGCCCGGGCAGCGCGAGCAGCAGCGCCGCGGCGATCGTGCGCCGCCGTGCCCCGGTCGGTGTCACCACGCAGCGCGCGTACTGAATGCCCGGCGGCGAGTCAACCGGGCGGCGCGTCCCGTCGCTGACGCGTCAACATGGCCGGGGCATTGACGTCGTCGCCGACGCGCGCCCCGCGTCCTTGGGGCTCCGCCTCGCGACCAGCGCGCAGGTGCTGCGCGTCTTCCAATGTTCCACAAGCTCGCGTTGCCAAGTTCGACTCCGGCCAGCCCGGCTTGCCGCGAGCCTTGTGCACGCGGTCAAGGAAGTCGATTACCTCGGCGGCCTGAACCCCGAGTTCGCGAAGGACACACCCGAGCACAGTTCCGGTCCGGCCGGTCCCGCCATGACAATGCACCAGCACACCGTGTCCTGAACGCCAAGCTGAAACCGTGGCACGAACGACCCGCTGGATCTTGGCGCGTTCGGCGCTCGGATCCCCCGTCCGCTTCATCGCCCTGTTAGCCGGCTCATCGACCGAGTACCACATCGATCCCGTGCAGGACTTGGGCGAGCTGCTTGGGCCCGAGTCGTCCCACCCGCTCGGCAAGAAAGGACCGATCGATGGTGATGATCTGCGAGGCATTCGCCACCGAGTCCTTAGGCAGACCCGTTGCCTTCGCCGCCAGCAGGGTGTTGCCCGGGGCGTCGGCCCAGGTCAGGTTGCTGGTGAGCGGGACGCACACCACGGTGCCGATCCGGCTCCGATTCAAGGGGTTCCCCTGAACCACTACGACCGGGCGCCGAAATCCGGGACCGGAGCCCGCCGGTTCGGGAAGTTCCGCCCACCAGATGTCGCCCTGCGCGACTTCTACCACTCCGTGCGCTCGAGCACGCGCTGCGCCGCAGCGGCTACAAACCCCTCCGGCCCCGGCTCACCCAGTCGTTCGACCACCCGGTTCATGGCCTCGGTGACCTCGTCCGGGGCATGGCGCGCCAAGTACTCGGCTAACGCTTCCGCATAGAGTTGGCTGCGGGACTTCCGGAGCCGCTTGGCGTGCCGCTCCGCGGCGCGGAACAGCTCGTCGGGCAGCGAGATGGCCGTCTTCATACCGGTAGTATAACCGAGGCGAGGGCGCGCGGCAAGCACTGGTGGTGGGCGAATCCGGCTAACGCCCTGCATCAGCGGCGGCGCGCAGCGCTGTCCGCTGCATCCTGTTCGGCCGCCTCACCTTGTGGAACTCCTGACGCCGGAGCGCCGCCGTCTCCTCATCGGGCATCCACACCTCGGGCAAGAGGCCCGCGGCCAAGAGCTGCGCCAGAACGGCCGCATCAACCTCGTCCGTCTTGATCTTCGCCTCCGCGATCGCCCGCGTGCACAGGGGATTGGCGATCGCCACCCGGCCCGCGGGCGGTGCGAGCAGGCGGACGATCGCCTCGGTGTTGGTGGATTCGGGACGCCACGTCGGTCGGAACGGGTGTTCGGCTTTCGTCGGAATCTGCACCTACGCCGTTGCGGCAACTCCATAAGCCGCCTCGCCCCACGTAGGCCCATACCGGCTTCACCTTCCACCTCAGCGCGCGGCCGGGCTGAGCGCGGCTATCACGCTAGCTTAGTAGAGCAGCTCCCAACTGCCGTCCCACCGGTCGGTGCAGTCCGGATCTGACCACTGCTCCTCGACGAAGCCGGACACGGGCCCCGCGGAGGTTGGAATCCCGTTGAGTGTACTCACGACCCTGCCGCACCGTCCGCCGAGCGTGGAGATCGAGCACAGGCCGGTGGTCATAGTCCACTGCGGATACGCAGCTGTCCCCGTGGCCATCGCGAAGGCCACGAGGCCATCGGCATCATACACATCGCCCTGCAGGTAAGTGCCGAGTCCGTTGTCCACGTTCAAGGTTACGAACCAGGGGTTTGGCTCCCCGTACACGCCGCACACGTCGGCAGTCTGCATCCCGCTAAACTTGAAGGTGTGCTCGTAGGCCGAGAGGGGTGGGAGGGTCGTGGTCGTGGTTGTTGTGGTGGGCGGCGGGTAGGCATCGGTGCACACCGCGACGCCATGACGGCGGCACTTGATGGCCAGCGCGGCGAGCTTGCGCCGACATCGGCCGAATCGCCACCCCGTGTCCACCACACAGTTGTCGAGCACGCTCTCGCATGCCAAACGACAGACGCGAGCGGGGAGTCGCGCGGCGTGGGCAATCGAGGCAAGCCAGAGAACTAGCGCAATCGCCCTCATGGGTAAATGTTCCGCCGACGTGGTCGCGGTCGTCAAGTAGAAAATGCCAATAGCTGGAGTCCCGGGGCGCTATGTGAACTCGGGCCCTAGAGCTGCTATCTGCTCCCCGGAGGCAGCATGGGTGACCCCTGGCGCATCGGCCTGCTCCTCGGCGCCGTCGCGAACCTCGCCAACGCGGCGTGGATGCTCGTCGATCCCGCCGGCTGGTACCTCTACCTGCCGGCGGCGGTCCCGGACACGGGCCCGTTCAACGCGCACTTCGTGCGCGACGTCGGCAGCGCGTTCGCTGTCATGGGGCTCGCGCTCGCCTTTGGCGCGCTGCGACCCGCGCTGCGCGTGCCCTCTCTCGCGTTCGCGTCCGGCTTCTACGTGCTGCACGCGCTCGTGCACGTCGCCGATACGGCGGCGGGCCGCCTGCCCGCGAGCCACTGGTGGATCGACCTGCCGGGCGTCTACGTGCCCGCGCTCGTCATGCTCGGCGTCACCGCGCTGGCCGCGCGCACGGCGCCGCGGAATCCTGCATGACGCGCCTGCTCCTCGGCCTCGCGCTCGGTGCGCTCCTCGCGAGCCTGCCGGCGCTCCACTTCGGATGGGGCGGCGCCCATCGCCACGGCGCCGCTCCGGGAGGTCACGACCGTGCATCCCACGCTGCGCCTGCCGCCCATCGACACGCCCCGTAATCCGTTCGTCCGCCTCGCCTTCTGGCTGGTGAAGCGACGACTCGGGAAGGTGATCACGCCGTGGCGCGTGCTCTTCGCGCGCGTGCCGCAGGCGATCCCCATGCAGCTGGCGCTCTACTGGGCGATGGAGCGGCTGCCGCTCGATCGCGACCTGCAGCTCCTCGTCCAGATGCGGACCGCGCTCGCCAACCAGTGCCACTTCTGCATCGACATCGGACGCGCGATCGCGCTCCAGCGCGGCGGCACGCTCGAGAAGCTCGACGCGGCGGCCGACTGGCGCACCGATCCCCGCTTCACGGAGCGGGAGCGCGCGGCGCTGGCCTACGTCGAAGCCGCGAGCGATCCGCGCGGCGTCCCCGACGAGACCTTCGCCGCGCTCCGCCGCCACTTCGACGACCGCGAGATCGCCGCGATCACGTGGATCAACGCCGTCGAGACCTACTTCAACCGCCTGAACACGCCCCTCGGCATCGGCTCGGACGGTTTGTGCCTGCTCCCGGCGCCCCCGCCCGCCGCGGCCGGAACGGCTGCGTGAGACTCGCGCCCGATCCCGGGACGGAGGCGGTGGTCCGTGCGGAGGGGGGCGACGGCGCTCACGGCGCGTCCTTGACAATGCGCGCCAGCGCCGGCTAAACGAAGACCCGGGAAGCGATCCCCGCACGACTGGCGTTCGCGTGGAATCGACCACGAGGGAGTGCTGAGCGACCAGCGGACCGCGCGCCTGGGTCCCCGGTAGAGTCCGAGAGCCAGGTGTAGCGTGATCAAGCCGTATCTCCTCGCCCCCGGTCCGACGCCCGTCCCGCCGGAGGTGCTCGCCGCCGTCGCGCAGCCCCTCGTCCATCATCGCACCCCCGCCTTCGCGAGCGTGCTCGGCGAGGTGCAGGAGGGGTTGCGCGAGCTGTTCGGGACCGCGCAGGACGTGCTCGTCCTCGCCGCCTCGGGCACGGGCGCCATGGAGGGCGCCGTCACCAACCTCCTCTCGCCCGGCGACGAGGTCGTGGTGGTGAACGGCGGCAAGTTCGGCGAACGCTGGACCCGGATCTGCCGCGCCTACGGTGTGGCCGTGCACGAGGTCCTCGTCGAGTGGGGGCGCGCGGTCGAGCCCGGCGCGGTGGCGGCGGCGCTCGAGGCGCATCCCGGCGCGCGCGCCGTCTTCGTGCAGGCAAGCGAGACGTCCACCTGCGTGCTGCACCCGGTGCCGGCGCTCGCGGAAATCACGCGGCGGCGCGAGACGCTGCTCGTCGTCGACGGCATCACGGCCGTGGGCGTGCTCCCGCTGCCCATGGACGAGCTCGGCATCGACGTGCTGATCACCGGCTCGCAGAAGGCCCTCATGCTGCCGCCGGGCCTCGCCTTCGTCGCGCTCTCGCCGCGGGCCTGGGCGGCTGCGGAGCGCGCGCGGCTGCCGCGCTTCTACTTCGACTTCGCCCGCGAGCGCACCGGCCTCGCCGAGCGCTCGACCGCTTGGACGCCCGCCATCTCGCTCATCCAGGGGCTGCGCGTGGCGCTGCGCATGATGCGCAGCGAGGGCTGGGCGAACGTGTACGCGCGTCACGCACGCCTGGCGCGCGCGACCCGCGCCGGCGCGACGGCGCTCGGGCTCGCGCTGCTCGCCCCCGAGGCGCCGAGCCCTGCCGCCACGGCCATCTGCGTCCCCGCCGGGATCGACGGCGGCGCGCTCGTCCGCTATCTCCGCGACCGCATGCAGGTGACGTTCGCCGGCGGCCAGGACCGGCTGAAGGGGCGGATTCTCCGCATCGCGCACCTCGGCTGGGTGGGCGCGTTCGACGTCCTGGTCGCCCTCGGCGCCCTCGAGATGGCGCTGCGGCACTTCGGGGCCCCGGTCGAGCTCGGGCGGGGGGTCGGGGCGGCCGAGGCCGTGCTCGCCGAGGCGCTCCCGCCGCGATGAGCGCGCACCGCATCCTGGTCGCCGACCCGCTCACCCGCCAGGCGCCGGAGATCATCCGGCGGGTCGAGGCCGAGTTCCCCGGCGTCACCGTCGAGCGGGCCGAAGGGGTCGCGCCGGACGCGCTCGCCGGGGCGCTTGGCGACGTCGAGGGGCTCGTCGTGCGCAGCCGGACCAAGGTGACGGCGGCGGTCATCGACTCCGCTCCGCGGCTGCGGGTCATCGGCCGCGCCGGCATCGGCGTCGACAACATCGACGTCGCCGCCGCGACCCGGCGCGGCATCGTGGTGATGAACACGCCCGGCGGGAGCAACGTGACCACCGCCGAGCACACGATCGCGCTCATGCTGGCGCTCGCCCGCAACATCCCCCAGGCCGCCGCGGCGGTGCGCGCCGGCGAGTGGCCGCGCGAGCGCTGGATGGGCACCGAGGTGTGCAACAAGGTCCTCGGCATCGTCGGCCTCGGCAACATCGGCACGATCGTCGCCGAGCGGGCGCTCGGGCTGCGCATGAAGGTGATCGCCCACGATCCGTTCGTCACCGCGGAGGCGGCGGCGCGCCTGCGCGTGGAGCTGGTCGGGCTCGACGAGCTCTGCGAGCGGGCGGACTTCGTCACGCTGCACGTGCCGCTCGTCCCCGAGACGCGCGGGCTCCTCGGCCGGGAGCGGATCGCGCGCATGAAGCGCGGCGTGCGCGTGATCAACTGCGCGCGCGGCGGCATCGTCGACGAGGAGGCGCTCGCCGAGGCGATCGCCGCCGGCCACGTCGCCGGCGCCGCCCTCGACGTGCTCGCAACCGAGCCGCCGCCCCGGGATCATCCGCTTTTGCGGCTCGATCGCGTGATCTGCACGCCGCACCTCGGGGCGTCGACCGACGAGGCGCAGGCGAACGTCGCCGAGGCGATCCTGCGCCAGGTGGCCGCCTACCTCGCCACCGGCACGATCACGAGCGCGGTGAACGCGCCCTCGCTCCCGCCCGAGGTGCTGCAGGTGCTGCGGCCGTACCTCGGGCTCGCCGAGAAGCTCGGCGCGCTCGCCACGCAGCTCCTCGCCGAGCCGGCGCTCGAAGTGACGGTGCAGGTGAGCGGCGAGACGGCCGAGCGGGAGATCCGCGCGCTCACGACCGCGGTGCTCCGCGGGCTCCTCGGCCAGATGCTCGGCGACAGCGTGAACTACGTGAACGCCCCCGCGGTCGCCCGCGAGCGCGGCATCCGGGTGATCGAGTCGCGTGCGCCGCAGGCGAGCGACTACCTGAACGCGCTGCGCGTCGAGGTGAAGACGGCCGCCCGCACGCTGGTCGTCGCGGGGGCGGTGTTCGGCGCCGACACGGTGCGCCTCACGCGGGTGAACGACTTCCGCATGGAGGCCGTTCCCGAGGGACACATCCTCCTGCTTCACAACCGCGACGTCCCGGGCGTCGTCGGCCGCGTGGGGACGCTCCTCGGCGAGCGGGGGATCAACATCGCGGGGATCGAGCTCGGCCGCGAGCGCGTGGGGGGCATGGCGCTCTCGCTGATTCACGTGGACGACCCCGTGCCGCGCGACGTGCTCGCCGAGCTGCGCACGCTGCCGCAGATCGTCTCCGCCCAGCTCCTCGAGCTGTAGACCATGCCGGCGAGCGTCGTCATCGGGACGCAGTGGGGCGACGAGGGGAAGGGCAAGGTCGTCGACCTGCTCGCCGCCGACGCCGACGTGGTCGTGCGCTTCCACGGCGGGAACAACGCGGGCCACACGCTGGTCGTCGACGGCGAGAAGACCGTCCTCAACCTGATCCCTGCGGGCGTGCTCCACCCCGGGCGCATCTGCATGCTCGGCCCGGGTATGGTGATCGACCCCGAGGTGCTGGTCGCCGAGATCGACGCGCTGCGCGCGCGCGGCTACCTCGCCGAGGACCGCTGGCTGCGCGTGAGCGAGCAGGCGCACCTGATCCTGCCCTACCACCGGGCGATCGACCACGCCCGCGAGCGGCTGCGCGGCGCGGGCAAGATCGGGACCACGGGCCGGGGCATCGGGCCCGCGTACGAGGACAAGGTCGCGCGCACCGGCATCCGCGTGGCCGATCTCTTCGACGACGAGGTCTTCCGCGAGGCGCTCGAGCGCAACGTGCGCGAGAAGAACGGCTACCTCGAGGCGCTGCTCGGCGAGCGCCCGCTGTCGTTCGCGGAACTCTACGCCCGCTGCCTCGCCTATCGCGAGCGGCTGCGGCCGTTCGTCGCCGACACGGTGCGCGAGGTGCAGGCGGCGCTGGCGGCGGGACGGCGCGTGCTGCTCGAGGGCGCCCAGGCGACGATGCTCGACGTCGACCACGGCACGTATCCCTTCGTCACCTCGTCGAACGCGGTGGCGGGCGCCGCCGCCGCCGGCGCGGGCGTGCCGCCGCGGGCGCTCGGCCGCGTGGTCGGCATCGCGAAGGCCTACACGACGCGCGTCGGCGCGGGACCGTTCCCGACCGAGCTCACCGACGCGCTCGGCGAGCGCCTGCGCGCCGACGGCGAGGAGTACGGCGCCACCACCGGGCGGCCGCGCCGCTGCGGCTGGTTCGACGCCGTGGTCGTCCGCCACGCGGTCGCGCTCTCCGGCGTCGACGGGCTCGCGCTCACGAAGCTCGACGTCCTGACCGGCGTCGATCCGCTCCCGGTGTGCGTCGCCTACGAGGTCGACGGCCGCCGCCTGGCCGGGCTCCCCGCGACCGCCCGCGGGTGGGGCCGGGTGCGCCCCGTCTACGAGACGCTCCCCGGCTGGCACGAGCCGCTCGGCGCGGCGCGCACCCTCGCCGAGCTGCCGGCGAACGCGCGCCGCTACGTCGAGCGGCTGGCCGATCTCGCGGGCGCGCCGCTCGTGCTCCTCTCGGTGGGCGCGCAGCGCGATCAGACGATCCGCCTGGGCGCCGTGTTCTGACCGGGGTCAGCGCACGACGAGCGCGCCGCCGTCCTTGCGCGCGTCGGCCGCCGCGACCGGCGTGCCCTCGGGCGTGAGGCCCACGGCCGCGACGGCGCCGAGCGCAGGCACCTCGACGAGCCGGTGGCCGAGGCGGGCGAGCGCCGCGCGAGTCGCCGCTGCGACGCCTGGTTCGACGGCGAGCACGGGCGGGGCCCCCTGGTCGTGGATGCGGGCGGCGGCGACCGCGGCGGGTAGCTCGAGGCCGAGCGCCGTGACGCCGAGCAGGACCTCGACCGTGCTCGAGACGATCGTGGGGCCGCCCGAGGCGCCGAGCACGAGCTCGGGGCGGCGGCCGGCGAGCACGACCGTGGGCGCCATGCTCGACTGCGGGCGCTTGCCCGGGGCGATCGCGTTCGCGGCCGAACCGGCGAGCCCGTAGACGTTCGGCACCCCGGGCGCGAGCGCAAAATCGTCCATCTCGTTGTTGAGGATGATTCCCGTGCCGGGCACGAGGATGCCGGCGCCGAAGGCCGTGTTGATGGTCGTGGTGAGCGCGACCGCGTTGCCGTCCGCGTCGACGACCGAGACGTGCGCCGTGCCCGCGTCGGGGACGAGCGCCGTCTCGGGCTCGGTGACGCGCACGGCGCTCAGCCGCGCCCGCAGCGCACGCAGGCGCGCGGGCGCCAGCAGGCGGGGCACGGGGACGGCGGTGAACGCCGGGTCGCCGTACCAGCGGGCGCGGTCGGCGAAGCCCTGGGCGAGCGCGCCCGCGAGGAGGTGCAGCAGCGTCGGGCTGCCCGCGCCGAGCGCCCCCAGGTCGTCGCGGGCGAGGAGCCCGAGCACCTCGAGGACGATGCCGCCCGAGCCGGGGGGCGGGAAGGTGACCACGCGGCGGCCGCGGAACGTGCCGCACAGCGGCGGCCGCCAGCGCGGGCGGTAGCGGGCGAGGTCGGCCGTCGTGAGGACGCCGCCGCGCGCCGCCACGGCGTCGGCGATCGCCCGAGCGACGGGTCCCGCGTAGACCGCGGCGGTGCCGCGCGCGCCCACCGCCGCGAGCGTGCGCGCGAGGTCGGCCTGCACGATCCGGAAGCCCGGGCCCGGCGGACTGCCGTCCGGGGCGAGGAAGCGCGCGCGCAGCTCCGGATCGGCAGCGAGGAGGTCGCGGGCGCGCGCGATCTCGCGCGCGAGGTGCGGGCTCGCGCCCACGTCGAACCCGTCGCGAGCGAGCCCCACGGCAGGCGCGAGCACGCGGGCGAGGGGCAGCCGCCCGAACCGCCGGTGCAGCGCCACCCAGCCGGCGACCTCGCCGGGCACGGCGACGGCGAGCCCGCCGCGCCGCGTCCGCTCCGGCACGGGCTCGCCGTCGTGCAGGAAGCGCGCGCGGTGCGCGGCCGCGGGGGCCCGCTCGCGGAAGTCGAGGGCGAAGTCGCCGCCGCGGGCGAGGTGCACGAGCGCAAAGCCGCCGCCCCCGATGCCGCAGGAGGACGGATGGACGACGCACACGGCCGCCGCGGCCGCGAGCGCCGCATCGACGGCCGAGCCCCCGGCCGCGAGCACCTCCGCACCGGCGGCGGCCGCGAGCGCGTGCTCGGTCGCCACCGCGCCCGCCGGTCGTGCCGCGGCCGCGGCGGGTCGGAGGGCGAGCAGGCAGGCGAGGAGCAGGAGTCGGGACGCCACGCACGTGAGCTTGGCAGCGCCGCCGCGGGCCGGCAATGCTTGCGGCGGCGGCGCCGTGTGCTATGGGTCCGGGGCTCGATGCCCCGTCCCCTCGACCTCGGTCGGCTCCCGGACGCGTTTGACGAGAAGGATTTCTACCTCGAGGAATTTCGCGGCCGCAGCGTGCTGATCGCGGTGGCGCCGGCCGTGACGGCGGCCCGCCCGGCCCTCGGCGGGCTCGCAACCACGGTGGCGGACCTCGTGCGCAACGGAACGCGCGTGCTCCTCTGGTGGCCGGCGGGCGGGCCGCCCGCCGAGCGCCGGCTGCTCGCCGCGCTCGCCCGGGCCCGCGCCCTCGACCGCGGCCGCGGGGTGCGCCGCCGGCCGCTGCCGCTCGTGCGCCAGGCCGATGGCGCCACGGCGGACGCCGCCGCGCTGCGCGCGGCGCTGTGGGCGCAGCTTCGCCGTGGCCGGCTCTGCGTGCTCGCCGTGCGCGACGGGGCCGGGTTTCCGGCCGGGGTGGCGGCGCTCGCCGTGACGCTGCGGGTGCCGAAGCTCGTCCTCGTCGACGAGCACGGCGGGCTTTCCTCCGGCACGCAGCGGCTCTCCTTCGTCGACGAGCACGTGCTCGAGACGGTGCTGCGCGAGGGCGAGGCCGAGTGGTCCGGGCTCGGCCATCGCCGCGCGCTGCTCTCAGCAGTGCGGGCGGCGATCGCGGGCGGCGTCGAAGCGGTGAACGTCTGTCGGCTCGACGGGCTCGCCGAGGAGCTTTTCACCTACGAGGGCTCGGGCACGCTCTTCACGCAGGGCGACTACTGTCGCGTGGCCCCGCTCGGGATCGACGACTTCGCGCAGGCCGAGCGGCTCCTCGATCGGGGCCAGCGCGAGGGGCTCCTCAAGCCGCGGTCGCCGGCCGAGATCGCCGAGGTGCTGGCGGGCGGCTTCGGCGCCACGATCTGCTCCCGCCACCTCGCCGGGGTGGCGGGGCTCCTCACGGCGCCCTACGCCGGGGAGCGGGCGGGCGAGATCGTCGGCCTCTACACGATCACGCGCTTCAAGGGCGAGGGGCTCGGCAGCCGGCTCGTACGCGAGCTGCTCGAGCAGGCCGCGCGGCAGGGGCTGCGCTACGTGTTCGCGTGCGCGGTCGACGAGCACGCGCAGCAGTTCTTCGAGCGCGAGGGCTTCGCGCGCGTCGGCCCCGAAGCCGTGCCCGCCGCGAAGTGGAAGGGGTACGACGCCCGACGGCGCGCGCGGGTGAGCGTCTTCCGCTACGATCTCGCCGGGGCGCGCGACGGGTAAGTCGGCGGGGCGAGGCGCCCGTCTTCAGCTCCCGGCGCGCGGGCCGAGGAGCCAGCGTTCGGTGGCGCGTCCCTCGGACACGAGCAGCTCCCACGTCGCGAGCGCGCCGCGCACCGTGATCGCCGTGCTGCCGAGCGTGGCGAGCCACAACTGACGCGGCGGCTCCCCGAGCAACCGCACGGCCGCACCGACCCTGCTCCCCCAGGATGGCGCCTGGGCGCTCTGCCGGGCTGCGGGTCCGCCCGCCTGCTTGCGTCTGAGCGGGATCGCCTTCCTCGCCTCGTCCATCACCCAACTCCCGCTGCGGCGTCCGGGTCGTCGGCCGGACGGACCACGCCGCAGGTCCGTCCGGCTTCGCATGCCTTCGATCGTGGTCAGGCCGGACGCTTGAAGAGCGTCTGCATCTTCATCGCGAGGCCCATGTCGCCGGAGATCTTGAGCTTCCCGCTCATGAAGGCCATCTGACCGTTCAGCTTGCCGGTGGTCATGTCGACGTAGTCCTGCGCCGACATCGACATGGTCATGTTCGCCGAGGGTGCGGTGCCCTTGTGGACCTCGCACTTGCCGTCCTTGATGGTCACGTACCACTGCCCGCCGTTGTCGCCGCTCAGATTGAACTGGATGGTCGCGTTCATGCCCTTGGCGGCATCGGCATTGAGCTGGTTCGGCATCTCGTTGAAAATGTCCTGCGGGGTCATACGGGTGCTCCTCCTCTGTGGGGGGTGGGTTGAACGGGGGCTTCGTAGGCCAGCCCGACGGTCTTGTCAAGAATCGAACCAGTGCTCGACGCGCTCGAGGCGGCGCTCGCACCCGTCGGGCTCAACCTGATCGGGGTGGCTCCGGCCGACGCCGTCGGCCGCGGCGCCCTCGAGCGGTTCTTGCCGGGCGCTCTGAGCGCGATCGTGATCGGCAACGGCGGCGGCGCGTTCTGGCGCGCCTTCGAGGCGGCGCGGCAGGAGGAGCCGGAGCCGCTCGACGCGTTTACCCGACGCGTGATCGAGGGCCGCGCGGTGCCGGTGGTGGCCCGCGCCTGCGGCGCGCCGTGCGTCGTCTATCCCTTCGCGCCGCCCGACGAGACGCTGCCGTTCATGCGGCTCGCCGTGTGTGCCGGCCTCGGGCGGGAAAGCCTCCTCGGCGTGCTCGTCCATCCGGTCTACGGGCCGTGGATCGCGCTGCGCGCGGCGCTCCTCGTGCCGGTGGCGCTCACCGCCCCGCGGCCGGCGGCCGACTTCGATCCCTGCCCGGGCTGCCGCGAGCGCCCGTGCATCGCGGCCTGTCCGGCCGGCGCGGTGGGTCCCGCGGGCTGGGACGTCCCGCGCTGCGCGGCGCACCGCGCGCGGGCCGATGATCCGTGCGCGGCGCGCTGTCATGCCCGCTTCGACTGTGTGATCGGCCGCGAGCACCGCTACCCCGAGGCGGCGCTCGCGCACCATCAGGGCCGGGTCCGCCCCTTGCTGCTCGCCGCGGCGCGCTGAGGCGTGTCCGCGAGCTGTGCGAGGAAGGCGCGCGCCAGCGCCGGCGCCCGGCCGGCGTCGTCGTGCTTGAAGTAGACGTACGCGCGCTGCCAGCGCCGCTCCGCGGCGACGCGCGCCGCCCAGGCCGCGAGCTCCGCCGCCGTGTAGTCGCCGCGGCGCAGCCGCAGGTAGCCGAACGCCGCCGTCGCCACGACGGGCGTGGCGAACCCCTCGCTCTCGGCGATGCAGAGCGCCGCCCCATGACGCTCGAGAAGCCCGTAGGTCTCCTCGCCGAGCCAGCTCGGATGGCGGAACTCGACCGCGGCCTCGACGCCGCGGGGCAGCGCGGCGAGGAGGTCGGCCAAGCGCGGGCGATCGGCGCGCAGGTGCGGCGGGAGCTGGAAGAGGAGCGGGCCGCGCTGCGCGCCCAGGCGCGCGGTGACCGCGCAGAACGTCGCCACGGGCTCGGCCACGTCGCGCAGCCGCTGCTGGTGGGTGATGCGCTGCGGGGCCTTCAGCGCAAAGCGAAAGCGCGCGGGCGTCTCCGCCGCCCAGCCGGCGAGCAGCGCGGGGGTCGGCATCCGGTAGAAGGTGTTGTTGATCTCGACGGTGGAAAACGTGCGCGCGTAGAAGGCGAGCATCCGTCGGGGGGGCAGGTCCTCGGGATAGAAGCTGCCGCGCCACGCGGGATAGCTGAACCCCGAGGTCCCCACGAGCACGCGCGGCATCAGCGCCGGCGCGAGCGGAGGCGGCGATAGATCGCGAGGTGCCGCAGCGCCTCCTGGCGCCGCCCGCGGCGCTCGTAGAGGAGGCTCAAGTTGAAGTGGGCGTCGGCGAGCTCCGGGTCGGCCGCCACCGCCCGCTCGTAGCACTCGACCGCCTCGTCGAGGCGGCCGCGGTCGTCGAGCACGACGCCCAGGTTGTACCAGCCGAGCGCGCAGCCGGGATCGCGCCGGACGGCCTCGCGGAAGTGGTCCTCGGCGCCGACGAGGTTCTTCTCCGCGTAGAGCAGACGGCCCAGGTTGATGCGCGCGGCCACGAGCCCCGGGTCGAGGTCGAGCGCGTGGTGGTAGGCGGCGCGCGCCTCGAGCGGCGCGTCGTCCTCGATCTCGGCGGCGAGGTCGCACCACTGCTCGGCGGTGAGCCGGGGCAGCCCGGTGGGTCGGGCTGCGGGGAGGCGGGCCACGCGGGCCGCGCGGCGCACGATCCGGCCGGCGTCGAAGTTGAAGAGGAACTGCCCCGAATCGGGCTGCCAGCGCGTCGTCCCGTCCCAGGCGACCACGCGCTCGCCGTCGGCGTACACCGTGAGCCGGGTGAGCGGCAGGTCGCCGATCTGGCGGCGCAGCGAGCGCAGCACCCGGCCGATCTTGCGCACGGGCACGCGCTGCTCGAGGAGCCCCCGCGTCGTGCGCAGCAGGACGAGGTCGAGGAAGTCGAAGCGGAGCCGCCCGCGCGCGTCGCGCGCGGGACGCACGAGCCCCGCGCGCACGCACTGCCGAAGCCGGGTCTCCGGCAGCCCGGTGATGCGCGCGGCCTGCGCCGTGTCGAAGGCGACGCGCGCGGGGCTCGCCTCCGGCCTCGCCACTACTTCTTTGCGGCGCGCCTGCGGCCGCGCACCGCGGCCGCCGCCCGCCGCGGCGCCGCCGCCGCCCCGGCCTTGCCCGCGCGCCCGGTCTCGCGGGCGATGCTCTGGCGGAGCGCGTCCATGAGGTCGATCACGCGTGCCCGGGGCGGCACAGCCGCCGCGGCCGTGACCTCCTCGCCCGCCACCTTCTTCGCCACCGCCTCGGCGAGCCGATCGCGCCAGTGGTCGCGATACCGCTCGGGGTGGAAGGCCTCGGCCGAGAGCTGGCTCACGAGGCGGCGGGCGAGATCGACCTCGCCCGGCTTGGGTTTCGCCGCGGCCGGCGGCACGATCTCGGCGAGCGGGCGGACCTCGTCGGCGTAGTAGAGCGTGTGCAGCACGAGGCCGCCATCGACCGCCCGCAGCAGCACGAGCTGCTCCTTGCCGCGGCTCGTGTGCTGGGCGAGCGCGCCCATGCCGGTCTCGCGCATGGCGTCGGCCAGGAGCAGGTAGGCCTTCTCGGCCCCCTTGTCGGGCCCGAGGTAGTGGCTCTGCTGGAAGTAGATCGGATCGACGCTCGCGAGCGGAACGAACTCCTGGATGTCGATCGTCGGGCTCGCCGCGGCCTCGAGCGCCCGGAGCTCCTCGTCGGTGAACAGCGCGTACTGATCCTTGCTCACCTCGTAGCCCTTGCGGAGCTCGCTGCGCTCGACCGTGCGCGAACACCGCGGGCAGAAGAGCTGCTGGCGGATGCGCGTGCCGCACGGTGCGTGGAGCAGATTGAAGTGCGGCTGCTCGGAGTGCGTGGCGACGTACAGCTTCACCGGGATCGTGACCAGCCCGAAGCTGATCGTCCCCGAGCCGATCGACCGTGCTGGCATGGTCGCCCCCTTTCGCCGACCAGGAAAGCGCAGCGCGCCCGGGCGTGTCAAACGTCGCGCGCCGATTGCGACCCCGAAGCCCCCGTGCTGTAGACGTGCCGATGCGCGCGGCGCTCCCCACGGCCGTCGCCCGGCGTCTCGCCGCGCTGCGGCTGCCGCGCCTCGTCCCCGAAGCGGCCGCGCTGCCGCTCATGCACCCCACGCTCGTCGCCTCCGTGCCCGCCGGGCCGGGCTGGCTTCTCGAGCTCAAGTGGGACGGCGTGCGCGTGCTCGCGCTGCGCGCGGGGGGCGCGGTGCGGCTCGTCGCGCGCCGGGGCGGGGAGGTGACGCGCGTCTATCCCGAGGTGGCGGCGGCGCTCGCCGCGCTGCCCGGCGGCGATCTCGCGCTCGACGGCGAGATCGTCGTGCTCGATGCGAGCGGACGACCGAGCTTTCCGCAGCTCGCGCGCCGCATCCACCTCGCGGCGGCGCCCGCGATCGCCGCCGCCGCGCGCACGACCCCAGTCACCGCCTTCGTCTTCGACCTCCTCGTCCTCGACGGGCGCGACTGCCGCGCGCTGCCGCTCGAGGTGCGCAAGGCGCTCCTGCGCGCGCTCGTGCCCAGCGCGGGGGCGCTGCGCTACTGCGCGCACGTGGACGACGACGGCCCGGCGTTCTTCGCGGCCGTGTGCCGCGAAGGGCTCGAGGGCGTGGTCGCCAAGCGCGCCGATGCCCCCTACCACGGCGGGCGCAGCCGCGCGTGGCTCAAGGTGAAGTGCCGGCGCGTCGAGGACTTCGTGATCGGCGGCTGGACCGACCCGCGCGGCAGCCGCCCGGGGCTCGGTGCCGTGCATCTCGGACGGCGCGAGGGGCGGGACCTCGTCTACGTCGGCCGCGTGGGCGCGGGGCTCTCCGAGCGGCAGCTCGCCGACTTGGAAGCCCGCCTGCGGCGGCTCGCTGCGGCGCGCTGCCCGTTTACGCGCGGCGATCCGCCGCGCGGCCCCGGGCACCACTGGGTGCGGCCGACGCTCGTCTGCACCGTGCGCTTCACCGAGTGGACGGCCGACGGCAAGGTCCGCCACCCGGTGTTCGTCGGGCTCCGCTCGCGCCCCCGCGCCGCTACGCCTCGATCGTGATCCGCCAGAGGCCGCCCTCGACGGCGGTGGCGATCACCTGATGGCCGCTCGCCTCGGCGGCTCGCGGGATGTCGCGGGCGCCCTGGGGGTCGTCGAGGAGCAGGTCGAGCTGCTCGCCGCGGGCCATCGCCTCGAGCCGGGCGCGCGCGCGCGCCCAGCTGAGCGGGCACTTGATCCCGCGCAGGTCCAAGTGAGGGCGCACGTCATGCTTTTGCCCCCGCCGCGCGCGGGCACGCAAGCGCGCGCGTGCGGGGGCCCGGCCGATGGGCTAGAGTGGCGCGGCCCGATGGAGACCTATCGGCTGCGCCCGCGGCCTGTCCCGGCATCCGACCACCGCTTCCGCATCGACTACGCCCGCGAGCTCAATCCCGCGCAGCTCGAGGCCGTGAGCACGCTCGAGGGCCCGGTGCTGGTGATCGCCGGGGCGGGCAGCGGCAAGACGCGCACGCTCGTCTATCGCGTCGCGCGCCTGGTCGAATCCGGCGTGCCGCCCGGGCGCATTCTGCTCCTCACCTTCACGCGCAAGGCGGCCGAGGAGATGCTGCGCCGTGCCTCGGCGCTCGTCGGCGCGAGCTGCGAGCAGGTCGCGGGGGGAACGTTCCACGCGTTTGCCAACACGGTGCTGCGACGGTTGGCCCCCCGGGTCGGGCTCACCGCGGGCTTCACGATCCTCGACCGTGCCGACGCCGAGGACGTGATCGCGCTGCTGCGCACGCGGGCCGGGCTCGACCGGAAGGACCGGCGCTTCCCGCGCAAGGGCGCCATCCTCGAGCTCTTGAGCATGGCGGTGAACCGCAGCACGACCGTCGCCGACCTGGTGCACACGAGCTACGCCCACCTCGCCGAGCACCTCGACGACCTCGTGCGCCTCGGGGAGGCGTACGCCCGCTACAAGCGCGAGAAGAACCTGGTCGACTACGACGATCTCCTCGTGCTGCTCCGCGACCTCCTGCGCGACCATGCCGACGTGGCGCACCAGCTCTCGCGCACGTTTCGCTACGTCATGGTCGACGAGTACCAGGACACGAACCGGCTCCAGGCCGAGATCGTGCGCGGGCTCGCCGTCGCCCATCGCAACGTGATGGCGGTCGGCGACGACAGCCAGAGCATCTACTCGTTTCGCGGCGCGACCTTCCGCAACATCATGGACTTCCCGGCGCTCTTCCCCGGCACGCGCATCGTCAAGCTCGAGGAGAACTACCGCTCGACGCAGCCGATCCTCGGGCTCGCCAACGCGATCATCGACCGGGCCGCCGAGAAGCACACGAAAGTGCTCCGCGCCTGCCGCGCGGGGGGCGGGCCGCCGCTGCTCGTCAGGTGTGCGGACGAGCAGGCGCAGTCGCGCTTCGTCTGCCAGCGCATCCTCGAGCTGCGCGAGGAGGGCGTGCCGCTCGCGGAGATGGCGGTGCTCTTCCGCTCGAGCTTTCACTCCTTCGATCTCGAGCTCGAGCTCGGGCGCCACGACCTGCCGTTCGTCAAGCGCGGGGGCTTCAAGTTCATCGAGACCGCGCACGTGAAGGACGTGCTCGCGCACCTGCGCGTGATGGCGAACCCGCGCGACGCGGTGTCGTGGCACCGCGTGCTCTGCCTGCTCGACGGGGTGGGCCCGCGGACCGCCGAGGACGTGCTCGTGCACCTGGGCGAGCCCGCGGATGCCGTGGCGGCCGCCGAGCGCCTGGCGCGCTACCCGCGGCGCGGGGCGTACACGGCCGAGCTCCGCCGGCTCGCGACGCTAGTGGCGGAGACCGCGGCGGCCGAGGTGCCGCCGGCGGAGAAGCTCGAGCGCGTCATCGGCTTCTACGTCCCGATGCTGCGCCACCTCCACCCCGAGGACTTCCCCAAGCGGGAGCGGGACCTCGAGCACTTTCTCACGATCGCCGCCCGCTACCGCAGCCTCCAGAGCCTGCTCGCCGACATGGCGCTCGAGCCGCCGAGCGACAGCGTGGGCGACGTGCTCGCCGCGGGCGACGAGGACGAAGGGCTGCTCACGCTCTCCACCATCCACTCGGCGAAGGGGCTCGAGTGGCGGGCGGTGTTCGTGATCTGGCTCGTCGACGGGCGCTTCCCCTCGTACCACACGGTGGACGACGCCGAGGAGGTGGAGGAGGAGCGGCGGCTGCTCTACGTCGCGGTGACGCGCGCGAAGGAGCACCTCTATCTCTCGTACCCGATCGACGTCTACGACCGCGGCTCGGGCCTGGTGCTCGGGCAGCCGTCGCGCTTCGTCGAGGGGCTGCCGGCCGAGCTGCTGCCGGAGCTCGAGGTGGTCGACGAGACGGCCGCGAGCTGGCGCTAGCGCGCGCGCATCTGCTAGAGAGCCCGCGATGGACGACGTCGAGCGGTTCCGCGCGCGGCTCGCGGCCGCAGGAGCGGTCGTGCCCGAGGCGATCGTGGGTCTCGTGGCCGCCCAGTTCGCGCCGGTGCTGGACACGCTCGACCTGCTCCTCGGGCTCGACCTGGGCGGCGTCGAGCCTTTCGTGCCGACCGAACAGCTCGTGCGGGACGCTGAGGGATGAGCGCCGGGCTCGCCGGCCTCTCGGTCGCCGAGCTCGGCCGGCGCCTGCGCGCGCGGGAGGTGCGCGCCGCCGAGGTGATCGAGGATCACCTCGCCGAGGTGGCCGCGCGCGATGGGCGCCTTCACGCCTTCGCGCACGTCACCGTCGACGCGGCGCTGCTCGCCGCGCGGGCGGCCGATGCGGCGCTCGCCCGGGGCGAGGGCGGACCGCTCACGGGCGTGCCGATCGCGGTGAAGGACAACGTCGCGGTGCGCGGCGTGGTCGGCACGAACGGCAGCCCGGCCTTCGCCGGGGCGCCGCCGGCGAGCACGGATGCGACGGCGGTGGCGCGGCTGCGGGCCGCGGGGGCCGTCGTCCTCGGCACCACCCACATGCACGAGCTCGCCTTCGGCCCGACGGGTGTGAACCCGGCGCTCGGCACGCCGGCGAACCCGTGGGCGCCGGGGCGCGTGCCCGGTGGGTCGAGCAGCGGCTCGGGGGCGGCGGTCGCCGCGGGACTCGTCCCTGCCGCGCTCGGCACCGACACGGGGGGCTCGGTGCGCATCCCGGCGAGCCTCTGCGGCGTGACGGGGCTCAAGCCGACCTACGGCCGGGTGAGCCGGGCCGGCGTGACGCCGCTCGCCTGGTCCCTCGACCACGTGGGACCGCTCGCACGCAGCGTCGAGGACGTGGCGCTCGTGCTCGAGGCGATCGCCGGCGCCGACCCGGGCGATGCCACGTGCGCGCGGGTGGCGGTGCCCCGCTACGCCGAGGCGCTCGGGCGGTCGTGCCGCGGTCTCCGCATCGGCGTGCCGCGGCACTTCGCGCTCGCCGGCGTCGACGCCGAGGTGCGCGAGCGCTTCACCCAGGCGCTCGGCGACCTCCGCCGCGCGGGTGCTGTCGTGCGGGACGTCACCGTGCCGTTCATCGAGCACGCGACGCGCGCGGTGGGCGCGCTCATGCTGCCGGAGGCCGACGGGGCCCTGCGGCCGCTGCTCGGCGCACGTCTCGAGCACGTCGGCGTCGAGGCGCGCATCCTCCTCGAGCTCGCGAAGCTCGTGACCGCCCGCCACTACCTCGCCGCCGCGCGGCTGCGCACGCGGCTCTACGAGGAGCTGCGCGGCGTGCTCGCCGCGGTCGACATGCTCGCGCTGCCGACGACGCCGATTCCCGCGCCCGCCGTGGGCGAGCTTACCGTGCGCGTCGGCGAGGCGACCCACGGCGTGCTCGAGGCGCTCGTCGTGTTCACGACCCCGTTCAACCTCACGGGCCTGCCCGCGCTCGCGCTGCCGTGCGGATTCACGCGCGCGGGGCTCCCGGTGAGCCTCCAGCTCGTCGGTCGGCCGTTCGCCGAACCGGCGCTGCTCGCGGCCGGGCATGCCTACCAGCGCGAGACCGACTGGCACACGCGCCGCCCGCCCGGGTCCTAGGAGCCTGTCCGAGTAATCGACGCAAGCGAGGCGGCGAAGGGGCGAGCGAGAGCGGCAAGCGCAGCGACGACCGAGGAGGCGTAGCTCGAGCTACGCCGCACGAGGGAGGAGCGAGCACGCCGCTCGCAGCCGTCCCTTCGCCGCCGTAGCCGGAGCATTACTCGGACAGGCTCCTAGGGCCGCCGCGCGAGAATCTGCACGACGCGGAGCCTCCCGGCGGCGCGCGCAGCGGCGAGCGCCGCTTGCGTGGCGACGAGCGCGCCCAGCCCCGCGGCCGCCGCGCGCTCGGCGAACAGCGTGCGGGCGGCGCTCACCCGGGCCAGGCGCTCGTCGGCCTCGGCGCTCGCATCGCGCACGTCCACGTCGACGAACCCTGCTGCGGCGATCTCGGCGAGGCGGGTGGCGAGGCTCGCAAAGCGCCAGCCCGGGACGGTGACGTCGCTGGCGTCCTCGGCGAGCACGAGGTCCTGCACGGCGAGCGTGCCACCCGGCCGCAGCGCGCGCCACGCCTCGGCGAGGGCGGCCGCGGCGTCCGCGCAGCGCGGCAGCGCCTCGACGATCCAGACGTGCGTGAAGCGGGCCGCGGGGGCGGGCAGCGCCTCGGGCGCGGCCGCGAGGTGGCGCACCTGCGCGGCGAGCACGGTGCGCCGCGTGAGCGCACGAGCCACCGCCGCCTCCTCCGGCGTCGCCGTCGCGACGACCTCGCACCCGCGCCGGGCGGCGAGCCAGCGGGCGCTCGAGCCGAGACCCGCACCCACGTCGAGCACGAGCTCGTACTTGCGGAAGATGCCGCGGGCGGCGAGCTCGTCGAGCAGGTGGAAGCTTGTGTCCGTCGGCCGGTCCATGCCGAGGTACGGGAGCGCCGGCGGCGGGGGCGCGGCGGCGGTGAGCGCGCGTGCGAGCTCGAGCACGAGGTCGCCCAGCATGGTCCGCGGCCGCGTAGCACAGAAAGCGTTTGGCGGCGATGCGCCCGGTGCGCTAGGCTCGCGCGCGGCTCGGATGCCGACGACGCCCCCTGCACGGCCCGCCTGGTACCGGCGACTGCCGCCGCCGCTTCGCCGCGTCGCCGATGCGAGCGATCGGGTGCCCGCGGTGCCGCTGCGGCCAGGCGCCGCGCTGCGCGCGGCCGTGGCGGCGCTGCCTAAGGTGCTCGCCACGGGGAGGGCCGAGGACGTGGAGGCGCTCGCCCAGCGCATTGCCGACGGGATCTGCCTCACGCTGCGTGTGCCGCTCGTGCGCGTGCGCGTGGCGCTGCGCCGGCCGCCCACCCGCCGCGGCGGGGAGCTGCACGGCCTCTACGTGCCCGGCGACGCGCGCGCGCGCGACACGATCACCGTCTGGATGCTCACCGCCAAGCGCGGACAGATCGTCGCCTACCGCACCTTTCTCCGCACGCTGCTGCACGAGCTCTGCCACCACCTCGACTACACGCTCCTCCACCTGCGCGACTCGCTGCACACGCAAGGCTTCTACCAGCGCGAGTCGAGCCTCTTTGCCGCGCTCGGCGCCGGGGAGAATTGACTTCGGGCCGAGAAGACGCTACCTAGCGCCGCGTCCAACAAAGAACTCGGTGCGCCGGGCGGTGGACTGCCGCATCGGCCTTTTTTTGAACCGCGGCCTGACCGATCGGTTTAGAGTGCTCGGTCAGGCAGCGGGCGTGCGTGGCTTTCGGGAAAGGTCTAAAAGCGAACAGCCCGATGGTCGGGGAGGAAATCACCGCCCGCGCCAACGTGAACGTGGCGCTGGTGAAGTACTGGGGGAAGCGCGATCCCACCCTGAACCTGCCGGTCACGGGCAGCCTCTCGCTCACCCTCGACCGCCTCGGCACCGAAGCGCGCGTGGTCTTTGGTGCCGGCGAGCGCGACTGGATCGAGATCGACGGGGCGCCGGCGGCCGAGGCCGAGGCGGAGCGGGTGCGCGGCTTCCTCGACGTGGTCCGGGCGCGCGCGGGACGGCGGGAGCGGGCGCGGGTGGTTACCCGCAGCACCGTGCCGCGCGGTGCGGGGCTCGCGTCCTCGGCCTCGGCCTTCGCCGCGCTCGCGCTCGCGGCGAGTCGGGCCGCTGGCCTCGCGCTCGACCCCGCGGCGCTCTCCGCCCTCGCGCGCCGCGGCTCGGGCTCGGCCGCGCGCTCGGTCTTCGGCGGCTTCGTCGAGTGGCGGCGCGGCGAGCGCCCGGACGGCAGCGACTCCGTGGCCGAGCCCGTGCTCGCGGAGGACGCGTGGGACGTGCGCGTGGTCGTCGCGGTCACGAGCACGCAGGCGAAGCCCGTGTCGTCGCGCGAGGGCATGGCGCGCGCCGCGACCTCGCCGTTCTACCCGGCCTGGGTGGAGGCCGTCGAGGCGGACCTCGCCGCCGCGCGCGCCGCGGTGCGCGCCCGCGACCTCGAGGCCCTCGGGCTCGTGGCCGAGCGCAACGCGCTCGCGATGCACGCCGTCGGGCTTGCCGCCCGGCCGCCGCTCCTCTACTGGCGCGCGGCCACCGTCGAGTGCATGCACCAAGTGTGGGCGCTCCGTGCCGAGGGCGTGCGGGCGTACTTCACGATCGACGCGGGCCCGCAGGTGAAGGTGCTCTGCGCCCCCGCGGACGCGGCCGGCGTGTCGGCCGTGCTCGCGGCCGTGCCCGGCGTCGAGCGCGTGCTCACCTGCGCGCCCGGGCGCGGAGCGGAGGTGGTCGGGTGAGGCCGGTGGTGGCGCGGGCGCCGGGAAAGCTCTTCCTCACCGGGGAGTGGGCGGTGCTGGCCGGTGCGCCCGCTGTGGTCGTCGCGATCGACCGCTGGGCCGAGGTCCGCTTCGAGCCCGACGGGGCTGCCCGGATCGTCGAGTCGCTCGTGGACGGCCGCGCGACGCGCCTCGAAGACGACCGGCGGCCCGACGGCGATGCGGCGGCCGGCGCGGCGGCCTGGCGGGCGACGGGAGCCCGCGGCGGGCGGCTCGTCGTCGACGCGCGCGCGTTCGTGGCGGGCGAGCGCAAGCTCGGCCTCGGCCGCAGCGCCGCGACGCTGGTTGCCGCGGTGGCTGCGCTCGGTGGCAGCGCAGAGCCGGCCACCGTACTGCCGCGAGCGCTCGCGGCCAACGCGCTCTTGCAGGACGGCTACGGCAGCGGCGCCGACGTCGCCGCGGCCGTCCATGGCGGGGTCGTCGAGGTGCGTCGCGCGGACACGGGGCTCGAGGTCGTGCGGCGGCGCCTGCCCGAGGGGCTTCATCTGCTCGCCGGCTGGACGGGGACGGCGGCGACGACCGGGGCGCTGCTCGCCCGCTTCGCCGCGCAGCCGCAGGCGAAGGCGCCCGCGCTTGCGGCGCTCGGCGCGGTGGCCGCGGCGGCGGCCGACGCGGTCGCGCGCGGCGACGCGCAGGCGCTGCTCGGGGCCGTCGAGCGCACGACGCCGCTGCTCGAGGCGCTCGGGGAGCAGACGGGCGTGCCGATCGTGACCCCGGCGCTGCGCACGCTGGTCGAGGCCGCGCGGCGCGCCGGCGCGGTCGCCAAGCCGTCGGGGGCGGGCGGCGGCGACTGCGGCATCGCGCTCGCCGCCTCGGCGCGCACCGCGGCCGCGGTGCGCGCGGCGTGGCAGGAGGCGGGGATCGTGCCGCTCGAGGTGGCGGTCGCGCCCGCGGGAGTCGCCGTTGGCTGAGCCGATCAGCGAGCGCAAGCGCGCCCACCTCGACCTCTGCGAGCAGGAGCGGGTGGAATATACGGGCAAGACCACGCTCTTCGAAGAGGTCGAGCTGGTCCACGACGCGCTCCCCGAGCTCGCGGTCGACGAGATCGACACCTCGGTCGAGCTGCTCGGCAAGCGACTGCGCGCGCCGCTCCTCATCACGGGCATGACCGGCGGCACCGCCGAGGCCGCAGCCATCAACAAGGCGCTCGCGCGCGTGGCCGAGGAGCACGGCATCGCCTTCGGGCTCGGCTCGCAGCGCGCGATGCAGCGGCGGCCCGAGCTGGCCTACACCTTCGCGGTGCGCCGCCATGCGCCGACCGCGCTCGTGCTCGCCAACCTCGGCCTGGTGCAGGCCGCCGCGCTCGGCACGGCCGAGGTCGCGGCCCTGGCGCGCGCCGTCGGCGCGGACGCCGTGTGTCTCCACTTGAACCCGGCGCAGGAGCTGATCCAGCCCGGCGGCGATCGCGACTTCCGCGGCGGGCTCGCCACGATCCGCCGCCTGGTGCGGGAGCTGCCGCTGCCCGTGGTGGTGAAGGAGACGGGCTGCGGCATCTCGCGCCAGGTCGGCGAGCGGCTCGCCGCCGCGGGCGTGCGCACGGTCGACGTCGCCGGTGCGGGCGGCACGTCCTGGGTGCGCGTCGAGGGGCTGCGCGCGCCCCGGGCGGCGCGCGCGCTCGCCGAGGTGTTCGCCGACTGGGGCATCCCCACGGCGGCGGCGCTCCTCGGCCTGCGCGGCACGGGGCTCGAGCTGATCGCGAGCGGCGGCATCCGCACCGGCCTCGACGTCGCCAAGGCGATTGCCCTCGGCGCGCGCGCAGCCGGGGTGGCGCTCCCGGTCTTCCGCGCCTACCGCGAGGGCGGGGCGGCGGCCGCGGCGCGCTTCGTCGAGGGGCTCGTCGCGGGGCTCGAGACGGCCATGGTGCTCACCGGCGCGCGCGACCTGGCGGCGCTCGCGCGCACGCCCGTCGTCCTCGGCCGCCGACTTCGGGACTGGGTCATCGCAGGAGGAGAGGCATGAGCAGCTCACGGATTCCGCGCTTCTACGACCTCACGGTGGAGGAGCGGCGGCAGCGGCTCGCCGAGGTGCTGGAGCTCGGCGCCGAGGACGTGGCCGCGCTCACCGCGGCCGACGCCCTGCCGCTCGAGGTGGCGGACATCATGGTCGAGAACGCCGTCGGCACGTTCGCGCTGCCCTTCGGCGTGGCGCTCAACTTCCAGGTGAACGGAAGCGATCGCGTGATTCCGATGGTGGTCGAGGAGCCGTCGGTGATCGCCGCGGCCTCCAACGCGGCGCTCGTGGCGCGCGCGGGCGGCGGCTTCGTCGCCGAGGCCGACCCTGGGGCGATGATCGGCCAGATCCAGCTCGTGCAGGTGCCCGACCCGGGCGCGGCGGTCGAGCGGCTCGGGGCCGCCCGCGCCCGCCTGCTCGCCGCGGCCGAGGAGCTTACCCCAGGGCTCTGCGCGCGCGGCGCGGGGCCGCGCGACGTCGAGGTGCGACTCGTGCGCTCGCCGCGCGGCGAGACCATGGTCGTCGTGCACATCCTCCTCGACACGGGCGACGCCATGGGCGCCAACGCGGTCAACTCTCTGGTCGAGGCCCTCGCCCCGATGGTGGAAGAGATCGCCGGCGGCGTCGTCTGCCTGCGCATCCTCTCGAACCTCGCCGACCGGCGGCTCGCGCGCGCGGCGGTGCGCGTGCCGTTCCACGCGCTCGCCCGCGCCGGCTTCAGCGGCGAGGAGGTGGCCGAGCGGATGCTCTACGCGTGGGAGCTCGCGGCCTCCTGCCCGTATCGCGCCGCCACGCACAACAAGGGCATCATGAACGGCATCGACGCGGTGGCGGTCGCCACCGGCAACGACTGGCGGGCGATCGAGGCGGGGGCGCACGCGTATGCCTGCCGCGACGGCAGCTACCGCTCGCTCTCGGAGTGGGCGATCGAGGACGGACACCTCGTGGGGGCGCTCGAGCTGCCGATGGCGGTCTCGACGGTGGGCCCGGTGGTGCAGTCGCACCCGCGCGTGCGGCTCGCGCTGCGCATGATGCAGGTGAGCGACGCGCGCGACCTCGCCGCGCTCATGGCGGCGGTGGGGCTCGCCTCGAACCTCGCCGCCATGCGTGCCCTCGCCACGGAGGGGATCCAGAAGGGCCACATGGCGCTGCATGCCCGCGCGGTCTCGCACGCCGCCGGCGCGCGCGGCGCGGAGGCCGAGCAGCTCCGGCGGCGGCTCATCGCCGACGGCGAGGTGAAGATCGGCCGCGCCCGCGAGCTGCTGCGGGCGATGGGGTCGAGCTCGTGAGCGAGCCTGCCCGCGGCCGCGCCGCCGGCAAGGTCATCCTCCTCGGCGAGCACGCGGTCGTCTACGGCCGTCCGGCGCTCGCCGCCGGGCTCGCGCGGGGCGTGGTCGCCGAGGTGCGGCGCGGTGCCGGGCCCGCGCTCGTCTCGGAGCGGCCGGAGCTGGGCGCCGATGAGCGGCCGGCGCGGGCGGTGGCCGAGGCGGCCGCGCTCCTCGGGCTCGATCCCACGACGATCGTGGTCACGGTGCGCTCCGCGCTGCCGGCGGGCGCCGGGCTCGGCAGCTCGGCGGCGCTCGTCGTCGCGGTGCTGCGCGCGCTCGCCGCCGCCGCGGGCCGCCGGCTCGCGCTCGCGGACGAGCTCACGCTCGGCCGCCGGCTCGAGACGATCTTCCACGGGCATCCCTCGGGCGTCGATCCGGCGGCGGCGGCGCTCGGGCCCGTGTGCTTCCGCTTCGTTAGCGGCGAGCCCCCGGCGGTGACCCGGCTCACGCTCGCCGCCCCGCTCCCGCTCGTCCTCGGCTTCGGCGACCGGCCGCGGAGCACGGCGGCGGCGGTGGGCGGGCTTCGCGCGCGCTGGGCGGCGGAGCCCGCGCGCCACGAGCGCCTCTTCGACGAGATCGCGGCGATCGTGGAGGCGGGCGTGCAGGCGGCGGAGGCCGGCGATCTCGCAGCCCTCGGCCGCGCGTTCGACGCGAACCAGGCGGTGCTCGCCGCGCTCGGCGTCTCCTCCGCCGAGACGGAGGCGCTGATCGCCGCGGCGCGCCGCGCCGGCGCGCTCGGGGCCAAGCTCACCGGCGGCGGCGGCGGCGGGGCGGTGGTGGTGGTTGCACCCGAGCCCGCGCGGGTGGCGGCGGCGCTCGCCAGAGCCGGCGCGCGCACGCTCGCGGTGACCGTCGGGCCGCGGGGAGAGGAGGTGGCGGCGTGAACGGGAAGCTCGTGCTGGTCGGAGGCGGCCCGGCCGCCAAGGGGCCCGGCGAGCGCGTCGACGCGGCCATCGAGCGCGCGAGCGCGTGGCTGCTCGCGCGTCAGCATGCGCAGGGCTACTGGCAGGCGCCGCTCGAGGCGAATGCCACGATGGAGGCCGAGTACATCTTCTTCAACCGCATCTTGGGCCGGCGGAAGCCCGACGCCGAGCGCCGTCTCGCCGAGCGGCTGCTCGCGCTCCAGCAGCCCGACGGGAGCTGGCCGCTCTATGCCGGCGGCCCGGGCCATCTCTCGACCACCGCCGAGGCGTACTTCGCCCTCAAGCTCACCGGCCACGGCGCCGACGAGCCCGCGCTCGTGCGCGCGCGCGAGTTCATCCGCGCGGGCGGGGGGCTCGTGCGCGCCGGGGTCTTCACGCGCATCTGGCTCGCGTTCTTCGGGCAGTTCCCCTGGGAGGGCGTGCCGGTGATGCCGGTCGAGCTCGTGCTGCTCCCCCCGTGGTGCCCGCTCAACATCTACGCCATGTCGAGCTGGGCGCGCGCCACGGTGGTCCCGCTCACGCTGCTGCTCGCCCACCGCCCCGCGGTGCGCACGCCGCCGGAGGCAGCCCTCGGCGAGCTCTGGCGCACGCCGCCCACGGCCGCCGACCTGCGCTTCGCGCGTTCGCGCGAGCTTGTCACGTGGCGCAACGTCTTCCTCGCCGTCGACGCGGCGCTGCGGCGGCTCGGCCGCCTTCCGCTGCGCCCGTGGCGCCGGCGGGCGATCGCCCGCGCCATCGAGTGGGTGCTGCGGCACCAGGACACGACCGGGCAGTGGGGCGGCATTCAGCCCGCGATGCTGCATTCCGTGCTCGCGCTCTCGGCCGTGGGCTTCGCCGACGACCATCCGGTGATCGTGCGCGGCCTCCAGGGCATCGACGACTTCCTTGCCGAGTGCGACGGGACGCTCTGCTACCAGCCGTGCGTCTCGCCGACGTGGGACACGGGGCTTGCGGTGCGCGCGCTTCTCGACGCGGGGCTCGACCCCGCGCATCCCGCGCTCGCCCGCGCGGGCGAGTGGCTCCTCGGGATGCAGATCCGGCGGCCGGGCGACTGGTCCGTCTACAACCCCGGCCTCGAGCCCGGCGGCTGGGCGTTCGAGTTCGCCAACGACTGGTACCCCGACGTCGACGACTCGGCGGTGATCTTGATGGTGCTCGACGCGCTGCCGCTCGGCCGCTCGCCCGCCGGGCGGCGCGCGCTCGCCGCCGGCCTCAACTGGACCCTCGGCATGCAGAGCCGCAGCGGCGGCTTCGCCGCCTTCGACACGAACAACGAGGCGCGCTTCTTGAACCGCATCCCCTTCGCGGACATGGAGGCGATGATCGACCCACCGACCGAGGATCTCACCGGCCGCGTGCTCGAGTGCATGGCGACCTTCGGGTACACGACCGCCTTCGGGCGCGCCCGGCGGGCGGTGGAGTTCCTGCGGCAGAGGCAGCGGCCCGACGGGAGCTGGTGGGGGCGCTGGGGCGTCAACTTCCTCTACGGGACGTGGTGCGCGCTCACGGGGCTCGCGGCGATCGGCGAGGAGCTGCGCGCGCCATGGATACGCCGCGCGGTCGACTGGCTCGTCGCGCGCCAGAACCCCGACGGCGGCTGGGGCGAGAGCCCCGTCTCCTACGACGACGAGTCGCGCGCGGGAATCGGCGAGAGCACGCCCTCGCAGACGGCCTGGGCGCTGCTCGCGCTGCTCGCCGCCGACGGCCCGAAGAGCGCCGCGGTCGAGCGCGGGATCGCCTATCTGCTGGCGACGCAGACCGCCGAGGGCACGTGGGAGGAGCGGGCGTTTACCGGCACGGGCTTCCCCGGCCACTTCTACCTTCGCTATCATCTCTACCGGCACTACTTCCCGCTCATGGCACTCGGGCAGTACCGCCGGCGCGTGGGGGAGGGGGCATGAGCGTCGGCATCGAGCGGCTCGCGGTCTACGTGCCCGCGTACGCGCTCAAGCTCGAGGACCTGGCGGCGGCGCGCGGCGTTGCGCCAGAGAAGTACCGCGACGGGCTCGGGCTCGGCGAGATGGCGCTCGTGCCGCCGTGCGAGGACGTGGTCACGCTCGCCGCGACCGCGGGCGCGCGGCTGATCGGCGCGGCGCATCTCGATCCGGCGCAGATCGGCATGCTGCTGGTGGCGACGGAGACGCCGGTCGACCACGCCAAGCCCGTGGCGAGCTTCGTGCACGGGCTGCTCGGCCTGTCGAGCCACTGCCGGGTGTGGGACCTCACGCACGCCTGCTACGCGGGCACGGCGGCGCTCATGACCGCGGCCGACTGGGTGCGCGCGGGCGGCCACCGCGTGCGCCGCGCGCTCGTGATCGCCGCCGACATCGCGCGCTATCCGCTCGGCTCGCCCGGGGAGCCCACGCAGGGGGCGGGTGCGGTGGCGATGCTCGTCGACGCCGAGCCGCAGGCGCTGATCCTCTCGGAGGACACGGGCGTGCATGCCCGGCACGTGCACGACTTCTGGCGGCCGCTCGGCCGGCGCGAGGCGCTCGTCGACGGGCAGTACTCGATCGCGTGCTACCTCGACGCGCTTACCGGGGCGTTCACGGCCTTCCGCGCCCTCGAGCGCCCGCCCTTCGAGCCCGGCGAGGCGTTCACCGATCGCGTCGCGCACCTCCTCTACCACAGCCCCTTTCCGAAGATGGCTGCCAAGGCGCACCGCCGCCTGGTCGAGATCGACTGGCGGGCCGCGCCGGGCCGCGTCGTGGAGGACCTCGACACGGCCGCCGCCGCGTCGTTCCGCGAGCTCGTGGCGCCCGGGCTCGAGGCCATCGCGCGCGTCGGCAACTGCTACACGGCGTCGCTCTACTTCTGTCTCGCCGCGCTCCTCGAGGCGCAAGGCCGCCGGCTCGGCGGCCGCCGGCTCGGGCTCTTCTCGTACGGCAGCGGCTCGTGCGCGGAGTTCTTCAGCGGCCTCGTGCCCGCGTCGGTGGCCGCGGTGAGCGACGCCGGCGTGGCGGCGAGCCTCGCCCGGCGCACCTACGTCGATGTCGCCGCGTACGAACGGCTCGCGCGCGCGCCCGAGACCGGCGGCGACCCGCCGCCCGGGTTCGCGGGCGCGTTCATCTTCGAGGGCGTGCGCGGCGAGCAGCGGCGCTACGCGCGCGTCGGGATCTAGGAGACGCGCGCGTGGAGCCGGCGGCCGCGTACGCCCACTGCGCGCGGATCGCGCGCACCCACTACGAGAACTTCACCGTGGGCTCGTGGCTGCTGCCTCGGCGGCTGCGGCGCGACCTGGCGGCGGTCTACGCGTTTGCGCGCGGCGGCGACGATCTCGCCGACGAGGGCCCCGGCGACGGTCGACTGGCACGCCTCGACGCCTGGGAAGCGAAGCTCGTCGCCTGCGCGGCCGATCCGGCAGCCGTGGATGACCCCGTCTTCGTGGCGCTCGGCCACACGATCGCCGCGCACGCCCTCCCGCTCGCGCCCTTCCAGGATCTCCTGCGTGCGTTTCGCGCCGACGCGGCCGGCGAGACGCGCACGCTCCCCACCTTCGCGCACGTGCTCGCCTACTGTCGGCTCTCGGCCAACCCCGTCGGCCGCATCGTGCTCGCGCTCTTCGGCTACCGCGACGCCGAACGGCAGGCGCGCGCCGACGACGTGTGCACCGCGCTCCAGCTCACGAACTTCTGGCAGGACGTCGCGGAGGACTACGCCCGCGGCCGCGTCTACCTGCCGCAGGAGGACCTCGACCGCTTCCCCGGGAGCCGCGCCGCGCTCGCCGCCGGCCGGGCGAACGACGCCTTCCGCGCGCTCATCGCCTTCGAGGTGGCGCGCACCCGCGCGCTCTTCGTGCGCGGCCTTGCGCTCGCGGACCTCGTGCACGGCCGGCTGCGGCGCGAGGTGCGGCTGTTCGCGCGCGGCGGGCTCGCGATCCTCGACCGCATCGCCGCCGCCGGTCACGACGTCCTCGCGCGGCGCCCCGTGCTCTCGCGCGGCGCGCTCGCCCGGCTCGTGCTCGCCGAGGCGTGGCGATGATCGCCCAGGCCTACGCGCACTGCGAGGCCCTGACGCGCCGGGCCGCGTCGAGCTTCTCCTGGGCCTTCCGGCTCCTCGGCCCCGAGCGCCGCCGCGCGCTCTGCGCGGTCTACGCGTTCTGCCGCGCCGCCGACGACCTCGTCGACGAGGCGGGCGCCGGGCGCGATCCTGCCCGCGCGCTCGCCCGCTGGCGCGCGGAGCTGGAGGCCGTCTACGCGGGCCGGCCGCGCCATCCGATCGGGGTCGCCCTCGCCGATGCCGTCGCGCGCTTTGCGATCCCCCGGGAGCACTTCGAGGCCGTGATCGCCGGGGTCGAGATGGACCTCGTGCGCGACCGCTACGCGCGGTGGGAGGACGACCTCGAGCGCTACTGCCGCAACGTGGCGAGCGCGGTGGGGCTCGTGTGCATCGAGATCTTCGGCTACACGAACCCCTCGGCGCGCGACTACGCGGTGAACCTCGGGCTCGCCTTCCAGCTCACCAACATCCTGCGCGACGTCGCCGAGGACGCCGCGCGCGGCCGCATCTACCTGCCGCAGGAGGACCTCCGTCGCTTCGGCTGCGCCGAGGCCGACGTGCTCGCCGGCCGCTGCACCGAGGCCTTCCGGCGGGTGATGGCCTTCGAGTGCGCGCGCGCCGGGGAGTATTACGGGCGGGCGCGCTTCTCGCTCGCCGAGGAGGACCGCGGCTCGCTCGCGCCCGCCGAGGCGATGCGGCTCATCTACGAGCAGGTGCTGCGACGGGTGATGCGCCGGCGCTACGACGTCTTCGGGCCGAAGGTGCGGCTCACGCGGCCGGAGCAGGCGGGGCTCGCGATGGCGGCGTGGGTGCGGCCGCATCTCCGCTTCCTCTCCCGGCTCGCGTGAGCCACGTCGTGGTCGTGGGCGGCGGGTTCGCGGGGCTCGCCGCGGCCGTGCGGCTTGCGCGCGCGGGCGTGCGCGTGACGCTCCTCGAAGCGCGGCCCTTCCTCGGCGGGCGTGCGTACTCGTTCGAAGATCCGCACACCGGCGACGAGGTGGACAACGGCCCGCACGTGCTCGCCGGCGCGTACACCGAGGCGCTCGACTTCCTCGCCGAGATCGGCGCCGCGGCGAAGCTCGCCGTCCAGCCGCGCCTCGACGTGGCGATGGCCGATGCGGCGGACGGCTGGGGGGCGATCGCTGCGCCGGCGGTGCCGGGCCCGCTCCAGGCGCCGGCGGCGCTGCTCGGCTACCGGCTCCTTCCCCGCCGCGACCGGCTCGGGGTGCTCGTAGGGGCGCTGCGGCTCCTGCGCGCCGCGCGCGATCCCACGAGGACCGTGGCCCAGGCGCTCGCCGCCGCCGGCCAGTCGCCGTTTGCGTGCGCGCGGTTCTGGACGCCGCTCGCCGTGGCGACGCTCAACGAGGCGCCCGAGGTTGCGGCGGCCGCGCCGTTCGCGGCCGTGGTGCGCCGGCTCTTCCTCTCGGGTGCCCGGGCGGCCCGCTTCGCGCTCGCACGCGTGCCGCTCGGGCGGCTCTACACCGACGATGCGCGGCGGGCGATCGAGGCGGCCGGCGGCACGGTCGTGCTCGGCGCCGCGGCGGGCACGCTCGACCTGGCGGGCGAGCGCGTGGCCGGCGTCGTCCTGCGCGACGGGCGCCGGCTCGCCGCCGACGCGGTCGTCCTCGCCGTGCCCGTGCGCGCGCTGCGCGCGCTGCTGCCGCCCGCGCTCAGCGCCGTACGGCCCTTTGCCGCGCTCGCGGACCTCGACACGTCGCCCATCGTGAGCGTGCACCTCTGGCTCGACCGATGCTGCGGCTGGGGGCGGCCGTTCGTGGGGCTCCTCGGCACGCGCACGCAGTGGCTCTTCGACGCCGCCGGCGGCCGGCGGCTCGCGACGGTGACGAGCGGCGCCCGCGTCTGGGACAGCGCCGCGGACGAGGCGATCGTCGCGACGGTGCTCGCCGAGGCGCGCGCCGTGCTGCCCGCGCTGCGGGCGGCGCGGGTCGTGCGGGCGCTGGTCGTGCGCGAGCGGCACGCCACGCTTTCCCTCACGCCCGCGGCCGAGCGCGTGCGGCCGGGTGCGCCGACGCCGCTCGCGAACCTGTTTCTCGCCGGCGACTGGACGGGCACGGGGCTGCCGGCCACGATCGAGGGGGCGGTCGCGTCGGGGCGGGCCGCGGCGCGCGCGGCGCTCGGGGCGGTCAGGGCCGGGGGGTACCCGAGATCATCCTGCGGGGCGACCCCCTGGAGCTCCGCGCTCGCCTGGGCGGACGGCCGCTGACGTCGGTGGGGGGATGTGCGGCCCCCCCACGGCGCGCGACGCTCAGCCGACCGGTCGCAGGACGAACTCCTCGACGCTCACCGCGCGGACGCCCGGCGCGAGCGCCGTGGTCGGGTGGGCGTGCCGGGGCCGGCGGTAGACGAGCATCGCTTCGACCCGCCGGGGCATCGCGCGCTGCCGGCGGACGAGGTCGGAGACGCGCTGCAGGGAGCGCGCCATCGCCGGCAGCGGCGTGCGGGTCGTCTTGACCTCGACGAGCCTGAGCGCCCCGGCGCTGCCCGGGAGGATGAAATCGACCTCGAGGCCCTGCTGGTCCCGAAAGTAATAGAGCTCGCGGCGGCGCCCGGCGTGCGCCTGGGCCTTCGAGACCTCGGCCGCCACGAAGCCTTCGAGGAGGACGCCGAGGAACGGTGAGCGCTCGAGCTCCGCTTCGGTCTCGATGCCGAGAAGGTGGCAGGCGAGGCCCGAGTCCGCCAGGTAGATCTTCGGGGACTTGATGAGGCGCTTGCCGAGGTTCTCGTAGAAGGGCGGCACGATGACGATTTGGGCGGTGACCTCGAGGACGCCGAGCCACTGCGTGATGGTCGGCACCGAGACGCCGAGCGGGGCCGCCAGGTCCGACTTGTTGAGCACCTGCCCGTGGCGGCTCGCCACGAGCGCGAGGAAGCGGCGAAACGTCGCGAGGTCGCGCACCGCCGTGACGGCGCGGACGTCGCGTTCGAGGTAGGTCTGGAGGTAGGACGTGAACCAGAGCCGCGCGGTGCGCGGGGCGGCGAGCACCTCCGGAAACCCGCCGCGCAGCACGCTCACCCGCGCCGTCTCGCGCACGGAGAAGGGCAGGAGCTGGAGCACGGCCGCGCGCCCGGCCATGGACTCGGTCACGCCGCGCATGAGCGGAGCCTCCTGCGCGCGGTCCGGTGAGCACCACGGCGGGGAAGCGAGCGGCCGCTTTGCGCAGGGTCCCTTCCAGCTCGCGCGCGACGTATCGCACGTTGTGAGGTTTTTAAAGTAACGCCTACGGAAACTCAAGCGCCGTGGCGGGTGGCCGGCCGAAGCCGAGCCGCCCGTTGACACGCCGCCGCAGCGCCGCCACAACGGCGCCGAGATGTCCGCGCCCCGCCGCTACAGCGTGGTCGTCGCCAAGGACTTTCTCAAGTTTTCGGCGGCGCACTTCATCGCCTATCCGGGGTTCCGCGAGCCGCTGCACGGCCACAACTACCAGGTTTCGGTGCGGGTGGACGCGGCGCTCGGCCCCGAGGGCTACGTGCTCGACTTCGGGCTCGTCAAGCGCGTCGCGCGTGCGCTCTGCGCGGAGCTGGACGAGCGCGTGCTCCTGCCGGCGGCCAGCGAGTGTCTGCGGATCGTCGCGCGGGAGGAGGTGGTGGAGGTCGAGACCGAAGACGGCGGCCGCTTCTGCTTCCCGGCGGCCGACGTGCGCCTGCTGCCCATCGGCCACAGCTCGGCCGAGGAGCTTGCGGCCTACCTGCTCGGGCGGCTGCGCGCGGCGCTCGCCGCGGAGACGGCGGGCCGGGAGGTGCTCGCGCTCGAGGTGGGCGTGGCCGAGGCGCCGGGCCAGGTGGCCTCCTGCCGGGAGGAGCTCTGAAGGCCGTGCTCGTGCTCGTCGCCGTGGCGGCGGGCTGCAACGCGAGCCTTCCCGATCCCCAGAGCCCGGGCGCCGCCGTCTACCGCGCGCGCTGCGGGAGCTGCCACCGCCTCTACGCCCCCGGCACGATGACCGCCGCCATGTGGCGGTTCGAGGTCGCGCGCATGCGCGGCGAGTTCGCCCAGCGCGGCCTCACGTGGCTCACGCCCGCCGAGGAGCAGGCGCTCCTCGACTACCTCACCGCCCACGCCGGCACGAGCTAGCGCGCCGTCTACGCCATCACGCGCAGCGTGGGCGGGCGCTCCTCGAGGATGTCCTCCAAGCGCGTGCGGATTGCGGGCTTCCACTGCGGGTGCGTGAGGATGTAGAAGCGGCCGTCGCGGACGGCGGCGAAGACGTGCTCGGCGACCGCAGCGGGGGCGAGCCCCGACTGGAGGAGCTGGCGCACCTGCTCGCGCACCGCCGTGAGCTCGGGGCGCACCGGGGTGGCCGCGCCGAGGCTCGCCGGGCGGTTGCGGTCGGCATCGAGGATGCGCGTGTTCACCCACCCCGGGCAGAGCACCGACACCTTGACCTTGCCGCCGCTCGCCACCGCAAGCTCGTGATGCAGCGCCTCGGAGAGCGTGACGACGGCGTGCTTGGTCACGTTGTAGGGAGCGATGCCGGGCCCCGAGAGGAGCCCCGCCATCGACGCCGTGTTGACGACGTGCCCCTCCTCGCCCTGCCGCAGCAGGATCGGGACGAACGTGCGGATGCCGTGGATCACCCCCCAGAGATTGACGCCGAGGATCCACTCCCAGTCGGCGAGCGTCACCTCCCAGGCGAGTCCGCCCACCGACACGCCGGCGTTGTTGCAGACGACGTGCACCGCGCCGAAGGCCTCGAGCGTCCGCTGCGCGAGCGCCTCGACGTCCGATGCCTTCGACACGTCCGTCGGCACCGCGAGGACGCGTGCGCCAGAGCTCGCAAGCGCCCGCTCCGCCGCCGCGAGCGCGCCCTGCTCGACGTCGGCGAGCACCACCTTCATCCCCGCAGCGGCAAACCGCTCGGCGAGCGCCCGCCCGATCCCGCTCGCCGCCCCGGTGACCACCGCGACCCGATCCCGGAACTCTTGCATGCCCGGACGCTACGCGACCGCGGCCGGCGAGTCCAGGGGCCCGACCCGGTCATGCGGCCCCGGCTCACGGGATCGCGCCGCGCTCCTTGAGGCGCGCGATCGCCTCCCAGTCGTAGCCGAGCTCGAGGAGCACCTCTTCGGTGTGCTGGCCGCACTCGGGCGTGGGGCCGGCCGGCCGCCACGGCGTGCCGGAGAAGTCGACCGGCGTGGCGACGCCGGGCACCGTGCCGCCCTCGGGTGCCGGCACGTCGACGATCGCGCCGCAGGCGCGCACCTGCGGGTCGGCGATCACCTCCGCCGTGGTTTGCACCGGTGCCCACCAGAGCCCCACGCGGTCGAAGATCGCGCCCCACTCGGCGAGCGGGCGGGTGGCGAAGATCGCGTCCAGCAGGCGGACCAGCTCGGCGGCGTTGTGCCGGCGGTCGCGCATGGTGGCGAAGCGCGGATCGTCGAGCCACTCCGGCCGCTCGACGGCGCGCACGAGGTCGGGCCAGTGACGCTGCCCCTGCAGGCCCAGGAGGAAGAACCAGCGGCCGTCGCCCGCGCGGTAGGAGCTGATCACGGGGTTCGGCGGCGCCGCGCGCGAGATCGGCGCCGCCTCGAGCCCGAGCCGCAGCGCCGCGTTCGTGTCCCAGCCGAGCACGAAGACGCCGATGCGCAGCAGCGAGGTGGTGACGAGCTGGCCGCGGCCGGTGCGCTCGCGGGCGAAGAGCGCCGCGGCGATCGCGCCGGCGAGCGCCACGCCCGCGGTGTGATCGCCCATGGCGCCGCGCTGATACGGCGGCTCGCCGCCGGGGGCGGCGAGCGCGGCCGCGATCCCCGCGCGCGACCAGAACGCGCCGATGTCGTAGGCGGGCCGGTCGCGGTCCGGGCCCGCCTCGCCGTAGCCGGTCACCCGGCCGTAGACGAGCCGCGGGTGCGACGGGGCGAGGTCCGGCCAGTCGAGCCCGAGGCGCGCGAGCGCGTCCACGCGCAGGTTGGTGACGAACACGTCGGCGCGCGCGACCAGCTCGCGCGCGATGCGCCGGCCCTCGGGGGTCGCGAGGTCGAGCGCCACGCTGCGCTTGCCGCGGTTGTCGAGCTCGAAGGGCGGGTTGGCGGGGATCTCGGCGCCCGAGACCGCGAGGTAGAGGCCGCGGAAGGGATCGCCCTCGGGCGGCTCGAGCTTTACGACCTCGGCCCCCCAGTCGGCGAGCACGCCCGCCGCCGACGGGCCCGCCACCCAGAAGCCCAGCTCGACGACGCGGATGCCGGCGAGGGGCCCGCTCACCCGAGCGCCTCGGCGCGGAGCGCTTCGACCTCGACCACCTGCTTCGGCGCGGCGGCGGAGAGCACCTCGACACCGCGCTCGGTGACGAGCACGTCGTCCTCGATGCGGATGCCGATGCCGCGGAAGGCGGCGGGCACGTCCTCGGCGTCGGCGGGCACGTAGAGGCCGGGCTCGACCGTGAAGACCATGCCGGGGACGAGCGGCCGCGGCCGCTCGTCGATCTTGTAGCGGCCGACGTCGTGCACGTCGCGCCCGAGCCAGTGGCTCGTGCGGTGCATGTAGAAGCGGCGATAGGTTTCCTTCTCGACGGCCTCGTCGACCGAGCCGGCGAGGAGCCCCAGGCCGATCAGCGCCTCGACGAGCACGCGCACCGCGGCGGTGTGGATCGCCTCGAGCGTGGTGCCGGGCCGCACGGCGGCGATCGCGGCGAGCTGGGCGGCGAGCACCGCGTCGTAGAGGTCGCGCTGCGCGGGGGCGAAGCGGCGGCCGACGGGGAAGGTGCGAGTGACGTCGGCGCAGTACCCGGCGCGCTCGGCGCCGGCGTCGACCAGGAGCAGCTCGCCCTCGCGCAGCGGCTGGTCGTTGGCGGTGTAGTGGAGGATCGTGGCGTTCGCGCCGGCGGCGACGATCGAGGGGTAGGCGGGGCCGACGGCGCCGCGGCGGCGGAACGTGTAGTCGATGAGCGCCTCGACCTCGTACTCGTGCATCCCGGGGCGCGCGCTCGCCATCGCCGCGCGGTGCGCCTCGCAGGCGATGCCGATCGCGGCGCGGAGCCGCGCGATCTCGTCGGGCTCCTTGTGCAGCCGGAGCTCGTGCAGGAGCTCGTCCGCGTCGCGGATCGCGGTGGGCCCAGTGCCCGCGCGCGGGCGCTCGGCGTGGACGCGGCGCACGGCGGCGAGCAGCCGCGCCGCGAGCGGGTCCTCGCGGCCGAGGCTCAGGTAGACGTGCGGCGCCTTGGCGAGCAGCCGGGGCAGCTCCTTGTCGAGGTCGTCGAGGGGGAAGGCGGCGTCGGCACCGTAGTCGGCGATCGCCCCCTCGACGCCCGCGCGCGGCCCGACCCACAGCGCACGCTCCGGATCGTGCGGGCGCACGAAGAGCACGAAGGGCTTCTCCGCCTGCGGGGCGAGCACCGCCACCGCGTCGGGCTCGGGGAAGCCCGTCACGTAGTCGAAGTCGCTGTCCTGGCGGAAGGGCCACGCGATGTCCGCCGTGCGCCGCTGCTCGCTGGCGGCGGCGAGCAGGAGGACGCCGCCCTCCATCGCCGCCATGATGCGCGCCCGTCGGGCAGCGAGGACGGCGGCCTCCTCCGGCGCGGGCTTCATGCCTGCTCTTCTACCATGCGGCCTGCGGGGTGGCACACGGCTCGCTTGGCTGCCGGCAGCGCCGTCGCGGCCGTTGCGGCGGGCGGCGGAAAAGGCACGCGGGATGGAGCGCAGGGCGCGCATGCGCAGGCACCGCCCACGGCGGATGGGCGACGGGCGAATGACGGCGGCGCCAATTCCGTGCGGCGCGGCGCGCGGCTTCACGCTGATCGAGCTGCTCGTGACGCTCGCGCTCGCGGCGGTGCTGATGGGAATCGCGCTGCCGCACGCCTCCCGGGACCAGTTCAACCTGTGGACCGCGCAGACGCAGCTCCTGGGCGACCTGCGCACGGTGCGCACGAACGCGATCACCAAGGGCGTCCACTACCAGGTGGTGCTCACGGCGAGCGGCTACACGATGAACCGCATGAAGCAGAACAGCGGCAACGGCGCCTGGGTCGTCGACTACAGCGTGAGCACGCGCACGTTCCCGCGCAACGTCACCCTCGTCGCCGGGGCGGGAAGCACCTTCGAGTTCAACACCCGCGGCATGCTCATCCTGCCCGGAGCGGCGAAGACCCTCGTGTTGAGCGACGCCTCCACCGGGCACACGCGCAACGTGACCGTGTGGCCGTCGGGCCAGGTGGCGCCGCTATGAGGACGCGGAGGCGGCGTCGGCGCGGCTTCACCGTGCTCGAGGTCCTCGCCGCGCTCACGCTCTTTGCGCTCGCCGCGGCGGCGACCGTGGCGCTCGCGGTCACCTCGGTGCGCCAGGCGAGCGCCAACCGCCAGGGCATGGCCGCCGCCTTTCTCGCCCAGCAGGAGCTGGAGCGCATGCGGGGCCACGACTTCCAGAACATGCAGAGCGAGACGCTCGCCCAGGTGGTGGACGGGACCACCTACACCATCACGGCGACCGTGAACACCGCGACGGCGATGGGACCGAACATCGCGGACGTGCGCGTCACCGTGAGCTGGGCGGGCCTCATGGGCCCGAAGACCTATGCGGTCGAGAGCTACTTCACCGACATCACCGAGTGAGGCCGGCTTCTCGCTGGCCGAGCTGCTCGTGGCGGTGCTCGTGGCGAGCGTCGCGCTCGCGGGGGCCGTCACGTACTACGCCTACGAGGCGAAGCAGATCCGGCAAACCTCGCTGCGCGTCGAGGCGCAGCAGGCCCTGCGCGCGAGCCTCGATGCGATGGCGCGCGACATCCGGCTCGCGGGCGCCTGCCTGCCGACGGTGGGGCCGTTCTTGGCGCTCGACGGGACCGCCGGCGCCACCGATTCGATCACCGTGCGCGCGGGCGTCGTGCAGGGCACGGCCTCGTGCGTGTGGGGCACGGCCACCAGCACGATCAGCGCCGGTGCCACGACGATCGGGGTGAACCAGATCTCCGGGTTCGCCCCGGGCCAGCTCGTCCTGATCGCGCCGGACACCGGCGGCGAGATCGTCAACGGCGTCTCGGGGGTGAGCGCTCCCAACGGGACCGGCGGGGGGACGATCTCGCTCTCCACCGGCGTCGTCAACAGCTACGCCGCGGGCACGAAGGTCATGGCGATCGAGGAGCGGGTCTACTGGGTCGACACGACCAATCCCGCGCTTCCGACGCTCAGCCTGAGCGTGAACCGGGGGCCGACCGAGGCGTTCGCCGCCGGCATCACCGGACTCCAGTTCCGCTACGTGCTCAATCAGAACTGTCCGGCCTGCACCGTGATCGACGCGAACGGTGCCAAGACGGGCAGCCCGCCGGTGAACAACGACGCGGTCTGGCGGCTCGTGAACGACGTCATCATCACGGCGACCGTGCAGACCATCGGGGCCTCGCCGCAGGAGGCGTCCGAGGCGACGCTCGTCGAGACGACGCACGCCAAGCCGCGCAACCTTCTGCAGCCAGGAGCCTGAGATGAGGTCACATCGCCGAGCAAGGGAACGGGGCGTGGCACTGGTGCTCGTGCTCGTCGTCCTGACGCTGCTCATGGCCATGGGGGCGGCGCTGCACAGCGGGATCATGGCGGACACGACGCTGCGCAGCGGCCACCAGATCGCCACGCAGGGCTTCTACGCGGCCGAGGCGGGCGTGAACCTCGGCATCAACACCTACCGGCAGATCTTCTTGAACCAGCAGCTCCCGCAGGCGTCGGACTACAATCCGCACACGTTCATGCTCGGGCCGCGCACCGTCACCTACCAGCTCTGCCAGTACGGCTCGGGCACGGCGGGGTGCCCGCTGGACACGACCTGGACGCAGGGCGAGCAGATCTGGCTGCCCTCCGGGCAGCAGTTCAGCGGGATGCAGGCGAACGCCTACCGGTACGTGAACAGCTCGAACTCCCAGCTCGTGAGCGGCGACGTCGAGGCGACGCTCGGCAGCCTCTTCGAGGTCGACGAGATCCCGATCTTCCAGTGGCTCGCCTTCTACGCGGGCGACCTGGAGATCCTGCCCGGGCCCGCCATGAACCTCCACGGGCCGATCCACACGAACGGGAACCTCTACCTCAACAGCAACAACACGCTCACCATCACCAACTGCAACAGCACGGGCTCGCAGCCGAACTACTGCGCCGCACCCGGCTACCCGACGGTCCGGATCACGGCGGTGGGGGACATCTACCGTGGCCGCAAGGACACGGGGAACTCGCCCACGTGCGGCGGCACGGTGCAGATCGGCATGGCGCAGGACACGAGCCCGAAGGACGGGTGGCTCGATCTCCGCACGATGCCCTGCGGCGGGTCGAGCTCGAGCAACGTGCTCGAGACCGCGGCGATGCTCGCGAACTGGCTCGGCACGATCAAGTCGCACGTGCAGAAGATCACGGTGCCACAGCCGAGCGCCTTCGCGTACCTCGCGCCGGCGCCGTCGGCGTGGTCGAAGGCCGACCTCCGGATCGTGCTCGACTGGAACCACCCGGACACGAACGGCCGCTACGCGATTTTCGCGGCCGACTCCGCGGGCAACGTGGACCTGACCAGGACCACGGCGCTCCAGAGCTTCATGAACGCCAACCCCGGCGACATCTTCTACAACGACGTGCCAACGAACGGGAACACCAACCTCACGTCGTGCGGAACGTCGTGCGGAACCGGGTCCTACTGCAACCACTCGAGCTACAGCCCGCCGTTCCCGGACGATCTGCATGTCTACGCCTGCACGCCGGTGATCCCGGGCTGCAGCGGCGGGTACATTCAGAACGAGACCCTCACCACGGGCACGCTGCTCGTGGCGGGCTCGCAGACCGCCCGGCGCGGTGGCTTCTACGACTACCGCGAGGGGGCGTGGCTGCGGATGCTCAACGTGAACGTGCACGACCTGCTCCAGTGGAACCGGGCGCAGGGCGGCCTGCTCTTCGACCCGAACGACACGACCGACGGCGGCATCGTGCTCTTCCTCACGGTGGTGGGCCCGGGCTCGAGCGGGATCCCCTCGGGGAACAATCCGCCCATCCGCTACGCCGTGCGCATCTTCGGCTCGAGCGACCTCGACTTCCCGAGCGGCATGGCCGATCCGACCGGCCTCACCGTGGTCTCCGACCAGGCGGTCTACGTCGAGGGGAATTACAACGTGGGCACGGCCACGCATCCCAAGATGCCCGCGGCGGTCATCGGGGACACGATCAACGTGCTGTCCTACTACTGGTCGCGCAACACGACGTCGGGCGGCGTGTTCACGGGCAACGATTACCAAAGTTATCAAAATAGTAGCAGCTGTTCCAGCTGTCCAGGTCCGAACTGTATCAGCGCGCTCCGAGCAGCGGCGGCGCCGGGCTGCACGAGCGGTGCGACGGGAACCTGCAACACGTACATCAACGCCGCCTTCATCGGCGGCGTGAACCCGACGAGCGGCAGCCAGTACAGCGGCGGGTTCGAGAACTATCCGCGCTTCCACGAGGACTGGAGCGGCACGTCGGGGAGCCCGCGGCTCACGTATCGGGGCTCGTTCGTGAGCCTGGGCGCGCCGCTGCACAACAACGGCAACTGGAACTACGGTCTCCCGATCTACACGGCGCCCGGCCGCGACTGGGACTACGACCCCGACTTCCAGAACTCCCTGCTGATCCCGCCGCTCACCCCGATGGCGGTCGGTGTCGAGCAGATCCTCTTCACCGAGAACTTCAAGTAGCGCAGCCGCTCACGGCAGCACCTGCTGGAAGGGCTTCACCTCGACGCGGTTGAAGATGCCCTCGGTGACGTAGGGGTCGCGGGCGACGATCGCCCAGGCGTCGGCGAGCGAGTCGGCCTCGAGCACGATCAAGCTGCCGCTCAGGTCGAGGAGTCGGCCGGCGAGCCGGATGCGGCCTGCGCGGGCGAGCGGCTCCAAGTGCGCGAGGTGCGCCGGGCGCACCGCCGGCCGCTTCGCCTCGGCGCCGGGCGCGTCGTGGCCGATGATCACGAAGAGCATGCGCGGCTTCTAGCACGGGTCGTCCGCGGTTGCGCCCCGCCGGCCGCGCGACTAGCCTCGAGGGCTCCATGGCCGACGAGAGAGCGCGCCCGCACTCGCACCTGATCGACTTCCCCGAGGCGCTCGAGACGTTCTTTGCGCGGGTGGGCGAGCTCCGGGTCGTGCTGGGCGCCGAGGCGGCCCCGGGGCTCGCGCGGGTGGAGGCGCTCATCCGCGAGGCGCTCGCCGCGCGCGACCGCGGCGACCGGGGCGCGGCCATCGCCCGGATCGGCGAGGCGCTGGCGGCCTTCGCCGCGCTCGCGGGCGAGGCGGTGCCGGCCGAGGCGGCGATGCTCCGCGGCGCAGCCGAGCGTTTCCGCCGCGCGCTCGGCGCGGGGGCGCTCGGCGAAGCGCAGGAGACCGCTGAGGTGATGCGCGAGCGCTCGGGCAGTGTGCTCATCCCGAAGAAGCGCACGTGACGGGCCGTTGCCGAGTAGGCGGCCGCGCGCTAGGGTTTGAGCCGGCGGTGGCGGGGGAGGTCTGGGGTCGCGGAGGCCTCGGGTGCAGTACCTTCGTCGCATGGCTCTGGCGCTCGCGCTCGGCGGCGTCGTGGTCGCGGGGGCCGAACCCCCGGGGCCGCCCGCGCTGTCGACCGAGGGCGGGACGATCGTCTACACGGCCCGCTCGGGTGACACCCCGGCGCGCGTCGCCGAGATGTTCGGCATCCCGCCCGAGCAGTTTTCGGCGTTCCTGCGCGCCAACGGCATCACGGACGCCGCGCGCGTGCCGGCGGGCTTCCGCTACCGCGTGCCGAACCCGCTCGCGGCGCGGGTGAGCGCGCTCGAGGCCCAGGCGGCGAAGCTCGAGCACGAGGCGCAGGCGAGCGCCGAGCGCGCCCGCGCCCTCGAGGCGGAGCTCACGCGGGCACAAGCGGCGAGCGCCGCCGCCGATGCCGAGCACGCCCGGGTCGTCCGGCTCGAGCGGCTCTGGCCGCTCGCCAAGGTGGGCCTCGTGCTCCTGGGGCTCGTGACGCTCGCCGCGCTCGCGACGGCGCGACGGGCGCTCGGCGCGCTCGCCGCAGCGGAACGGCGGGCGCAGGCGCTCGACGCCGAGCTCGAGCAGAAGCGCCGCACGAATCTCGCCGAGCGGCAGGAGAGCGCCCGGCGCATCCTCGCGCTCGAGGAGCGCATCCGCGAGCTCGAGCGCCCGCGCGGGCCGTCGACGCTGGTGTCGGTCAAGTGATACACGGGCCGGTCATGGCCGATGCCCCTGCGGAAAAGGAGTGCTGCCGGCGCACGCGCGAGCGGTGGCTCAAGCGGATCGCCGCGTACTTCACCTCGTTCCCGGTGATCAAGGACGTCCCCTGCGACCAGTGCCGGGAGATCCTCGAGCTGCGCGTCTACGAGCGGCCCGCGGCCTGAGCGTCGCGGCGGCGCTCGCCGTCGTCGCGCTCGCGGCAGGCGTCCCGGCCGCCGAGTCCCCGGCCTGCCCCGACATCGACCACACGCACGCCGCGTGGACGAGGCTCCTGCAGACGTACGCCGCGCCGCAGAGCCACGGCGAGCGGCTCGACTACGCGCGCTGGCAGCGCGAGGGGCAGCCCGAGCTGGACGCCTACCTCCGGTCGCTCGCCGCCGTGTGCCCCGCGACCTATGTCGGCTGGTCGACGCCGCAGCAGATCGCGTTCTGGCTGAACGCCTACAATGCCTCCGCGGTGCGGCTCGTCCTCGACCACTACCCGATCAAGAGCATCCGCCAGATCGGCATCCTGCCTCTGGCGGCGTTCCGCACGCGGTTCATTCCGATCCACGTGCTCGGCGACCGCGACCTCTCGCTCGACGCGATCGAGCACGACATCCTGCGCAAGCGCTTCCACGAGCCGCGCATCCACTTTGCGCTCGCCTGCGCGGCGGTGGGCTGCCCCAAGATCGGCACCGAGGCCTATCGCGCGGCGGACTTGGACGCCCAGCTCACTGCGCGCGGCCGCGCGTTCCTCGCCGACGGGACGAAGAACCACTACGTCGCGTCGCTCAAGACCCTCTACCTCTCGCCGATCTTCGACTGGTACCGCGCCGACTTCGAGGCGGCGGCGGGGAGCCTCGTCGCGTTCGTCGCCCCCTATCTGCCGGAGCCCGACGCCACCGCGGTGCGCGAGCCCGGCGTGAAGATCGTGTTCCTGCCCTACGAGTGGGCGCTCAATGGCCTCTGAGCTCTCGGTGATCGTGCCGGTGCTCGACGAGGCGGCACGGATCGGGCGCGCGTTGCGCGCGCTCGCGGCGACGCCCGGCGTGGACGAGGTGATCGTCGTCGACGGCGGCAGCGCCGACCGCACGGTCGAGATCGCGCGCAGCTTCCCGGGCGTGCGCGTGCTCGACGCCCTACGCGGGCGCGGGCCGCAGATGAACGCCGGGGCGCGCGCCGCCTCGGGCGCGGTGCTCCTCTTCCTCCACGCCGACGTGACGCTGCCGGCGGATGCGGCCGCGCACGTGGCGGCGGCGCTCGCCGACCCCGGCGTGGTGGGCGGCGCGTTTCGCACGTGGACGGTGGCCGACGGCGGGGGCTGGCCGCTCGGGCCGCTCCTGCACCTGGCCGACCTCCGCTCGCGGCTCACGCGGCTGCCCTACGGCGACCAGGCGCTCTTCGTGCGGCGCGAGGCGTTCTGGCGCGCGGGCGGACTCCCCGCGCAGCCCCTCATGGAGGACGTCGAGCTGGCGCGCCGGCTCCGTCGGCTCGGCCGCCTGGTGACGGTGCCGGCGAGCGTGCGCGTCTCGGGGCGGCGTTTTGCGCACAACCCGCTCCGCGCCGCGCTCGCGCTGCGGCTGCTGCCCGTCCTCTATCGCCTCGGCGTGGCGCCCGAGCGGCTCGCCCGGCTCTACGGGAACCCGCGCTGAGCGGCGGTCGATGTCGTCGCTACGAGGGGCTGTAGTCAGCCCGTGGCCGCGCGGGCGAGCGCGGGGGCGCGCACGAGCACGCCGAGGGCCGCGAGCACGATCACTGCGCCGCCCACGGCGAGCGCGTGCGGAACGCCGATGCGGTCGGCCGCGGCGCCGACGACGAGGCTGCCGCCGGTGCTGAGCCCGAAGAGGATCACGGTCATGAGACTCATCACGCGGCCGCGCATGGTCTCGTCGACCGCGAGCTGGATGACCGTGTTGAGCGAGCCCACGCAGATCGTCTGGACGAAGCCGAGCGCGAAGAGGACGGCGGCCGTCGCGCGCACGCCGCGCACCACCGCGAACGAGCCGAGCACGCCGCCGAAGGCCACGGCGCCGAGCGAGCCGACGCGCCCCTTGCGCTCGACGTCGCCGGCGGTGGAGAGGACGAGGCCGCCGGCGACCGCCCCGCAGCCGACGGCGGCCGTGAGCCAGGCGAGACCCGAGGCATCGAGGCGGAGCGTCCCGCGGGCGAGGGCGGGCAGGAGGATAATGTACGGGAAGCCGAAGAGCGCCATGGCGGTCGTGAGCAGCAGCGCCGGCCCGATCACGGGGTCGCGACGGGCGTAGCCGAAGCCCTCGCGCAGCGCGTGGAGCACCGGCGGCGGCGCGCCGGCGGGCCCCGGGGCGATGCGGATGCGCGCGACGACCGCGATCAGTGCGAGAAAGGAAAGCGCGTTGAGCGCAAAGCACCCTGCGGGACCGATGGCGCCGTAGGCGACGCCGGCGAGCGCCGGGCCGAGCGTGCGCGCCAGGTTGAACTGGACGGAGTTGAGCGAGATCGCCTCGAGCAGCAGCGCGGGTTCGACCAGGCTCGGGATGACCGCCTGCGCCGCGGGGGCATAGAGCGCGTTGGCGCATCCGCTCACGACCACGACGGCGAGGATCGACCCCATCGCGAGGCGGCCGGTCAGCACGAGCGCCGCCAGCGCGAGCGCGCCCGCGGCGAGCACGGCCTGCGTGCATGCCATGATCGCGCGACGGCTGGCCCGGTCGGCGATCGCACCGCCGAGCGGGGCCAAGAAGAACATCGGCACGTTGCCGGCGAAGCTGATGGCGCCGAGCCACGACGCCGAGCCGGTAAGCGCGTAGACGAGCCAGCCGAGCGCGATCGCCTGGATCCAGGTGCCGAGGTTCGAGACGAACGAGCCCGCCCAGAACAGACGGTAGTCGCGGGAGCGGAGCGCGGCGAGCACGCCGCGTTGTACAGCCGTGCGGCGAAGCGGTCGAGAAGCGCGCGATTGACCCCGAGCGCCGCCCGCCCTATGACGGCGGCAGCCCGGGGCCGAACGAGCATGGAATTCTACGCGCGCGTCCTCCGCGAGCTGCTCGACGAGGGGTCGGTCGTGCCCGAGCAGGCATGGGGCGAGGCGCGGCTCGACCCAGCGGCGGTCCACCGGTGATCCTCGACTCGGCGGCGGCGCAGTCCCCGTGACGCGGGGATGGCTCCTCTGCGCGCTGCTGCTCGGCGGGCGTGCCGTGGCGGCTGAGCCCCTGCCGTTCGACCAGCCGGCGCTGGCGGTGCTGCGCGCCTCGCCGAAGAAGGTCTTCGCCCACTACTTCACGCCGTTCCCGATCTCGCTCGACAACAAGGACCCGACCATCGACTACTACGCGACGGGTTACCTCGCGCCCGACGGCGAGGGCGGCAAGCACCGCCGCTACGGCGGCTACCTCCGCGAGCGCCCGCTGCCGCGATCCCCGCGCCCCGGCGCCGACTGGGCAGACCGCGACATGGAGGACGAGGTGCGGCGGGCCGTGGCCATCGGCCTCGACGGGTTCACCGCCGACATCCTCGCGACCTCCGGGGTGCATTGGGAACGCCTCCAGCGGTTGCTTGCCGCCGCCGCCCGCGTCGACGCGGGCTTCAAGATCGTGCTCATGCCCGACATGGATGCCGAGCTGCGGGCGCATCCCGAGCGCCTCGCCGCCGCCGTGCGCAGCCTCGCGTCGAGCCCCGCCGTGTTCCGCCTGCCCGACGGACGCCTGGTCGTGGCGCCCTACGACGCCCAGCGGCAGAGCGCCGAGTGGTGGCGGCAGTGGCTCGCCGCGATGCGCGCGGACGGGATCGACGTCGCGCTGATCCCGCTGTTCCAGGGCTGGCAGCGCTACGCTGCGGACTTCGCGCCTTTCAGCGCCGGTGTTTCGGACTGGGGGCCGCGCTGGCCGTCGGCGGCGGAGACGCTGCGGGCGGCGCCCGCGGCGGCCCATCGCCTCGTGCCGATCTGGATGGCGCCGGTCGCCCCGCAGGATGTGCGCCCAAAAACCCTGCGATTCTGGGAGGCGGGGGGCAGCCTCCTCTTCCGGGCGATGTGGCAGAGCGCCATCGAAGGGGGCGCCGACTGGGTGCAGATCATCACCTGGAACGACTACTCCGAGGGCACCGAGATCGCTCCCTCGACCGGCATCCAGTGGGCGTTCGCCGATCTCGCCGCGTACTACGTTGCCTGGTTCAAGACGGGTGTGCCGCCGCCGATCGTGCGCGACGTGCTCTGCTACTTCCACCGGGTGCAGGCGGTCGACGCAGCGCGGGATCCCGCGCGTCAGCCGGAGCCGTTCGCGCTCGCCGGCGGCGATCCGCCGCGGGACGAGGTCGAGCTGCTGGCCTTGCTCGAGAAGCCCGGGACGCTCGAGATCGAGCTCGGGGGCCGCACGGCGCGCAAGGAGGCGGGCCAGGGCATGACCTCGTTCCGGATTCCCCTGCGCCCAGGACGGCCGGTCTTTCGGCTCGTCCGCGGGGGGCGGACGGCGATCACGCTCGAGAGCCCGTGGGAGATCCGGGACCGCGTCGTATTCCAAGACCTGCTCTACCGCGCGGGGTGCAGCAATCGTCCGCTCGGCCGCTGAGGCCGCCGCCGTTTTCTTCTTGACCTCCACGACGCGGCGGGCCTACGTTCCCCTCGACCCCGCCAGGCTTCGGTCCCAACGACCTCGACCGGGGGAGAAGGAGAGGTCCACCATGCGGACAGCCATCGGCGCGTCGTCCCTGCTGCTGGGAATGCTGCTCTCGCTCGTGCCACCCGCGCTCCGCGCGCACGCGGCATGCACGTGTGCCTGCACCGCAGGGGATTTTCAGACCTACGAGGTCGACGCCTTCCAGACCTTCGCCGTCGGCACGACGGTCACGCTCACCGACCGCTTCTTCACCAACGGGACGTTCACGCTCGGGATTCCGAGGCGGCTCGCGGCGCCCGCCGACGTGAGCGACTCGAATCCGAGCGCGCCCACGAGCCCGGACCACCTCGCGGGCTACATCATCGAGGCGTTTCCGTCCTTCGGTGGAGTGAGCGGGCTCGTGGTGAACAACCGCTTCGGCACGTTCACCGCCCTGCTGCGGCGGCCGACCAAGCTCTATGTGCCTGCGTCGAAGGGGCTCACCGCCCCACCGCCGCCGCTCACCGACAAGAGCGTCGACCACTTCCTCTGCTACGACGCAGGCGGGGGCGCGGGCGTCACCAAGCCCACGGTGACCGTCACCGACCAGTTCGGTACGCGCATGCTCAAGCTGCTCGGCGTCGAGGAGATCTGCGACGCGGTCGACAAGAACGGCGAGGGGATCCCGTCGCCGAACCAGTGGCTCACCTGCTACAAGTTCCGCGTGCTGAGCGGCAACAGTCATCCGGGCAACGTGTTCGTCGACACGCAGTTCGGGCAGGACGTGTTCCTGGCGAAGCATCCCGACGAGCTCTGCGTCGCGAGCACGGTCGCGCCGTAGGCGCAGTCGAGTCGAGGGAAGCCTGCGCGCCCCTCGGCGCGTCGCTCGCGGTACGCGCTCCCGCCGCTGGGCGCACGGTGGCCAAGGAGGACCGACATGGACCATCGGACCGTGAAGCTCGGAAAGCGCCCGGCACGACACGATCCGCGTACGCTGCGGCTCGGCGATTATCTGCTGCCTCGCCTGCCCACGCCGAAACCGCGCGTGGACTACGCGACCAAGGTGCCAGCCGGGCAGTGGGGCATGATGGCGAACGACAAGATCGGCGACTGCACCTGCGCAGCCGCGGGGCACATGATCGAGGAGTGGACCGCCTGGTCGAAGCCCAAGATGATCGTACCCGCGGACCGGGACATCGTGCGGGCCTACAGCGCCATCACCGGCTACGACCCAAAGGACCCCGCCACCGACCAGGGGGCCTACGAGCTCGACGTGCTCAAGTATTGGCGGAAGAAAGGGATTGCCGGCCACCGGATCGTGGCCTTCGTCGCGCTCGAGCCGGGCAACCACGACCACGTGCGCGATGCGATCGAGCTGTTCGGCAACTGCTACATCGGCCTCGCGTTACCGATCAGCGCGCAGAACCAACGGGTCTGGACCGTGCCTCCCGGCGGGCCGGTCGGACCCGGGGCCCCCGGGTCGTGGGGCGGGCACGCCGTCCCCGTCGTCGGCTACGATCCCCGCACCCTCACGGTCGTGGCCTGGGGCGCACTCCAGCGCATGACGTGGCGATTCTGGAGCACGTACTGCGACGAAGCCTACGCGGTGCTGAGCAAGGACTGGCTCGACAAGCACGGGGTCAACCCCGAGGGCTTCGACCTCGCCGCGCTCGAAAACGACTTGAGCGCGCTCACCGGGCAGGCCATCGCGCTACGGGGATTCGCGAGCCCCGCAGTCTGATCCCTCAGGAGGCCGGAGGACAGGCTGCGACACAGGCGTGGAACTGCGTGCGGCAGGCGGTCTCGGCCGCGGGCCCCCCGCTCAACTGCCACTGGTTTCGGCAGGCATCCTTGCACGAGAACCTGAGCTGCTCGTACGGGTCGAGGCAGTGCACGTAGCAGGGGTTGAAGCCGCACGGATTGCCCGATCCACCGCAGCCGCACTGCGATTGGCAGGTCGGCTTCGCGTCGTTCACGATCGCATCGCAGCCGTTCTGCGCAATGCAGGCCTCGAGCGGCGCATCCGCGTTCCCGAGGCAGGTCGCGCGCGCGTCGAGACACGCCGAGAGACAGCCGGGCTCGATGTTCTTGCAGTTCGCGCGATCGTCGAGGAACGCGTTCTTGCACCCGGTCTTGCAGCCCGCGTACGTATTCTTCGCGGCCTGCAGGCAGCTCTTCACATCCGCCCGTGCCGCCGTCAGCCAGAGCGCTCCAAGCAGGAGCGCGGCGCCCAGTGTCTTCATCATGGCCCTCCGCATGGTCGTCTCACTCGCTCACGAACGCGCCGCTCGGGGAGGCCGGCGGGCACGACTGCACACACGCCTTGAAGCCCTTGGCACACGCCTTGAGCGCCGCCTGCGCATTGGTGTCGAGCCGGAAGCTGTCTCGACACCCGTCACGACAGGTAAAGGCCTCGAGCTGGAAGGGATTCATGCAGGCGATGAAGCACGCGTTGGTGCTGCACGGGGCGGTGGAGCCGCCGCAGGCGCAGCTCGCCTTGCAGGCTTGCCGGTGCTGGCTCAAGGTGTCCTCGCAACCCTGCAGGCAGAGGGTCAGCGGCTGCCGGGCGGCGGTGACGCAGTCGTTGCGGCCGTCGACGCATGCCTCGAAGCACCCGGGCGCGACCCCATGACAGAGCGCACGTGCGTCGTTGAAATCCCCCGTGCACTGCGTCTTGCATTCTACGAACGTGTTCTTGGCGTCGCTGATGCACGATTTCACTCCGCCCGTGGCCAGCACCCGCCCGCCCAGCAGCAGCAGCGAGGTCGTGGCCACCACGCTGGCAGCGCGCATCCTCATCGGTGGTCCCCCTTTCCGCCCGTCCCGTGAGACGGCCTAGCGAACTGTCAACACGAATGCCCCGAGCATGCAAGCGGAAAATGAGCGGGGGCGAGGCGCGTCAGGACGGCTTCCGCGAAGCGGTCCCAGGTGAGCTCGGTCGCGCGGGCACGGGCGGCCCGTCCGAGGCGGGCGAGCAGCGGTCGGTCTTCGGCAAGCCGCGACATGGCCTCTACCGACGCTCCAACGCCTTGCGCTCGCCCGTTGCCGGTTTCACGACACCGTCGCGCCGCGAAGTCCCCGCGTGCCCACGCCTCGCCGCCGTCCCCTCCCGCTCCGGCGTCTGCCGGGCGCATGCCTGTCTCAGCCGCCTTGGTGCGAAGAAGAGATGGAAGACCCCCGCGAAAGGGAGCGCGGGCGCCGCCGCGTCGCGTCAGGTCGCAGCCTCCCCTGCCTAAGCAGCTCGATCCTCGACCGGGCCCAGTCGAGGGTGTTCCCGACAATCTGAGCTGGGTTGCCGATAACCACTGAATCGTCGGGAATTATGCCTCGCACAACACTGCCAGCTCCGATGATTACGTTCTTGCCGATGGAGCACCCTGGCATCAGGATCGACCGAGTTCCGACGAAGCAGTTCTCTCCGATCGTGACCGGCTCCGCCCTCGAGACATCCGCCGGGAGCTCTATCCCCAGAGCAACAAACGCTCGTGTCAACGCATAATCGTGCGTCAGTATCCTCACGTACCCCGAAATGACAGCGTCGTGTCCAATGGAGATCAAACCGTAGTCTGTGCCATCAAAGGAGCACGTTGGTGCAATGTAGCGCGGGATCCCGTATATTCGCAGCCCGAAGAAGCGAAGGACCGGAATATAGCAGCGCATGTAAAGTCGTGTATCGACATACGCGAGCCGACTAACGCCGAGAAGGCAGAGTTTCCTCAGCGCCTTGTAGCTGATCCGCCGTGCGGCCTCCATCGGTCGTCCTCCCAGGGCCTCGGGCCCGAACTGCATTCCGGAGTTGCCTGTGGCGCTTCGGGGCTGAGGTGCGCAAGGCGATTGTATACCTGGATGGCCTGCGACATCAGCTTCTGGTATCGGGGTTCGTCGAGGCGTCGGCTCAGCGATCGCTTGAGGCGTTCCTTGTGGTCAGTTGGCATGGAGAGCCTCTCGGGAAGCCCAAGCCCGACCTTGTTAATCGCGTCGATCTTGGCGAAGACGGCGGCTTCTTCCGGGGCGGTGTGGCGAAAGGGCGCGAAGGAGCTGCCGAACTTCCGGTTGACTCGTTCGATCACCGCGTGAAACGTGCGCGTTGTCTCGTCGAACGTGCTGGGCACGAAAGCCTCGCGATAGCGCAGCAGACCTTGGTGAAAAAGCGTGTACGTGCGAAGGGCCAAGGGCGGCGTTAGCCAGCGTGAGTAGTAGACAAGGGCAGAGAGGACCGCATCGCGAGGGTGTCGTAGGAGTAGTATGCTCGGGACGCCCAGGCGTGCGGCGACCATGAGCTGAGCGGGGGCATGAAAGTGGTGCGCAATTCGCACGCGACCGGGCTGTGCATGTTCGAAGGCGTAAACGGCAAAGTAATTGCCGCATCGCATGTACCCCTCGATAACTACGTCTGTATTCTCATCGACCAATTTGCGGACGTGGTTCTCGCGGTGCCTGGCGATGGTCAGGAAGAGGCGAGGATGCGTCTTCGCTAGGTTGCTCGCCAGGAATTTGAGGCGACTGAGAAGCGGGGGAGTGGCCTCAACGATGGTAGACATGGGGGTTATTCCGTATCCCATAGGGGAAAAGCACGCGCAGCGAGCTGCGAAGGAGGGCATCTGCACGGAGAATGACGTCAGCAAAGACGTGCCCCGCTGGGGCCCGGAACGACGTCACGTGGAAGTACGCGGGCCCGCGCACGGGCCGCGGGGTGAAGTAGTAGTTCGAGATGCAGCACCGCCGTCCCGGGTGCACCACCCGGCTCACCGAGTGATACGAGGTGCGGTTGGCCTCCATCACCACAAGGCGGTTGAAGCGGCTGTGAATCGTACGCGGGGGGTGCTTCACACCGCGATCCCAGAGCTCCAGGTTGCCGCCGTAGTCGGGTCGCCAGTCGGGACTCACATAGAAGAGGGCGTTCAGGACGCGGTAGTTCTCCCGCCGCGCGTCGTGGGAGTTGTCGAGATGCGGATTCACGAAGCAGCCCTCGACCATCAGGCTGATCCCGCCCACGTACAGCGTCGGGTCGGGTTTGAGGGGCGTGATCCCCGTGATTTCGGAGAGCAGGGTCACGACGCGCGGGTCCTGAAAAGCGTAGACGCACTCCTCGAGCAGCGGATCGTGGCGATCCATCTGCGCCGAGGCGTACTTGAATTCGCGGAACGTACGCTGCCGCAGCATGTCCTTCGGCTCGGGGAAACGGTCGTAGAGCGTGCGGGCGTCGTTCGGCTCGAGCAGGTCATCGAGCACGAACGTCCGGATCCCCGGTGTCCTATGGAAGTCGCGGGCGAGGCGTTCCGCCTCGCCCGCGATCCGGGCGACGATCTGGTTCGCGAACCGTCCCCGTGTCTCACCGACTTGTCCCCCGATCCCCGTCATGTCGAAATACTCCAGCGTTGTGCGAACGACTCCCCCACCCAGCGGTCCGACGTCTCGTAGCCGAGGGCCAGCAAGAGGTCGCCGGCCTCTGCGTGGAAAAACGCACGGTCTTCCGGGGTAAAGGCCTCCCGCCAGCGTTCGAGGCGTTCGGTCGGTGGGTGACAGCGCACCGCCGTCGTCTCCGGGCGACGGGAAAGCAGGCGGGCGCGCCGCAATGTCCACAGGCTCGCCGGCGGTGCCGGCAGCCAGGGCTGCCGGCCGAGCAGCGTGACGCCGAGCCGCGCGGCGAGCCCTTCGAGCGTCCGCCGCGGTTCCCTGACGAGCGCCTCGAACGCGACGGGGTGCACGTCGGGCAGCGCGAGCCAGGCCCGCACGTGGTCGGCCCAGGCGCGCACGCGGCTCACGCCCCCGTGCCGCTGGCGCATGAACTCGCCGATCGAGCAGTACGCCGCGGCGTCGTGCCCCTTCATGTAAAGATGGTACGAGCACATGACGTCGCGGCCGTCGCGATAGACGTAGCAGACGCTCGCCTCGCGCCCGAGCCGCTCGACCCACGCCGCCGGCAGGTCGTGGTGCTCGTCGGGGAGGTAGAAGGCCCGATAGCCGGGCAGCGCGTGGGTCTTGACGAGGGGCCGGGCCGCGCGGCGCAGAATCCGCCGCGCTGCAGCGTCGCCGATCGCCCCCTCCCGGCGCATGAGCGACTCGAGGTTGAGGTACAGGCGATCGAGCGGCTCACCCCAGTACTTCCACGACCGGCACTCGCGGAACTGGCGGCGGAAGGTGTCGAGCGTGAGGTGCGTGCCCGAGCGTGGATGGCTGGCGACGACAATCGGCCCGTTCATTCCCCGGCATTCGCCTCCACGGCCATGGGCAGCCGTCCGGCCGCCGGCCGGGGCGCCGCCCGACGGGCGCCGAGCTGCTCGGCGATCCACCGGTACGTGCGCGCGAGCCCCTCCTCGAGGCTCACCTGCGGCTCCCAGCCGAGCACCCGGCGCAGCCGGGTGTTGTCGCTGTTGCGTCCGCGCACGCCCTGGGGCTTCGTCAGGTCATGAACCCGCCGCACGCGCTTGCCGGCGATTCGCGCCACGATGTCGACGAGCTCGTTGATCGTGACCAGGCGGTCCTGGCCGAGGTTCAGCGGCTCGGTGTAATCGGCGCGCATGAGGCGGTAGATCCCCTCGACACAGTCGTCGACGTAGCAGTACGAGCGCGTCTGAAGCCCGTCGCCCCAGACCTCGATGGCATCGCCGTCGGCGGCGAGGGCCACCTTCCGGCAGATCGCCGCCGGTGACTTCTCCCGGCCCCCTTCGTAGGTCCCGAGGGGGCCGAAGATGTTGTGGAAACGGACGACGCGTGTCTCGAGCCCGAAGTCCTCACGGTAGTGCCGGCACATCCGCTCGGTGAAGAGCTTCTCCCAGCCGTAGCCGTCCTCGGCATCGGCCGGATACGCGTCCTCCTCGCGCAGCGGCGTCACGTCCGGTCGGTCCTGGCGGTACATCGGGTAGACGCACGCGGAGGACGTGTAGAGGAGCCGCCGCACCCCGTTCACCCGCGCCGCCTCGAGCGTGTGGGTGTTGATCAGGACATTGTCGCGGGAAATTTCCGCACGGTTCGCGTGGATGAAGCCGATGCCGCCCATGTTCGCCGCGAGCGCGTAGACCTCCTCGACGCCGGCGGTCGCCACGAGGCAGTTGTCCCAGCGGCGGAGGTCGAGGAGCTGAAAGTCGTGCGCGGCTGTGGGCTCGTACTCGGGCTCCTTCACGTCGACGCCACGCACCCAGTACCCGCGGGCGACCAGATACTTGACGAGATGATGGCCGATGAAGCCGCCGGCGCCCGTCACCAAGACCTTTTGCATCACGAACCTCCTTCGTCCACCGTGAGCGAGGGATGCGGCAGCGCGATCGGCTGCCGGCTGCGGTGTGCTGCGACGATCATGGCGATCCGTGCCGCCATCTCGCCGAGCGCGCGGCCGCGTTCCCAGGTCCGCCGCGCATACTCCCGTCCCCGGCGGGCCATGGCGGCACGGCGCTCGGGGTCCGCGGCGAGCGCGGCAACCGCGGCGGCGAGCGCCACGGGATCCTCGGGGGCGACGACCTCTCCGGCTCCGGCGTGCGCGAGCACCCGCGCGACCTCGCTGGTCGCCGCCACCGAGGCGATCACGGGGCGTGCGGCCGCGAGCAGCGTGAGCACTTTCGACGGAAAGACGATGTCGGCGACGGTGCGCTGCTGGGTCACCAGAGCGACGTCGGCTGCGGCGAGCAGGTCGAGGAAGGCGGCCTTCGGCTGCAACGGTAGGAAGCGCACGGCCCGAATGCCCCGCGCCCGGGCGGCCGCCTCGAGCGCCGGGCGCTCGGCGCCGTCGCCGACGAGCAGGTAGAGCACACGCCCGGCGTCGGCCCGCTCGGCTGCGGCGAGGATGACGTCGAGGCCCTGCTTCACGCCCATGTTGCCGCAGTGGACGGCGAGGAACCGCTCGCCGATGCCGTGCGCGCGCCGAAACGCGGAGCCGCCGGTGGGAGGTAGGTCAAAGAGCGCCGGGTCGGCCCAGTCCGGCAGCAGCACGACCTTCTCCGCCGGCAGTCCCTTGGCCACGATGCGTTCGCGCATGCTCTCGGTGAGCGTCGAGATGCAGGCGGCGGCGCGGTAGCTCGCGCGTTCGACGGCGTAGAGGAGGCGCAGCAGGCGCCCCGGGGGCAGCATGCCCAGATCCGCCGCGGCATCGGGCTGCAGATCGGGGACGTGGAGCAGGAACGGCACGCGCCAGAGGCGGCTCAGCACCAGCGAGGCGAGGCCGAGCGCGAGCGGCGGCGACACGGTGACGAGCACGTCGGGCCGCTGCGTCGCGAGGCTCCGCAGGCACGCGGCGGCGACGAACGACGCTTCGTGCACGATGCGCCGCGCGGGGGTTGCGCGCCCCGGAACGTAGAGGGGGCAGCGCAGGATGCGCACGCCGTTGCGTTCCTCGACGGCGAAGGGCCGCCTTCGGTACGCAGGGGGCACCCGCCACTGGGGGTAATAGGGCAGGGCGGTGCACATCGTCACGTCGTGGCCCTGGGCCGCGAGATATTCGCAGCGCCCCGTGTTGAACGGGCCGATGCCGGTCTCTTCCGGCCAGTAGTTGATGCCGAGGACGAGAATACGCATCGTCGTTTCTCTACCCTCTCCCTGCCGAAACGGCCGGCCGCGGCTGGCCCGCCTCGCCGTTGCCGACGTGTCGCAACGCGGATTCGAAAGCCCGCACGTGCACGTCGGCGCAGATCTCCAGGCGATAGCGCTCGACCGCCCGCCGCCGCGCCTCGACCGCCATCTGCGCCCGCAGCCGCGCATTGCGCCAAAGCCGCAACGTAGCCGCGGCGATCGCCTGCGGATCCTCGGGGGGGACGACGAACCCGGTGACGCCGTTCTCGACCGCTTCCCGCAGCGCGCCCACGTCGGTGGCGACCACGGGCAGCCCGCACGCCATCGCCTCGAGGGCGGTGGTGGCCACGCCCTCGGAGCGGGAAACCGAGGTGATCAGCTTCACGTCCATGGCCGCGTAGCAGCGCTCGACATCGGCGTGCGGCCCGACGAAGAGCAGCCGCTCGGGCGCGATGCCCGAGCGGCGCGCCTCCGCGTCGATCAGGCGCGCGTAGCGGCGGTGCGTCGCGTATCGCGCGCCAACCACGAGAAACGCGCTCGCCGGACAGGCGCGGTGGACGTGCGCAGCCGCCCGGACGAAGTGCTCGATGCCCTTCTGGGGATTGATGTTCGCCACCGTGCCGACCACGAACAGGTCGTCGGCCAGGCCGAGCTGCCGACGCGCCTCGGCGCGGCGGGCGGGGGCGACGCAAAAGCGCTCCGTATCGACCGGCGGGTAGTACACGTGCACCGGCATGCGCAGCCGCGCGCGACCCCCGTGCTGCGCGATCAGGCCCTCGCCGGTGAACATCACGGCATCCGCGAAGCGCTGCACCACGGACATCGCAAGACCCCGGAGGAACCGCGGCGGGCGGCTGTCGAGGATCTGCCAGACCACGGGGACGCCGGCGCGCCGCGCGGCCAGGGCCCCCTGGACGTTGACGAGCCCGCCCAAGACGACGAGATCGATCTGCCGCGCGCGCACGAGGCGTTCGATGCGCTCGACCTCGCGACGGAAGGCGAGCGCGAGCCCGACATGCTCCCGGGGATCGAGCGTCGCCCGCAGCCGGTGCAAGGGAAGCTGCACGACGTCGACACCGGCGGCGCGCAGCCGCTCGGCCGCGTTCCCGGGCTCGTCGGGCAGGGCCACGAGCGTGTCCCACCCGCGCGCGGCGAGCGGGGCTTTGAGCCGCAGCGCCTGGTTCTGCGGCCCGCTATAGACCGCGTGGTGAATGACGAAGAGAAAGCGGCGGCGGACGTGGGACCGGGTCATGACCATTGGGGGATTCTCGCGAGTCGCCGTGCGACGGTGGCCGTTCGGCGCCTTCGCGGGGCAATTGCCGCCGCGTGGAAGGTGAGCCAGAGCGGCAGCACGATGAAGGCAGCCTTGTCGATCGTGTCGACCGGGCTGTCGCGCAGCGCGATCACCAGGAACGGCACGAAGAGCGAGAAGAGCAGGCGCACCGGCGTGCTCGTGGCGCCGAAGCGGCGGAAGTACTCGTAGGCGACGCGGGCGCCGAGGCCGAAGAGCGCCATGCCGCCGGCGATGCCCGGCAGCCCAAAGTCGAGGTAGAAATACAGCAGGATCGAGAACTCCGGATTCGCGAGCTTCATGCCCTCGGTGCTGTATTCCGCCGGCCACAGCGTCGCGATGACCTGCTCGCGCGGAGCCAACGGCTTGTCGTGCCAGAGCGCCCGAGGGATGGGACGGATCACCAGATCCCCGAACACGGCCATGCCCCAGGTGCGGGGGATTTCCGTTGGGATCGCGCTCATCACGGCGGCCAGCGCCGGGGCCATCTCGGTGTCGCCGCCCCGCGTGAGGGGAGCCAGGATCTTCGCCGGATCGCTCAGCACGGCCGCGACCGCGCCGCGCACGCCCGTCTCCTGGCGTGTCGCCGCGTCACGGATGGCGAGCAGCACGGCCGATCCCGTCAGGGCCGTGGCCATCGCGAAGAGCAGCAGAACCGGGCCCGGCCGGCGCTGCCGGGTCGCGTACCAGTAGACGAGAGCGCCCCCGGCGAATGGGAGCAGCATGATGCGGTTTCCCCCAGGCGCTGCGCGCAGCACGAGGAGAAGCCCTGCCGCCGCGCCGAGGAGCAAGAGCCTCCGGTCGCGGCGGGCATGCCCGACGGCGAGCAGCACGAGGCTCGCGGGGATGAGCAGCATGGGGGCGTGATTGAGGTAGCCGGGTGCGCTGCGCAGCGCCTCGACCAGCGCGGGGCTCCGCCCCGCAAAGAACAACGCGAGGCCGGACACGCCGACCGTGCGCGTCGCGAAGACGAGAAACGCGAGAAAGGACGCCACGCCGATGAGCGCAGCGGCACAGGCGATGGCGACGATGCGGCCGGTATCGAACCGCGCCGGGGGCGGTGCCATCCGCCGGGCGATGCGCCGTCCGAGCGACACCGAGTACCCGCCGACGAACGCCGCTGCGCCGATGAGCGCTGCCGCCAGCAGCGTGGGGAACGCGTCGGCGACCGGGATCGTCGCCGTCGGGCGCACATAGTCGAAGTCGTCGTCGACGATCATGGCGAGCGGGCGCACGAGGAACATCACGCCGTAGGCGACCGCGAAGACGACAATGGGCTCGAAGGGATCGAACCGGCCGCCGAGCACGCGCCACGCAAGCGGCGCGAGGAGCACGAGCCCCAGGCCGCCGAGGAGGAGCAGCACGCCCGCGCTCGTCGCGCTCGTCACGGTCACGGCGCGGCGACCTCCGCGCGCGCCTCGAACGCGCGCACCCGCCGCGACCCGCGCACGTCGAGCGCCGAGACGAGCGCGACGGCGAGCGAGAGCGCGTAGCCCACGCTGAGCACCCCCGCGAGGCCGGTGGCCCCCCAGCGCGCAATGCCGACCGGTGCGGCGGCGAGCAGCCAGGGATACATCGACACCTCGGAGACGGTCGAAACGGCCGGCCGCCCGAGCCCGCGGAGCCCTTCCACGAGGATGCGCCGCGAGGCCACGGCCGTCGTGCCGATCAGCAGCACCCGCGCGATCGGGACCGCCCCGGCGAATTCGGCCCCGAAGAAGAGCCGGACGAGCCAGGGCATCTCCGCGACGAGGACGGCAGTGAGCGGCACGTTGAGGAGCGTCACCGCCCAGAAAAAGCGCCAGACGAGCTGCGTGCCGCGTCGCGTGCCTGCGTGCCGCACCACCGCCGGATAGGCCACCTTGCCGGCCGCGTCGGCCAAAAAGCGCGGGAGGTTCGTGAACGCGTAGGCGACCACGTAGAGCCCCATGGTTGCCGGCGAGAGGAAGAGCGCCACGGCGGCCTGGTCGACCCGCAGGCTGTCGACCGGCGACACCGCCCCCAGGTGCCCCCGGAGGCTGAACGCGAGGAGCTCGCGCCGGAACCCGGCGATGGGCCGCCAGTCCGGACGTTCCCTCGCGAGGGCGAGCGTTGTCGACACGGCGGCGGGAAGCGCGAACGCGAGCGCCGACACGATCGCCACGGGCAGGAGCGAGCGGTGCCCGGTGAGAAACAGCACCGCCACCGCCGCCGCGTAGAGCGCCGTCGGCAGCAGGCGCAGCAGGTTGAACGCGCGGAAGCGGTGCTGGCCTTGCAGCACGCCCATCGCGTACTGGTGGGCGAGCATCGCGGGCAGGAGGGCGAGGAGTGGGTAGACGGCGGTGCGGACCTCCGCTGGCCGGCCCCGGCTCCACGCCAGCAGCACGAGGGCGGCGAGCGCGGTGAGCACCGCACCCTGCGCGAGCGCGATGCGGTAGACCTCGCCGAGAATGCGGCGGCGATCGGCAGGACGCTGACTCAAGAAGTAGGTGCACCCCACCGGAACGCCGAGGCCGCCGAGCAGCGAGATCAACAACGGCCAGAGCGTGAGCCCGGCGAGGTAGCCACGCCCGTCGACCCCGAGCATGCGGGCCACCAGAGGCCCGCTCGTCAGCAGGCAGAGCTGTATTGCGAGCGTCGCGCCCAAGCTGCCGAGGCTCGCCATGAGGATCCGGCGGGATTCGCCGCCGACCTGCCAGCGGGCGAGCATCCGGCGCAGCGCTTCCCCCCTCACGCCGCCCCCCGCCCGCTCAGCACCGCCGGGATCGTGCGCAGCACGATCGCGAGGTCGAGCCAGAAGCTGCGCCGGCGGATGTACTCGAGGTCGAGCCGCACCCACTCGTCGAACTTGATCTGCGAGCGTCCCTTGATCTGCCAGAGGCAGGTGAGCCCTGGCGTGACCGCCAGGCGCTGGTAGTCGCGCGGGCGGTAGCGCGCGACCTCCTCGGGCAGCGGCGGCCGCGGACCGACGATGCTCATGTCGCCGCGCAGCACGTTCCAGAGCTGCGGGAGCTCGTCGATGCTCGATCGCCGCAGGAATCGGCCCACGCGCGTGACGCGCGGATCGTCGCGGATCTTGAAGACCGGGCCGTCGACCTCGTTGAGCGCGTCGAGCTCCTGGCGCGTCAGCTCCGCGCCGTCGATCATCGTGCGGAACTTGTAGCAGGTGAACTCCTCGCCCCAGCGCCCGCAGCGGCGCTGGCGGAAGATGATCGGCCCGGGCGACGTGAGGCGGATCAGCGCGGCGACGACGACCCACAGCGGCGCGCTGAGCACCAGCAGGACGCTCGCCAGCACGCAGTCGAACATGCGCTTGCTGACTGCGTAGAGCCGGCGCTCGGGCATGACGGTCCACCCCGGTCCCGCCTCGAGCGGTCGCACCGCGGCGGCGGGCCGCACGCTGGCGGTGCGTGCCGCGTCCCCGTATTCGACGATTTCACCCATCCCGTTCGACATCGAGCAGTCCCCCGTGTGCGCTCCGCGCTGCGCCGGTCAGCGATGGGCCGCAGGCGGATTCCGCCCGGATTCCCGCCGCGCGAGCACCTCGGTGAGGCCTTGGTAGACGGGGCCGAGATCGAGCGCGTGGCGCTCGCCCGCCTCGAGCACGCCGGCGGCGGCGGCGAAGTCGCCGCGCGCCGCGTACACGTCGACGGCGAGCCGGCGGTAGAGGTCGCCGCGGTCGGGCGCGCGGCGCACGGCGAGCCGGAGCACCTGCTCCGCCGCGGCCTGATCGCCCGCCGAGACGTAATCGCGCGCCGCCCGCACGAGCAGCGCCTCGCCGCCGTCGCCCCCGGCCTCCGCCTGCAGCCCAGCCGCTGCTGCCGCCCACTGCCCGCGCGCCTCGCGCAAGTCGGCGAGCTGTCCCGCGATGGCAAGCCGCGCCTCGTCGTCGGCCCGCGCGGCGGCAAGGGCCCGCTCGAGGCCGCGCTCGATCGCCCCCGCCTGCGCCGCGTCGAGCACGGCGAGTCGCCGCGCGAGCCCGCCGCCATCGGCGAGCGTGCTCGCCGCGTCGAGACCGAGCGCGGCGTGCGCGTCGAGCCGGGGCCGACGGAACGCCGACTCCTCGAGCGCAGCGAGCGCCGCATCGCGGGCGCCGCGCGCCCAGAGCGCGAGCGCGAGGCGGTCGCGTATGTCGGTGTCCCACGGGGCGAGAACGAGCGCGTGGCGCAGCGCGGCCTCCTGACCGGGCCCTGGGGGGAGCGCCGCGGCGAGGGCGCTGTGCGCCGCGGCCGATGCGGGCGTGCGGTCGACGGCCCGCTCTGCCGCCGCGAGCGGCGTTCCCCCGGGGGGGCGCAGCCCGGCCGCGGCGAGCGGCCCCACGGCGAGCACGAGGCCGATGAGCAGGAGGGCCGGTGCGCCCCAGCCGTGAGCCACGCGGGGGCGCGAGGTGAGCACGAGCAGCCCGAGCAGGACGAAGAGGACGAGGAGGTTCGCGGGCACGCGCAGCGCCGAGTCGAACACCCCGCCCGCCAGCGCCGCGACCACTCCACCGGCGAGCCCCCAGCGCAGCGCGTGCCGCTCGCCGAACGCGGCACGCCACTCGGGCGCGTCGGCCGGGCTCCGCGGCACCGTCGTGCCCCGCGCGCGCACCGCGCCGAAGACCCGGAGGGCAAAGATAACGACGAGCACGAGCCCCACGAGACCGACCTCCGCGGCGAGCTCGATATAGTCGTCGAAGGCATGCGCCCAGTGTTGGGTGTCGATCGGCGGCTGCTGGTAGGGGGAGAGCGCATCGGACCAGGCGCCGAGCCCGGCCCCCACGAGCGCGTGGTCGCGGACCACCGCGAGCCCTTGGGTGCCCACGGCGAGACGGGTGAACAGGCCGTCGGGCGCGGGGGCCTTGAAGTCGTGCACGGCCCACAGGCCGAGGGTGGCGAGGCTCGCGAGACCGAGCCCCAGGCCCGCTGCGATCGCCAGCCGACGCCCGTGGCGCGCGGCGGCGCCCGCGCTCGTCACCCCGAGCCCGGCCAAGAGCGCCACGGTGGCGGAAGCGGAGCCCGTGGCGTGGTGCGCGACCAGGAGCAGGAGCGCGACGCCTCCCGCGACGAGCGGGAGCCAGAGCCGCCGCTGGTTCACGGCGAGCACCGCGAGCCAGGCTCGCTCGCTCGCATGCCCCCGCGCCGCGGGGACGAGCCGGTGCCACAGACGCCGGATGGTCGCGGCCGCGTAGGCGCATGCGAGCGGAGTCACCGCGGCGAGCCACAGTCCGAGCGCGTCGGGGCTCGAGAACGTCGCCGCGCTGCGCCCGCGGTACATCGGTGCCTCGAGGGTGCGCAGGACGCTCTCGGTGCTGACGATTCGCTGGAGCAGGGCGAGGGCGGCGAGGAGGAGGGTCGTCGCGCCGAGCGCAAGGGTGAGGCGCACGACGACCTGCGCACGCGGGTCGTCTCCCGAGGATGCGGGCTCCCAGGGGTAGGCGACCAGCGCCGTGAACACGGCGAGCGCGGGCGCCAGGCGTGCGATCGCGAGGCGCACCGCATCGGGGTCGAGCGCGAGCGGGCGCCACGCTGCCCAGCCGCCGGCCGCGGGCCAGCCGGGCAGCACCGCGCGGTAGGTGGCGGCCGTGGCGGGCGTGCACAGCTCCACGAGCGCTGGCGGCAGCGGCAGCGTGGTGGCGAGCGCGAACACGACGAAGGCGACGAGCGTGCCGAGCCCCGGCGCACTCGGCATCTCGCCGCGCTGACGGCGTGCGCGCACCGTGAGCGCGAGCGCGATCAGCGCAAGGGGCGTCGTCACGAGCAGGGCGAGCGGCGGCACGCCCCCCAAGAGCAGCGGCGTTGCGAGCACGAGCGCCTGAAGGACGCGCAGGAGCCAGCGGTCCTGGCGCGCGCGCCGCACGGCGACCGTCCGCCAGAGTGTGGCCACATCGGTCGTCATGCCCGCTCCCTGAGAGCCGCCGAGGCGGCGGCGTCGTAGCGGCCGTAGACGAGGTAGAGGTCGTCCCAGCCGAGGTCGACGTTGTTCACGACCGCGCCGAGCAGATGCGCATTGGCCAGCACGAGGTGATCGCGTGCCCGGCGCACGAAGTCGCGCGGCGTGTCCTGCCCCTTGACGACCAGGGCCACGCCGTCGGCCTCGCGGGCGAGCACGACCGCGTCGGTCACCGGCAGGACCGGCGGCGCGTCGATCACGACGAAGTCGTACGCCTCGCGAAGGTGGTCGAGCAGCGCCCGCATGCGCGCGCTGCTCACGAGCTCGGCCGGATTGGGCGGTGGCGGACCGGCGGGAATGACCGCGATGCGGAGGGCGTCGAGCGCGTGAGTCGCGCGCGCGACGTCGGCCTGCCCGGTGAGCACCGAGGAGAGCCCCGGCTCGGCGGGAACGCCGAGGGCTCGGTGGCAGCCCGGCCGACGAAGGTCGGCGTCGAGCAGCAGCACGCGTGCTCCGCCCTCGGCGAGTGCGGTGGCGAGGTTCAGGCACACGACGGTCTTGCCCTCGCCCGCGCCCGCGCTCGTGACCAGGATCACCTTGGGCGGAGCGTCCGGCGTCGAGAACAGCACCGCGGTGCGCAGGCTGCGAAACGCCTCGGCAACCGCCGAGCGCGGCTCGCGATGGACGACCAGCTCCGCACCGTCCTCGCCAACAGGGGCGTGGCCGGCTGCGGTGGTCGGGCGTCCGCGACCCTCCCGCACGAGGTGAAAGTTCGGGATGGCGGCGAGCGTCGGGAGCTGCAGCAATCCCTCGACCTCGTCGCTGCTCTTCACGCTGCGATCGAAGTGCTCGCAGCCGAACGCCGTGCCGACGGCGGCCGCCACGCCCGCCAGAAGGCCGAGCGCGAGAAAGAGCGGAACGTTCGGCTTCGACGGCTTGAGCGGCACCTCGGCCCGTTCGACCACGCGGACGTTGGAGGCGGCGAGCTCGGAATTCACCGCGGTCTGCACCTGCTGCTGGAGCAGCGACTCGTGCAGCGTGTGCGCCGTGTCGACATCGCTCTTGAGCAGGTCGTAGCGCGCACCCAGCTCCGCGAGCGCGATCGCGCTTCGTTCGAGCTCGTCGAGCTTGCGATGCAGCGCCTCCTCGCGAAGCTTGGCCGCGTCGTACTGCTGGCGGACACCCGCGACGTGCTTCTGCACGAGCCCGGTGAGCTGCTGCGCCAGCTCCGCCTCCTGGCGGCCGAGCTGAACCATCTGTTCGTGGTTGGGACCGAGGCGCGCGGCCAGCGCCGCCCGCTGCGCCCGCGCGTCGAGCAACGCGGCCTGGAGCTTCTGGATGCCCTCGTCGTCGAGGAAGTACGGCAGCGGATCGGTGTTCGGCCGGGCGAGAAACTCGTAGCGGGTCTCGAGCCCGATGCGCTCGCCCTCGGCGGTCGTGAGCAGCGTCGAGAGCTCGCCGATTTTCTGGGCGACGACCTTCTGCTCCTGGTTCACGGCGACGTTGGGGTGCTCGGCAGCGAACTCTTCGAGCGCGCGCTGCGCGCGCTCGAGGTTGTCCTCGGACTCCTTGAGCTGGCGGCCGAGAAAGTCCTTCGCCGTGACGCGGGTCGCGAGCTGCGCCTCCTCGTTGGCCGCGAGATAGGCCTGCGTGTGCGCAGCGGCGAGGAACGCCGAGAGCGTGGGGCTCGGGGTCGTGAACGTGATCTGCACGAGGTCGGTGCCGCGCACGTCTTTCACGTCGAGCCACTTGAGGTACTGGTCGAGAAGCTTCGGGTCCGCCGGCGGGGCCGTGCGCCACCGCTCGTCGCGCACCGGCCCGCCCTCCCAGCCGCGGGGCCGGAACGCCGCGGCATCGGCCTCGTCGAAGGCGAGCGCGGCCGGGGCGTCGGGACTCGGCCGACGAAAGGCGGGATTGTCGGCGAGGTGGTGGGTGCGGATGACGCGCTCGGCCAGGTCGCGGCTCTGCAGCACCTGGACCTGCGTGGCGAGGAACGCCGAGGCCCCGTTCACCACCCGGTCGCTGTCGTCGAGCTTGAGCACGTTGTCCTCGAGGCGAAGCTGGATCGGCGACTGGCGCGAGATCAGGAGCGTGGTCGAGGCGGCGTACTTCCGCGGGAGCAGGAACGTCACCGCGGCGGCGAGGCCGAAGACCGCGGCGAAGCTCGCGCCGGCGACCCAGCGGTACTTGACGAGCACCCGCACGCGGTCGCGGAGGCCGCGCCCCGGCGCGTCGCTGAACTCGGCGTCGAGCACCTCGGCCGGGGCCGCCGGCGGACCTGCGGGGAGGACGTGCGTCGAGGGGACGCGATCGGCGGCCGTTGCCATCTAGAAGATGGCCCCCGTGCCATACGCGCCGAAGCGCACCAGGCTGTAGACCAGCTCCCAGGCGCCCCAGGGCACGAGCTTCGGCGCCGAGTACGGCACGCGCACCACGTCGCCGTCGGCGACCGGAACGTCTTGCATGCGGCCGGCGGCCACGGCGGCGAGATCGATCGTGAACAGCCGCTCCTCGCCGGGGGCGAGCACGCGCTTGAGGGTCACCGCGTGGAGGTCGGCGGGAAAGAGCTTCCCGCCCGCCGCAGCCACCGCTCCGGACACGGTCAGGCCGCGGGTGACGGGATAGGAGCCGGGCTTGTCCACCCAGCCGTCGACTTGCACTGCGCCCGCGGGCGCGATGCTGATGACGTCGCCCACGCGCACCTCGGGGTTGGTGACGCTAGCTGGCTCGCCCGTGGCATGAAGGAGCGCGTCCAAGTCGAGACGGATCGGTGGGCCGCCGCCCGCCGTCGGGCGCGGGGTCGGGGCGGCGGCGACCGGGGCCGCCTGCACGTCCCCGATGTCGGCCACGACCGCGAGGCCGTCGACGCGGACGCTGTGGGCGAGGCGCTCGGCGCCGAGGTCGAGCACGGCGCGCAGCCCCCCGTCGCGCGCCGCGGTGCGCACCGCGGGCACCACCGTGTCGCCGGTGGGGAAGCGCTCGGCCACCGGCGCGGCAGTCGGGCCAGAGAGATCGATCACCAGCCGTGGCGGCGCCGCGAGCGTGAAGTCCCGGAGGGCGTCGGGCGCCCGCGAGAGCGCGATCGTCACGCGCCGGCCGGCGCCCGCCGGTTCGAGACGCACGCTGCGCACACCGAGCGCCGAGGCGCCCGGCTCGACCGCCGCGACGCGCACCACGATGCCCTCCTGGGCTGCGGGCAGCGCACTCGTCTGTGGGCGCACATCGGTCTGGTCGGCGGCGGCGGGCGCGAACTCGACGATCCGTCCGGCGTCCTTGCTCGGTCCGCCGGCTGCCCAGATCATGTCGGCGACGGTGGCGCCGGCCCGGGTGAGCGGATACGGCCCTGGTCGCTCGACGCTGCCGATCACGGCCACCACCCGCGCCCGATATTCGGCGACGAGCACGCTCACGTGGGGATCGCGCAGGATGCCGCGAGCGACCAGCGCGCGGGCGATCTCTTGTTCGAGCGCGCTCGCGGTACGCCCCGCAGCCTCCACCGTGCCGAGCATCGGGATCGTGATCGTGCCCGCGGCGTCGACGCGCAGTCCGCGTTGGAACACCGGCGTGCCGGCGACCACCGCCCCGGCGGGCACCGCGCCCGTCGGCGCGGCCAGCGGCGCCTCCGGTGGCACGTCGAGGAGGTCGGGGATGCGCACGTCGAGCAAGTCGTCGGGCCCGATGCGATAGCCAGCCTCGGCCGGGTGCGCCGCGCGGGCCGCGACCAACGCCTCCAGGCGCGCGCGATCGCGCGGACCGATCAAGTCGGCGGCGAGCGGTGCCGCCTCGGTCGGGCGGCTGCGTGTGCCGGCACAGCCCGCCGCCAGCGCCAGGAGCAACAGGGCGAGCGCCGTGGCGCGTGTCACGGATGATGCAGCGGTGCAAGACACAGCAGGTGCGCGAGATGACCGTGTACCATGAGGCTGTCAGCGAGGCGCTGCTCGACGGGGCGCGAGCCGTAAGCGCATCGTGCGTTGCGGTGGAGCATAGCAACTGCCGTGCCCGAAGCGTGCGGCGCCGCCAGCCCGTCGGAGCGGACGGTTTGCCATCGAGGCAGCGGGCGCTCGCGCTGTGGTCACTTGAGGACAAGAAAGACTGAAGATGAGTGGTGCCGGCCGTGGTCGGTGCCCGGCTGGCGGGCACGGGGCTGCCTGCCGGCTGCGCGTGTGGCAGGACCCCAGGGTGGCAGTGTAGCATCCCCGCCCCATGGGAGATCTGCTCGCCGGCCGCGTCGCGGTCGTCACGGGCGCCGGCCGCGGCATCGGCCGCGAGGTGGCGCTGGCGCTCGCGGCGGCCGGGGCCAAGGTGGTGGTCAACGACTACGGAGTCAACGTCGACGGCTCGGCCCCGTCGACCGGGCCCGCGTTCGAGGTGGTCGCCGAAATCGCGCGCGCGGGCGGCGAGGCCGTCGCCAGCACCGAGTCGGTCGCCGACTGGGGCAGCGCCAAGCGCATCATCGACACGGCGGTCGAGCGCTTTGGCCGCATCGACGTGCTGGTCACGTGCGCGGGCGTGCTGCGCGACCGCATGATCTTCAACATGACCGAGGAGGAGTGGGACACGGTCCTCGCGGTGCACTTGAAGGGCACGTTCAACTGCGTGCGGCACGCTTGCACGCACATGCGCGAGCAGCGCTACGGACGCATCGTCACCTTCAGCTCGGGGGCCGGGCTCTTCGGCAACCCCGGGCAGGCGAACTACGGTGCAGCCAAGTCGGCGATCGGCGGGCTCACGAAGGTGGCCGCCCGCGACCTCGGGCGCTATGGCGTGACGGTGAACGCGATCTGCCCCGTGGCGGGCACGCGCATGACGCTCAGCGAGGCGTATCTCCGCGCGCGCGAGCTCCGGCGGCAGCAGGGCATCCAGCGCGAGGACCGCGGCGTCGCCGACATCGAGCGGCTCGATCCCGGCGACATCGCGCCCATGGTCGTCTTCCTCGCGAGCGAGCGGGCGGCGAACGTCAACGGGCAGTTCTTCCTCTGCTGGGGCAGCGCAGTGGCGCTCCTCTCGCAGCCCCGTCCGGTGAAGACGCTGTTCAAGGGCGACGGCGTCTGGACGCTCGCGGAGCTCGAGCGGCTCGCGCCTGCGACGGTGCTCGAAGGGCTCACGAACCCCGCGCCGCCCAAGGAGGCGTGACGGCGATGCGCAAGCGGCTCGAAGGCAAGGTGGCGGTGGTCACCGGGGCGGGGCGCGGCATCGGCCGGGCGATCGCCGAGCTCATGGCCGCCGAGGGCGCGGCCGTGGTCGTGAACGACGTCGGCGCGGCGGTCGACGGCAGCGGCGCCGCGGCCGACGTCGCCGACGAGGTGGTGCGGGCGATCCGCGCGGCGGGCGGCACGGCGATCGCGAACCACGACAGCGTCGCCGATTTTCGCGCCGCCGAGCAGATCGTCGGCACGGCGATCCGCGAGTTCGGCCGCATCGACATCCTCGTCAACAACGCGGGCATCCTCCGCGACCGCATGATCTTCAACATGGGCGAGGAGGAGTGGGACGCCGTCGTCGCGGTGCACCTGAAGGGAACCTTCAACTGCACGCGGCACGCCGCCGTCCACATGCGCCAGCAGCGCCGCGGCCGCATCATCTCGATGTCCTCGACGTCGGGCGTGTTCGGCAACACCGGGCAGGCGAACTACGGCGCGGCGAAGGACGGCATCGCCGGCTTCACGCGGGTGGTCGCCCGGGACCTGGGCCGCTACGGCATCACGGTGAACGCCGTGTGCCCGGGCGCGGCGACGCGCATGACGGCAACCGTGCCGGAGGCGGCGCGCGAGGCGCGGGCGCGCAGTCGCATCGCGAGCCCGGCCGGGGCGCGCCCCGAGCCGCTGCCGCACATGGGGCCCGAGAACGTGGCGCCGTGGGTCGTCTATCTCGCCACCGACGCCGCCCGCGACGTCAACGGGCAGCTCTTCCTGGTGATGGGCGGGCTCGTCGCGCTGCTCGACTACCCCGCGCCGGTGCGCACGATCTACAAGGACGGGCGCTGGAAGCCCGAAGAGATCGCGCTCGTCTTCCCGCGCACGCTCGGTCTCGACTTGGTCAATCCCGCGCCGGCGCAGGAGTAGCAGGAGGAGGAGGCGGGGACGGTGCGGCCGCGCCGTCCCCGCCGGCGGGAGCTGCGTCAGGAGGGAAGGGGCTCGGACTTCTTGTCGGCGGCGGCCACGGCGGCGGTCTCCTCCTCGCGGTTGGCATCCATGAGCGCGCGGAGGATGCGTTCCATGACCGTGATCTCCGTGTTCATCGACATGAGGCTGTCGAGCGTCCCCGCCCAGTGCTCCTCGGGGCCAGCATTGTTGTTGGACAGCACGGCGAGGTGCCGTGCGGTCGTCAGCAGCGCGTCCGAGGCGAGCTTCAGGTGGACGGCCAAGTCGGTGAAGGTTTCGCGGTCGATGATCATCGCGGGGCGCCCCCCTCTCTGTACGGGGCCCCGAGTAGCGAAAGCGGTGCCAGCGTGCCCGTGCCGACGCGTCTGCCGCGGCGTCGTCGCGCGGGCCCGTCGCACCCCCGGCAGCCGCGCGCCGGGGCGGCGCGGATCCCGCGTGTTCTCGGGCTGTTGGCGGGTGACCCCCGGGGCGGCTGCGATGCGGGCGCGCGCCGACGGGGCCGCAGGTGCCGCAGCGACCGCCCGGCGCGTGCGCCACCCGGGTGTGTCAGCGAGACCGTGCAAACCTGAGAAGGCACGCGGGAGGCTTGCGTGCGTGCGCTAGGAGGTCTGCGGCCTCAGCCCGCGGCCCGCCAGAGGACGACGCGCGCCGGCTCGATGCGCACGACCGGATGGGCGTGCGGGTCGTCGAGCGCCATGGCCTCGTACTGCGGGTAGCGCGCGCGCAAAAGCCGCAGCGCCGCGGCGTGCGCTGCGGCGTCCTCGACGACCGTGGCCGGGCCGCGCACGAGCACCCAGGCGAGCTTCCGCCAGTCCTCGTCCCAGTCGTCGACGACGAGCGCCGCGTGCGGGTTCTCGCGCAGGTTGCGCAGGCGCAGCAGCGCGCGCGCCGGTCGCCGCTTGGGCTTCGCGTCGGCGATGAAGTACAGGCCCGCATCGTCGAGCGCATAGCAGACGGGCATCACGTGCGGCGCGCCGTCGCGCCCCGCGGTGGCGAGGTGGCCGACGCGGTGGGCCTCAAGAAACCGCCGCGCTTCGGGCGTCCAGCTCGGCATAGCGCACGCGCAGCCCGGTGAACTCCGCCTCGGCCTCGGCGACGATCGCGCCGTAGCGCCCCTCGTAGCGGGGCGAGAAGTGGAACACGTGGAGCCGCTTGACGCCCGCCGCCCGGGCGAGCGCGCCCGCCTGGCCCGCGGTGAGGTGGTAGCGGCGCGTCGCCTGCTCGATGTCCTCCTCGAGGAACGGCGCCTCGCAGAAGAAGAGGTCGGCTCCCGCCGCGAGCTGGACGATGCGCCGAGCGTTGGCCGGCGAGAAGAGCGCGTCGACCACGTAGGCGATCTTCTGCCCCGGCGTGACAACGAGCAGCGCGTCGCGCAGCGCGCCGAGCGGCCGGCGGTCGCCGGGGGCGACCTCGATCGGCGTGTCCTCCGGCTGCCCCGCCCGCACGGCGGCCTTGAGCGCGTTGAGCCACGGCCCGGGACGAAGGCCGCTGGCGGCGAGCGCGTCGGGGCGCACGTTGAGATGCATCGGCTCGCGCACCGCGTAGGCCATCGAGACGACCTTGTGATCGAGCGGTGCTGCCTCCACCGTCACGGCCGGATCCGCGACCACCACGCCGGTGAACGGCCGCGACGGCCCGAGCGGCTCGCGCGCGAACCGCCGGCGGGCGGCGAACCGCCAGGTCACGAGCGTGCGCTCGGCGATCTCCGTCACCTCGAGCGCGAAGGGGTAGTCGTCGGTGAGATTCCAGGTGTAGCCCGCGAGCTTCCCCGCGACGTGATCCGCGATGCCCGCGGGCCCGTAAAGACGCAGCGTCGCGTCGCGGGCGAGAAAGAGCCGCAGGAGCTGGTCGAAGCCCATGAAGTGGTCCATGTGGGCGTGCGACACGAACACCGCCTCCACGCGCAGCAGCGTCGCGGCGGGCGTGCGGTCGATGCGACCCAGGTCGATGAGGAGCGCGCGCCCCTGCCAGCGCAGCGAGACGAGGAGCGCCGGATCGCCCGTCTGGCCGTTCAGCAGCCGCGGCCGGAAGCTCGTCTTCATGCGGCGCTCAGGCCGACTGCATTTCCTGGAGGATCACGCTGGCCGCGTCGGCCATCATCTCCTGCATGATCTCGCGCAGGGACTTCCCGCCGTCCTCGAGCTTGCCGGTGAGCTTCGAGAGCAGCGCGAAGTAGCGCTCCTTGGTCTCGAGGCTCATGGCGGCGAGCCGCCCGTTCATGGCCTTCACGAAGCGCTTGTGCGTCTCGACGATCTGACGGTCGAGATCCTGCTCGACGGCGGTCGCTGCCATGGGCGGAGTATAGGGGACGCAGCCGCCGCGATTCAACGCGCACGGCGCACCGCAGCCTTGGCCACGGCACGCGCCGCTGGTAGACGGGGCGCGTGCGGGACGTCGTGCCGATTCTCCTGCGGCTTCGGCGGCGCGAGATCGCCTACGTCAAGTTCGTCTTCGAGTCCTACGAGGGCGTGGCGACCGTTCGCACGCTCGATCCGCGGGAGGCCCGGATCGTGGTCCTCGCGGCGCCCGACTTCGTCGCGGACGCCCGCGCGGTCGTGGCGGCGCTGTGTGCCGAGGGTGTCGTCGAGGAGCTGCCGCTGCCCGCCGGGCCGCCGCCCGACTGGCTCGGCCGCGAGCCGTGAGGCGTGGGGCCGCTCAGGTCTCCGTCGCCCGCGCCGGGGCCGGGGTCCCCACCGGCGCGGCGAGGTAGGCGACGCCGATGCTGAGCGCGTAGAGGACGAGCAGCGGCGTCGCCATCATCATCTGCGAGGCGACGTCCGGCCCCGGGGTGAGCACCGCGGCCACGATGAAGATCGCCACGATGGCGTAGCGGCCGTGGGTGATGAGCGTGCGGTGGGTCACCAGGCCCACCTTGGCGAGGAAGAAGGTCGCCACCGGCAGCTCGAAGGTCACGCCGAACCCGAGCAGCATCCGCGCCGTGAACGAGAGGTACTCGCTGATGCGGATCTCGGGCGCGATCCCGATCGAGGTGAACTCGTCGAGGAAGAACTCGTAGGCGACCGGAAACACGAGCCAGTAGCAGAAGGCGGCGCCCACGACGAAGAAGAACGAGGCGGCGATCGCGAACGGCAGCGCGACCCGCTTCTCGGCCCGATAGAGCCCGGGCGCCACGAACTGCCACGCCTGGTAGAAGATCACCGGGCTCGCCACGAAGACGCCGGCGATCAGCGAGACCTTGAGCTTGGTGAAAAACGCCTCGGTGACGCCCGTGCCGATCACCAGCGGCTGGTCGGGCCGCAGCGCGGTGAGCGGACGGAGCAGGAACGCGACCAGGTGCTGCGCGAACGCGTAGCAGAGCGCGAAGCCGGCAGCGACGGCGAGCAGCGCCCGCACGAGGCGCCAGCGCAGCTCCTCGAGGTGCGCGGTAAGCGGCATCCGCGCATCGGACTCCGCGTCCATGCCGACGGCGACGGGCTCAGGCGCGGCCCGCGGCGGGCTTGTCGGCCGGTGGTTCGGCCGGAGCTGCGGAAGCCGCCGCCGGCGGGGTCGCCGCCCGCCGCTCCCGTTCCTCGTCGAGCAGCGCCTGGTGCTGGAACTCCTCCAGCACGTCGGAGGTCTGGCGGCGGAACTCGGCCATCGCCTTGCCGAGCTGTCTCGCCACCTCGGGGAGCCGCTGGGGGCCGAGCACGATCAGCGCGACCACGAGGATCACGATCAGCTCGGGCATCCCGATCCCGAACATCCTGCCCCACGGTAGGGGAAGATCGCCCCGAGTGTCAATTCGCCGCCGTCCTGCTATGGTCCGGGCCCATGGCCGGGGGCACCGGCATCGTGCTCGACCGGCGGATGCTCGCGCACGACCCGGGCCGCGGGCATCCCGAGCGTGCGGATCGGCTGCGCGTGCTCATCGACCGCTTCGAGGGCGCGCCGGGGCTCGTGCGCCTCGGTGCGCGCCTGGCGACGGAGGACGAGCTCGCCCGCGTCCACGACCCCGCGCTCGTCGAGCGAGTCGCGGCCACGGCCGGCCGACCGAGCGTGCGCTTCGATCCCGACACGGCCACGTCGCCCGGCTCCTGGGAGGCGGCGCGGCTCGCGGCGGGCGCGCTCCTCGAGCTCTGCGACGCCGTGCTCGACGGCGAGGTCGTAAACGGCTTCGCGCTCGTGCGACCGCCCGGCCACCATGCCGAGCGGTCGCGGGCGATGGGGTTCTGCCTCTTCAACAACGTGGCCGTGGCGGCCGCGCACCTCCGCCACCGCGGCGTCGCGCGCATCGCGATCATCGACTGGGACCTCCATCACGGCAACGGCACGCAGCACCTGTTCGAGGCGGACCCCGACGTGCTCTACGTCTCCACGCACCAGTATCCCTTCTACCCCGGCACCGGCGCGGCCGAGGAGGTGGGGCGCGGCCCGGGCGCCGGACGCACGCTCAACCTGCCGTTTCCGGCGGGCTTCGGCGACGCGGAATTCGCCCGGGCGTTCGCCGAGGTGATCGATCCCGTGTGCCGGCAGTTCGCCCCGGAATTCGTGCTCGTCTCGGCCGGCTTCGACTGCGACGTGCGCGATCCCCTCGGTGCGCTCCGCGTGACGCCCGCGGGCGTGGCCGCGATGGCGCGCGCCGTGCTCGACGTCGCCGCCGAGACGGCCCGGGGACGGGTGGCCGCCGTCCTCGAAGGGGGCTACGACCTCGAGGCCCTCGTCGACGGCGTCGATACGGTGCTCGCGGCGATGCGCGGCGCCGAGGCCGCGCCGCCGCGGCCGGTCACGGGCGACCCGCATCGCGCGGAGGGAATCTTGGCCCGCGTGCGCGCGGCTCACGCCCCGTACTGGCGCCTCTGAGCCCGCGCGGCCCGCGGCGTCCGTCAATCGGTGTCCGCGGGCTCGTCGTGCTCCCGGGCGGGCGGGAGCGGGCCTTCGGGTTCCTCGCCCGCGGCCGGCTCGAGGCGGTCCTGCTCCTCGTCGGCGGCGCGGGCCACCTGCGTCGGCTCGTGCCCCGCCACGAAGACCTCGAGCTTCGAGGGGCCGCCCGGCACCGCACGCAAGCCGGTTGCGGGGTCGATCTGCGCGTAGGTCACGCCGTCGGGCACCGGGAAGTCGATGACCGGCCGGTCGGCGAGCGCCTGCTTCATGAACGCGGTCCAGATCGGCGCGGCCGCGTGGCCGCCGGTCTCCGTCGGCCCGAGCGAGCGCTCGGAATCGAAGCCGACCCAGACGCCCGCGAGGAGGTCGGGCGTGAAGCCGATGAACCAGGCGTCGTGCGTGTCGTTGGTCGTGCCGGTCTTGCCCGCAACCGGCCGCCCGAGCTCGGCGGCCTTGTGGCCGGTGCCCTTCTGCACGACGGTCTCCATCATGCTCGTCACGACGTATGCCGTGGCCGGGCTCATCACGCGCTCGAACGCCGGGCGGGTGTGCGCGAAGGGCAGGGGGTGGCCGGCGTCGTCGGTGACGGCCGTGACGAAGATGGGGTCGAAGCGCTTGCCGAGCGTGGCGAAGACCCCGTAGGCACGCGTGAGCTCGAGCGGCGTCACTTCCGCGCTGCCGAGCGCGAGCGAGAGGTTGCGCGGGAGCGGCTCCTCGAAGCCGAAGCGCGCGAGGTAGTTGCGGACGTAGTCGATCCCCATCGACATGACCAGCCGCACCGTCACCGAGTTGAGCGAGCGGGCGAGCGCCTCGCGCAGGGGGACGGGCCCGAAGTACTCGTTCTTGAAGTTGCGGGGCGTCCACGGCGGCAGGCTGCCGTTCGGCACGCTGATCGGCGCGTCGAGCACGACCGAGGCCGGGGTGTAGCCGTGGTCGACGGCGGCCGCGTAGATGAGCGGCTTGAAGGCGGAGCCCGGCTGGCGGTGCGCCTGCACGGCGCGGTTGAACTGGCTGCGGGCGAAGTCGTAGCCGCCGACCATCGCCTTCACCTCGCCCGTGTACGGATCGAAGCACACGAGCGCGCCCTGGACCTGCGGCTCCTGATCGAGGGCGAGCCGCGCGGTGCCGTCGGGCGCGCGGGCGACGACGCGCACGGCGATGACGTCGCCGGGATGGAAGGCCTGCGGCTGGAGCCGCGTCTTCCCCCACACGAGCGCGTCGGCGGGGAGCACGCCGCGCTCCCACGGCGTGAGAACGCCGAGGCCACCCGGGCGCACCTCGGTGACCACACCGCGCCGCACGGGGCTCTCCGGGGAGTGCGTCGCGGCCTCGCGGGCGAGGAACGCCTGCGCCTTCTTGGCGTCGACGTGCCGGATCGGCCCGCGAAAGCCCTGGCGCTGGTCGAGCTCGCGCAGCCCCGCCTCGAGCGCCGCCTCGGCCGCGCGCTCGAGCTCAAGGTCGACGGCCGTGTAGACGCGCAGCCCGAGCTGCGCGGCCGCCCCGCCGTAGCGCTCTTCCAGGAGGCGGCGGACGTGCTCGACGTACCACGGGGCCGCGAGGTAGGTGGCCGGCCGCCGCGGGGCGAAGACGAGCGGCTCGGCGATGGCCGCGTCGTACTGCTCGCGGGTGAGAAAGCCCACCTCGAGCATGCGGTCGAGGACGTAGCGCTGGCGGGCCAGGGCCTGGCGGGGATGGCGCTGGGGGTCGTAGCGGCTCGGCGCCTGCGGCAGCCCGGCGAGCAGCGCGGCCTGCGCGATCGTGAGCTGGCTCACGTCCTCGTCGAAGAAGGTGCGGGCGGCGGCCCCGATGCCGTAGGCGCCGGCGCCGAAGTAGATCTGGTTGAGGTAGAGGTAGAGGATGTCGTCCTTCGAGAGCTTGTTCTCGAGGCGGACGGCCAGAATGAGCTCCTTGAGTTTGCGCTCGTAGCTGCGCTCGGTCGAAAGCAGCAGGTTTTTCACCACCTGCTGCGTGATCGTGCTCCCGCCCTGCACGACCTGGTGGTGGGCGAGGTTCGTGATCGCCGCGCGCAGGATGCCGATCCAGCTCACCCCATGGTGGCGGTAGAAGGCCGCGTCCTCGGCCGCGACGAAGGCGAGCCGCACCTGCGGCGGCACGCGGTCGAGGGGTACCAGGTAGCGGCGCTCGACGTAGAGCTCGCCGATGAGCGTGCCGTCGTCGGCGAAGATGCGGGTCGAGACCGGCGGCTGGTAGCGGAGCAGCTGGTCGACGGGGGGCAGGTTGGCCGTGACCTCGCGATAGACGACGAAGCCGACGAGCCCGCCCGCGAGCAGCCCTGCCGTGAGCCCCCAGAGGAGGAGCCGCCGCAGCACGCCCCCGCGCCGCTCGTCCCGTGCCATACCGTGCCGCCGCAGAGGCTATCCGCTCCCCCTGGTCTCGGCAACAATGGTCGACTTTCCCGCCGCGACGCGCTAGCTAGCAGCGCGTCGTGTCCCTCACGGTCCCCTTCCTCGACTTGCGTGCGCAGGATCGGACGGTCGGCGCTGCGGTGCGCGCCGCGATCGCCGAGGTCCTCGCGACGCAGCAGTTCGTGCTCGGCCCGCACGTCGCGCGCTTCGAGGCCGCCATGGCCGCGTACTGCGGCGTGCCGCACGCGATCGGCGTGGGCTCGGGCACCGATGCGCTCGTGCTGGCGCTCGCCGCGCTCGGCGTCGGCCCGGGCACGGCCGTGCTCACGACCCCGTTTAGCTTCTTCGCCACCGCGAGCGCGATCGTTCGGCTCGGCGCCCGGCCGCTGTTCGCCGACATCGACCCGCGCACGTTCACGCTCGATCCGGCCTCGGCGGAGGCGGCGCTCGCGCACGCCCCGCTGCCGGTCGTGGGCATGCTGCCCGTGCACCTCTTCGGGCGGCTCGCGGCGATGGATCGCCTCGGCGCGCTCGCGGCGCGCCACGGGCTGTGGATCGTCGAGGATGCGGCGCAGGCGGTGGGGGCGCGCGTCGGCGATCGGCGCGCGGGCGCCTGGGGGCGCGCGGGATGCCTCTCGTTCTACCCCACGAAGAACCTGGGCGGGCTCGGCGACGGCGGCATGGTGCTCACCGCCGACGCCGCGCTCGCCGCGCGCGTCCGCCGCGACCGCCACCACGGGCAGGTGAGCCCGTACGAGCACGCCGCCGTCGGGCTCTGCTCCCGGCTCGACGCGCTCCAGGCCGCGGCGCTCGGGGCGAAGCTCCCCCATCTCGAGCGCTGGAACGCCCGGCGGCGCGAGGTGGCGGGGCGCTACGCCGCGGCGTTCGCCGCCGCCGGGCTCGCGGGCACGCCCGGCGCGCCGCTCGTGCTCCCCGAGCCCGCGGGCGAGGCGCACGTCTTTCACCAGTACGTCGTGCGCGCCCGGGGGCGCGATGCGCTCGCGGCCCACCTCGCCCACCGCGGCGTGGGCACGCAGGTCTATTACCCGACGCCGCTCCATCGCCAGCCGGCGCTCGCCGCCGCCGCGCTCACCCCGGTCCCGCTGCTGGAGGCCGAGCGCGCCGCGGCCGAGGTGCTGGCGCTGCCGATCTACCCCGAGCTCACCGCGGCACAGGTGACGCAGGTCGTCGAGGCGGTGGCGGACTTCTATCGCGGGCGCGCCGCGGCTGCGTTGTGACCCTCGTGGGGCCGGGCTAAGATCGCCCGCGCCCCATGAAGGCCGAGACCCGCAAGCCCGCCGGCGCCGCCCGGCAGCGTCGAGCGCCGCGCGCGCACGGGATCACGGTCTTCGAGGACGTGAGCGCGATCACGGCGCGCTCCGAGGATCTGCAGGAGACGCTCCAGCGCATCGTCGAAGTGGTCGCGGCGCGCACCGGCACCGACGTGTGCTCGCTCTACATCCTCGATCCCCGCGCGCAGCGCCTCACGCTCTGGGCGACCACCGGCCTCGACCGCAGCGCGATCGGCAAGGTGTCGATGAGCGTCGGCGAAGGCCTCACGGGCATGACGCTCGAGAAGCTCGAGCCGGTGATGGCCGTCGACGCGATCACGCACCCGCGCTACAAGTACTTTCCCGAGACGGGCGAGGAGAAGTACCACTCGTTCGTCGGCGTGCCGATCCTCGAGCGCGGGACGCCGCTCGGGGTGCTCGTCGTGCAGACGCTGCGGCGACGGAAGTTCTCGCGGCACGAGCTGCGGCTGCTGCGCGCGATCGCGGCGCAGGTGGCGAGCATCATCGTGCAGGCCCGGCTCCTCGAGGACATCAAGAACAAGGAACAGGAGCGCCGCGAGTACCGCCGCCGCATGATCGCGGCGATCAAGCGCCTGCAGGCCTACGAGCGCACGGCGAGGCCGGCCGAGGCGCCGGCGCGCGGGCGCGGGCGGCAGGCCCGGCTCGACGGCCTGCCGGCGGCGCCGGGCTTTGGCCGCGGGCGTGCCCACCTGCTCCAGCCGGCGGTGAGCTTCGAGATGGTCGAGGACGGTCGCGCGGAGGATCCCGACGTCGAGATCAAGCGCTACCGCCAGGCGGTCGCCGACGCCAGCGCGGAGCTCGAGGCGCTCACCGCGCGGCTTTCCGAGCGGCTGCCGGAGTTCGACACGGGCATCCTCGCGGCGCACCGGCTCATGCTCGAGGACCGGGCCTTTGCGGCCAAGGTCGAGGGGCACATCCGCGGCGGGCTGAGCGCCGAGGCGGCCCTCAAGCGCGTCGTCGAGGACTACCTCGCCACCTTCGAGAACATGGCCGAGGGCTACCTCCGCGAGCGGGCGGCCGACGTGAAGGAGGTGGGCCTGCGCGTGCTGCGCAACCTCCTCGGCGTGGACGAGCCGGAACGCGCCTTCGATCGGGACAGCGTGCTCGTCGCGGAGGACATCACGCTCTCGGACTTGGCGCTCATCGAGCACGAGCACCTGCGGGGGATCGTGCTCGCCACCGGCGGCGTCACCTCGCACGCCTCCATCCTCGCCAAGTCGTTCGAGATCCCGACCGTGGTCGGCGTCGAGCACCTCGTCGAGGTGGTCCACGAGGGCGACGACCTGCTGGTCGACGGCAACTCGGGCGTGGTCTACGTGAACCCCGGGGCCGACGTCGCGCGCGAGTACGAGCGGCTCGAGCGGCAGTACCGGGCGTTCAACCGCGAGCTCGATGCGCTGCGAACGCTGCCCGCCGAGACGCCCGACGGGCGGCGGGTGGCCCTCTACGCCAACATCGGCCTCATCAGCGACCTCCTCTTCGCGCACCGCCACGGCGCCGAGGGCATCGGCCTCTACCGCAGCGAGTTCCCGTTCCTCACCTACCGCGAGTTCCCGGACGAGGAGGAGCAGGTCCAGCTCTACGCGCGGGTGGTCCGCGGCATGCAGGGCAAGCCGGTCACCATCCGCACGCTCGATCTCGGGGCGGACAAGTACCCGGGCTACATGCGGCTGCCGCGCGAGGAAAATCCCTTTCTCGGCTGGCGCTCGATCCGCATCTCCTTCGAGATGCCCGAGCTGTTCAAGGTGCAGCTCCGCGCCATCCTGCGGGTGGCGACGCTCGGCCGGGTGCGTCTGCTCTTCCCGATGATCTCGGGGCTGGAGGACATCCTGCGCGCCAAGGAGCTGCTCGAGGAGGCGAAGGAGGAGCTGCGGCAGCAGGGGCGCGACTTCGATCCGAAGATCGAGGTCGGAATGATGGTCGAGGTGCCCTCGGCCGTGTCGCTGGCCACGCACCTCATCCGCGAGGTCGACTTCTTCTCGATCGGCACCAACGATCTGATCCAGTACCTGCTCGCCGTCGACCGCAACAACCGCAAGGTCGCGCCGCTCTACGAGCCCCTGCACCCCGCGGTGCTCTCCGCGATCCACGACACCGTGCAGGCCGCCAAGGGCGCCGGCAAGCGCGTCGGCATGTGCGGCGAGATGGCAGCCGATCCGCTGTGCACGCTCGTGCTCCTCGGACTCGGCCTCGACGACCTCTCGATGGGGCCGTTCTTCATCCCGGTGATCAAGCGGATCGTGCGTTCGGTGCCATACGCGGCCGCCGCGGCGATGACGCGCGAGGTGCTCACGATGCCGACGGTGCGCGAGGTGAAGGGTTACCTCTTCGACGGGATGAAGAGCCTCGGCATCATCGAGCTGATGGAGATGTACCATTGAGCGGGAGGGGGTCATGCTGATCTGGACGACGGTAGCCCTGGGGGGCGTGACGGCTGCAGCGTGGGTGGCCGCGCGGCTGCATCGTGCGGCACGCGAGGCGACGGCGATCGCGCCGCTGGCGGCGCTGCCGGCGCCGCCCGCGGCCGCCTCCGCGCCGGTTGCGGCGGAGCTCTGCCGCGTCGTGCGCGTGTACTTCATCAAGCCCTCGAAGTACGACGACCGCGGCCGCGTGCAGCATTTCTGGAAGGGCGTGCTGCCGAACAACACGCTCACGGTGCTCGCCGCGCTCAACGAGGCGTACAACCGCCTCCACGCCGCCTCGAACGTGCATCTCGAGACCGTGCTCTGGGACGAGCAGGTCGACGGGCCGATCGTGCCCGCGACCATCCGCGCGATCCAGGAGAAGGCCGTCGAGGACGGAGTCGAGGTGCTGATCGGGCTCGCCGGCGTGCAGACCAACCAGTATCCGCGGGGCCGCGACCTGGCGCTCCAGTTCCGTCGCGCGGGCTTCCCTGTGCTCTTCGGCGGCTTCCACGTGAGCGGGCATCCCGAGACGCGCGCGTTCCTCGAGAGCTGCGGGATCACCACGGTCGTGGGCGAGGCGGAGACAATCTGGTGCGACCTCGTCGACGACTACCTCCGCGGCGCGCTGCGGCCGAGCTACAGCGTCACCAGCGGGATACGCGCGCGCACCGGCGGCGCCGACATCACGGTGCCGGTGATCACCGAGGCGCAGCTCCCGGCCATCAGCGACGCCTATCTCCGCCGCTTCGCCTCGACGCAGATGACCACCCTCGATACGTCACGCGGCTGTCCCTTCACCTGCTCGTACTGCAGCGTGAAGAACGTGATGGGCCGCACGATGCGCGCCCGCGACCCCGAGCGCGTCGTGCGTTGGATCCGCGACGCCGTCGAACGCCACGGGATCACCTCGCTGTTCATCGTCGACGACGACTTCTTCCGCAGCCCCGCCTGGGAGCCGATCCTCGAGGGCATGAGCGAGCTCCGGCGCGAGGGGCACGAGCTGTCGTTCATGATGCAGGTCGACGCGGAGGCGGCGGCCTTCGGCGACTTGGCGCCGGGCGAGACGCCGTCGTCGCAGCGGCGGAAGTGCGAGCGGTTTCTCGACCTCGCCGCCGCGGCGGGCTGTTACTCGGCGTTCGTGGGCTTCGAGAGCTTCAACCCGCAGAACCTGCTCGCCGCCACCAAGGTGCAGAACCTCGAGAAGGCGCAGCGCCTCCACAAGGAGGAGCTCACGGCGACGGCCGCGCTCGAAGCGGTGAAGGAGAAGTACCGGCGCGTGTGCCGGAACTGGCACCGGCGCGGCGTCGCCGTCCACGCGGGCTACATGATCGGCTTTCCTTTCGACGGGCCGGAGTGCGGGCGGCAGTCCGCGCGCTGGCTCCGCGAAGTGGGTGTCGACCTGGCGTCGTTCTTCGTGGTGACGCCGCTGCCCGGCACCGAGGACCACGAGCGTGCGGTGCGCGCCGGCACGATCAGCGACTGGGACTTCAACAACTACGACTCGCAGCACATGTGCACGCGCCACCCGCGCATGACCCACGCCCAGGTGCTCGCCGCCTACCGGGACGCCTACCGCACGTTCTACTCGGTGCCCGCGACGCTCAAGGCGCTGCTCACGGTGCACCGCGTTCCGGGGCTCACGTGGGCCGCGCGGACGGCCATGTGGCGGCAGCGCCTCTACTATTTCTACAGCTATCGGGCCGGACGGCACCCGATGCTGGGCGGCCTCTGGCAGCGCCGGGTGGGGCCCGAGGCACGCCGGGCGGTGGTGACCGACGAGGACGCACGCGCGCTCTATCTCGGGGGCGGGCTCGTCACCCCCGAGGGAGTGCGGCTCGGGCTGCCGGGCACCTGCTGAGGCGCCTCGCTAGAGGTCCGGCGCGATCGCCTCGAGCTCGAGGCCGCGGGTTTCCGGCAGGGCAATCGAGGCCACGGCCGCGGCGAGCACGCCCGCGGCGGCGAGGGCGGCGAGCACCGTCGCCATGTCGCCGAGCCGGGCGGCGAGCGCGGCGGCGAGCGCGAGGCCGCCCATCCCGCCCACGGTGGCGCCGGCGGCGAGCCAGGCGGCCGCGGCGCCGCGGACGGCCGTCGGGAACAGCTCGGTCGACCACGCCCGCAACACGGTCATCTTGCCGCCCTGAAAGAAGACCATCAGCGCAAACGCGGGCCACAGGGCCCGCGGCCCGCCGCGGTAGAACGCGACCTCGGCGGCGCTGAGCCCGACGAGGAAGGCCGCCGCGACGCGGCGGCGACCGAGCCGATCGGCGAGCCGTCCCCCCGCCCACCAGCCGGGCAGGCCGAGCCCGCCGGCCACGATGATCATGAGGCTCGTCGCCTCCGGCGACCACCCGTAGGCGGTGATCGGAAGGTAGCTCGTAAACGCGAAGCCCGCGACATCGTAGCTCATCCCGAGCGCCATCACGACGAGCGCCGCGGCGAGCCGCCCGTGGTAGCCGCGCAGCGCGCCCCGCGGACGTCGCTGACGCAGCCAGCGGCGGCTCTCGGGGAGCGTGCGGCGCAGGAAGGGGAGGAGCGCGAGCGGGGCCACGTTGACGGCGCAGAGGGCGCGCCAGCCTCCCGGCACCCGCTCGATCGCAGCGAGCAGAAGCGCGACCAGCCCCGAGCCGAGGGAGTTGAGAAGACCGAGGAGCCCCTGTGCCCGACCCCGGTAGGCGGCCGGCATCTCCTCCGTGGCGATCACCGTGGCCGCGAACAGCGCCCCCTCCTGGAAGGCGCGCGCCGCCGCCTGCCAGGCAACGAGCGCCGCGAGCGTTGCGGCCGTCGCCGTGGCGGCGCCCAAGAGCGCATAGAGCCCGATGGATGCGAGCAGGAGCCGGCGCCGCCCGAAGCGGTCGGCGAGGGGGCCGAGCGCGAGCGCGCCGAGCGAGCCCGCGCTCACGAGCGCGAGGGCCCACGAGAGGGCGGCCGCGCGGGCGCCCAGGTCGCGGCCGACGTAGGCGAGCGTCACCGGCAGGAACGACCGGCCGTAGCCCTCGAAGAAGATCGCGAGCGCGAGCAGGGCGAGGAGGCGACGGTGCGCGGCGTCCACGGCGGCCCCGCCTAGCTAGCAGACCGCGCGCGCGGTGGACACGGGCAGCGGGCGGTTGCTAGAGAAGCGGCGCATGATGCGCCTGGCGGGTGGGGTGGCGGCGGTCGTCGTGCTCGCCGCGCTGGCGGGGTGCGCACGCGGGCCGGAGCAGCCGGCGGTGACCGAGCCGTACCTCGTCGTGTGGGCGGGCGACGCCGACCGCACGGACAGCGACTTCCTCGCCGTGATCGATGCGAATCCCACCTCCGCGACCTACGGCAAGGTGCTGCGCACGATCCCCGTGCGCTCGCGCGGCAACGACCCCTGCGGCCTCGACGGCGCGATGCGCGCGGACCGTCGCGTCTTCGCCACCGGGGTCGCGAGCGGCCGGACCTTCGTCTTCGATCTGCGGGATCCCCTTGCCGGGCGCCTCCTCCACGTCGACGAGCCCGGGCCCGGCCGGCGCCTGGCCGCACCGTGGGCGGTCGCCGCGCTGCCCGACGGACGCGCGGCGGTCACCTGCGTCGACCGGGTGGGCTATCGCGGCGGCCCCCGCGAGCTCCTCCAGCAGGCGGGCGGGCTCGTCGAGCTCGACGCCGAAGGGCGCTTTCGGCGCGAGGTGTCGGCCGACCCGGGACCCGGCTACACGCTGATCGTTGCGCCGACGGGCGCGGCGGTCGTGCCGGCGCTCGGGCTCCTCGTCACCACCAACCACGCGCACGGCTACGTGCCCACGGCGGCGGGGGAGGTGATGCCGGGGATCAGCGTGCAGGTCTGGCGCCTCGCGAACCTCGCCCTGCTGCGCACGGTCGTGCTCGAGGCGGGGCCGCGCGGCGAGGAGAACCTGGGGCCGCTCACGCCGGTGGCCTTCCACCGCACGCCCGTCGTCTACGTGAACACCCACGAGGGCGGGGGCCTCTACGCCTCGGACTCCCTCGGCCAGGCGGAGCCCGTCTTCCGCCTCGTGTTCGATTTCGCCGCCGGCGCGGGTGCGGCGGGCGCGGCGGTGACGCCCGACGACGCGTATTACGTGACCGCGCTCACCGGGCGCAACCGGGTCGCGTCCTTCGACGTCCGCGATCCGTGGCATCCGAAGCTCGTCTCCGCGCTGCGCTTCGACCACGACCCGGCCGATCCGCTGAAGGCGCGCGTCGGCAGGCCGAGCGCGCTCGCGATGAGCGCCGACGGCACGCGGTTCGCGGTCGCCGACGACGCGGTCGAGCTGCCCGCGGAGCGGCGCGAGGGCGACCACCGCGTCTACCTCCTGCTCCTCGACCCGGCCACCGGGAAGCTGCGCTTCGACCCCGCGTTTCGCGACGAGACGACCGGCGAGGTCGGCGTCGACTTCGCCCGGTCGCGCTGGCCACACGGCGAGACCGGGCCGGCCAGGCCGTACGGCGTCCTCTTCGTCGCGCCCGCGCCGCCGCCGGCCGATCGTTCCTAGATCGATGGACGCCGTCCGCGTCCGTCCGGCAGAGGAGCGCGACCTCGACCGCGCGGGCGACGTCAACTTCCTCGCCTTCTACGACCTCGCGCTCCGCCACGGCCAGCAGCCGACCGTCGCCGCGCCGGCCGACGGCCGCGGCTATCTGCGCTACCTCGCGGGGGTCGATCCGCTGGGCGGCCTCGTCGCGGAGGCGGACGGGGAGATCGTCGGCGTCGCGTGGGTCCACGTGCGCGGGCCGGTGACCACGATCGGTCCGCTCGCCGTGCACCCGCAGGCGCAGGGACGGGGCGTGGGGCGGCGGCTGCTCGCGCGCGCGATGGAGGAGGCGGGCGGGGGGCAGGTGCGGCTCGTGCACGAGAGCTTCAATGCGGCTGCGCTCGGGCTCTACCTCCGGGCCGGGTTTCGCGTCGTGGCGCCCCTCGTCGAGCTCGTGTGCGCGCCGGGTGCCGTCGCGACAGCCGCCGCTCGCGTGCGGCTGCGCCCCGCCGCGGCGAGCGACCGCGCCGCGCTCGTCGCCCGGGACGCGCGGGCCTTCGGTGCGCCGCGCCCCCAGAGCCTCGAGCCCTACCTGCGCCGCGGCCGCGTTCTCCTCGCCGAGGACGAGCGAGGGCTCGCGGGCTACGCGTGCGGGATCGGCGTGCGCACCCGGGCCTACGTGGGCTCTGCGGCCGCCGAGGACGGGGCCGTGCTGCTCGCGCTGCTGGGCGCGCTCACCGCCGAGCTCGCCGGCGCCGGCGCCACGGTCCACGTCCTCGTGCCCGCGACCGACCGCGCGCTCCTCGAGGGGCTCCTCGCGCACGGGTACCGCGTCTTCCGCGCCTGTCAGTACCTGGTGCGCGGTGGCGGTACGGCCCCGCCGCCGAACTACGTGCTCATGAACGGGGACATGATGTGAGAGCGCCGCGCGCTTCAGTGCGTCTCCCACGTCACCTTGCGCTCGCCGCGGGCGAGCGCGCGCAGCGCGAGCAGCGGGGCCAGGTTCACCAGGCAGAAGTAGAGTGGGATCGTGACCGCGCGCAGGCGGATGCGGCGGCGCTCGAGCGCGTAGCCGGCGAGGGCGGTCGCGTAGAACGCGATCTGGGCCCCCAGGAGCAGCCGGTAGAGCGGGCGGTCGAGGAGCGCGAGATTGGCGAGGAAGGCCGTGACGAGGAACAGCGGCACCGCCCAGCGCAGCAGCCGGTGGGAGAGGATCTGCCAGCAGAACCACGGGTGCCGCAGCGGGTGGAAGAAGCGGCGGAGATACCACGTGCCGCGCAGGCTGCGCGCGATCACGCGCGCGCGGCGCTCGAGCTCCTCGCGCATGCCGCGGGACTCCGCCGGCTCGTAGACGAGCGCCTCGTCGTCGACCACGGCGCGGTAGCCCTGCTCGACCACCTTCACGCACTGCACGACGTCGCTGATGAGATCGGCAGGCAGCGGCGTGTAGAGCCGGCGGCGTAGCGCGTAGACGCAGCCCGCCGCCCCGAGCACGGAGTGCACCGCGCTCTCCTGGCGGCGGAGCACGCTCTCGTAGTTCCAGTAGGCCGCCCGCCCACGGTCGGCCGCGGCGCCGGCTTCGCGGCCGTAGAGCACGTCGCCGGTGACGAGCCCGACGTCCGGGTCGGCGAAGTTGCGGACGAGCTTCCGCAGGCAGTCGGGGCGGTACATCGTGGTGGCGTCGGAGAAGATCAGGATCTCGCCGCGCGCCATCGCCGCCGCCCGGTTCTGGCCCACGGTCTTGCCCTGCCGACCGCCCAGCGCGAGCAGGGTCGCGCGCCCCGCGTAGCGCGTGCGCACGATCTCGTCGGTCCGGTCGGTCGACCCGTCGGACACCACGATGACCTCGAGGCGATCGCGCGGGTAGTCGAGCGCGAGCGTGTTGTCGAGCTTGGCGGCGATCGCGGCCTCCTCGTTGTACGCGGCGATGATGAACGACACGCTCGGGAGGTAGGCGGCATCGCGGTGCACGGGCCGCCCGCGCAGCCGGGCGAGCACGAAGACCACGAGCGGGTAGCCCGCGTAGACGTAGGCGACCGTCGCCAGCGCGCCCCAGAACACCGCCGCCGCCATGGCCGGGATCAGGCGGCGAGGCCGAGGACGTCGCGCAGCGGCGCGAAGCGGAAGTCGCGCAGCAGCCGGCGGAGCTTCGCCTCCGTGCGCCGGAGCCCCACGTAGTGGGTGCTGAAGCCGCGGCGCCCGGCGGTGCGCAGCCGCGGCTGATCGGGATCGAGCTCCCACGGGTGGACGTAGACGACCGCCGCCGCGCCCTCGCGCCGGTTCACGCGGCGCATGCCCCAGCGCATGTAGCCGTAGGGCAGCAGCCGGAGGTAGCCGCCGCCGCCGAGCGGCAGGTTGCGTCCGAAGGCCGGCGTGGTCGTGATCGGGAACTCGACGAGTCGGCGGCCGTCGCGCTCGCGGATGACGTAGGGGTGCCGCCGCGCGCCCGGGAGCCCGTAGAGGGCGTCGCGCACGGGAAAGACGCTCGAATCGTAGCGGTAGCCGCCGTCGAGGAGCACGTCGAGCGCCCAGAGCGAGCGGCCGGTGATCGAAAAGCTCGGGGCGCGGTAGCCGAGCACGGGCGTGCCGGTCACGTCCTCGAGGATCGTCTTGGCGCGCACCACGTCGTCCCGGAACTCCTCCGGGCTCTGCTCGTAGATCAGCCGGTGACCGTACCCGTGACTCGCCACCTCGTGCCCGGCGGCCGCGATGCGCCGGACCACCTCGGGGTGGCGCTCCGCGTTCCAGGCGAGCACGAAGAACGTGCCCTTGACCCCGACCTCGTCGAGCAGGGCGAGCACGCGGTCGGTGTTGCGGGCAAGCCGCGACTCGTACCGGCTCCAGTCGGCGCGCGGCACGACCGCATCGAAATCCGCCACCTGGTACCAGTCTTCCACGTCGACGGAGAAGCCGTTGACCGGCGCGGCCGTGGCGGGCATCGCGGTACGGCTACCATCGCCCGGCGGCGCGAGACAAGCGGCGCGGCGGGCGCGCCGTCCCCGGCGGAAACACCGTGGCGACCGGCACGCCGAGCGCCCGGGCGAGCGCCAGCGCAGTTGCCACGGTGGGCAGCGCGCGGCCGTTCTTGAGCTGGTTTACGTGCGCGCGGTCGAGCCCCGCGCGCCGCGCGGCCTCGCCGTCCGTCCAGCCCCGCGCGGCGAGAAGCGCGCCGAGCGCGGTCGGCATCAGCGCCGCCGTCGCCGCCCGAGCGTCCAGACGGCCTCGAGCGGCAGGTCGAGGGCGGCCGCGACGCGCTCGGCGACCGCAAGCCGCGGGTTCGCGTGCGCGGCAGCGAGCCGCCGCAGCCGCGCCGCCGGGAGAAGCGTGCGGCGCGCGAGCTCGCCCCACGTGATGCCGCGCTGGCGGAGCAGCCCGGGGAGGCGATTGTGCAGCGCCGCGCGGGAGCGGGGCATCGGAGCTAGCCTGCGGCCGCGGCGGCGAGGACACAAGGGCGGCCGCGTATCTTCGACCGGAACGGTTCAGAACCGCATCGAGTCGAGGAACTCGAGGTTCACGAAGCCGCGCACGGTGCAGGGGCCCGAGCCGGCGGGCACGTCGATCGCCACCGTGCCCTGCGCCTGGAGCGCGGTCGGCAGCGCGGGCGCAACTCCCGCCGGCCGCGAGCAGTCGGTGCGCGAACGGTACGGAACGCCCGTGCCCGAGGTGAGGAAGCTCACCAGCAGCGTGCCGCCGCCGCCCGGGCCGGGGGCGAAGGCGAAGGAGCCCGCGTCGGTGTCGAGGAAGGTGCGGCCGAAGTTGTTGGGCACCTCGACGGTGGCGCAGGGCGCGAGGTCGGCGAGGCTCGGCGCGCCGGTCGACGCCTGCTGCGGCGAAATCTTGTAAACGGAGAGCAAGCCGGTGGGACCGGGGCAGGCGTTGCCGGGCGCGGGATCGGTGGCGGTGACGTAGAGGACGCTCCCGTCGGAGTGGACCTGGAAGAAGTCGGTGATGTCGGGCGAGAGCGGAAGTGCCGACGGCCAGGCGCGGTAGACGCCGCCGCCCGTGTCGAATCCGCCGTCGAAGTCGGCGTAGACCACCGCACCGTTGCGGGTGGTGGCCACCTCGAGGTCGTTGGCCGGGTCGAGGTCGTCGTCGCAAGGGTCGAGGCCCTCGACCCCGTCGAGCTGGCGGAGCAGGGTGGTCGCGGCTCCCGTGCTCCGGTTCACCGCGACCAGGTTTTCCTGCGCGGTGCGGAAGCAGCGCGTCGGGAGCGTCACGTCGTGGTACTCGGAGAGGTAGAGGCTGCCGCCGGGGGCGTGGTCGCACGCGATCTGCGTCGTCGAGTCGGTCGTGCGGTAGAGGATCCGGGCCCCCGTGCGGGCGCCGTTGCCGTCGAGCCCGAGCGCGAGCACGCCCACGAGGAGGTTCGCGTTGGAGGGATCGGTGAAGACGCTGTCGGAGAGCAGGTAGAGGTTCTGGCCGTCGGTGCAGAAGTCGACCGGATCGAAGGTCGCTCCGTTCCCGGCGAGACAGGTCCCGCTCGCGCAGTCGGCGCCGACGACGCAGGGATCGCCCGTCCCCTGGCAGAGCCCGACCGTGTTGTCGACCGCGAAGCGGCGGCCGTCGGGGAAGATGCCGCGCGGCGCGCCGAGGAACGTGAGGTAGAAGAGCGTGTCGGGCGCGAGCGTGGGCCCGGTGGCCGGCGCGCTGCCGCCGAAGCCGTGCGCGAGCACCTCGACGACGGGCGCGTTGCTCGCCGAGGCGAGCGCCGTGATCGTGGCGGTCTGGTGCCCGCCGCCAGCCGGCGCGAAGGTGACGGTCACGGTCTGCTGCGCGCCGGCGGCGAGGTCCACGGCCGCCGGAGTGATCGTGAAGGCAGGGAGGCTCGCCGCGAGCTGCACCTTGAGCTGGGAGGTCGCGGCCGTGTCGGTGTTGCGCACGACGAGCGTGCGCGTGGCCGTGGTGCCGGGAGGCACCGCGCCGAACTCGAGCGTGTCCGGCGCGGCAAGCCCGAGGACGCCGGGGGTCCGGCCCGGGTCGGTCGCGAGCGCGGCGGCCAGTGCCAGGCGGTCGGGGGCCGAGGTGAGCACGCCGTCGCTCACGGTGAGGGTCACGACCGCGCTCGGCGAGCCCGCGGCGTAGACGTGCGTCGGGCTCCGCTCGCTCGAGGTCGTGCCGTCGCCGAAGTCCCAGTGATAGGTGAGCGTGTCGGCGTCGGGATCGCTGCTCTGTGAGCCGTCGAAGGCGATCGGCACGCCGGGGAAGATCACGCTGGTTCCCGCGAGAAGGTGGGCGACGGGCGGCCGGTCGGGTGCGTCGACGGCGCGGAAGCGCAGCCGGTCGATGTCGCGCAGGACGCGGCCCTTGCCCGTCGGCCGGCTCTGCACGACGAGCCGCAGGCGATTGGCGTGGCGGCCCACGTGCAGCAGCGAGCGATCGAGCCTGGCGCGCATGCCGATCTGCGTGCCGGCGGCGTCGGTCTCGGGCGCGAAGAGCGACGTGATGTCGCGCCGGCCGATGCTGGCGCGGAAGGTCGCCGGATCCGCGGCGACCTTGCCGGCCGAGCCAAAGCGCACGACGACGTTGACGAAGGGGTGTGCCGGGGCCGTGCCCCGGTTCGTCGGCGTCACCACCCGCAGGAGCTGGTTCGTCCGCCGGCGCTTGGCGCCGGCGCTCGGGGCGAGAAGCGCCACGGCGAGCAGCAGGAGGACCGTCCGGCGCATGCGGCCCGCGAGACTACGGCGAGCGGCCGGCGCGACGCAACCGCAAAAACCGCTCGCTGTCGGCGCACGCTAGCCGCAGGAGCCCGGGAGCACGGCGACTGCTGCGTCGTTTGGGAAGGAGCCGTTCTGCTGGTTGGTGGCGCTGAAGAAGCTCGGGGAGGCGAGCGCCCCGGTCTTGCGGCTGAGGGGATAGGCCCGGACCTCGTCGAAGAGCCCCATCGGGACGTAGAGGACCTGGCCGCTCGCGGCCATGCGCACCGGGCTCAGCCGGAGATCGTCCGGCGTGAAGCCCGCCACCGCGGGCCGGAGCCGCCCGTCGGGCCTGAGCCGGTAGGAATCGACGCGCCCCTTGCCGAAGACCGAGCCGAAGATCGCCGTCCGGTAGGCGAGGATGCTGAGGTAGGGGGCGCGGGGCGTGGTGCGGCTCGTCGGCTTGGGGTGCTTGAAGCAGGCATCGGAGCCCGGGTTCTCCGCGCACTTCTTCCCGATCTTGGGCTTCGGCTCGAGCGGGAAGGTGCCGTCGGGCGCGAGCGCGAAGCTCACGATCCGGTGCGCGAACTCGATGGTCACGTAGAGGAGGCGCGCGTCGGCGGAGAGGGCAATGCTGCGCGCCCCGCCGGGCACGACGCGGCGGCAGAGCTTGGGCACCTTGCCGCCCACCTCGGCGCAGTCGACCGTGCCGTTGGTCGTCGTGAGCTCGCCGTTCGCGTCGAGGAAGAAGACGTCGACCCAGATGTTCGTGCTCTGGTCGTCGCTGCTCACGTAGAGCCGTCCCGGGGCGAGGGCCATGCCCTCGAGGAGGGCCGACGCCGACTCGCGGACGCTGCTCGTCGGATCGGCTCCGGGGACGAGCACGCCGGTCGTCGGATCGAGGGGCAGGGCGAGGATGCGCTTCTTGCCCGCCGTGTTGTCGGGGACGTAGAGCCGGTTCTGCGCGGAGGACACGGCGAGGTCGCGCGGGTTGCCGACGAACCGGGCAACCGGCGGGCCGAGCGAGCCGTCGGCGCGGACGGGGAAGGACTCGACGCGGTCGAGCTCGGCGACGTAGAGCGCGCGCGCGGTGCCGTCGGGTGCGGTGCCGACGATCACGCGGCGGAGCTCCCCGGCCGCGGTGGGCGCCTGCACCGCGGGGGTCGGGGCGAGCGAGCCGTCGGCGTTGAGACAGAACCCGTCGATCCGGTTCTGGGCGGCTTCCGAGACGTAGAGGATCCGTCCCGCTCTGGCCGGCGCGGCGCCGAACGCCGCGGCCGCGAGCGCGAGGACGACCCGAGCGATGCGCGACATACGGCGGCCCCTTATAGCAACCCGCATCGCGATTGCGAGGGCGCGCGCAGGCGCGCATAATCCGCGCGCCGATGTCGGCCCCGCTCGTCGTCACCCGGCGCGAGGACGCGCTCCTCTACGTCGGCATCAACCGCCCCGAGAAGCGCAACGCCCTCCACCGCGGCGTGCTCGACGCCCTCGTGGCGGCGGTGACGACGGCCGAGGCCGACCCCGCCGTGCGCGCGATCGTCGTCTACGGCGAGGGACCCGTCTTCTCCGCCGGCGTCGACTTCGGCGCGCTCGCCGGCGACATGGGCGGCGAGCCGCACGTGCCGTTCCGCACGATGATCGCCGGGCTGCAGGCGGCCGTCTCGCGCTTCGAGACGATCGAGAAGCCCGTGATCGGCGCGCTCCATCGCTACGTCCCCGGCCTCGGCCTCGAGCTGGCGCTCGCCTTCGACTGCCGCGTCGCCACCGCCGACTGCGAGCTCGGCCTCCCGGAGGTGCGCCTCGGACTCGTCCCCGACGTGGGGGGCACGACGCGGCTCGTGCGCACCGTCGGCTACGCCAAGGCGAAGGAGCTCATCCTGACCGGGCGGATGATCCCGGCGGAGGAGGCGCGCGCGATCGGGCTCGTCAACGCCGTGGTGCCGCCGGGCGAGCACGTGGCGGCCGCGGCGCGGCTGGCGCAGGAGATCGCCGCGAACGCGCCGCTCGCCGTGGGCCTCGCCAAGCGCCTCGTCGATCTTGGCTCCAACGTCGACACGCACACCTTCCTCCAGCTCGAGCAGCTCACCCAGAGCCTCCTGCGCGCGACCGAGGACGCCAAGGAGGGGGTGCAGGCGGCGCTCCAGCGGCGCCCGCCGCGCTTCCACGGGCGCTGACGGGCGTCGCCCCGTGCGGCCCTGGAACGTGCTCGTCACCGCCCTCGAGGGCCGACGCGACGCGCTTCGTGCGGCGCTCCGGCCGCTCGGCGCGTTTGCCGGCAGCGGCTATCGCAACGTGCTCGTCGGCCTCGTACCCGACGTGCCCGCCTTTCTCGAGCAGGTGCACGAGGAGCTCGCCCGCGGCACGCTGCTGCGCAGCGCGCTCGCGCGGGTCGTGCCCGTCGAGCTGCACGCGGAGCTCGATCCGGCCGATCCCGCCGCCGCGCTCGCCGCCGCCGCCGAGCCGCTCCTCGAGCGGCTCGGCACGGGGACGTTCTACGTTCGCGTCGAGCGCCGAGGGCTCAAGGGCACGGTGGACTCGGCCGCGCTCGAGCGCGAAGTCGGCACGCGGCTCTGGCGGGCGCTCGAGGCGCGCGGGTGCGTGCCCCGCGTCGCCTTCCGCGATCCGGACCATGTGCTCGCGATCGAGACGCTCGGCCGACACGCCGGCCTCGGGCTGCTCTCGCGTGCGCTGCGCCTGCGCTACCCGTTCGTGCGGGTGCCCTGAGGCGCGCGGATAGCCGGCTAGGTCTCGACGTCGGTCGAGCCGAGGAGATTGCCGCCGAGGCTCGGGTGGCCGATGCGGGCGTCGCCGATCACGTTGACGACCGCCGGCACGCCGGCGGCGAAGGCGCGCTCGAGGGCGGGGCGGATCTCCTCGGGGCGCGTGACGTGCTCGCCGTGGCAGCCGATCGCGGCGAACATGCGATCGTAGCGGAGGCCCGGCAGCATGTCGAAGGGATCGACGCGGCCGCGCAGCATCGGCATCTGCTCGAAGCTCGGCCCCCACGAGCCGTTGTTCCACAGCAGCACCACGATCGGCAGCCGGTGCTTGAGCGCGGTCTCGAGCTCCATGCCGCCGATGCCGAACCCGCCGTCGCCGATGGCGACCACCACCTGCCGCCCCGGCCGCGCGAGCTTGACGCCAATCGCCATGCCGATGCCGTGGCCGACGGGTGCGAGCGGGCCCGCGTCGACCACCTGCCCCGGAAAGCGCGCCACGAGCCGCTGCGAGAGCCACCCCGAGAGCGTGAAGCTGTCGACGATCACGGTGGCATCGGCGGCGAGCGTCTCGACGAGCGCGCGCACCACGGGGGCGGGATGGATGGGCACCGCGGCCTGCACCCGGGCCTCCTCGGCACGCAGCCGCGCCTCGAAGCGCTCTCGCGCGGCCGTGATCTCCGCGAGCCAGGTGCTCTCGCGCCTGTGCGCACCGTCGATGCCAAGCTCGGCCGCGCGCCGCAGGAGCTGGGCGAGCACGAGCTTCGGATCGCCGAGGATCGGGATGGCCGCGTCGACGTGCCAGCCGATGCGCGCGGGCGTGGCGTCCACCTGGATCACCGTAGCCGCCGCGTTCCACGTCGGGGGCTGGCCAAAGTGCTCGCCGCTCCAGAACTTGAAGCCCACCGCCAGGATCACGTCGGCCCGGCTGGTAAAGGGCTTCTTCCACGCGCCGCGCACCGCGAGCGGATCGTCCTCCGGCAGCGCGCCCTGGGCGGCCCGCCGCGTGTAGACGGGGAGCGCGAGTGTCTGGGCGAGGGCCCGCAGCTCGGCTGCCGCGTCGGACCAGAACACGCCGTCCCCGGCGACCACGAGCGGGCGCTCGGCGCGGGCGAGCGCGTCCAGCGCCCGGTCGATCGCCGCGGGGTCGGCGGCGGCGCGCAGCGTCCCGGGCGGATAGAGGCACGCCCCGGGGCGCTGCCGGGCGGCGTCATCCTGGTGGTAGAGGACGTTCGTCGGGATCTCGACCAGCGCCGGGCCCGGCGGCGGCGCGGTCGCCTCGCGGAAGGCCATGCGGACGTCGAGGCCGATCGTCGACCAGTCGAGCGTGCGCTTGACGAACTTCGCAAACGACCGACAGATCTCCGAGCCGTAGGCTTCCTGGAACGAGCCGAGCTGATCCTCCGTGGTCGGGTGCTGGCCGGCGAGGCAGACGACGGGGCTGCCGGTGACCCCGGCCACGCAGAGCCCGGTCACGGCGTTGGTGAGCCCGCAGCCTGCGGTGACCGCGAGCACGCCGGGCCGCCCGGTCGTGCGCGCGTAGGCATCCGCGGCGTAGGCGCAGGACTGCTCGTGGCGCATGTGGATCATGCGGATCCCGTGCTCGCGCAGGTGGCCGAGGATGGGCCAGATGTGGCCGCCGTTGACCGTGAAGAGATGGCGGACCCCCTCGGCGGCGAGCACCTGGCAGACCACCGCGCCGCCGTCGAGGCGGCGCTCTTGGGGGCCGGCAGGCGGCCGGCCGAGCGCCTCGCCTATCGCGCGCGTCCCCTCCATCGGGCGGGGGGCTAACGCCGGGTGGGGCCGCTGTCAACCGCCGCCACCCGTGACAGCGTGCGTCTCCGTGGTTAGAGTTTGCGCCCATGACGGGACGAGAAGCCATCCTGCAAGCTTTCGACCGGCTCTTCGATGCCGCGGCCGCCAAGCTCAACATCACCTGCACCCCGCAGGAACGCGCCGAGGCCAAGGAGCAGTTCAGCCAGCGCTTCGCGCAGATCCTGGACATCACGAGCCACGTGACCGTGCCCGAGCTGCCCGAGGCGGTCATTGCAGAGATGGAGGCGGCGATCGCCGCCCTTTCGCCCGCGGAGCTCGCGGGCGTGATCGCCTCGATCCCGCTCGCGCAGCAGACGCAGGAGATGCTGCGGGCGATCGCATTTCGCACGGCCGAGCAGCGGCTCATCGAACATTTTGCCTCTCAGGCCGAAACGCGCTACGGAGGAAATTGAGCTGCCCCGCGGGGTGAGACGCCACGTCGTCCGAGAAGCGCGCCAAGGTCATCGAGGTCGACTTCCGCCGCCGGCGCCGGCTGTGGCCGGTGCGCCCGGCGCCGGTCGCGACGCCGGCCCGGCAGATGCTCGACCGCGCGGCGGACTTCCTCATGTTCTGGCGGCCGCCCGCGCGGCGGAGCGCCGGGGAATATCTCGGGGGCCGCTGGGACTGGGGCTGGACGCTCTTTGTGTGGACGACCGACGCCGCCGTGGGTCCCGTGTGGCGCGACCTGGTCGACGCGCGCGGCTACGTGCCGCAGCGGCTCACCCGCGAGGCGTTTCTCGCCTTTCTGCGCCGCGCCCACGACGTCGGCGGCCTGCTCCTCGACGGCGAGCTCGACGGGAGCGGGCACGTGATCCGCGCGGAGGCCGCGCAGCTCATTCGTCGCGACGAGGCGCTCACGGCGCTCGGGTGCTAGCTCCGTGTCGACGGAGTCCGGAGGTCGGGTGATGGGGTGGTGGACGACGATCGCGGCCGCGGGGCTCGGGTGCGCGCTCGGGGTGGCCGCGCCCGCGGGCGCGCGCGGCCGACCTGCGGCGCCGCCGAATGCGGCGTGCGTCGCCTACGAGGTGGCCGACCTCGACACGGGCACGGTGCTCGCGGAGAAGGACGCACACCGCCGCTGGCCACCCGCGTCGATGGCGAAGATGATGACGGTGCTCATCGCCATGGAGCGGGTTGAGAGCGGCGCGGCGACGCTCGAAGAGCCGGTGCGCACCTCGGCCTGGGCCGCCCACATGGGTGGCTCGCAGGTCTACCTCGCCCAAGGCGAGACCTTCCCGCTCGGCGAGATGCTGAAGGCCATCATGATCGCGTCGGCCAACGATGCGGCCGTCGCCGTGGCCGAGCACGTCGCGGGCTCCGAGCCGGCGTTCGTGACGCTCATGAACGAGCGCGCGAAGCAGCTCGGGATGGCCGACACCCTCTACCAGACGCCGCACGGGCTCCCGCCCGGGCCGGGCCAGCAACCCGATCTCACGAGCGCGCACGATCTTGTGATCCTCGGCCGCGCGCTCGCGCGCTTCCCCGAGGTGATGCAGTGGGCGGCGACGCCGAGCGCGGGCTTCCGCAACGGCACGCTCGCGATGATGAACACGAATCACCTCGTGCGCGGCGGCTACCCAGGGGCAACGGGCCTCAAGACGGGTTACTACGCCGAGGCCGGCTTCGAGGTGACGGCGACCGCGACCCGCGGCGACATGAGCGTGATCGCGGCGGTGCTCGGGTGCCCGACGAAACAGGCCTCCTTCGGCGAGGCGGCGCGGCTCATGAACGAGGCCTTCGCGAGCTACCGGGTGCTGGTCGCGGCGCGCCGCGGTGCCTCCGTCGGCGAGGTGCCGGTGACGGGCGGTGCCACAACCGGCGTGAAGGCCGTCGCGACCGAGGACCTGCGGCTCCTGCTCAAGCGGGCCGACGACAAGGCCGTCCAGGTCGAGGCACACCTCCCGCGTCTGGTGGCGGCACCCGTCCTCCGGCGCCAGGCCCTCGGCGAGGTCGTCGTGCGGCAGGGCGATCGCGAGCTCGGCCGCGTGCCGGTGGTTGCGGATGCCGACGTGCCCGCCACCGGCTGGCTCTCCTGGCTCTGGAACCGCCGCGAGCGACCCCAGCCGTGAGGACCACGCTGCGGCGCGGGAACGGCCGCCGTCCCCGCGCCGCGCACGTGACCCGGGCCCCAATCAGTCGACGAACGCCCCCGACGGCGAGCACGGGTTCGCATCCAGGCATGCCCGCTTGACGCAGACGTTCTTCACGACCTGGTTGCGTTCGTGGACACACTGCTTCTTCGCCTTGCCCTTGAGGCCCGTGCAGGGAATTGCGCTTTTCACGTTCGTTTTGCACGTGTGGATCTTCGGCCCGCACTTGCTGCACTTCTTCGCCAGGCTCGGACCGGCGGCAAGCGCCAGTCCGAGTGCCGCCACGGCGAGGTACCCAACTGCCCTTCGTGCCATTCCATCCTCCTTGGAGCAGGTTATCCCCCGACGCCCCATTGGCACGGATTATGTGCTGTTTGAGAGTCGAAACTCAAACGCCTAGCCTCGAACGGTGAGCGACGAACCCCTGCGGCGCGCGCTGCGGGAAGCGACGGCCGAGCTGCTCCGCCGGCTCGACGAGCTGTCGCTCGTCCGCCTCGTGGGCGATGCGCTCGCGGGCGAGGTGGAGCCGGCGGCGATCGGCCGCGCGGTGACGGCCCTGCTGCGCGAGGAGACGGGCGTCGAGCTCGTAGGGCTGTGGGTGAACGATGCCGCTGCGGGCGGGCTCCGTGCGCTCGCGCTGGCGCGAGAGGCGGCGGAGCCCGAGACACCCGGGGCGGCAGCGCGGCTCGTGCCCTTTTCGGCCGGTGCACTCGGCCGCGCTGGAGCCGGGGAGGCGACGCTGGTCTCCGACGCGGCCGGGGTGGCGCCCGAGGAGCTTCCCGCGGAGGCGGCGGGCCTGCGGGCGCTCCTCTTTCACCCCGTGGGAGCCCGTGGGCGCGTTGCGGGCGTGCTGGTGCTCGGGGCGGCGGCGCCCGGGGCGATCGGCGCGGAGCACGAGCGCCTGCTCGGGCTGATCGCGCCGGCCGTCGCCATGGCGCTCGAGAACGCGGCGCTCTACGAGCAGCTCGCTGCCGAAAACCGCCGCCTGCGCGCCGTGCTCGACTCCGGAGCCCGTGAGCCGGTGCTCGTCGGGGCGAGCCCGGCCTTCCGCCGGATGCTCGGGATCGTCGAGCGGCTCGCCACCGCGGACATCACGGTCCTCGTGCTCGGCGCGAGCGGGACGGGGAAGGAGCTGGTCGCGCGCGCGCTCCACCATCACAGCCGCCGCCGCGGCGGACCGTTCGTCGCCGTCAACTGCGCGGCGCTGCCCGACACGCTGCTCGAGAGCGAGCTTTTCGGCATCGAACGCGGCGTGGCGACGGGCGTCGAGCAGCGGCCGGGGCTCGTCGAGCGCGCGGACGGCGGGACCCTCTTCCTCGACGAGGTCGGCGACATGAGCCTCGCCGTGCAGGCGAAGGTGCTGCGCGTGCTCCAGGAGCGCGAGGTGGTGCGCGTGGGCAGCGGGCGGCCGCGTCCCGTCGACGTGCGCGTGATCGCGGCGACGCACCAGGATCTCGAACGTGCCGTGCACGAAGGGCGCTTTCGCGAGGACCTCTACTTCCGCCTGAAGGTCGCCACCGTGCACGTGCCGGCGCTCGCCGAGCGCATCGACGACATCCCGCTGCTGGCGCAACACTTTCTCGCCCGCTTCGCCGAGAAGCACCGCCGCCCGGGGCTCGAGCTCTCCCCGCGCGCGGTGGCCGCGCTCGTCGCCCGGGCCTGGCCCGGCAATGTGCGCGAGCTCGCCAATGCGATCGAGCACGCGGTCGTGCTCGCGCCTGGACCGCTCGTCGAGGTGGCGGACCTAGGTCTCGAGGCCGCAGCGGCTGCGGCCGAGGACGACGGCCGGATCCTGCCTGCGGCGCTGGGCGGCGCCGAGCGCGCGGTGATCCAGCGGGCGCTCGCGGCGACGGGCCACAACCGCACGAAGGCGGCGCGTCTGCTCGGCATCGGCCGCCGGACGCTGCTCTACAAGCTCAAGCGCTATGGCCTGAGCTGAGCGCGCCCGGGGGGTGCGCCGCGGCCTGCGCACTCCCGGACCTGGCGGTGCGCAGCCGGCTGCGCGGCCGGGTTCCCGCGTGGAGCGGCGGCGGATGCGCCGCGGCTCGCCGGCTCGGCCGATCGGGCTGCGCAGCTCTCTGCGCAGAGCCGCCCGAAGGACGCGGGCTTTCGTCCGGCACGGGGACTGCGATACGCGCTCGGCATGGGCGCGAACGGGCTGCCGGCAGTGTCGAGGGGGCCGCGGGTCCTCGTGCCCGAGGTCGTCTGGCCGCGGCGCGCCGTCGTCCCCGTTCATCCGGCGCTCCCGATTGCCGAGCCGACCTACGCGCCCCCGGCCGAGGTGCCCGTCCGCGGCCTGTTCGTGGATCTGTATGCATGAGCCAGCAGGCGAGGGAGCGCTGCGAGCGTCGAGATCGTCCGGACACCCGAGGGAACGCGGGGCCGGCGGCGGTGGCGGTCGAGCAGCACCGCGTGCGCTCCCGCGGCGCGCGCCCCGGCCACGTCGGCCTCGAGGCGATCGCCCACGTGCACGATATCACCGAGGGGCACGCCGAGCGCCGCCGCCGCGGCGCGGAAGATCGCCGGGTCGGGCTTGGCCGCACCGACTGCGGTCGAGTGGATCACGGCGTCGAGCTGCTCCCCCAGGCCGAGCGCCGCAAGGAGCGGGGGCAGACGGCGATCGAAGTTCGAGACCACCGCGAGGCCAAGACCGCGTGCGCGCAGCGCCGCGAGCACGCCTGGCACCTCGGGAAAGACGTGCCACGCAGCCGCGGTCGCGTAGTGTGCCCAGAGGTCGGCGAAGCACGCCGCGAACGCAGGACCGCGCGGGGGTGCTCCGAGTGCCGCGTGCACGATCGCCCCCCACCAGCCCCGCTCGCGCCGCGCGCGGAGCGCCGGCCGTGTGCCCGGAAAGGCGAGCGGCGGGGCCGCGGCGAGGGCTGCGCGGAACGCCTGCTCGACGTGGGCGGGCGCGGCGCGAAGCCCGTGTCGCCGCGCGATGCGGGCGTACGTCACGCCCACGGGCTCCGCCACGTCGATGAGGGTGCCGGCCGCATCCAGCGTCACGGCGGCAATCCGCATCGGATCAGGCGTCGTCGCGGATGGTGCGCAGCTCGGCGACGAGTCGCCCGCCGCCGTCGTCGATGAGCACGTAGCCCCCCTCGCGCAGCGGGCCTGGGTTGAGCACGAGCGTCGAGCCGAGTCGCTGCGTGCCGCGGCCCTCGTGGATGTGCCCCACCACCGCGACGTCCGGCGAGCGGCGCTCGATGAAGGCGCGCACGGCCGGCGAGCCGACGGGCGTCCCGTTGCGCAGGCGGTCGAGCCGCGTGTCGTAAGGTGGGGTGTGGCAAATCATCACGCGGTGTGGCGCATCGGCGACCGCCGCATGCCCGCGCTCGAGAACCGCGGCGATCGCGTCGTCCTCGAGCTCGGTCGGCGTGTCCATCGGCGTGAGGTTCGAGCCGCCGCAGCCGAACAGGCCGATCGACTCGAGCCGGCGCCCTTCGCCGTGCAGGGAAATGCCCGCGGCATGGAACGCGTCGATCACCGCGGGCATGTCGAGGTTGCCGGTGACGGCGAGCACGCGCGGGCAGTGGGCGCGCACGGCCTCGACGACGCGCCACGCATCGGGCGGGTCGCCGAAGTGCGTCAAGTCGCCCGTGATGACGGCGGCGTCGGCCTCGCGCAGCCGGGGCCCGAGCTTGTCGATGGCCCGAAACGCCAGGTGGACGTCGCCGAAGCAGACGAGACGCACGCGGCGGTTCTAGCTGCCCCGCCGGAGAGCCGCAACGCAGCGGCGGCGCTCGCATGCGCCCTGGCGGCGTGCAAATATGCGCGCGCGGTCGGCGGGCCCCTCACTGGGAGAAGGGGCGTCCGGCTGGCGTGGTGCTTGCAAGGAGTGGGAAGCGATGAAGAGGACACTGGAACGCATCGTGCCGATCGGGCTCGTGGTGCTGCTCGGCCTCGTGCCGAAGGCGGCGGCCAAGGTTCCAGCGTGCCCGTCCGGGACGTACGTGGTAAGCGGCGGCGGCACCCAGACGCTCACCCTCGATACCTCGGTCAAGCCGGCGGTAATCACGTACACGGGCTGCGCGACTGGGAAGGGGCATGTCCGGGGGACTCGCAAGGGCACGAAGGTGACCGCCACGTTCCCCTCGTGCAGCGCCTGCCCCACCAAGAAAGCCCATCTCAAGGCAACGATCTCGCCCGACTGCACGAGCGTGTCGGTCCCGAAGCTCATCTGTCCGAAGCGGCCGCCGGTTGCGAGCGGCGGCAAGACGGGCGGCGGGCCCGTGAGCTTCGCCTCGAACATCGCGCCGATGCTGGCGGCGAGCTGCGCGACGCCCTCGTGCCACACCGGTAGCAACCCGAGCGAGGGGCTCACCCTCGACGCGGACAAGTCATACGCGGCGATCGTGAACGTGCCTTCGCTCGAGGTGCCCGCGCTCAAGCTGGTGGCGCCGGGCAAGCCCAAGGCGAGCTACCTCCTCATGAAGGTGGAGGGCACCGCCTCCCAGGGGGCTCCCATGCCGCTTACCGGCAGTCCGCTCTCTGCGGGGCAGATCCAGCAGATCAGCGACTGGATCGCGCAGGGCGCGCCGAACAACTAGCGGTCGGGAGACGTTGCCGGTGCGCACCCGCGCGTGATACGGTCCACCCGGCGGTGGGCGAGGTCGTCGCGTTTCAAGAGATCGTCCGCGTGCGGCGGAGGCGCCGGGCACAGGCGCTCCATCGCCAGTGCCGGGCGATCCTCGCGGCGGCGGTGCACCAGGCGCGGATCGAGCTCCGGGCCGCCCCGGCGGCGGAGCGCTGGTTGCGGTTGGCAAGGCTGCGCAAGCTCGAGGACCTGGAGGCGTACGCCGCCGCGCTCGGCTGAACGGACGCGGCCGGGGAGGGGTGTTGGGCGAGGCAACGTGGGTCGGGGCGATCGCGGGCGGGGTGCTCGGCGTGGCGGTCGGGCTCGTCGTCGTCCAGCGCCTTGCCGCACGCGGGGACCGTGGTGCGCTCGCCCTTCTCCAGCAGCAGCTCGATGCCCTCCGCGGCCAGGTCTCGCAGGCGCTCGCGACCCAGGGCCAGGTCGTGAGCCAGGAGCTCGGCCGGCTCACCGTCGAGCTGCACGACCGCCTGCGCGAGAACGTCGAGCTCGTCCAGCGCGGGCAGACCGCGATCGGCGAGCGCCTCGACGGCGCGGCGCGCGTGGTGGGCGAGGTCCAGCGGGGGCTCGGCGAGCTGCGCGAGGCGACGGCGCGGGTCTACGAGGTCGGCCGCGACGTGGCGACGCTCCATGACATCCTGCGCGCACCGAAGCTCCGCGGCGGCCTCGGCGAGCTCCTGCTCGGTGACCTGCTCGCGCAGGTGCTTCCGCCCGCGCACTTCAGCCTCCAGCACGCCTTCGCCGACGGGGAGCGCGTCGACGCCGTCGTGCGGCTCGGCGGCGGCCTCGTGCCGATCGATGCGAAGTTCCCCCTCGAAGACTTTCGCCGCCTCCTCGACGCGCCCGACGAGGCGGAGCGGGCGCGTGCCCGCAAGGCCTTTCTCGCCCGGGTGCGCCGGCACGTCGACGACGTCGCGCGCAAGTACATCCGCCCCGACGAGCAGACCTACGACTTCGCGCTCATGTACATTCCCGCCGAGAACGTCTACTACGAGGCCGTGATCCGCGAGGACGCGGGAGAGCCCGGCGGCGTGACCGCCCACGCGCTCGCGCGACGGGTGATTCCGGTCTCCCCGCACACGTTCTATGCGTACCTCCAGGCGATCGTGCTCGGCTTGAAGGGCCTGCGCATCGAGGCGCGCGCCGAGGAGGTCCTGGGACAGCTCTCGCGCCTCGCCGCCGAGGTGGGGCGGCTGCGCGAGGAGGTGCGGCTCGTCGGCAGGCACCTCGGGAACGCGAGCCAGGCGTGCGCGGCCGCCGAGCGGCGTCTCGAGCGCTTCGAGACGAAGCTGCTCGCGGCCGCCGGGGACGAGGAGGAGCCGGTGCGGCTCGCGCAGCGATGATCACGGTTCCGGCGCTGCGTCTGCACCAGTTCGGGGTGGTGCTTTACCAGGCGATGCTCGGCGCGCGCGACGTCGACCGGCTCGTGCGCTTCGAGGTGCTCTCGTACGATGCCCAGCTCGACGCGACGATGCGGGGCAGGAAGCGGCGGCAGCCCCGCGGCTCGCGCGTCAACTGGGAGCTGCTCGAGAAGCGGATCGCCTCGAGCGCCGAGGCCTATCAGCGGCCGGTGATCCGCAGGAAGATCGCCGAGCTGGTCGACTACTACGGGCAGTGCGCCGAGGCCGGGAATCTCCCGGCGATTCCCGGCGCCGTGCTCCTCGTCGCCGATCGCCGCCTCGAGTTCACGCCGACGAGCTCGCACCGCGTGCTCGGCGTCCTCCAGATTCCGGCCGAGGAGGGCGTGCTGCGTGCGCTCGACGGCCAGCACCGGCTGCTTGCGCTGCACCAGCTCATCGCCGACGGCCGCGCCGAGAACGTGCAGGTGCCCGCGGTCGTCTTCGACCGCCTTGCCCCCGACCAGGTCGTCGAGCTCTTCGTCACGATCAACGCCAAGCACACGAAGCTCAACCCCTCGCACCTGATCAGTCTCGCCGGCCGCCGGCTCTACCCCGACCCCATGCTCGCCGCGAGCCACGACATCATCCGCGCGCTCAACGAGCGGGCGGACTCCCCGCTGCGCGGGGAGATCAAGCTCTTCGGGACCGGGCGCGGGCGCGTCGCCCAGGCCCCGCTCGCCGAGGAGCTCAAGGGCATCTTTACGGCGCTCGAGGCGCTGGGGGGGCGGGCGGCGGAGCGCTTCCGGGAAGAGGCGCCGCGCTTCTTTCTCAACTACTTCAAGCGGATCGCGGAGGTGTTCCCGCGCGCGTGGGTCGGACGGAAGTACAGCATCAAGACGGCAATGGCGCTGCGGGCCTTCCTGCGGGTGGTCCCGGACGTGCTGAACGCGGTGCGCCAGGCCGGCGGCGATCCCCTCGACCCGCACGCGCTCGCCCGCGTCATCGCCCCCTGGGGGGAGCTCATCGGCGACGCGCGCTTCGAGACCGAGGGCGAGTGGCGGGAGAAGCTCGCCGGCGGCACGCGGGGCACGGTCGACTTGCTGGCGCGGGAGCTCAAGAGCGCGCTGCGCTAGCGGTGCTCGACGAGCTCCTCCTCTACGACCTCACGGACTCGCCCTTCTGCCTGAAGGCGCGCATCTGTCTGCACTGGAAGGCCGTGCCCTTCCGCCGCGTGACGCTGACGGTCGGCCGCTTGCGCGAGCTCCGCCGCCTGAATCCCCTCGGGAAGGTGCCCGTGCTCGTCCACGGCGGCGAGGTCGTGGCAGACTCGAGCGCGATCGCCCGCCACCTCGACCGACACTGGCCCGACCCCCCGCTGCTGCCCGCCGATCCCGTGGCGCGTGCGTACTGCGCCCTGGTCGAGGAATGGGCCGACGAGGCGCTCTCGTTCATCATCGGCGCCTTCAAGTGGCTCAACCCGGAGAACCGCCCGGCCGCCCTGGCAAACACCGTGACGGAGATGGCAGCCGGCCCGTTGCAGCCGCTGCTCGGCTGGGCGATCGCGCGCACGATCCGGGGGCGCTATCGCCGCTGGGGCTACGGCCCGGCCGCCCTCGGCCATCTCGGCGAGCGCATGCGCGAGAACCTGGGTGCGCTCGATGCGCTGCTCGCGGGCCGCCGGTATCTCGTCGGCCGCACGCTCACGCTCGCCGACGTCGCCGTCTTCGCCCAGCTCCGCTGGATGGCGCGCTACCGCGAGGCGCGGCTGCTCGCGAGCGCCCCGGAGGTGTCGCGCTGGCTCGCCGAGATCGGAGAGCTGCCCGCGGTCGCGGCCGCGCTGCCGGCTTGACCCCGGCCGCCGGCGGTGCGAAAGAGCGGCGCCATGGCGAGCTTCGTCCGCGCCGCCCACGTCGGCGACGTCCCCCCGGGCACGGGCAAGACCGTCGAGGTGAACGGCAGGCAGATCGCGCTCTTCAACGTCGACGGGCGCTTCTACGCGCTCGGCGGCGAGTGTCCGCACCGCGGTGGTCCTCTCGGCGACGGCGACCTCGAGGGCTGTGTGGTGACCTGCCCGTGGCACGCCTGGCAGTTCGACGTCACCACCGGCGAGAGCCTCACCGACGACCTCAAGGCCGAGCGCTACGAGGTGCGGGTCGAGGGCAGCGACGTGCTCGTCGCGGTCTAGCTGGCTAGGAGCCTGTCCGAGTAATCGACGCAAGCGAGGCGGCGAAGGGGCGAGCGAGAGCGGCAAGCGCAGCGACGACCGAGGAGGCGTAGCTCGAGCTACGCCGCACGAGGGAGGAGCGAGCACGCCGCTCGCAGCCGTCCCTTCGCCGCCGTAGCCGGAGCATTACTCGGACAGGCTCCTAGGCCCCCCTGGGCTTGCGGAAGCGCGGCGGGCGCCGCTCGAGGAACGCGCGGCGGCCCTCCTCGGCCTCCTCGGTGCCGTAGTAGAGGGCGAGCGCGCTGAACGCGATCTCGTTCACCCCGGCGATGTGCTCGGTGTCGGCGTTGAAGGACTGCTTGGCGAGCTTGATCGCCGTCGGGCTCTTCTCGAGGATCTCCCGGCACCAGCGCTCGGTCTCCGCCCGCAGCTCGGCCGCCGGGACGACCGCGTTGACGAGCCCCATCGCCAGCGCCTCCTGGGCGCTGTACCGGCGGCAGAGATACCAGATCTCCCGCGCCTTCTTCTCGCCGACCACGCGCGCGAGATACGCGGTCCCGAAGCCGGGGTCGACCGAGCCCACCTTGGGACCGATCTGCCCGAACACCGCCGTGTCGGCAGCGATCGTCAAGTCGCAGAGCACGTGGAGGACGTGCCCGCCACCGATCGCGTAGCCGTTCACCATGGCGATCACGGGCTTCGGAATGCCGCGGATCGCGGCGTGCAGCCCGTGCACGTCCATGCCGATGCCGCTGCCGTGGCCGTAGCCGCCCGCCCGGCGCTCGCGCTGATCGCCGCCCGCGCAGAAGGCACGGTCGCCGGCGCCGGTGAGCACGACGACGCCCACGTCGTCGTCGTCGCCGGCGGTGCGCAGCGCGTGGATCAGCTCGTCGACGGTCTTGGCGCGAAACGCGTTCATGACCTCGGGACGATCGATGGTGACCCATGCGATGCCGTCCCTCGCCTCGTAGCGGATGTCTTCGTAGGTCATGCCCGCCGCTTCCCGCAGCCGCGCGGCCTTGTCAAGGCCGGTGGCCCGGGGCAGGGTAGCCGGCGATGGTCGACACCGCGCTCCATCGCCACCTCGCCGCTTGCGGCGCCGTGCTCGCCGACGACCGCGGTGTGGAGCTGCCGCGCCACTTCGGCGACCCGGCCGCCGAATACGCCGCGTTGCGCGAGCAGGCTGCGCTCCTCGACCTGGGCTTCCGCACGCTCATCCGGGTGGTCGGCGCGGACCGCGTCGCGTTCCTCCAGGGCATGCTCACCGCCGACGTGGCCGCGCTCGCGCCCGGCGGAGGCTGCCCGGCGCTCTTGCTCACGATCCAGGGACGCGTGACCGCCGACGTACGCGTGGCGGCGCTCGCCGATGCGCTCCTGCTCGACGTCGACGTGCGCGCGCGCGACGCGCTCGTCGCCGCGCTCGAGAAGCTCATCATCGCCGATGACGTGACGCTCGAGCCCCCCGCCGAGCCCGTCACCCTGCTCGGCCTCGAAGGGCCCGCCGCCGCGCAGCTCCTCGGCCCCGACGCAGCCGCGCTCCCGGCCTGGGCCCACACGACGACCGCGATCGCCGGGGTCACCGTGCGGGCGCTGCGGGCGAGCGAGGTCCGCGGCCCGGGCTTCGTCCTGCACGTGCCCGCGGCCGCAGCCACCGAGGTCTGGTCGGCGCTCGCCACGGCCGGCGCCCGACCCTGCGGCATGGAGGCGCTCGAGGGCCGGCGGATCGAGGTCGGTGTGCCGCGCATCGGGCTCGACATGGACGGGAGCACGCTCGCGCTCGAGGTGCCCGTCGAGGACGCGATCAGCCAGACGAAGGGGTGCTACCTCGGACAGGAGGTGGTGGCGCGCGGCACGGCGCGCGGCCATGTCAATCGCCGGCTGGTCGGGCTCGTCTTTGCCGGAGCGCCGCCGGCCCCAGGGGTGCCGCTGCTGCACGAAGGCAAGACGGTCGGACGGGTGACCTCGGTCGCGCACGCCTTCGGGCTCGGCGCGCTGGCGGGCATGGGCTTCGTGCGCCGCGAGCACTGGGAGCCGGGGGCGGTGCTCGCGGCCGGGTCGGCGACGGCGCGCGTCGCCGGCTGGCCGCTCGCTTGAGAGGGTCGCCGCGCTTTTGCTACGGGAGCGCATGCCCACGCAGCTCGGAAAGCGATACGTGTGCGAGACCTGTGGGACCGAGGCCCTGTGCAACAAGCCGGGAAGCGGAACGCTCGTGTGCTGCGATCGCGAGATGAAGCTGAAGGAAGCGAAGCCGCTTCCGTCCTCGGACTGACGTCCCGGGCGTGGCTGTTCGAGAACGGGCGCGTCCTTACCCTCGACCCGCGCTGTCCGACGGCGGCGGCGCTCGCGGTGCGCGGGGGCCGCGTGCTCGCCGTCGGGTCGCTCGGTGCGGTGCGGGAGCGCGCCGGACCCGCCGCCGAGCGCATCGACTGCCGCGGCGCCGCCGTGCTCCCCGGCATCGTCGATCCGCACCTCCACCTCTTTGCGCTCGCGGCGCGCGACGCGCACCTCGATTGCGCCGCATTCGACGACGTGGGGGCGCTCTTGGCGGCGGTGGCAGCGCGCGCCCGCGCGCTCGCGCCCGGCCAGTGGGTGCGCGGCGACGGGCTCGACGAGGCGCGGCTCGGCCGCCTGCCGACGGCGGGGGAGCTGGATGCCGCGGCACCGCACAATCCCGTGCGGCTCCGCCACCGCAGCCGGCACGCCTCGGTGCTGAGCGGGGCGGCGCTCGCCCGCCTCGGCATCGCGGCCGAGACGGGACTCGTCGCCGAGCGGGAGGAGACGATCGGCCGTCTCGTCGGGCCGCTTCCGCCGGATGTGCTCGCGCGCGGGCTCGCCGCCGCGGCCCGCGCGTTCGTGCGGCTCGGCGTGACGACGGTCGCCGACGCCACCCCCCGGCGGCGCGCCGCGCTCGTCCCGCTGCGCGAGGCGATCGACAACGGGGAGTTTCCGCTGCGCGTCTTCGCCATGCGGCCCCCAGGCGTACGGGCCTGGCGGCCGGAGCCGCGGCTCGCCCCTGGGCCGGTCAAGCTCATGGTCCACGAGGAAGGGAGCGGGCTGCGGCCGACGCCGGCCGTGCTCGCGCGGCGCATCGCCGCGGCCGCCCGCGCGGGGGATGCCGTGGCGGTGCACTGCGTCGGCGCGGCGACGCTGGTCGCGGCGCTCGCCGGCTTCGCGGCGCTGCCGGCTTCGCGGCGCGCCGGGTGCGTGCATCGCCTCGAGCACGTCGCCGAGTGTCCTCCGCCCCTGGTGGCGGCGATCGCCCGCCTCGGCCTCACGGTGGTGACCAACCCGGCGTTCGTGCGCCTGCGCGGCGACGTCTACGTGCAGGAGACGACGGGTGCCGCGCGCGCGTGGCTCTACCGCGGCCGCAGCCTCGCCGCGGCCGGCATCCCCCTCGCCGCGGCCTCCGACGCGCCCGTGGTGCCGCCCGACCCGTGGGTGGGGCTCGCCGCGGCGCGCAGCCGGCGCACGGCCGCGGGCCGCGTGCTCGGTGTTGCCGAGCGACTCGCTGCGCCCGCGGCGCTTGCGCTCTTTACCCGCGGAGCCGCCGATGCGCTCGCCGCGCCCACCCTCGGCCGGCTCGTCCCGGGCGCGGCGGCGGACGTGATCGTGGTCGAGCCCGATCCGCTGCGCGCGTCGCCGGAGGAAACGGCGCAGACGCGCGTGCGTCTCACGATGATCGGCGGCGCGGTCGTGTGGGCGGCATGACGCCGTTTGCCACCGTGCGCTACGCGAAGCACGGTGCCGTCGCGGTGGTCACCCTCGACCGTCCCGAGAAGCTGAACGCCTACAACGTCGCGATGCGCGACGACCTCTACGCCGTGCTCGGCGCCGCGCACGACGACCCCGAGGTGCGGGCCCTCGTGCTCTGTGGGCGGGGGCGGGCGTTCTCGACCGGGGGCGATCTCACCGAGTTCGGCTCCGCGCCCTCGCCGCTGGTCGCACGCCGGGTCCGCTGGCAGCGTGACGTCTGGGGGCGGCTGCTCGGGCTTCGCGCGGCGACGGTGGCGGCGGTGCACGGCTGGGCGGTGGGCGGGGGGTTCGAGATGGCGATGCTGTGCGACCTCGTGATCGCGGCCGCCGGCACGCGCTTTGCGCTCCCGGAGACGGGCCTCGGGATGATCCCGGGCGTGGGCGGCACGCAGACGCTCCCGCGCCGCATCGGGAATGCCCGGGCCCTCGAGCTCGTGCTCACGGGGCGGCTCGTGCGGGCCCGGGAGGCGGCCGCGCTCGGGCTCGTCAGCCGGCTCGTGCCGCGCGCGCGGCTGCTCCCGGCGGCGCTGGCGGCGGCGCGTCGCCTCGCGGCCCTCGATCCCGCGGTGGTGGCGGCCGTGCGCCGCTGCGTGCGTGCGGCCCATGACCTGCCCCTCGAGGGGGCGCTCGCGCTTGAGCGCCGGCTCGGCCTCGCGCTAGAAGGCCGGCGATGAACACGGCGAGCTTCCTCGCGATTCCCGCGGGGATAGCGCCCGCGCAGGAGGCGTTGGTCTTCGCGGACGAACGCTTCACCTACGCGGCGCTCCTCGGGCGCGTGCGGCGGTGTGCGGGGGCGCTCGCCGGCCTCGGTGTCGGCCGCGGGACGCCCGTGGCGGCGCTGCACACGAACTCGCACCGCTACATCGAGACGTACTTCGCGACCGCGATGCTCGGCGGCGTGTTCGTCCCGCTCAACTACCGCGCCAAGCTGCCGGAGCTGGAATACATGCTCGCCACCGCCGGGGCACGCGTGCTGCTCGTCGGCGAGCGGTACGCCGAGCATGCAGCCGCCCTGCGTCTGCGGGTGCCCGGGCTCGAGCGCGTGATCGGCTTCGACTTCGCGCAGGAGGGCGTTCCCGCCTACGAGACGCTGCTCGCCGCCGCCCCCGAGCAGGAGGAGGAGGCGGAGGTCGCCGACGACGACACGACGATCCTCATGTACACGAGCGGCACCACCTCGATGCCGAAGGGGGTGATGCTGAGCTTCGGCGACTTCACCGCCTACGTCACGGCCAACGTCGAGCTGGCCGATGGCACGCCGCGCGGTGCGGCGCTCCTCTGTGCGCCGCTCTACCACATCGCCGGCGCCACCAACATGATGACCACGCTCTGGACGGGCCGGCGGCTGGTCGTCCAGGCGCAGTTCGAGCCGCGGGCGTGGCTCGATCTCGTCGAGCGCGAGCGCATCACCCACGCCTTCGTCGTCCCGACGATGCTCAAGCAGCTCCTCGACCAGCCCGATCTCGAGCGACGGGACCTCTCGAGCCTCGAGGTCCTGTCCTACGGCGGCGCGCCCATGCCGCTTCCGGTGATCCGGCGGGCGATCGAGCGCCTGCCGCGCACCGTGGGGTTCGTCAACGCCTTCGGGCAGACCGAGACGACATCGACCCTCACCATCCTCGGGCCGGAGGATCACCGCCTCGAAGGCCCGCCCGAGGAGGTCGAGCGACGGCTGCGGCGGCTGGCGTCGATTGGCCGGCCGCTGCCCGACGTCGAGGTGCGCGTGGTCGACGAGGAGGGCCGCCCGGTCGGTCCGGATGTGGTGGGCGAAATCCAGGTGCGCACGCCGCGGGTCATGAAGGGCTACGCGGGCGCGAACGGATCGCCGCTCACCCCCGACGGCTGGCTCCCGACGCGCGACATGGGCTGGATCGACGCCGACGGGTATCTCTACGTGGCGGGCCGCAAGGACGACATGATCATCCGCGGGGGCGAGAACATCGCGCCGGCGGAGGTCGAGTCGGTGTTGATCGCGCACCCCGCGGTCGAGGAGGCCGCGGTGGTGGGCGTGCCCGACGTCGAGTGGGGACAGAAGGTTGCGGCGTTCGTCGTCCTGCGGGCCGGGGCGCGGGCGACGGCGGAGGAGATCGCGGAGTTCTGCCGCCAGCGGCTCGCGAGCTTCAAGAAGCCCGAGATCGTCCATTTCCTGCCCGAGCTGCCGAAAAACCCGCTCGGCAAGGTGCTGCGCCGCGAGCTGCGCACCGCGCTCGCGTCGTGAGGCCGGCGGTCGCGCTCAGCGTGCGCGGGCCGGTGGCGTGGCTCACGCTCGCGCGCCCCACCGACGGGAATCGCCTCGACGCGGACCTGCTCGGCGACCTCGCCGCCGCAGCGACCGCCGCCGAGGAGGACGAGGCCGTGCGCGTGGTGGTGCTCGCCGCGGCGGGGCGGGCGTTCTCCCTGGGTCTTCCCGAGGGTTGTCGCTGGCCGGAACCTGCCTGGCCCGACGGCGTGGGGCGGGTCGCGGCCCTCGGCAAGCCCGTGATTGCCGCCGTGGCCGGCGAGGCGCGGGGGCTCGGTGCGGCGCTGGTGCTCGCCTGTGACCTGCGCCTGATGACGCCGTCTGCGCGGCTGGTGGTGCCGCCGCCCGACATGGGCTTTCCCGGCGGGGGGCTCGTCGTGCGGCTCGCGCGCTGCGTCGGGGCCGCGCGGGCGGCCGAGCTCACGCTCCTCGGCGGCCGGCTCTCCGCGCGGCGGGCGCTCGCCTGGGGGCTCGCCACGGCCGTCGTGCCGGCAGCACGGCTGCGAGCGGCGGCGGCCCGTCTGGCGCACAGCCTCGCGGCGCGCGCCCCGCTCGCCCTGCGCTGCGCCAAGGAGGCCGTCGGGCGGGCGCTCGATCTCCCGCTCGACGACGGCATCCGCCTGGAGCACGATCTCTACGTGCTGCTCCAGACGACGGCCGATCGGCAGGAGGGCGTGCGGGCGTTCCTGGGCGGCCGACGCCCCCGCTTCGAGGCGCGGTAGGCCGGGAGAACGGAAGGACGGACAGACGATGGCGAATCAGATCGGAAAGATCTACGTCTGCGCGCAATGCGGCGCGCAGGTGATCGTGACCAAGGGAGGAGCGGGCACGATCAAGTGCTGCAACGTCGAGATGCAGCAGAAGAAGTGAGGCGCGCGATGGCAGTGCGCGTGATCGCCGGCGCGGCGCACGGGCGGCGGCTACGCGTCCCGACGGGGGGCACGCGGCCGACCGCGGGGCTCGTCCGCGGCGCGCTCTTCAACATGCTCGCGCATCGCGGCTGGCTCGACCGGGCGCTCGTCCTCGATCTCTTCGCAGGAAGCGGCGCCCTCGGCATCGAGGCGCTGTCGCGGGGCGTGCGCCGGGTCGTGTTCGTCGAGGCGAACCCCACGGCGGCGCGCGTGCTTGCGGCGAACCTCGCTCGGAGCGGGCTTGCGGCGCGCGCCCGCGTGCTGCGGGCGCCGGTCCGCCGGGCGCTCGCCGCGCTCGCCGCCAAGGGCGTCCTCGCCGACGGCGTGCTCGCCGATCCGCCCTACGGGAAGGGCTGGCCGGCGAGGACGATCGCCGCCGTCGTGCAAAGCCAGGTGCTCGCGCCGGCGGGCTGGCTCGCGATCGAACACCGCATCGACGAGGAGCCGCAGGCCATGGGCGATCTCGTGGTCGTGCACCGCCGCCGCCACGGAGACACCGCGCTCACGCTGCTCGAGCGCCAGGACGGACGATGAAGCACATCGCGGTCTATCCCGGGTCGTTCGACCCGATCACCAACGGCCACGTCGACCTCGTCCTGCGCAGCCTGCAGGTGTTCGACCAGGTCATCGTCGCGGTCGCCCACAACCCGAACAAGGACTCCGCCTGGTTCACGCCCGAGGAACGCGTGGCCATGATCCGCGAAACCTTTCAGGCACAGGGACGCCGCGTCCTCGCCGACGCTTTCACCGGGCTCCTCGTCGATTACGCGGCGGCGAAGGGGGCCCGGGTGATCGTCCGCGGGCTGCGTGCCGTCGCGGATTTCGAATACGAGTTCCAGATGACCATGATGAACCGGCACCTGCGACCCGAAGTGGAAACCATCTTCATGATGACGGGCGAATCGCACTTTTACACAAGCTCGCGGCTGGTGAAGGAGGTCGTGAGCCTCGGTGGCGATGTCGCCGGGCTGGTGCCCGACCCGGTGCTGTCGCGGCTCAATGCCCGCGTGCGCGGGCGCGCGTAAGAAACAAAAAAGGCGATGGCAAATGCCCTCGCCTTTCTTGCCAACTCTAGCCGATCTGACGGCGCTACTTGCGGACGTGCTTCGAGAAGAGGCGCTCCGCCTTCTCCGCGGCGGCCTCCGCCCGCTGGGCGGCTGCCTCGACACGACTCGCAGCGGACTCTGCGCGACGGGCCGCATCCTCGGCGCGGGCGGCAGCTTGCTCTGCGCGGGTCGCGGTCGTGTCTTCGTGCTTCGCACAGCCGACCGCGACAGCGCTCATGAGCGCCAAGGCTGCTACGCCGGTGCACAGTGCTCTGGACTGCATTCCCTCACCTCCTTAACAACGCCCCAGGGCTGGGGTTGGCTCAACGCAATGCACCCTCTTGGCATAAAAGCCCGGCACTGGCAATCCCGACGCCGTGGCCGGGAGGATCGTCCCGCAAGCTAGCCGACGGGCTTCCTTCGCATCTGCGCCGATGCCGGCCGCGACGACGGCGGCGTGAGGCGACGGGACTCCCCCGAGGAGGCCCGGCGATTGTGTGAGCGAGTTCAAACGTTTATCATGCGTGTTCGAGGCGGGCTGCCACCGGGACGGAGGGGGTGTGCATTGACGGTTGCCAGGGGGATCGTTTATGATGCCGCCTTCTCTGCGCCCAGCGTCGGAGGCCTGCTGAGCACATGCTGATGAGTACCGCGTTCAAGGTCGGCGAGAAGGTCGTCTACCCCGCGCATGGCGTCGGTGTCATCGAGGGCATCCAGACCAAGGTGATCTCGGGGAGCGAGCGCAAATTCTACATGCTGCGTATCCTCGACAGCGACATGACGATCATGATCCCCACGGAAAACGTCCAGGCGGTCGGGCTGCGGCGGGTGATCGGCAAGGACATGGTCGCGAAGGTCTACAAGATCCTGCGCGACAAGAAGGTCGAGATCGATCAGCAGACGTGGAACCGGCGCTACCGCGAGTACACCGAGAAGATCAAGACGGGCAGCGTGCTCGAGATCGCCAAGGTGCTCCGCGATCTCTTCGTGCTCAAGGGGGACAAGGAGCTCTCGTTCGGCGAGCGCAAGATGCTCGATACGGCGCGCAACCTCCTGGTGAAGGAGCTCGCGATCGCCAAGGCGTTCAGCGAGGAGAAGATCATGGAGGAGCTGCGCAGCATTTTCGCGAACTGACGACGTCCGCCCGCGTGCCTAGCGGAGACGAGGGGCCGGCGAGGCGATCCCGCCGGCCCCTCGTGCGTCTGGCGGCGCTCAGATGCCCTCGCCGCGGAAAAGGTCGGTGGTGAGGTAGCGCTCGCCGGTGTCGCAGGCGATCGTGAGCACGACCGCCCCGCGACCGAGGCGGCGGGCGACGCGGATCGCCGCCGCGCAGTTGGCGCCGGAGGAGATCCCGACGAGCAGCCCCTCGTAGCGGGCGAGCGCGCGCGTGTGCTCGACGGCCTCCGCGTCGGAGACGGTCAGCACCTCGTCGTAGACGTGCGTGTCGAGATTCGCCGGGACGAACCCGGCCCCGATGCCCTGGATGCGGTGGAAGCCGGGCTGCCCCCCCGAGAGCACCGGCGAGGCGAGCGGCTCGACGGCGGCGATGTGCACGCCGCCGCGCTCGGCGCGCAGCACCTGGCCCACGCCCGTGATCGTGCCGCCGGTGCCGACCCCGGCGACGAACGCGTCGATGCGCGGGAGCTGGCGCAGGATCTCGCGCGCGGTGGTGCGCCGGTGCACCTCGGGATTGGCAGGGTTGCTAAACTGCTGGGGCATGTACCAGTCCGGGTGCTCCGCGCAGAGCTGCTCGGCCCGTGCGATCGCCGCGTGCATGCCCTTGCTGTCGGGCGTGAGCACGAGCGTCGCGCCGTAGGCGACGAGGAGCGAGCGCCGCTCCTCGCTCATCGTGTCCGGCATGGTGAGGACGAGCCGGTAGCCCTTGACCGCCGCGACCAGCGCGAGCCCGATGCCCGTGTTGCCGCTCGTCGGCTCGATGATCGTCCCGCCGGGGGCAAGCCGGCCTTCGCGCTCGGCGGCCTCGATCATCGCGAGGCAGATGCGGTCCTTCACGCTGCCCGCGGGGTTCAAGTTCTCGAGCTTCATCCACACCTCGGCGCCGACGCCGTCGAGCTGTGGCAGGCGCGAGAGGCGCACGACGGGGGTGGCGCCGACCAGATCCAGCGCCGAGCGGGCGACTTGGCAGGGCAGTGGCATGGATGGGTTTGCGACGCCGCGCGGCCGGCCCACATATATATCCCGTGGGCGTGGGGTCAATTGAACGGGTGACCGTGATCTTCCCCGGCGCCCTGGGCGACTTCCTGCTCGCGCTGCCAGCCCTGCGCGGGCTGCGCGCGCGGCACGCCGGCGCGCCGCTCACGCTGGTCGTGGCCGGCCACGTGCTGGCGCTCGCCCGTCTCGCCCAGGTGGCCGACGGGGTTGCGAGCCTCGATGCGGCCTCGGCGGCGTGGCTCTTCGGGGGCGAGACGCTGCCGCCGTGGCTCGATGGGCAGCCGGTCGTCTATAGCTGGCTCGGCGTCGGCGACGCCGCGCTGCGTGCCCGGCTCGGGCGCCGTGCGGCGGCGCTCCACTGCTTCGCCGTCGAGCGCGGCCCGGGGCGGCTCCACGCCGCGGCGGCCTACGCCCGCGCCGTCGGCATCGTCGCCGACGCCCGAACGCTCGCCGCCGAGGCGGCGATCCGCCCGCCCACGTCGCCGACCGCCGACGCCTTCGCCGCGGGCCGCGGGCGGCTTCTCGCGATCCATCCCGGGGCGGGCTCGCGGGCGAAGCGGTGGGACGCGGCCGGCTTCGTGCGGGTCGCCGAGTGGTGGCGCCGCGGTGGAGGATCGCTCGTGGAGATCGCGGGCCCGGCCGAGGCCGGCGATCCGCTGCTGCTCGGCGCACCCGCCGCGCGCGACCTCCCGCTCCCGGACCTGGCCGCGCTGCTCGCCCGCGCGACGGCGTACCTCGGCAACGACAGCGGCGTGAGCCATCTCGCCGCTGCTGTGGGCGTGCCGAGCGTCGTCCTCTTCGGGCCGACCGATCGCCGCCGCTGGCGACCCCTCGGCACCCACGTGGGAGCGCTCCAGGCGCGCGGCGCTGGCCCCGACGGGATCACGCTTGCCGCGCTCCCGACGGCGCGCGTGGTGGGGGCGCTGCGCCGCCTCGCCTTGACAACCCCCAGCCCCGATATTAGCGTGCGCGCATAACGCCATTTCCGCGCCGCACTTTGCTGTCCGCCGTCCTCGCGGCGGAATATCGTTCGGCGTCTCCCGTCGAAGGAAGCATCACATGGTGACCGGGGTCTCGAACGCCCTCAAGACCACGCTTCTTCTCGGCCTGCTGACCGGGCTGCTGCTCTGGATCGGACAGGTGCTGGGCGGCAGCCAGGGGCTCGTGATCGCGCTCGTCATGGCCGCGGTCATGAACTTCGGGAGCTACTGGTTCTCGGACCGCATCGTGCTCGCCATGTACGGCGCGCGCGAGCTGCGCGAGGAGGAGGCGCCCGAGCTGTTCCGCATCGTGCGCGAGCTCGCCGCAGGCGCGCACATGCCGATGCCCCGCGTCTACCTGGTCCCGAGCGACGCGCCGAACGCATTTGCGACCGGACGGAGCCCTGCGCACGCCGCGGTGGCGGTGACCGAGGGCATCCTCCGGCTGCTCGACGGCGAGGAGCTGCGCGGCGTGCTCGCCCACGAGCTCTCCCACGTGCGCAACCGCGACACGCTGATCAGCGCGATTGCCGCCACGCTCGCCGGGGTCGTGATGATGCTCGCGCGGATGGCGTACTGGGCCGAGCTCTTCGGCGGCATGCGGCGGGACGAGCGCGAGGAAGGCGGCCTCCTCGGGGCGCTCGCGATGATGATCGTGGCGCCGATCGCGGCGAGCTTGATCCAGCTCGCCATCTCCCGCGCCCGGGAGTACGAGGCCGACGCGTCGGGCGCCCGGCTCTCCCACGCGCCGCTTGCCCTCGCCTCGGCGCTGCAGAAGATCGCGACCGCGACCGGCCGCTTCCCCCTGCCTGCGGGCCCGGCCACCGCGCACCTCTGGATCGTGAACCCGCTGCGCGGCAATCGGCTCGCGAGCCTCTTCAGCACGCACCCGCCGATCGAGGACCGCATCGCGCGTCTGCGTGCGATGGCGTCCTGACGCGGCGCCGCGTCCGGGACGCAGGCCGCGGGCCACGGCATGGACGAGCAGAACGAGGAGCGGCGCGGGTTCCGCGTGACGGATCGACGGCGGTTCGCCGGGCAGGGCGACGCGCCCTCGGAGCCCGCTCCCGCCGAGGAGTCGCCGCGCCCCGCGCCGGACCGGCCCGAGGCGGCGCGCGCCGCGGCGCAACCGCCCGAGGAGCCCGTCACCTTCTCGACCTTCGTGCTCGGGCTCAGCACGCAGGCGCTGCTGCATCTCGGCGAGATTCCGAGCCCGGTCACCAAGCAGATCGAGCGCGACCTGGGCGCGGCCAAGCAGGTCATCGACATCCTCGGCATCCTGCGCGAGAAGACCCGCAGCAACCTCGAGGCGAGCGAGGAGAGCCTGCTCGACTCGATTCTCTACGATCTCCGCATGCGCTACGTGGCGCTGGTGCGCGGCACCGCGAAGGAGGGGACATGATCTCGGGGACGAGCCGCCGCTGGCTCATCGTCGCCGCGCTGCTCGGCTTCGTCGCCGGCGTGGTCGTGAGCGCCCGCGCCTTCAACATCTTCGGCGGCGAGAGCGAGAGCGGCACCAGCACGCCCGCCCCGTCGGTGGCGCTCCCGGACTTCGCGGACCTCGCGGCGCACATCTCGCCCTCGGTGGTGAACATCTCCACCACGCAGGAGGTGAAGAATCCCTTCGGCGGCATGGGCGAAGGCGAGGAGGACCCCTTCCACGACTTCTTCGGCCCCTTCGAGCGCTTCTTCGGCAATCCCCGCCGGCCCTTCAAGGCGAAGAGCCTCGGCTCCGGGTTCGTCATCGACGCCGCCGGCTACATTCTCACCAACAACCACGTCGTCGAGAACGCCGACGAGATCGTCGTCAAGCTCAACACCGGCAAGGAGTTCAAGGCCAAGGTCGTCGGCCGCGATCCGAAGACGGATATCGCGCTCATCGAGATCCACGGCGCCTCGGACTTGGTTGCCGTCAAGCTCGGCGATTCGGACAAGCTCCGCGTGGGGCAGTGGGTGATTGCCATCGGCAATCCCTTCGGGCTCGAGAACACGGTGACCGCCGGGATCGTGAGCGCCCTCGGTCGCCACATCAACCAGGGCCCCTACGACAACTTCATCCAGACCGACGCGGCGATCAATCCGGGGAACTCCGGCGGGCCCTTGGTGAACACGAAGGGCGAGGTCGTGGGGATCAACACGGCCATCTACAGTCGCAGCGGCGGCAACATCGGCATCGGCTTCGCGATCCCGATCAACATCGCGAAGGAGATCGTGCCGCAGCTCAAGGAAAAGGGGCACGTCACCCGGGGCTGGCTCGGGGTGATGATCCAGAAGGTGACGCCGGACATCGCCGAGTCCCTTGGGCTCTCCGAGCCCAAGGGGGCGCTCGTGGCCGATGTGGTGAAGGACGGTCCCGCCGAGGCGGCGGGCATCAAGCAGGGCGACGTGATCGTCGAGTACGACGGCAAGCCCATCGCCGACTCGGCCGACCTGCCGCTCCTGGTCGCGCGCACGCCGGTCGGGCGCAGTGTCGTGGTGAAGGTCATCCGGGACAAGAAGGAGCAGAGCTTCACGGTGAAGATCGCCGAGCTCAAGGAAGAGGAGGTCGCGCAGGGCGGCGGCGGCACGACGAGCGAAGGGCTCGGGCTCACCGTGCAGACGCTCACGCCCGACATCGCCGACAACCTGGGCCTCGATCGCAATCTGAAGGGCGTCGTGGTCACCGACGTCGACCCGAACGGCCCGGCGGGCGACGCCGGCATGCGGCGCGGCGACGTGATCCTCGAGGTGAACCGCACGCCGGTGAAGGATGTCGACGCCTACCGCAAGGCGCTGCGCGCGAGCGGCAAGGGCAAGAGCGTGCTCTTCCTCGTGCGTCGCGGCGACAACACGATCTTCCTCGCGGTGAAACCGGGCTCGTAGCCAGCTGGACGCGTCGGTCGGGGATGCTCGTTCTCGGCATCGAGAGCTCGTGCGACGATTCGGCCGCGGCGGTCCTCTGCGACGGCCGCGTGCTCGCGTCGGTGGTCTCCTCGCAGGACGCCGTGCACGGGCCCTACGGCGGGGTGGTGCCCGAGCTCGCCTCCCGCCATCATGTGCGCAACCTGCTGCCGGTCGTGCACGCGGCGCTCGGGCGCGCCGGCGTCGCGCTCGGCGACCTCGACGGCATCGCCGTCACCGCCGGCCCCGGGCTGGTGGGTTCGCTCCTGGTCGGCCTCTCGGTGGCGAAGGGCATCGCCTGGCGGCGGCGGCTGCCGCTCGTGGGCGTCAACCACCTCGAAGGCCATCTTTTGGCCGCCAACCTCGACCGTGCACCCGACGACCCCGTGCCCTTCCCGTTCTTGGCGCTGCTGGTCTCGGGCGGCCACTCGGGGCTCTACCTCGCCCGCGCCCCCGGCGACTATGCGTGCCTCGGCCGCACGCGCGACGATGCAGTGGGCGAGGCCTTCGACAAGGTCGCGAAGATGCTCGGCCTCGGCTATCCGGGCGGTCCCGCCATCCAGCGCGCCGCTCGCGGCGGCAATCCCCGGGCGGTCCGGTTTCCCCGCGCGCGGATCAAGCAAGGTCGCTTCGACCTCTCGTTCAGCGGGCTCAAGACCGCCGTCTGGCACCATCTCCAGACCCATCCCCCGTCGTCCGAGTCGCTCGCCGATCTCACCGCGAGCGTGCAGGAGGCGCTCGTCGACATGCTCCTCGAGGCCACCGCCGAGGCGCTCGCTGTCACGGGGGCGGAGCGTGTGGTGGTCTCGGGCGGCGTCTCGGCGAACACGCGGCTGCGCGAGCGGATGGCGGCGCTCGGCGCCGAGGCGGGGGTCGAGGTGCTCTTCCCGCGGTTCGAGTTCTGCACCGACAATGCGGCGATGATCGCGCTCGCCGGGGCACGGCGGCTCGCCGCGGGCGCCGACGATGGCCTCGCGCTCGGGGCCGATCCCGAGCTGCCGTTCGGCGAGCGCTGGGTGGAGCCGGGCGCGCTCGGGTCGGTGGGGCGGGCGTGAGCGGTGAGCGGCGGGCGGCGCAGGCGGCGCTCGCCGCCGCCGGCCTGCGGCCCCGCAAGCGCTGGGGGCAGCACTTCCTGTGCGACGCTGCGGTGGCCCGTCGCATCGTCGAGCGCGCCCGCGTGGGGCCCGAATCGGTCGTGCTCGAGATCGGTCCCGGGCTGGGCGCGCTCACCGACGAGCTCGCGGCGCGCGCGGGGCGGCTCTACCTGATCGAGGTCGATCGGGGGCTCGCCGCGCGCCTCGCCGCCCGCTACGCGACCTCCCCGCACGTGACCGTGCGCACCGCCGACGTCCTCGCCGCGCCGCTCGCGGCCGTCGTCCCGGATTCGGGCGTCACGGTGGTCGCCAATCTCCCTTACAACATCGCCACCACCGTCGTCTTTCGGCTGCTCGAGGCGCGCGACCGCTTCCCCCGCGCCGTCGTGATGCTCCAGCGCGAGGTGGCTGCCCGCTTGACCGCCGCCCCGGGCCGCAGCGGCTGGGGCGTGGCGGCGGCGCTCATCCAGAGCTTCGCCGACGTCGAGCTCGCCTTTGCCGTGCCACGCCGGGCGTTCCTGCCGCCCCCGCGGGTCGAGTCGGCCGTCGTCGAGATTCGCTGGCGCGCCGAGCCGCGCGTCGCGATCGAGGACGAGGCTGCCTACCGCGCCGTCGTGCGCGCAGCCTTCGGCCAGCGGCGCAAGATGCTGCGCAACGCGCTGGCGGCGCTGGCGGCCGCCCGCGGGCTCGACGCGCGCGGGCTCGAGGCGGCGCTCGCCCGCGCGGGCGTGGCGCCGACAGCGCGCGCGGAGACGCTCGCGCTCGACGACTTCGCGCGCCTCACGCGCGCGCTCCATGCCTGAGCTGCCCGAGGTCGAGACCATCGTGCGCGGGCTCGGGCCCGTGCTGCGGGGCCGGCGGGTGGTCGCCGTCGAGGTGCGCGAGAGGCGGCTGCGAGTGCCCGTCCCCCCGGATCTCGCGGCGCGTCTCGCCGGCCGGCGCATCGCCGACGTGCTCCGGCGCGGCAAGTACCTCGTCGCTGCGCTCGACGACGGTGCGCTCTGGCTCGTCCACCTCGGCATGTCCGGGCGGCTCACGCTCGTCGCCGGGCCCGCGCCGCGCGGCCGCCACGACCACGTCGCCGTCCTCTTCGACGACGCGCGCGCGCTCGTCTACCACGATCCGCGCCGCTTCGGCCGAATGGACGTCGTTGCGCCCGCGGCGCTTGCCGCCGAGACGGGCGGCGTCGACGCCCTCGCTCCGGAGCTCACCCCGGCGCTCCTCTTCGCGCTCACGCGCCGACGGCGCACCTCGATCAAGGCGCTGCTCATGGATCAGCGGCGTGTCGCCGGCCTCGGGAACATCTACGCGAACGAGGTGCTCTTTCGGGCCGGCGTGCGGCCACGCCGACGGGCAGGCCGGCTCACCCGCGCCGAGTGCGCCCGCATCGTCGCCGCGACGCGCGCCGTCCTCGCCGAAGCCATCCGCGACGGCGGCTCCTCGATCGCGGACTACCGCGATGGCTTCGGCCGTCCCGGGGGCTTCCAGGCAGCGCACCGCGTCTACGGGCGTGCGGGCGAGCCGTGTCCGCGCTGCCGGGCGCCGCTGCGTGCCTGCCGCGTGGCGGGCCGCTCGAGCTTCTACTGCCCGCGCTGCCAGTCCTGAGGGGCCCCGAGGCGCGCGACGAGGCCGTCGCCGAGGAGCTGCAGCGCGAGCACGGTGAAGGCGAGCGCCGTCCCCGGGGCGAGCAGCAGGTGGGGGGCGACCAGCAGAAACTCCCGCCCCTCGCCGAGCATGCTGCCCCACGACGGCTGCGGCGGCGGCACGCCGAGCCCGAGGAAGGAGAGGCCCGCCTCGGCGGTGATCGCCCCGCAGAGCCCGAAGGTCGCCTGCACGACGAGCGTTGGCGCCGCCTGGGGGAGGATGTGGCGTACGACGATGCGCAACGGCCCGGCGCCGAGGGCCGTGGCGGCTGTCACGAACTCGCACCCGCGCGCGGCCGCCGCCTCGGCGCGCGCAAGGCGCGCGTAGCCGGTCCAGCCGAGGAGGCTGAGCGCGAGCACGACGTTGCGGAGGCTCGGGCCGAGCACCGCCGCGAGCGCGATCGCCAGGAGCAGCCCCGGAAACGCGAGCAGGACGTCGATCACCCGCCCGATCGCCTCGTCGAGCCACCCGCCGCGGTAGCCGGCGAGCAGCCCGAGCGGGGCGCCGAGCGCGCACGAGAGCGCGACGGTCGCGCCGCCCACGAGGAGCGATGCCCGCGCCCCGAAAAGGAGCCGCGCGAGCACGTCGCGGCCGAGGGCGTCCTGCCCGAGGGGGTGCCCGGGACCCGGCGGACGCAGCCGGCCGGCTAAGTCGGTGCGGAGCGGGTCGGCCGTCGCGATCCAGGGCGCGGCTGCGGCGAGCAGGACGACGATGCCGAGGGCCGCGGCGCCGGCGAGCCAGGCGCCGCGGCTACGACCCTGCATCGCGCAGCCGTGGGTCGAGCGCGCCGTGGAGCAGGTCGCCCACGGCGTTCGCCGCCACGTAGCTCGCGGCGATCGCGAGCACGCAGCCCTGCACGAGCGGGTAGTCGCGCGCCGCGATCGCCTGCACCACGAGCCGGCCGAGGCCGGGCCAGCCGAAGATCGTCTCGACGATGATCGCCCCGCCGAGGAGCGCGCCCGCCTCAAGCGCGATCACCGCGAGGAGGGCCGGCAGCGCAGACGGGAGCGCGTGGCAGACGAGGACCCGCAGCGGGGAGGCGCCCTTCGCGCGGGCGGTGCGCACGTGATCCTCGGCGAGCGCGGCGCGCACGCGTGCCCGGGCGAGGCGCACGAGGATGCCCGCCATGCCGAGGGCGAGCGTCGCGGCGGGGAGCACGAGGTGCGCGATCCCGCCGCGCCCGGACGGGGGGAGCCAGCCGAGGCGGATCGCGAACGCGAGCACGAGGAGCGGCCCCACGACGAACGTCGGCAGGCACACACCGGCGAGGCTCACGAGCCGCGCGGTCCGGTCGAGCGGCGAGCTCGGGCGGGTCGCGGCAAGGGCGCCGACGGGCACCGCACCCGCGACGGCGAGGAGGAGCGCGGCCAACGCCAGCTCGAGGGTCGCCGGGTAGCGGGCCGCGATCACGCGGGCGACGGGGGCGTGGAAGGCGAGCGAGTCGCCGAGGTCGCCGCGGGCGAGACGTCCGAGAAAGCGGGCGAGCTGGGCGGGCAGTGGGAGATCGAGGCCGAGATCGTGACGCAGCGCCGCCACGTCCGCCGGGGCAGCCGATTCCCCGAGCATGATCTCCACGGGATCGCCGGGAACGAGCCGGAGCATGGCGAAGACGAGCAGCGCCGCCCCGAGCAGCGTGAACGGGACGAGCGCGAGCCGGCGGAGCACGAAGCGACGCATCATTGCACCCACGCCGCCGCCAGGCCGTGGAGGTCGCCGCTCGGGCTCGGGGCAAAGCCCTCGAGCCGGCGCGAGGCCACGACCACCCGATCCTCCCACCAGAGCGGCACCACCGGGAGATCGTGCGCCGCGCGGCGCTGGATGCGGGCGTAGATCGCGCGGCGGCGGGCCGGATCGAGCGTGCGTCGCCCCTCGGTGGTCAGGCGGTCCATGATCGGGCTCGCGTAGTGGCCGCGGTTGTAGCCCCGCGGCGGGGTCATCGTCGAATGGAAGGCGAGGTAGTAGAGGTCGGGATCGCCGACGCCGACCCAGGCGAGCGCCGCCACGTCGAAGCGGCCCGCGCGGATGTCGGCGAACAGCGTGCCCCATTCGTAGCTGCGCACGTCGAGCGCGATCCCGACGGCGGCGAGATCGGCTTGGATCGCCTCGGCGAGCCGGCGTCGCTCGGGATCGGCCGACGTCTTGTAGAGGAGCCGGAAGCGCATCCCCGAGCCCGGGCGCGGAGGATACCCGGCGCGGTCGAGGAGCCGTCGCGCCCGCCAGGGATCGTGACGCCAGGGCCGCACGGGCTCGTAGGCCCAGTGCTCGGGGGCGAGCAGGCCCGTCGCCGGGCGGGCCATCCCGCCGAGCACGTGGCCGACGAGCGCGTCGCGGTCGAGCGCGAGCGCGATCGCCTGGCGCACGCGGCGGTCGGCGAGCCGCGGATCGCGGAGGTTGAGCGCCAGGTACGCAAAGCTCGTTCCGGGCTCGCGCAGCACGCGCACGGGCGCCTGCCTTGCGAGCCAGGCGAGCAGCTCGGGTGGGAGCGGCTCCTCGGCGAGGTCGAGCTCCCCGCGCGCCAGCTCGAGCACGCGGGTGATCGCGTCGGGAACGATGCGCACGACGATCGGCGCCACCCGCGGCCGCCCGCCGGGCCAGCGCGGATTCGGGGCGAGCACGAGGCGGTCGCCGCGCTCCCGGCGGACCAGGCGGAACGCCCCGGCCCCGATCGCGACCTCGCCCGGGTCGCGCGCGCGGGCGGCCGGCAGGATCCCGAGGCCGGTGGCGTCGAGGAAGGGTGCGAACGGCTCGCGCAGCCGCATCACCACCGTGCGGGCGTCGGGGGCCTCGACGGCCGCGAGCGCTTCCAGCGCCCCGCGCCGCGGCGAGGCGAGGGCCGGGTCGAGCACCGCGGCGTAGGTCGCACGCACGTCGGCCGCCCGCACGGGCGTGCCGTCGGCGAAGCGGAAGTCGTCGCGGAGGTGGAAGACGACGGTGCGCGCGTCGGGCTGCTCCCAGGAGGCGGCCAGCTCGGGGAGGCGCCCGCCCGCGCCGTCGGCGCGCGTGAGCGCCGCGTGGAGGAGATCGCCGAGCCGACTCGAGCTGGCATCGAGCCCCCAGCGCGGGTCGAGGCTCTGGGGCTCCGTCGCGAGCGCGACCACGAGCCCGCGATGCGGCGGTGCCTGCCCCCGGCAACCATTGCCGGCGCACAGCAGGACGCACGTCGTCGCCCACGCGGCCGCGATTTGGTTGACTCTGTTCAGAGCGCTTTGCTACTGTGACTTCCGCGCGCGGACGGAGTCGGGGAGGATGATGGGCCGAGGGAGCATGCGCAGGATACGTAGTTTTTTAGCCGCATTGCTCTTCGCGTCGGCCGCCGGCGCTGCCGGCGCCGAGGCCCTCCAGCGCGACGACTTCCCGCGCCCGCCCTCGCTCGAGTCGCAGATCCGCTTCTGGCGCGCGATCTTCACCGAGTACTCGAAGCACCAGATCGTCCTGCACGATACGGTCGATCTCGACAAGATCTACAAGGTCCTCGACTTCCGCGCCGAAGCCGCGGGAGGCATGAGCCCGGCGCTGCTCGAGCGGCTCGAGCACGAGGAGACCGAGGCCGAGCTGGCCCACCTGCGGACCATCCTGCGGCGCCTCGAGGCGGCCGGCGGCAATCCCGACAGCCTTTCGGCCGAGGAGCGGCGCGTCTGGATGCTCTTCCGGGACGACCCGGCGCCCGACCGCTTCCTCGCCGCCGCCGCGGAGAACCGGCTGCGCAGCCAGCGCGGGCTGCGCGAGCGCTTTGCCGCGGGGCTGCGGACCGGACGGCAGCTCTTCCCGGCGATGGAGCGGATCTTCCGGGCGCGCGGGCTCCCGCCGGAGCTCACGCGCCTTCCCCTCATCGAGTCGTGCTTCGACCTCCAAGCGTATTCGAAGGTGGGAGCCGCTGGCATCTGGCAGTTCATGCCGGCCACGGCGCGGCGCTACGACATGCGGGTGGGCCCGCGCATCGACGAGCGGCGCGATCCGATCGCCTCCACCCGGGCGGCCGCCCGCTTCTTGGAAGCGCTGCACGACGCGCTCGGTACCTGGCCGCTCGCCATCACGGCCTGGAACCACGGACCGGAGGGCGTCGCGCGCGCGGTGCGGGTGGTCGGGACGCGGGACATCGGGACCATCGTGCGCGAGTACCATGGCAGCGGATTCGGCTTCGCGTCGCGGAACTTCTACGCCGAGTTCCTGGCCGCGCTCGACGTGGAGCGGCACGCCCGCGCGTACTTCCCGGATCTGCCCGAGCCCGGTGAGGCCGAGGTCGAGCAGGCGAGCGTCGAGCCGCCCGGTGCAGGCGCGGACGTGGAGCGGGGCGAAGAACCGGCACGGGTGACCCGGGCCGTCGCGCGCGTGCACCCCCGACAGCGGCACTACCTCACCCATCGCGTGCGATCGGGGCAGACGCTCTCGCACATCGCCCGCCGCTACAAGGTGAGCGTGGCGAGTCTGCGCACCACCAACGGGCTCGGGCGGCGAAGCCGCCTGCGGCCGGGGCAGATCCTCAAGATCCCGCGCAGCGCCTGACCCCCGTCCGGGACGCATTTCCGGGGGGTTTTGCATCTGGTAGCATCCCCGGGCGGATGCGCACGCACCCCGTGTTTCTCTGCCTCGACGGGTGCCGCTGCGTGGTCGTGGGCGGCGGCCCCGTGGCCGCGGCCAAGGCGGCGGCGCTGCTGCGTGCGGGCGCGCGGGTGACGGTGGTCGCGCCCGACTTGCCCCAGGCGCTTGCAGGCTCCGTGCGCCACGTCGCGCGCGAGTACCGGCCCGGCGACCTCCGCGGCGCCGTGCTCGCCTATGCCGTCGTCGACGACGACGAGACGATCGTGCGGCTGCGCGCCGAGGCGGAGCGCGAGCGGGTGCTGCTCAACGTGAGCGATCGTCCCGAGGCGTGCACGTTCCTCGCCCCCGCCGTGGTCGAACGCGGCGGTCTCCAGATCGCCGTCGGCACGGGGGGCGCGAGCCCCGGGCTCGCCGCGGCGCTGCGGCGCGAGCTCGAGGCGCGCTTCGGTCCCGAGTACGCGTCGCTGGTCGCGATCCTGGAAGCGGTCCGGGCGGTGCTCGGCCGCGGCCCCCGGCGGAGCGAGGCGCTCGCCGCGCTCATCGCCTCGCCGCTGCTCGACCTGATCCGCGCGAACCGCACCGACGAGATCGACCGCCTGCTCGCGACGGTGGTCGGGGAGGGGCTGACGCTCCGCGGGCTCGGTGTGCGGCTCGAGGCCGCGTAGGCCGATGGAGCGGCTCTTCCTCGACGGCGCGGCGTTCCTCTACCTCGCGGCGACCATCGCCGCGTGGACGGGAGTCGCCGCCCGCGTCGACGCGCCCCCGCGGCTCGTCTCGCGGTTCCTCGCGATCGGCGCCGCGGCGCACCTCCTCTCGATCGGGCTCCGCTCGGCGGCGCTCGGCGACATCGCCGTCGCCACCTTCGCCGACGCGCTCTCGTTTCTGGGCGTTCTCTTGGTGATCGTCTTCCTCGTCGCCGCGTGGCGCCGCGCCGTCGCCGCGCTCGGCGCGGTGGTGAGCCCGCTTGCGCTCGGGCTCACCGTCGCGGCCCTCGTGGGCGAGGGGCGAGCGGCGCTGCGGCCGCTGCCGCCCGTCCTCGAGAGCGCCTGGTTCCCCGTGCACGTGACGCTCGCGTTTTTGGGCGACGCGCTCTTCGCGCTCGCCGCGAGCGCGAGTCTCCTCTATCTCCTCCAGGAGCGGCGGCTCAAGCTGCGGCGGCGGGCGGGACCGCTGCGCCATCTCCCGTCCCTCGAGACGCTCGACCGGCTGAACCACGCCTGCGTGCTCTGGGGGCTCGTCCTGCTGACGCTCGGCATCGCGACGGGGATCGGGTGGGCGCACGAGGCCTGGGGCCGCGCCGCCTGGGCGTCGGACCCGAAGCTCGTGTTCTCGCTCGTGGTCTGGGCGATCTACGTCGTGCTGCTCCAGGGGCGCATGGTCGCCGGCTGGCGCGGCCGGCGGGCCGCCACGCTCACGATCGCGGGGTTCGCGGTGCTCCTGGGGTCGCTCGTCGGCGTGAACGTGCTCGCCATCGGCCTGCACGGGAAGGCCTTCTAGGTGAATCGCGGCATCGTCCTCGTCGGCCTCAACCATCGTACGGCGCCGATCGGCCTGCGGGAGTGCGTGGCGTTCCCGAACGGGCGGCTCGAATCGGCGCTCGTCCGCCTGGTCGAGCTGCCCGGCGTGGCCGAGGGGGCGATCCTCTCGACCTGCAATCGGGTGGAGGTCGTGGCCTGCGGGAGCGACCCCGAGGCGATCGGCGGTCGCCTGCCGGGATTTCTCGCGCGCGAGCACGGGCTCGCGGCGGACGTCGTCGCGCCGCACCTCTACACGCACCGGGACCGCGAGGCCGTGCGTCATCTCTTCCGCGTGGCGGCGAGCCTCGACTCGATGGTCGTGGGCGAGCCGCAGATCCTGGGCCAGCTCAAGGAGCAGTACGCGCTCGCGGCGGCGGCCGGCGCGGCGGGCCGGGTGCTCCACCGCTGCTTCCACCGGGCGTTTTCGGTCGCCAAGCGGGTGCGCACCGAGACCGCGGTTGCGGCCAGGGCTGTCTCGGTGGGCTCGGCGGCGGTCGAGCTGGCGCGGCAGATCTTCGACCGCCTCGGCGACAAGACGGCGCTCCTCATCGGGGCCGGCACGATCGGCGAGCTCACGGCCCGTCAGCTCCTCGCCCAGGGCGTGGGAACGCTCTTGGTCGTCAACCGGACCTTCGACCGCGCCATCGACCTCGCCCGGGAGCTCGGCGGCATGCCCGTCCCCTTCGAGCGGCTCGGGCGCTCGCTGCCGCTCGCCGACCTCGTCATTGGCGCCGCCTCGGGCGATGGCTTCCTCCTCTCGGCGGCGGCGGTGGGCGAGGCGATGCGGGAGCGCCGGCGGCGGCCGATGTTCCTGATCGACTTGGCCGTCCCCCGCGCCTTCGAGCCGCAAATCAACGGCCTCGACGGCGTTTATCTCTACGACATCGACGACCTCGAGGCGGTGGTCGCCGACAACCGGGGGGCGCGCGCGGCCGAGGCGGCGAAGGCCGAGGCGATCGTCGACGCCGCCGTCGACGCCTTCTGGCGGTGGTTCGCGGGCCTCGACGTCGTGCCGACGATCGTGGCGCTGCGCGAGCGCGCGGAGGACATCCGCCAGCGGGAGATCGCGCGCCACCTGCGCGCGCTCGGCCCCCTCGACGCCCGCCAGCGCGAGGCCCTCGAGCATCTCACGAGCGCGATCGTCAACAAGCTCCTGCACGCCCCCGTGAGCACGCTGCGGCGCCATCAGGGCGACGCCGGCGAGGGCTCCTACATCGAGGCCGCCCGACGGCTCTTCCGCATCGGCGACGATGCGGACGACGCCGAGGAGGACTAGCGGTGGTGCTCCGCCTCGGGACGCGCACGAGCGCGCTCGCCCGCGCGCAGGCCGACCAGGTCCGCGCGGCCCTCGTCGCCCGCCATCCCGGGCTCGCCGTCGAGCTCGTGGGCATCCGCACGACGGGCGATCGGCTCGCCCGCGGTCCGCTCGCCGCGGCGGGCGGGAAGGGGCTCTTCGTCAAGGAGATCGAGGAGGCGCTGCTCGCCGGCACGATCGACTGCGCGGTGCACTCCATGAAGGATGTGCCCGTGCGGCTCGCCCGGGGCTGCGTGATCGCGGCCGTGCCGCCGCGTGCCGACCCGCGCGACGTGCTGGTGGGCGGCGGCGCGCTCGCGGCGCTTCGGCCGGGCACGCGCATCGGCACCGCGAGCCTCCGCCGCCGGGCGCAGCTGCTCGCCCGCCGCCGCGACCTCGCGGTGGCCATGCTGCGCGGGAACGTGGATACGCGGCTCGCGCGCTGGCGGGCCGGCGAGGTCGACTGCCTCGTGCTTGCCGCCGCGGGCCTCGCGCGCCTGGGCGTCGTCGTGCCCGAGGCACAGCCGCTCGGGACCGACGAGCTCCTGCCCGCGGTCGGGCAGGGGGCGCTCGCGCTCGAGTGCCGGGCCGACGACGCGCACACGCGCGCCCTCTTAGCCGCGATCGAGGACCCCACGGCGGCGGCCGCGGTGGCGGCCGAGCGCGCCTTTCTCGCCGCGCTCGGCGGCGACTGCAACACACCGCTTGCCGCGCACGCGACCGTCGCCGACGGCCGGCTCCGGCTGCGCGCCGAGGTCCTCTCGCCCGACGGGGCCCGCCGGCTCGCCGCGGCGGACGATGCCCCGATCGCCGAGGCCGAGCCGCTTGGCGCCCGGCTCGCCGCCGAGCTCGTCGCCCGCGGCGCAGGAGCCCTCCTCGGCGCATGAGCACCGGACGCGTCGTGCTCGTGGGAGCGGGCCCCGGCGATCCCGGGCTGCTTACGCTGAGCGGCCAGCGGCATCTCGCGG